>OGFM01000130.1_pt1 | contig 67326 bp, 45 predicted proteins | sample 1570871 | NCBI WGS metagenome assembly OGFM01 (sample SAMEA2581957, study PRJEB24529) | metagenome | biome: Human gut stool | place: China | collected 2011
AGGTTGCTGCCGATTATTGTTTCTATAAAAGAAAAAGAGACCGAACTCTAAAAAAATCTTTTGGGTCGCCCCCTTTTAGAAAACTCCACTACAACACGCCTTGTGCCATCATTGCTTTTGCAACTTTCATAAATCCGGCAACATTAGCACCCTTGACATAGTTAACAGTACCATCCTCTTGTTTTCCATAACGTACACATTGAGTATGGATGTCGAACATAATCTGTTTCAAACGAGCATCGACTTCTTCTGCCGTCCAGTTTAATTTGATAGAGTTCTGAGTCATTTCGAGACCACTAACAGAAACACCTCCGGCATTAGCCGCTTTACCCGGAGCATAAAGAATCTTCGCTTTCAAGAATTCATCGATAGCCTCAGGAGTCGAAGGCATGTTCGCACCTTCCGACACGGCAAAACATCCATTTGCAAGCAAAGCACGAGCATCATCTCCATCCAATTCGTTCTGAGTAGCACTCGGCATGGCGATGTCGCATTTTTCTCCCCAAGGACGACCGCCTTCTACATACTTGCAACCATACTGTTCTGCATATTCCTTTATACGTCCGCGATACAGATTTTTCAATTCAAAGATATACTTCAATTTGGCTTCATCAATACCGTCAGGATCATAAATATAACCGTTACTATCAGACATGGTGACAACTTTAGCTCCGAGACTGATCAATTTTTCTACTGTATATTGAGCTACATTTCCCGATCCCGATACCGTAACGACTTTACCTTTAATATCGATATTCCGGGTTTTCAACATTTCAAGGAGGAAATATACATTACCATAACCGGTAGCCTCAGGACGAATCAAAGAACCTCCGAATTCAAGTCCTTTACCGGTAAAAGTCCCTGTATTTTCACGAGCCAGTTTTTTATACATACCATACATATAACCGACCTCACGTCCTCCAACTCCGATATCACCGGCAGGAACATCAGTTTCCGGTCCGATATGACGCCACAATTCAGTAACAAAAGCCTGACAAAAACGCATGATTTCCGTATCGGATTTTCCTTTCGGGTTAAAGTCCGAACCTCCTTTACCACCCCCCATAGACAATGTCGTCAAAGAGTTTTTAAAAGTCTGTTCGAACGCAAGGAATTTAAGGATAGATAAGTTTACGGATGAATGGAAACGAATCCCCCCTTTGTACGGTCCGATTGCATTATTATGCTGTACACGATATCCCATATTGGTTTGTACCTTTCCCTTATCGTCCAACCAAGTTACACGAAACGAAAAAATACGATCAGGAATACACAATCTTTCGATAAGATTGTAACGGTCAAACTCAGGATGTTCATTGTAGGCATCCTCGATAGTTGACAACACTTCTTCCACAGCCTGATGATATTCAGGTTCATTCGGGAAACGTCTTTTCAATTCACTCAGTACGTTTTGCGCATTCATTTTCTTAATAATTTATAGTAGTAAATAATTCAAATTACGATCCCATTTTTGCATAAAGCAAGCCTTTATTCCCTTTTTCGCTTCTGACTTTTTACTTTTCAACTGCTCATTAGTAATAAAAACGCAAGAAATAGAGGCCATATCTTTTATTTTGACGCAAATTTAAAACAAATAATTTGATAATTGCAAGAAATAACAGAAAATAAATAACAAAAAGCGCAATAAAATTATTTTTAATGGCAAAAAGTTTCGTTTTTACTTATTTATTAGAAATTTTGACACAAAGGGAAATACAATATACTCAAATATTCTGTCTAAATTTTCCTACAACATTGTTTTGTCGGAAAATTTAAGCGGGCTCTTAATCGGTTATTAAATTATATTTCATATCTTTAATGCATCTAGAATTATTTTATAAAGTCATAATATGCCATCATCTAACTATACATAAATTACACACTTATGAAAAAAATTTTTCCAACACGCAAAAAGGGTATTTCCTTTCTACCCAAAAAATGGATATTAGCAATCTGTTTAGTAAGTATTGCCGGAAATACTCCGGCTACACAGCCCCCAAAATCAGGTAAGGCATACGTTGTCTCCAACGCACATCTGGATACCCAATGGTTATGGACTGTGAGGACATCGATCATAGATTATATTCCTCGTACCATTTATCAGAACTTAGCGCTTATACACGACTATCCCGATTATATTTTCAACTTTGAAGGAGCTGTAAAATATAACTGGATGAAAGAGTACTATCCCCTTGACTACGAAAAAGTAAAAGAGGCTATAAAAAACGGGAGATGGCATGTATCCGGTTCTTCTTGGGATGCCAATGATGTAAATGTCCCGTCTCCCGAATCCAGTTTCAGGAACATATTGCTCGGACAAGAATTTTATAAAAAAGAATTCGGACTGAAATCGACCGACATTTTTTTACCCGACTGTTTTGGTTTCGGTTACACGCTTCCTTCTATTGCCAAACATTGCGGCCTCATAGGCTTCTCCACTCAAAAATTGGGATGGCGCAAAAAACCGTTTTACGGAGACTCGAAAATACCTTTCACCATAGGACGCTGGAAAGGTATTGACGGAGCAGAACTGATATGTGCTTTAGATTGTGGTAGTTATGTACATAATTTTAAAGACGATGATCTTACAAAAGATAATGATCTGATACAGAGTGTAGAAAGAGATCCTATGCGCACGGCATACCGCTATTTCGGTGCCGGAGACAGAGGGGGTTCTGCAATGCCTGTCTCCGCTATGGCAATAGAAAAAGCCCAAGTTTCAGGAGACGGACCGATAGAAATTGTCTGCGCATCTTCCGACCAACTATACAAGGACTATTTACATTCCGGAAAAGTAAAAGAGTTACCGGTATTCGACGGCGAATTGCTAATGGACGTACATGCTTCGGGATGCTACACCTCCCAATCGGCAATGAAACGATTCAATCGCAGAAACGAACAATTAGCAGATGCCGCAGAACGGGCATCCGTAATGGCCGAATGGCTCGGCGCTCTACCCTACCAAAGCAAAACCTTGACCGAAAGCTGGCAACGTTTCATCTGGCATCAATTTCATGATGATCTTACAGGAACAAGTATTCGGGAAGCATATCCTTTTTCTTGGAATGATGAGATTCTTTCCCAAACTCAGTTTATGCAGGTGATGAACACGGCAAGCGGTGCAGTTATTTCAGGAATGAACACAAAAGTCAAAGGTATTCCGGTCGTAATCTATAATCCGGCTGCTTATGCCCGTAAAAATATTGCCGAAGCCTTTATCCCCACAGATAAATTTCCTTCAGGTATAAAAGTTTACACTCCCGACGGAAAAGAAACTCCCGCACAAATACTCGGATATACCGACGGAAAAGCCCACATCTTATTCACGGCAAATGTCGATCCGGTGAGTTATAGCGTATACGACATTCGTTTATCCGGAAAACAAAAAAATACGAAAACTCTGATAACCACTGCAAACTCTATCGAAAACAGTATTTACAAGGTCACTCTAAACTCCAATGGCGATATATCTTCGATCATAGACAAAAGAGTCGGCAAAGAACTTGTTAAAAATGGAAAGGCTATACGTCTCGCTTTATTCCGAAACAATATGTCGAACGAATGGCCGGCATGGGAAATTATTAAAAGCGTAATAGATGCCGAACCCGAATCCATAAAAGAAGATGTCAAAATCACAATAGAAGAAAATGGAGGTTTACGATTTGTGCTGAAAGTAGAACGTAAATACGGTGACAGTAAATTTACTCAACGCATTTGCCTCACCGAAGGTGCTGCTGATGATCGCATCGACATCATTACCGATATAGACTGGGCAACAAAGGCTTCATTATTAAAAGCCGAATTTCCGCTATCCGTATCCAATAAAGAAGCTACTTATGATTTAGGATTAGGAAACATAAAAAGAGGCAACAACACAGAACTTGCTTATGAAGTCTACGCACAACATTGGGCTGATCTTTCTGATAAAGACGGATCTTACGGTGTCTCAATTCTAAACAACTGCAAATACGGTTGGGACAAGCCTGACGATAATACGCTTCGCCTGACTTTGCTGCACACACCAGGTTCTGACAAACGATATGCACATCAAAGAACTATGGATTTCGGACACCACCAGATCATTTACTCCATAGTAGGACATACTCAATCTCTCGAAAATGCAGGAATCATACAAAAAGCTGAAGAGTTGAATCAACCGTTAATAACTTATATTGCACCTAAACATAACGGCGTATTAGGAAAAACAATATCATTCGTAAATTCAGATACACCTCAAGTAGCCGTCAAAATGCTGAAAAAAGCCGAAAACGGGAACGGATACGTCTTACGGGTTTATGAAACAGCCGGAAAAGAAGTGAAAGATGCACATATTTCTTTCCCGACAGATATAGAATGGGCTCGTGAGGTGAACGGGATCGAAGAAAATGTCGGAGATGTACCTGTATCCGGGAACTCGATTTCTATCAGTTGCAGTAAGTTCCAGCCTAAAACTTTTATTGTGAAACTGAAAGATCCGAACCACAAATTACAATCGGCAGAGAGCAAAAGTATTGCTTTGAGTTATAACGCAAACGGCATATCGACAGACTATTTTGCCGAAATAGCTGATGTAGATGGAAATAAATGCTCTTATGCTGCAGAACTATTACCTGCAGTCTTAGAGGTAAACGGGATACCTTTTAAAATGGGAAAAGCCGGGATAAACAATATAATTAAATGTAAAGGCGACACAATCGACATACCTCAGGATAAAACATACGACAAAGTGTATATACTTGCTGCCGCAACAGACAAAGATCGTACAGCCACATTCCGTATAGGAGATCAAGTTGTCGATCTGAAAATCCCGTACTATAGCGATTTCTATTCGCAATGGGGATTACAGAATTTCAGTGAAGGGTATGTAAAAGACGGTGTTATCGCCCATGTAGGCACACATCGCCACCATCAGGTATTAGGACTTGAAGGTTCTAACCAATATGTATTCCGCAACGAACCGTATCAATTTACCTATATCTATCGTCTGGAATTAGACATACCGAAAGGTGCGTCCAAAATTATCCTACCCGATAACGAAAATATCGTTGTATTTGCCGCAACAGCAAGCATCGATCCTGCTAATAATATAAAACAGGCAATAGAACCGAGAGCTTTGCCTAAACAAACTCGGGTAATCGAATATGCTAAGAATTAAGTAAAAGGAAAACTTCAAGACCAGACACCCTGATGGAATAATTCATCAGGGTGTCTGGTCTTTATTATATATTCACAAGCATTTCTTATACAGAATATTGTGCCTATTCCCTTTTTATATTAACTTTGAAGCCCAAAACAATGTTGATTTTTCACCACTTTAGGCTGGTATAAGTTGTCAATATATGGCACAGACAATTAAAAGACAAAACCAACATTCATAGAATAGTTATATCTATTTTAATCCCACTTAAAACATATTTTAGGACATAATCAAATATTGTATATTACCATAGTATATAAATATATTTATACTTTACTGATTTACAAACCTATATAAGCATTAATCTTTTTAAAAATATAAATTTTAGACTTTTGTTATTTTATTTTCTGACTGCAATTTGCGCTGCAATATCCATAGAAATATTACAATACAACATAATGCAAAACGAAACATCTGCATTTACATTAGTAGTCAGAAAATTCAGAAGCCTGTTCGATGCGTGTATGCTCATGCTTCCTTTTTTTCTCATGAACAAACGGAAATGGATAATTTTCATTTTATTATTTCTCTTGGATATATTTTGTTTATCTCAAATATGGTATTTCAGGACATATCAGACTCTAATGCCCTTTTCATCCTATTTTTTATTCGATAACATTTCCGAGTTGCTGATAAAAAGCATTATCGGATCTATTCATCCGGGAGATATATGGGTCATTCTACCCACCATACTACTATTATTTTTGTACTTAGGATTTTATAAAAACAATACCGAAGCATACGAACCTCTCCCAAAACGTATCGCTTACGGTGCAATGATATTCATAATTTGTTCTTTCGGGTATCTTGCAACACCATTAAAAGCAGCGATAATAAAAGATCCGAACCGACCGTCTCCTTGGATAAGATGGACTGCATCTTTCGGACCGTCATTCTATGTCGAAGCAAACGGACTTGTTCCTTACTTTGTTTATACTTTAACTAAAGCGACAACAACTTCAAAAAAAATAACACCAGAAGAAAAAAACTATATCGACCGGTTCATTTTGTCAAAAGAAAAAAAACAAATACACAATACGATTCTTGATCATCCCCGAAAAAATCTGATCATCATTATCGTCGAGTCTCTCAATTCATGGCTATTAAACAGGACCATAGACGGAATCGAAATAACTCCCAACCTAAACCGTTTTATAAAAGAAGATTCTGTTATTTCGGCTTTGCATATTCTTCCCCAAGTAAAAGACGGCAGATCAAGCGACGGGCATCTTATGATCAATACGGGAATTCTACCTCTGCAATCAGGAGCAGCGGCAACAACCTGCAAAACAAAGCATTTTCCGTCATTAGCCGATGCCCTAAAACCTTATGGCTATTATAGCGCCAATATCATCAGCGATGCCGGAAGCTTTTGGAATCAAAAAGAAATGTCTAAAGCCTTCTCATTCGACACGCTCTATGACAAAAGATGTCTGGAAAAAGACGATATGATACGTGGCAGTATCAGCGATAAATCTCTGATGCAACAAAGTTTTAGGATCATAAAAAATTTGCCCGAGCCCTTCTTCTGTCAGATCGTAACCGCCTCGACACACATGCCTTATGACACTCCCATAAACAGAACCCGGATATCCGAGTCCAAGCAATTCACTCCTACGGTAAGAAACTGCATGGAAGCATTCCATTACACAGATCAGGCGATCGGATCTTTTATCGATTCTCTGAAAAAGAACAATTTATATAAAAGTTCAACCATCGTCATCGTCTCCGATCATGATGAATTAGGAAAAAACGTTTTAGACGGCAGAAAAAAAAGAGAATTATCTGATAGAGAAACCGCGATGATTATTCTAAATGCTCCACTTTCTCTAAATTATAATAATATTATGGGACAAATCGACATATACCCGACTTTACTCGATGTCATGGGCTTGAACAATTATTCATGGAGAGGAATGGGACACAGTATTTTACAATATCCCGTATCCAGTGCCGTACACTGGGACAAAAAATCGATATACGGAAATAGCGACTCTCCTCTTATACCTGATCAAATAAAAGCTTGGGACATATCAAATCTTATTTTATCCAAAGATTATTTCGGATCTTCTGCCTCTCGTCCAAAATAAAAAGGTTCAAGATATTCTAAACGACATAGTCTTCTACCAAGAGCTTATTCAAAATTTTCGATAAGAAAATATCATCAGGTCATTTCTGTATTTTCTTCCGGTCTGCTTCTCATTTTCATTTTTCAGATTGCCCGCTATCGTTCTTATAAAAAACTCAAATAAATTTATTACCGAAAATAAAAAGGGAGAACATAATGCTCTCCCTTTTTCAATATAACATAGATGAAAATCAATCTTCTACTTCAACACCCCACTGTTGTTTTGCAAGACGTTTGTAGTTATTATATCTCCATTTTGCATTATCTTGAGCAGCTTGGAATAATTCGGCGGCTTCGTTCGGATACTGTTTCATTACAGAAGCGTAACGAACTTCTCCCTTCAGGAAGTCTTGGAACTTATCCCATTGCGGTTCTTTGCTGTCCAATGTAAACGGATTTTTGCCTTCTGCCTCGAGCATAGGATTATAACGCCACAAATGCCAATATCCGCATTCAACAGCAGCAGCTTCTTCGGCCTGAGCTTTACCCATACCTTTCTTCAAACCGTGGTTGATACACGGAGCATAAGCGATAATAATAGAAGGTCCGTCGTAAGCTTCAGCTTCACGAATAGCTTTCAGAGTCTGAGCCTGATCAGCACCCATAGCGATTTGTGCGCAATATACATAACCATAAGTAGAAGCGATCAAACCAAGATCTTTCTTGCGTACACGTTTACCGGCAGCGGCAAATTTAGCAATAGCTCCTACCGGAGTCGCTTTAGAAGCTTGACCACCCGTATTCGAATAAACTTCAGTATCCAATACGAGGATATTTACATTCTTACCGGATGCAAGAACATGGTCGAGCCCACCGAAACCGATATCATAAGAAGCACCGTCACCACCGATAATCCATTGAGATTTCTTGATGAGATATTTGCTCAATGAAGCGATCTCCTTACAAATTTCACACTTATCGGCTGCAGCTTTTACCATCGGTGTGATCTTAGCTTCCAGTTCGATAGAACGTTCGGTATTTTCCTTATCGGCGATCCATTCGGTAAACAAAGTCTTCATTTCTTCGGAACAACCGCCTTCGATAGCCTGATTCATCAACTTAACGATACGTTCACGCATTTTGTCAACGGCAAGATACATACCGAAACCGAATTCACAGAAATCCTCGAACAAAGAGTTCGCCCATGCCGGACCGTGACCTTTTTCGTTTGTCGTATAAGGAGTCGAAGGGATAGAACCTGAATAGATCGAAGAACATCCTGTTGCATTAGCAACCATCTCACGATCACCGAACAATTGAGAAATCAATTTCACGTACGGAGTTTCACCGCAACCCGAACATGCACCGGAGAATTCGAAGAGAGGAGTAGCGAACTGTGAGTTCTTCACATTAGCCTTGATATCTACAAGATGCTGTTTGCTCTTCACGTTATTAATGCAATATTCCCAGTTGGCAGCTTGAGGCAATTGAGATTCAAGATCGGTCATAGCCAAAGCTTTACCATTCTTATTACCCGGACATACGTCAACACAGTTACCACAACCCAAACAGTCGAGAACATCTACCTGCATGCGGAATGTCATGCCGTCAAAAGCTTTTCCCACCGCTTTAAGCATCGGGAAATTCGCACCTGATTGTTCTGCCGCATCAAGAACGAACGGGCGGATAGAAGCGTGAGGACAAACATAAGCACATTTGTTGCACTGTATACAGTTTTCAGCTGTCCATACCGGAACAAAAGCTGCGACACCACGTTTCTCGTATTTAGCTGTCCCCTGATGCCAAGTACCGTCTTCAAGACCTTTAAATGCTGATACAGGAAGCAGATCGCCATCTTGTGCATTGATAGGACGAACAACTTCGTTGATGAACGCCGGATCATTGTTCGGCAGCACTTCATCATCCGGCAGATTCGCCCATGCAGGATCTACGGTGAGTTGTTTATATTCACCGCCACGGTCAACGGCAGCATAATTTTTGTTTACAACATCTTCACCTTTTTTACCGTAAGATTTTACGATGAACTTCTTCATCTGCTCGATAGCCAGATCGACAGGAATTACACCGGTAATACGGAAGAAAGCAGATTGCAGGATCGTATTGGTACGATTACCCAAACCGATTTCCTGAGCTATCTGAGTCGCATTGATATAATAAACACTTATGTTTTTCTGTGCGAAATAGCGTTTTACTTTATTCGGCAAATGCTTTGCCAGTTCTTCCTCGTTCCAGATCGTATTCAACAAGAAAGTTCCGTTCTCACGAAGACCGCGAGTCACATCATACATACGCAAATAAGCCTGTACATGACAAGCGACAAAATTCGGAGTATTTACCAAATAAGTAGAACGAATAGGGCTATCTCCGAAACGAAGGTGAGAACAAGTGAAACCTCCCGACTTCTTAGAGTCATAAGAGAAGTATGCCTGACAATGCTTATCGGTATTGTCACCGATAATTTTTACGGAGTTCTTGTTAGCACCGACTGTTCCGTCAGCACCCAATCCATAAAACTTAGCTTCAAACATACCTTCGCCACCCATGGCGATTTCTTCTTTTTGAGGTAAAGATGTAAAGGTTACATCATCAACGATACCGATAGTAAAGTTATTTTTCGGCATCGGCAAAGCAAGATTCTCAAATACGGCCAATATCTGAGACGGAGTAGTATCTTTAGAACCCAAACCATAGCGTCCGCCTACGATTTCAGGAGCATTTTCTTGTCCGTAGAACACATCTTTAACATCCAGATATAAAGGTTCTCCGGTAGCGCCAGGTTCTTTTGTACGATCCAGGACGGCAATACGTTTTGCAGTTTTAGGAACAGCGGCCAAGAAATGTTTTGCAGAGAACGGACGATACAAGTGTACCGAAACCAAACCTACTTTTTCACCTTTGGCTGTCAGATAATCGATAGCTTCACGGGCAGCTTCCGTTACAGACCCCATAGCGATAATCACACGGTCGGCATCTTCAGCTCCGTAATAATCGAACAGACCGTATTTACGTCCGGTAATTTTCGAAATTTCATTCATGTATTCCTCTACGATAGCCGGAACAGCTTCGTAATAGTTATTACATGACTCCCGATGTTGGAAGAAAGTATCCGGATTTTCAGCCATACCGCGAGCCACCGGATTTTCGGGGTTCAAGGCACGGTTACGGAATTCTTGAAGAGCTTCCTGATCGATTAGCGGAGCTAAATCTTCATTTTCCAACATTTCTATTTTCTGTATCTCATGAGAAGTACGGAATCCGTCAAAGAAGTTGACGAAAGGCACACGAGCTTTAATAGTCGATAAGTGAGCGACTCCGGCAAGATCCATAACCTCTTGAACCGAACCTTCTGCCAACATGGCGAATCCGGTCTGACGGGTCGACATCACATCTTGATGATCTCCGAAGATACAAAGTGCATGAGATGCCAACGTACGGGCAGAAACATGAAATACACAAGGGAGAAATTCTCCGGCAATTTTGTACATATTCGGGATCATCAACAATAATCCCTGAGATGCAGTATAGGTCGTAGTCAAAGCTCCGGCCTGTAAAGAACCGTGTACAGCACCCGCAGCACCGGCTTCCGATTGCATTTCTTGAACTAATACGGTTTCGCCGAAGATGTTCTTTCTTCCGGCAGCAGCCCATTCATCCACGTATTCTGCCATGGTTGAAGAGGGTGTGATAGGATAAATAGCAGCCACTTCACTGAACATATAAGAGATATGTGCAGCCGCTTGATTACCATCACAGGTCAACATTTTCTTTTGTTTGGTCATATTCTAAATATATATTTGAGAATTTAAAAATGCAATTACAATATTACTGAAATTAATATAAAAATCCGAACAACCACAGCGGAATTTTATTCTCCCTGCCGATTTCGGTACGATCTATCGTATAATAAATATCGGGATTTATTCTTCCCCGTATGTTTTCGCTCTCTATCTTAAAATTATACTTCTGATTAACAAGGAAATGCGTATTCTTTTCTCCTTTATTCAACCGGTTATCCTTATGCAAGGTATTATAAAAGAATGTCTCCCGAACCGCTTGCTCTTCTACTTGAGCCGGACGAATCGGGTACATCAGATTCGTATTGTGCATATATACCATTGCCGGCTTTTTGGGAAATTCCTCATCAACAGGATACAACATATTGATAAGTCGGGCATCTTTCAGATATTTGATATAGTTCACGACTGTAGCCCTCGATGTCTGTATCTCTTTGCTCAACTGACTCACATTCGGAGCAGAAGGTGCATTTACGGCTAACAAATATAAAAGCTTACGCACTTTCGGTAGATAAGTAAGTTCTATCTGTTTGATGAAAAGGATATCCACCTCCATCATCATATTCATCGTCTTAATCAAATTTTCCGAGAAATTACGCTTCTCCAGAAAAAAAGGATAAAAACCATGATGCAGATAGTCTTGAAAATATGCCAAAGGTTTCACTTTATTACATATTTCCGATGCAATAACCGTATGATTGCATAACAACTCGTCCAACTTCACCGAAGGAAAATCCGTCCCCGCCATCAGGTTTAAATATTCCCTAAAAGAAAATCCCCTCAGATTATAAGAATCCGCGACACCCGAAAGCAAAGGATTTTCCTCTTTTAACCGCATCACAGAAGAACCGGAAAAAACAATCTTCAACTCCGGAAAGTGGTCATAACAATATCTCAACTCTTCTGACCAGCCGGGATATTTAAATACCTGATCGATCAATAAAGTTTTTCCGCCCTTTATTCTGAATTCATCGGCAAAATCGACTAATGTCCGTTCGGTAAAATAAAGATGGTTCAGATTGATATAAAGGCAAGAACGATCGGTTCCGAAATTTTCCTTAGCATATTGCAGCAAAAACGTAGTCTTTCCGACTCCCCGACTGCCTTTGATACCTATAAGCCGGTGACTCCAATCGATCTCCCGCATCAGTTCTCTCTTTACAGGAGAGTTTACATGCTCTACCAGATATTTATGTGTTCTAAAGAATGCTTCCACGCTATTGTTCTGTAAGACGGGGCAAAGATAAAAAAAAATTGATTTTTTGCAAAGTAGAGATTACAATTTGTACTATTTTTTCTGAAAGTTTTTCTTCTCTCCTCCCAAAAGAAAAGATACGAAAATATTACATTTTGTTTGTTTTGGTCTATTTTTAATTTCAAATGTTCTTTTATTCATCTTATTGAGTTTCAATATTTTATTCGCCAACCCGAATATTAAAAAAATTTGTGATTTCAAATATATCTTCTTCTTTACATCAAAAACGGAATCACTTTTTCGAAACCCCTATAATGACAGATATTTATCTCTATTTACATAATAATTTACTCCTTTCAAAATCACTTGTTTATAAACATTTTATTCAGTTAAAAAATGTATTCAAAACCATGCTCCGTATTTATTGACCTATCTTTGCATCAAATCTTAATTACATTAATTATGAATAAGTTTACTCGAAAAATGATGCTTGCAATCGCATGTATAATTGCAGGTTGTATAAATGTTCAAGCGCAATACCAATTGCCGAATCCCGGATTTGAGGGAACATGGAAAGAAACAACTTGGGGAGGCTTTCTCGGCAAATCGACAGAAAATGCCCCCCAATATTGGCATTCTTTCGGGACTGCTGCCGGAGATCTACAAAGTATGACAAAAGCCTCTGTTTCTCAAAGTACCGACACCCGTACAGGATCAGGCAGTTGCGCAAAAATTTCCGCAACAAACCCTATAGGTAATGTCATAGGAAATGGAACACTTACCACCGGCAGAATGAATGCCGGTAGCATGACTCCGACTGACGAAACGGGGAATTACAATTTTACTGATCTTGAAAATGAAGAGTACCAACAAAAATTTACCGGTCTCCCCGATTCCATCTCATTTTGGGTAAAGTCGAAAATGGCAAGTTCGACCGAAGAAGCCCGGATGGCAGCAATCCTGCATGACAATTTTCGTTATCAAGATCCGACAAAAGACGAGACTATTCTCAGCCACAAAATTGGATCTGCAGAATTGAACTATACAACGACCAATGAACAATGGGTACAAAAGACCGTTAATTTTGAATATACTCAAAATGCTACACCCTCATTTTTATTACTAACTTTCACTACAAATAAAACTGCGGGTGGAGGAAGTAAAGAAGATGTAGTATATATCGATGACATCGAATTTATCTACAATTCAAAATTAGAATCATTGAAAATCGGAGGCGTAGCGGTTGACGGATTTGATAAAGATACCTATAACTATACGATAACAGGTGACGGAGTCGTTCCTACCGAGGACCAAATAGAAGCCGTATCGGACGGTAAAGGGGCATCGATAACCCAATCGACAAATGGGAACACCATAACAATTACAGTATCAGGAAACGATATTTCTATCAATCCTGAAAATAAGCATGTATATACACTCACTTTTGCTAAAGATCTTCAAGTAGAAAAATTTGCCGGAATATATAACGGTTCTATCGACATAGATCTGTCAGTAATGGGAGCTGAACCTCCTGTTCTAACCGTTCCGGATCAAATAACCATTGAAAAATCTGAAATAAATGAGTTGCAACTTACATTAAAGAATTTCTCATTTATCGGATTAACATTGGGAGACATTACCGTAGATAAGATTTCAGTGACTGAAAACGGCTCTAACTACGATATTAACAGCAAAGAACCGGTTACATTAAGCCTGATGGGAGGCTCAATTCAAGCAAGTGTATCTGTTTCAGGAACAATTCAAGCAGACGGTACTACAACCGCAACAATCGATGTAGATGCTACCGGTCTTGGAAAAATCCCTGTAACCTTTAAAGGCAAAAAGATAGAAGAAGGATTACGCCTAAATGAATTAGCTATATCAGGTGAAGCGAATGCCATCACTTTCGATCCTAACGTATTCAATTACAAATCTTTGGACATTACTTCTACCGATATCCTTACTTATACAGCCGATCCTTCATTAAAAGTAAACATCTCTATGGACGGAAACTGGATATATTTAAATGTAACCGACGGAGATAAGGCAAATATTTACAAACTGGCAAATGCAGATATTTCAAAACCGATAAAAGCGATTACTGTAAATCAAGCTATAGACGGAAATTTGGAATTATCCAACGGCTCGGAAATAAACGGAAATGCGACTGTTTCAGGAACGATAAGTTATGTTAAACAAATCGACGGAAACGCATGGAATGTAATCGGATTGCCATTCATTCCTACTGTAAATGCCATAACAGACAATACAACCGTACCTGCAGAAGCAGACTGGTACACTTATACGAACGAAAACGGTGAATATAAACCTCAATCTTTAAGTGCGGTAAATAATGCCTGCATTATGAAGCTCAAAACATATAATGAAGCTACAGCATTAGAATTGATCTCCATAGCTGGCAGTTCAATAAAAGGTGGTGAATTAACGATTACAGAAGGCTATAATATCTGTCCGAACAATACTTTGGCTACTCAAAAATTGACAGATCTCATCACTGCCGATACCTATTACCTGTTCGATCAAACAGCCCAAGTGTTCAATATAGTATCAGAACCGTCAACAGCAACCGTTGCTCCATCGGAAATGTTCATCGCTTTAAAAGGTAACAATCCGGTTGCGACAATCGTAACTCCTGATGTTTATGAACAGGGAATCGAAAATAACGGAACAATCGAAAACTTAAAGATATATAGTATAAACGGAAATGTATTTGTTCAAGGCTATACAGGTACTGTCGATATTTATCTCTTAAATGGAGGTAAAGTTGCTCAAAAAGAGGTATCCGGAAGCGCAACATTCTCATTAGAACCGAACACTTATATTATCCGTACCGGGACTAAAGCGACAATAGTAATAGTAAAATAATAACATCGTGTTTATCTTAATATAATAGAAAAGGCGTCAAATGACGCCTTTTCTATTATATACCTCTCTGCTTTCATAACTATCAAGAATCTAATATCTCCTCCTTTTTAAAAGGGAAAACTTCAATACGACAGAATCTGCTATTGAGAGCCTGTCTAAGTTTTCCAATAAAAAAAATACCATCAGGTCATCTTTGCGCTTTCTTCCGATCTTTTTTCCCGTTTTCACTCGTCAGATAACCTGCTATCCTCCTCGTAAAAACTAAAAACACTTTTAAAGAAGCTATTCAAATAAATTGTTAAAAAATAATTTTGCAATGTGCATATTACAATTATATACTATTTTTGCAAAGTCAAGATTACAATATTTATTTAAATGGAAACAAAAGATCTCAAATTCGGAGAATTAGACGAAGGTTTTACCATAAAAGAAGCCATAGAAGAAGCTAAACGATGCCTCAATTGCAAAAACCCCTTATGTATTAAAGGCTGTCCCATCGAAAACAACATACCGGGATTTATTCATCAGTTATCTATGGGAAACATCGGTGCAGCGATGCACATCATCAATGAAAAAAGTAATCTTCCGGCAATATGCGGACGAGTATGTCCACACGAAAAACAGTGTGTCGGTCATTGTGTTTTAAATGCCAAAAAACGTCCGATACAAGTAGGAAAGTTAGAGCGATTTGCAGCAGACTTTGACGGAAATATGGGTTTAATACGAGACAAAATACCCCAAAAAACGAGAGGAAAAGTTGCCGTTATCGGATCAGGTCCGGCCGGTCTGACCGTAGCAGGAGACCTGGCAAGAGAAGGATTCAATGTCATGATTTTTGAGGGAGAACAAGAAGCCGGGGGTGTATTGATGTACGGAATTCCTGAGTACAGGCTGCCTAAAGATGTAGTGCGCAAGGAAGTAAAAAAAATCGAGGCCTTAGGAGTAACGTTTATTACGCAATGTATGGTAGGTCAAGCTATTACGGTAGATAACATGTTCGAACAAGGCTTTGATGCCGTATTTATCGGTTCGGGGACAGCATTGCCCAAATCTCTCGATACTCCGGGATATACGCTAAGAGGCGTCACACAGTCTTCCTACTTTCTCCGCATGGCGAGTTTGTGCAACACCGGAAGTATAGGAAGAGAAGAAGTTCCGGTAAAACAAGGCGACATAGTCGGCGTCATCGGAGGGGGAAACGTAGCTATGGATGCCGCCCGAACAGCTCTGCGCATGGGTGCAGGAAAAGTATATGTATTGTTCAGAAGAACAATGGACCAAATGAGTGCACTACAAACAGAATATAACGAGGCAGTCGAAGAAGGCGTCGAATTTTTATGGGAAACCACAGTTACCGAATTTATCGGCTCTAACGGTAAACTGGAAAAGATCAGAGTCAAAACTCCGGAAGGTGAAAATTTTATGCCGATAGATCGGATTTTGTTGGCAATAGGTTCTCGTCCGGCAAATAGGATCGTTTCCACGACTTCCGGTATAAAGGTCGATGACACAGGATATGTCATTACCAAAGAACGCCCTTACGGAATGACTACCCGAAAAGGTGTATTTGCAGGCGGTGATGTCGTACACACTCCGCAAACCGTCGTTCTGGCAATGAAAGAGGCGAAACAGGTTGCTAAAGGTATTGCCCAATTTGTAGATGCTAAAAAGCTTTTAGAAGAATAATCATTTTTACAATACGACTATACTTACATTGCGTCCATTAACAAGGGGAAATTTGCCTGATAACCTGCCTGAATTTCCGATGCAGAAAACATCATCAGGTCACTTTTGCGTTTTCTTCCGGTTTATATCGAAAATCCGGCCCGAAACAAAATTTAGGCAGACGCCTTGATCCGAATAAAAATATTCATCGGTCGATACGCTTTATCGAATAGTTTTTCGTAATATTGCGTCAGAAAAATAACCGAACCGCTATGCTTACATTAGATAAGATTTATCAGGCTTCTTACGTACTGAAAGAGGTTATCCGTCATACTGATCTTATATATGCTCCGCAAATCAATCCGGACAGTCAAATATATCTGAAACCGGAGAATCTGCAACTGACCGGTTCTTTCAAAGTAAGAGGTGCCTATTACAAAATATCCCAACTTACCGATGAAGAAAAAGTTCACGGCGTTATCGCCTGTTCTGCCGGGAATCATGCTCAAGGCGTAGCTTTAGGGGCTACTAAAAACGGAATAAAATCTTTGATCTGTCTTCCGGCCGGAGCTCCTATTTCAAAAGTAGAAGCTACAAAAAAATACGGGGCAGAAGTGTGTCTCGTCGAAGGAGTTTATGACGATGCTTATCAAAAAGCATTACAACTGAAAGAGGAAAAAGGTTATACGTTTGTTCATCCGTTCGATGACGAGAATGTTATTGCCGGACAAGGAACTATCGGACTCGAATTATTAGAAGAACTCCCCGATGTAGATGTAGTGATCGTCCCTGTCGGTGGCGGAGGACTGATTTCCGGTGTTGCTTTTGCCATAAAATCGCTGAAGCCCAACGTTAAAGTTTACGGTGTACAGGCAAGCGGAGCTCCCAGTATGCTCAATTCTATAACTAATCAGAAAATAGAACGTCTCAACTCGGTATCGACAATTGCCGACGGTATCGCCGTAAAAGAACCGGGTATTCATACCTATGACATCTGCAACAAATATGTCGATGGGATCGTTACCGTAACCGATGATGAAATCTCTACGGCAATATTGACGCTTATCGAACAGCAGAAACTGATAGCCGAAGGAGCTGGTGCTGTATCGGTGGCAGCCGCCATGTTCAATAAAGTTCCGGTCAAAGGGAAAAAGGTGATATGCCTTGTATCCGGCGGGAACATCGACGTAACGATTCTTTCCCGTGTCATCAACCGAGGGCTTCTCAAAACCGGAAGATCTTATACGCTTACGGTAGAGCTGGTAGACCGTCCCGGTCAATTGGTCGGCGTAACCGGAATTATTGCCAGAATGGGGGCTAATGTTATTTCGGTCCATCACGAACGGGCGGGCAGCAAAGACATAACAGGCTGCTATTTGCAAGTCGTTATGGAAACCCGCAATCACGAACACATCGAAAAAATCCGGCAGGAGCTGATTCGGGAAGGTTATCATGTTATTTCTTAAACACGGATATTTATGAAACACAGACTTGCCTCAAGCCTATCTCTTCTTCTATTATGTTTATTAATCTTACCGGCTTGTCAACCGAAAAAACAGAATACGGATAATAACGGGAACAGAGAAAACCACGAAAGATTTCCTCTTTCCGACTGGGTCTTCGAAGATGAATCGGACTCGGCAAGCTTTACATTCCTGCACGATACGTTAGAGATCGTTTCTCCCAAAGGTCTCACCATGTGGTATAACCGGGAACTTTCGGGTAACTACAAAATATCCTACTCCATATCTCTGCGCATGGACGGACGAGAAAGCGACCGACTCGCCGACATGAACTGTTTTTGGGCTGCATCCGATCCTTTGCATCCCGATTCGCTTTTCTTCCGGTCGGAAGAACGGCACGGTATATTCAAAAATTATAACTCTCTGAATCTTTATTATGTAGGATACGGAGGGAATGACAATACGACAACCCGTTTCCGGAAATATCACGGGAAATTCTATGGTACAGAGGACGATAACCGAGTAAAACCGTTGTTACAAGAATATACAGACGAAAAACACCTGTTGAAGCCGAACAACTGGTATAATGTCGTTATCACGGTGCAGGACGGTGTCTCACAATTTTCGGTAAACGGTGAAGAACTTTTCCGACTGGAAGATAAAGAACCGTATGAAAAAGGATATTTCGGAATACGGTTATTAGAAAACCGGGCACAAATAACGGCATTCAGCGTAGAGAAACTCTGATTTTTTTAATCCAAGACCGGAATTAATTTCCCCGATCATCATTTAAACCGGATATCGACTTGTCCGACCTTAGCGCTACCCTGCCATATAGGACCGCTTTTCAATAATCGGACCGCTTCTCGATCTAATGAAGGACATAAAGATTTTCTAACTTCGATATTTACCGGACGACCTTGTATGTCTATTTCGAAAGCCAAAGATACTTTACCCGAAATATTTCGGCAAGTATCTGCCGGAAGCCGCATCTCCCGTTTCAGATATTTACGGAACTCTTTCCACCCCACGATCGGCTCTAAACCGCTGGATTTTACTATCACCGATTCGCTTAAAGCCATCGGATTTTCCGATAGGACAACCGACATAGGAGAATTCGGATCGGCGCAGATTGAAGCAGTTTCAAATCCTACGAATGAAAATTGTAAAGAATCTTTTCCTGAGACCGGTATCGAAAATCTGCCATCTGATCCGGTAACAACCCCTGTTTTTGAGTTTTTTATCTGTACGGCAACTCCTGCCAAAGGGTTACCCGACTCATCGGTAACAATCCCGGTCGCTTCATGAGCAGCAGTAACAAGCGGTCGTGCTGCAGCAACAGCACGTTTACTCATAGCCATGACTTTTACCTCGTCTTTCGGTGCATCGGCAAGTCTCACCTCATCTTCCGAAACGACATCTGCACTCATCGCCAAAGACTCTTCGACCACACCCTCTTTATTTTTCTGTCGGATAACAGGGGCATTATGAGCCTTTTTTATTTCATCATCACTACGGAGTATTTGTTCGGTCTCTTTCTCTTTTGCCTCAGCAATCAGGGGCGGAACGATTTTAGTCTCGACACTTTTTCCCGTATCCGCCCAAACAGCCTCCGCTTGTCCGGCAGTAGTATCCATTGCCGTCATTTCGACTTTTTCTTTTCGGTAAGAAAAGAAATTGACCGCAAACAGAATCAAAAGCCCGGCAACCAGACCTGCTAAACGACGAAAATCGGCCCTCTCTAATGACGAACGGGAAACTTTACGATGCAAATTCTCCAAATGACGAGAATGATCGCCCGGTACGGCATCATATCCGTCGATCGCATCATTCAGAAAAGGGTCGTTCAACGCTTCCTTCTCCAAATCCCGGGCAGCCTTGCCCCTTCTCCGGCCTCGTATGTATTGCTTCAAATTCATTCGTCACCCTGTTTTAAGATACACATTTTCAAGTTTCTTTTCCCATTCTGGATATAACTCTTTACATGGTTCAAAGAATAACCCGTCCGACTTGCAATATCGGCATACGACTGTTCTTGCATAAAGAACAATTCGATGCATTCTCGCTGCTGCGGAGGTAACTGCCTCATACATTTCTGCAATGCCGGCAAACGAGAATCCTCCTCATCGTCACTTAATAGATGCACGATATCCGCCGATTCCATAAAATCGGCATCAAGATTTACCGGAATTTCCCGTTCCTCTTTCCGCAAGAGTTGAAAACAATGATTTTTTACCACGCTATATAACCATGTACGAAATAGGGTAATCTCATACCGTCCTATTTTTTCGGTCAACTCCTCAAAAAGCTGCATTACGGCATCTTCTGCCTTCTCGGCATTTCCCAGATATTTCAAACAGACTCCGTACAATAACGGAATATAACGGTTATACAGTTCGCCGAAATATTTCGTATCACCCGTTCTATTATACCGAGCAAGCAACTCTTCATCGGGCAAAGACGATATGTGCGGTTTAAAAAACGTCGATTTGATTTTTCGGTAAAGATAAGGGTTACAGTTCAAAACGACAAAAGAAAAAATTTTTTTCATCCCGTTTATGGAATTATGGCAAGCCGAAACATCTATATAGCAAACAACAAAAATAACGTATTATCTAACTTTTAAAATTGTACATTATGAAAACCCTTAAAATTAAGTCGATATTTAGCACAATCTTGTGCGTTATCTGGATTTCCGGACTATCCGCTCAATCCTTGACCGTAACGGGAACAGTAACCGATGAAAATGATCAGCCACTTATCGGAGCAAATGTTTCGATAGAAAAAAGCCGGAAAGGAACAGTAACAAACGAACACGGAAAATATTCGATCGAAGCGCTACAAGGTGACATCATCCGTTTTTCTTATATCGGATATAAAACCCAGAAAGTAAAAGCCAACCGAAAAATAATCGATGTCAAACTATATCCTGACAACAATTTGTTGATGGAAGAATGTGTCATAACGTCGGATGAAGTAAGTAACCGGGCAATCAGTAGTAAACAAATGGCGGTCAGAAGTCTCGGTATGCCGGCGCTTATCTACGATCGATATGCAAACCGGGAAGAGTACAACCATAATGCCGAAAACCGATTCAAATCTCCCGTCAAAGATCCCCTATCGACATTCTCTATCGATGTGGATGCTGCTTCGTACAGCAATATAAGAAGATTTATCAACCAAGGTGAAATGCCTCCGAAAGATGCCGTACGCATCGAAGAGATGATCAATTACTTCAATTATAATTACCCGAAACCAACCGGAAATGATCCGGTACGAATCACAACGGAAGTCGGTATCTGCCCGTGGAATAAAACTCATCGTCTGGTACAAATCGGATTAAAAGCCCGGGAAATCGAAAACCAAAACCTCCCGGCATCGAATTTCGTATTTCTGATCGATGTATCGGGTTCTATGTTCGGACCGACACGTCTCGAACTCGTAAAATCCTCTCTGCGGCTGCTGGTGAACAACCTGCGTGAAAAAGACCGGGTAGCCATCGTCACCTATTGCGGAGATGCGCGGGTCGCCCTACCTTCTACTCCGGGAAATGAAAAACAAAAAATCAAAGATGCTCTCGAAACTCTCACTGCGGGAGGATCAACCGCCGGAGGTGCAGGCATAAAAGAAGCTTATCGCATTGCTCAGAAAAACTTTATCGCACAAGGAAACAACCGGATCATACTCTGCACCGACGGAGATTTTAACGTAGGCGCATCCAGCGAAACAGAATTGGAGAACCTGATCGAATCGAAACGAAAAGGCGGAATCTTCCTGACTGTTTTAGGTTATGGAATGGGAAATTATAAAGACAACAAGATGCAGATACTGGCTCAAAAAGGGAATGGCAATCACGCTTATATCGACAATATTCAAGAGGCGAACAAAGTCTTGGTAAACGAATTCGGCAGTACGATGTATGCTGTCGCCAAAGATGTAAAACTGCAAGTAGAATTTAATCCGGCAAAGGTACAGTCATACCGTCTCGTCGGATATGAGACTCGGATATTGAATGACGAGGACTTTAACGATGATACTAAGGATGCCGGAGAAATGGGTGCAGGACACACGGTCACAGCCCTTTATGAAATCATCCCCACCGGAATATCAGGTAATATTCCGGGAAGTATCGATCCGTTGAAATACCAGACCGAAACGAATATGAACACGCAAACAAGCAACTCTTCGGAACTACTGACCGTGAAACTCCGGTACAAAACTCCGGAAGAAGAAAAAAGTAAAAAAATAGAAAAGAGCGTAACGGATACGGATAAAGACAATGTATCACCGGATTTCCGGTTCGCTTCGGCAGTCGCCATGTTCGCTCAACTACTCAAAGACTCGGATTTCAAAGGCGAAGCTACTTATGACAAAGTCATCGAGACTGCCAATAAAGGTCTTTCTTTCGATCCGGAAGGATACCGTGCCGAATTTGTCCGTCTTGTACAAAGTGCAAAAGGATTGAATAAATAAGAGGCTGTTTAAATTTTATTAGAAAATTTAAGTTCAGAGCTTGTTTACATGTTCAATTAAACAAGCTCTGGATTTTATAAAAAATTTATCATTAACTATTTTACCCCTCTATACAATCAAAAAAAATACACTCAAACACATTTTTTACAATAAAAATTTTGATATATAAAAATATTTAGTTAATTTAGGTGCAGAAATAAAAAATTAGCCATAATATATTAGACAAAATAATCTATATCATAATAAAATTTCATACAAAGTTATAATAACAACAAAATAGATGTACAGAAATTATAAAATCGTATAAACACTTTTTTAATAGAGATTTTCGAGAACCATTACCATAAAACGCAACCTTTATCAAATCTGAATATATGAAAGATTCGGTCATTCTGTTAGCAAGTATTTTAGGATGCCTTTCTCTAAAGGCACAAAATACCTTGTACAAATCGGAAAATGCTCCCAGGCCGGGAGACAAAATCATAAAAGAGCGCATTTCCTATTTCGATCCCGGAGAAAAAGGAGATAAAAAAATCTGGTATTTCGATCATCTCACGACAGAAAAAGAGCGATATGAACTAAGATACAGCGGTAACGACAGTTTACTGACGGGACATGAGCATTTAACTTTTTACAGATACCAAATGCAAGGAGACTCCCTGTTAATTACGGGAATGGAAAACCGCACGATGATACAAAAATCATATTTACCGGAATTATCGGTGAAATATCCGTTCCGTTTCGGAGACCGTTTCGAAAGTTATTTTTACAATGTCGGTGAATATCAACATAATCTCGACCTCACCGTATCGGGAAAGAGCATTGTAGAAGCCGATGCCGAAGGCATGTTGATAATAGGCGAAGATACATTAGAAAACATACTGAGGGTACACACCCTGCGCAAATCTGTTTCCGAAATAAAGATTCCCGAATGCAGCTATATGTCTGAAGATTCGGTCACGGCAAAGCTACGCTCCCACCCCGACAGCATAGATTACCGGATAGCCAACGACACGCTCGTCATACTCACCGACACCTACCGTTGGTATGCCGCAGGATACCGTTATCCTGTTTTCGAAACAATAGAAAACAAATTGATACGGAACGGAAAAGAAGAACCCCATTTCCGTACGGCATTCTACTATCCTCCCGACGAACAGTATTACACATTGCCCGAAGATATGGAAAACCTGTCGCGCCGTGAAAAAATAGAAGCAGAGAAACTTGCCGCAAAAGACAGTTCTGAAAACGAAAGTGTCATACCCAAATCGAAAATAAGCGAATATAAACTATCCGGCAATAAAGCCGGAGGAGATCTGATTCTGGAATATACTTTGACCGAAAGCGCAGATGTGGAAATAGCTCTGTGCAATGCCCAAGGACAGTTATTGAAAATGTATCCCAAAGAGACACAGCAGGCAGGTTATTACCGCAAGGAAATAAAGATAAACGGTTCTATCTTCGAACGCTATGTAATAAGATTTATCATCGACGGACAACCGGCAGGAGAAAAAATATGGTCTGAATAAAATTACTTATCCCATGAAAAGAATACACATCACCCGCACATTGCATCTGTTAACAGTCGCTTTATGCATATTCTTCCCTGATAAAGGAAATGCAGACAATCCGATAATTATCAAACAGCCGCAAATAGTTCCGGTTTCGCCCGAAGCGGAGGCCGTACGAAAATATGTCAGCTATCCGGTCGATTACTGTACCGGACTGGTCGATATAACCATCCCGCTATATACCATAAAAGTAGGCGACATAGAACTGCCCATAACCTTATCTTATCACTCGAGCGGACTCAAGGTGCGGGAATTGAGCGGATGGGTAGGAAGCGGATGGACATTAAACGCAGAACCGTCGATAATGCGGGAAATAAACGGAATACCCGACGATGCCCCGAATGGAGGTTTTCGTACAGGCAAATACCTTACGGAAAAAAACTCTTTCGATAAAATGAAAGAAAACGAGAAAGTAAAATTTTTCAAACGGATAGAGAACAAAGAGATCGACAGCGAGCCCGACCGTTTTTTCTTCAAGTTAGCGAAACAGCGCGGATCATTTTATATCCCGGTGATTTATGACAGCCGTACTTCCAACCGTTCTATATATCCGAAATTTCTTATCTGCCCTTATGAACCGGTACGAATCAACAGTGGAATTTTCGACTTTGAAGAAAACGGATTTTTGATGTCCGACCAAGACGGCATATCATACTCATTCGGAGGAGAATATAATAACCTCACCGAAAAGACCGGAGATTATAGCACACGGTGGCTATGTAAAAGAATGTCTTCCGGCTCTACCAAAGCTGCCATAACATTCAGTTACTCGGGGTTTATGGCCAAACCCATATTATCCGGTGAATATCCCTCTAACTACGTCGCCATGGAAGATGACAAATACGGTTATCGGCTTATCATAAAACGAGGAAGCCAAACATCATACGGAACGATCAACAGTGACGGTACGGTGAGCATAGGCTCAAGCTATGCAGGAAATCAGCCTTATAAGGTTCAAAGTCCGTATCATGCAGATTATATAAAAGAACGAAAAATCAAAACGATAAACTTCGATCACGGCTCTGTCACTTTCAATATGGATACTCATGGAAATCTCGGAGAGATGATCGTGAAAAGCAAAACCGGACAGGTGATCAAACGCATAAAGTTCTACGTATCCCCGTACAATTCGAGCCCATATAAAACGAAACTCGATTCTATCGCTATTACAGATGCCGGAGAAACGAAGAAAAAATATTACCGGTTCAACTACTTCAAGCCCGAAAATGTCCCGGACGAAGCCAGTTATGCCATGGACCATTGGGGATATTATAACGGCAGGCAAAAAACACAAGGGTATGACCGGGAAATTTACGCTCCTTACGGAAGATACAGTTATAAAGATCATAAAGGAGAACACTACTTCACATTCGGCAGCAATGCCCGAGAATGCAGGGAATCCTACATGAAAGCGGGAATCCTCACCCAAATTCTCTCTCCCGAAGGCGTATTCACAACCTTCGATTACGAAGTAAACCGACACGGGAAAAGCATAGAGCGGTATATGGACGGACACAAATCCGATACGATTTTCTATACAGGCGGATTACGCATACAAAAAAATAACCGAAATGAATTTCAATAACAATGGACTGTCAAAAACTCGATTTTTTCATTATAGAGCTTATAAATTCCCTGATGCCCGTTCTACCCGCTCTATCGAATATTCCGGAGACGGCTGGGGCATTCCTAAAGTCGGTCTTTCGGAACGCGACTATTGCGTAGAACAACGCCTGTTGAAAATAAATCCTACAACCGGAACTCAAGAAGAGTGCCGGTTGCGGACATGGGCTTTCGCTCCCGTATCGAACATCACGTTCGGAAACGGAAGCTCGGTATTGTATCCGTATGTAACGGAACGGATAGTCACCTCTTCGACAGAAACGAGGACAGAATACACTTTCGATACGCCTTCTTGGAACATATTCGGCGGAGGTCGCAACGACCCGTTCGACCCCAGATATCAAATCAGACAAGACATCAGCCGTCCTTTCGATCCGGATAACGGTGATGACATGTATTACTATGGCGGTCGTCTTATAAAAAAGGAGATATTCGAAAATGACAAAATAGCGGAAAGGCACGAATATGAATATTCAGGATACCAAGGTCCGAAAGATAAAGAATTTTATTATGTTGCCATATCACGTCCCTATAAGACCCGGGTATGCAATTTGGAAGAATATCAATCTAAGTATCAAGAACAGTACAAAGAGTGCGGATGGGGAAAGACAGTAGGAACAACCCGCCTGAAACGGGAAAAAATCACACGTTACTCCGATACGGGAGAAGCTGCAAATACGATTACCCAAGAGTACATATACCGGCCGAATACAGAGTTTCCCGAAGAATACTTCGATGATAGTCCGGAACTGAATACCCAATTCCATGCTACCGCTCACCTGAATCCCCTTGCCATGAAAACGACTACAGGTGACGGAAAAGAGGTTATAGAACGGTTCAACTACGCAAACGAGGCTGTCAGTTCTCCGTTATATGGGTACAAGCGTATATACAATAACGACTCTACCATGACTGCCTGTTCTTATTCCGGACAAAAACCGTTGAAAGCCCGCACATGGAATGACGAACTGCAAGCATACGAAGACCGCCTTTGCTATACTTATGACAGCTATGGGAACGTAAGTTCCGTAACGACCGACGGACGCACCTATACTTGCTACCTTTGGTCATATTGCAACCAATATCCCATAGCAAAAATCGTCAATGTCACTTATGATGCATTACTTTCGGCATTAGGGAAAGACAAGGCTTGGGTAGAACAGCTCGGAAATATGACATCTCCCGATACCGAAATGGAGACGATCAACTCTCTCAGGCAGAAACTTCCCGAAGCGCAGGTATATACTTATACGCACCGCATTTTGGTCGGAGTAACCTCGATCACCGAACCCGACGGAATGACGACTTATTTCGAGTACGATACATTCGGACGTGTCGTCCGTTCCTATATTTTAGAAAACGGAGTACCCAAGACATTATCCACCAATGAATATAACACTCCGAAATTCGGACGGATAGATATTATAAACGTTGACTGATATATATAAATCTAAAATGTTCGGAAAATCATGAAAAATCGAAATTATTTTCTTATTTTTATTTTTGCCTGCTGCTCGGGAGTTGTCTGTACGGCAGAAGGGCAGAATAAAAACAGACACTACGTAAAAAACCGGATCATGACCACCGAGGACGGAAACAGTTTCAGGGAAAAGGTGTTGTACTACGATAATTTCGGAAAGCATACGGAAACCGTGCAGGTAGGCGCTTCTCCACAAGGGAAAGACCTGCACTTCACCTTCGGTTATGATATTCTCGACAGGCCTGTCAGTGAATCGTTGCCGCTACCTGACGGAAATCGAAATTATTACGGGGATGCATACTATTATTCCGGATGTGTCTACGGAAACTCCTCTTTGAATCGGATTCGTGAATCTTACGGACCCGGAGCGGCTTGGAGGGATAACGGGAAATCGGTCAAGACTGAATATCTCGTCAATGCGGATTCCGGAGACCTGTCTTGTGCTGAGTTCCGGGCGGAAGATAACGGAGAGGATGTCAGACTCATCCGAAGCGGTTTGTATGCTGCCGGTGAACTGTCGGTAGCCCGGACAACGGACGAGGATGGGAAAGTCGTATATACTTTTACCGATTTCGAAGGGAAATTGCTCCTGACACGAAGAATGAATGGGACTGAACCGCACGATACGTATATCGTGTACGATGACCGGGGGCGTAAACGGATCGTTTTGCCGCCTCTGGCAGCCGATGAATTGACAGCTACGGCAAGCTGGGGGTGTAACAGTTCCGAGGTAATTAAAAAATACGGGTACGTGTATCGTTATGACGGTCGTGACAGGGTGATCGAGAAAAAGTTGCCCGGCTGCGATCCCGTGCATTTCGTTTATGATCGTTCCGACCGCCTTATTCTGAAACAAAACGGGAACAACCGAAAAGACGGGGTATGGCAATATTATCAATATGACGGACTGGGGCGGGAAGTGATCTGGGGGGTACTGCCCTCATCGGCCGGTAGGGAAGATTGGGAGGTGATATTCCGGGATACGGTTTGTTGCGAACGTTTTATCGGTTTAGGACAGGACGGGAATTTCGGATATACCAATACGGCCGCTTTTAATGAATCCCGGACTCCCTTGATCGTCAGCTATTATGACAGCTATGCTTTTGAAGCGTTGTCGGATTCGTTCTTGACTTATGTCGATAAGCCTGATTTCGGTAAACGTATCGAGCGGCCCTCCGGTAAACTGACCGGACAGATCATCGCTCTTTTAAATAATCCTGAACTGAAAGAGCATGTGACCCTTTATTATGATAATCGGGGAAGGGTTATTCAGACCAATGCCTGCTCTGTTTCCGGATTCCACAATTACAGCTTTACCAAGTACGACTTCATCGGGCAGCCTATATCCGTGCGGAAAGAGCATTACTCCATATATCCCGCTAAGGCTATACTTGAACCGGAGGCGACTTATGACCATACGATCGTCTATGATTATGAATATGACCATGCCGGACGGCTAACCCGGTTATATCAGACTTTTGACAAGAACGAAAGAATCAAGATTGCCGAATATCGATATGACGAAGCCGGAAGGTTGGTCGGGAAAGTGCTGCACGACGGAAAGTTCGATTGTAAGTACGATTATAATATCAGGGGATGGTTGACAGAAATCGACGAGCCTTTTATGAACGAGAAGATATATTATAACGAAGATCTTCCGGAGGGTGTCGAGCCTCTTTATAACGGGAATATCGCCGATGTCTATTATTCGGCTCACGACAGCGCGCACTTCAGACTGTCTTATGACGGGCTGAACAGACTTACCGCTTCTCAACAATATACTCGGGACGGCGTCAAAACTGCTGCGGCCGAGGCTTTTACTTACGATAAAATGGGGAATATCACTTCTATCGTCAGAAGTACGCAAAATCCTCAACCCGATTATATTAACCGAGTGCAGTTGTTTTATGACGGCAACAGGATCATCAGAGGGGAAGGTTCGCCTTATTCCGGAGGATATAATGATATGGTATATCCCAATCTGGTAGGAAAAGATGTCGAGTATGAGTATGATCCGAACGGAAACTTGATCAAAAATGAGGACAACAGAATTTCCTTGACGACCTATAATCTGCTGAATCTCCCCCAAACCGTCGCCTTTTCTGACAAAAGCTTATCGGTTTTCTATTATATGGCCGACGGAAGAAAGATTCGAAACGCTACCGGGGCTTATTCGATAAGCACGGCCGTTCCTATCGACTCCGTGATCAAGAATACCGACCCGTATATCTCCTATATGTCCGAATGGAACGACGTGTATTGGTATCAGAGGACGCAACAGAAGTATATAAATACGCCCGAAGGGAATATAGAGGTCAGCACAGGTAGGAAGATGTCTTTTTCTTATTATTATACCAGTAAGGATCATCTCGGATCAATTTGGCACTACTGGAACAGTTTGAACAACAGCAGAGCTAATATTTATTATCCTTCGGGGATTATGCGGGAAAAGAGAAGGTCGCCTTACAATTACGGACTGACAGGCAAGGAAATCGTTTATGACAACGGGCTGGACGAGTACTTCTTCGGGGCTCGTACTTTGTTCGCGCCGATAAACCGTTTCAACCAGCCCGACCCGCTTTGTGAAGAGTATTATCATATAAGCCCTTACGCCTATTGCGCTAATAATTTCATTAATGCGCTTGATCCGGATGGGAGAGACTGGTATATCTTTAACCAAAATGGAATCTACCAAAAAAAAATAAATGCTGAAGGAACAAATAGAATAATGGTTCACTCCCTAAAAAAGACTAAAACTGGAGAAGAATATGATTCATACACATTTATTAATTTTGCTGATCCAATAAATGATGCAAGAGATATAGATAATGGAATAATAAATAGGCTTGTCTTTGTAAATGAGCAGAACATACAATCCATGTTGGCTGAACAAGGGGCTTTTGATTCGAACAAATTAAATTTCGGGATAGAAAGTCAAGGTAATGGAAATTTTGATTATTCTTTTACAGTTCTCCCACAAAAATATCCAGAAGCACACTTTAACGGAATAGATTCTAACTCTTTATTTCTCCCTGAAGGAGATAATACTGCACATAATTTTATGAATTTTGGAAATTATCTATGGGGAGCAACAGGATATACTGTGGGATTTGGGTATACCGAACTGCAAATAGGTGCTCACTTAAATAGCAAATTTAATTCGAAACGCAATGGATATTCCTCTCAATGGGACTCAGAAGATGACCAACGTTCTATTATCAAAGGAATATATCATGCTAAATCACAAAATTATAGGAGATTAAGGAAATGAAAACAATGCTAACAATATGTACAATATTATTTTGTATAAGTCATTTATATTCTTGTTCTAATAATAAAAGTCTTCAATGCAAATTTAACACATTTAAAAATACAGATTTCTCAGAATTCCAAAATACGAATATATTATATCGAAAAGGAGTATATTTCATTAAATATCACGATACAACATATGTAATTAAAAGGCATATATTTTCAAAACAAATATATTACACGAAAGATGTATATAATAATAGAGAAAATACATTACCCCCAAAAGACATAACAATCATTGAGAATATACTAAAATCTTTCGATAAGTTAAACATACAATCCTTATCTGTCGATAATAAAGCAAATATATATATATCTGTGCCATGGGCAAACCAGTGCACTTATTATTTTTTAAAACTATCTCCCAAAAACACATTAATAGAAATAAAGAAACAATACTATCAGTACTATAAAGATGGTTGGTATATCGATAAAAAATGTGCAGAATAATAAATATTTCCTCATAAGCCCATACGCCTATTGCGCTAATAATTTCATTAATGCGCTTGATCCCACAGGAATGGACATTTGGGAAATTAACAATAAAGGGAGAGTTGTAAATCATATTGAAACGACAGAACATGACGCTTTTTATATGGTGGATAAAAAAGGTATTAGAATTAAAGACAAAGAATTAATCTTTAAATATGGTACGGTGGAAAGTTTTAAATCTCAATATTTTGACAAAGAAAAAAATTTATCTTTTGATTATTACAATGTCAAAGGAGACAGTAATGGGAAACAGCTTTTCGAATTTTTTGCGACAAACACTTCTGTTGAATGGAGTCAGTTATTACTAGGAAAAAATGAAACTAATGGACTAAACATTATTTCAACTTCTCATATGAACGATACAGAAAAAGGCATAATATTTTTATATAATAAGCAATATAAATATGGGTATACCATTAGAGGTCATATTCATAATCATTTTCAAAACAAAAATCCATCTTCAAATGATGTAGAAAATGCCAAAATCATTTCTCATAACCATCAAATGTTAGGAAGAAAAATTCCTTTTTTCAAAATTTTTATTCCTAAAAATCAAGAATATACTGATTATAATAAAAACTCTGTACCAGCAGAGCTTTTGCAAGAGAAATAATTGTTACACCTTTAAAAATAAGAGATCATGAGAATTCTATTCCTTTGTATTATGACGTTTATCATATCTATTGACTGTATCGGGAAAAATATATATGATGAACCTTGTCTATCAATAGAAGCAAATCTAGTCGATTTTAGAGATGTTAAATTTGAAAAAGCACTAAAATGCATGATTAAAGAAAAAATAAACTGCTTTACCTATGGAGAACTTTATGTTTTGAATTTTTTTCAATCAAGCCTTTCCAACAGTAAAGAATATCTCTTAGGTATAAATCCTTTCTTCTTTATAAAGGAGTATCTATTTGGTTTTAAAGATTATAAGGAAATATATTATTATATCATCATTGATGATATAACGTTCTTGATCAGTAATGAAATTCCAGAAAACTTATTTAACGTTTTAACACAAAAAAAAGTTTTCAAATTTAAAAAATATGATCTATCAGGACACGGTGACCGCCACTTGGATTTTTTAATACAAAAGAAACAAAATGGAGAATACGAAATAATTGCCAATGATTGTTTCATCCTTTAAAAAGACCTACGAAGAAACCCTTATACTATAAAGTAATACTTATCATGAAACATTTAATTATTTATATCATAATAGCCACTCTGGCCGGCGGTTGCGTAAAGGGAAAACACGAGCCAACCTATACTTTTTCGCTCCAACAAGTTGATTTTACCGATCAACAAGTAAAAAAGTATATATGGTCTTATTCACGCTTAGACACAGGATACTTTGATAAAGATAGATTTTATGTCCTCGATTTTTTTATGTCAGAATTCTCTAATGAAATTGGATTCTATGTATATATCAAAGAGTTTGATTTTAGTTTTAAGAATTCTATTGCTTATTATACAATTATAAATAACAAAATATTTTTTGTTCCTACGGAAATGCTGTCTAGTAAATTTTTCAAAATTTTGCCTACAAAAAAAGAATTTCATATCGGGATCAAACAATTGGAATGTTCTGGGGAAAATTATAAGCATTTGTTGAGGCTTGGTCCGGATCGTAATGTATTTATGTATAATCTATAGCAAAACGAATATAAATCATAATCAGGTTCTCTAAACAACTAATCTTAATTCAGATGGGAAATATAAAAACTCTCCTATCTAATATTAGTACTGAATGAAACGTTTTCATTTTATATAGATAGCATGAAGAAATTACCCTTTGTTCAATTTGTAAATGGACAAAGGTTCTAAAAAGGAAAAAATAAAATTGAGACTGCATTAAAACAAGAGATAATTAATATAAACCTAAAAAAGAATAAATTGATTAATTATAAAAACATTCAACATATCGACATGGCCGACGGAAGAAAGATTCGGAACGCTACCGGGGCTTATTCGATAAGTACGGCCGTTCCTATCGACTCCGTGGTCAAGAATACCGACCCGTATATCTCCTATATGTCCGAATGGAACGACGTGTATTGGTATCAGAGGACGCAACAGAAGTATATAAATACGCCCGAAGGGAATATAGAGGTCAGCACAGGTAGGAAGATGTCTTTTTCTTATTATTATACCAGTAAGGATCATCTCGGATCAATTTGGCACTACTGGAACAGTTTGAACAACAGCAGAGCTAATATTTATTATCCTTCGGGGATTATGCGGGAAAAGAGAAGGTCGCCTTACAATTACGGACTGACAGGCAAGGAAATCGTTTATGACAACGGGCTGGACGAGTACTTCTTCGGGGCTCGTACTTTGTTCGCGCCGATAAACCGTTTCAACCAGCCCGACCCGCTTTGTGAAGAGTATTATCATATAAGCCCTTACGCCTATTGCGCTAATAATTTCATTAATGCGCTTGATCCGGATGGGAGAGACTGGTATATCTTTAACCAAAATGGAATCTACCAAAAAAAAATAAATGCTGAAGGAACAAATAGAATAATGGTTCACTCCCTAAAAAAGACTAAAACTGGAGAAGAATATGATTCATACACATTTATTAATTTTGCTGATCCAATAAATGATGCAAGAGATATAGATAATGGAATAATAAATAGGCTTGTCTTTGTAAATGAGCAGAACATACAATCCATGTTGGCTGAACAAGGGGCTTTTGATTCGAACAAATTAAATTTCGGGATAGAAAGTCAAGGTAATGGAAATTTTGATTATTCTTTTACAGTTCTCCCACAAAAATATCCAGAAGCACACTTTAACGGAATAGATTCTAACTCTTTATTTCTCCCTGAAGGAGATAATACTGCACATAATTTTATGAATTTTGGAAATTATCTATGGGGAGCAACAGGATATACTGTGGGATTTGGGTATACCGAACTGCAAATAGGTGCTCACTTAAATAGCAAATTTAATTCGAAACGCAATGGATATTCCTCTCAATGGGACTCAGAAGATGACCAACGTTCTATTATCAAAGGAATATATCATGCTAAATCACAAAATTATAGGAGATTAAGGAAATGAAAACAATGCTAACAATATGTACAATATTATTTTGTATAAGTCATTTATATTCTTGTTCTAATAATAAAAGTCTTCAATGCAAATTTAACACATTTAAAAATACAGATTTCTCAGAATTCCAAAATACGAATATATTATATCGAAAAGGAGTATATTTCATTAAATATCACGATACAACATATGTAATTAAAAGGCATATATTTTCAAAACAAATATATTACACGAAAGATGTATATAATAATAGAGAAAATACATTACCCCCAAAAGACATAACAATCATTGAGAATATACTAAAATCTTTCGATAAGTTAAACATACAATCCTTATCTGTCGATAATAAAGCAAATATATATATATCTGTGCCATGGGCAAACCAGTGCACTTATTATTTTTTAAAACTATCTCCCAAAAACACATTAATAGAAATAAAGAAACAATACTATCAGTACTATAAAGATGGTTGGTATATCGATAAAAAATGTGCAGAATAATAAATATTTCCTCATAAGCCCATACGCCTATTGCGCTAATAATTTCATTAATGCGCTTGATCCCACAGGAATGGACATTTGGGAAATTAACAATGAAGGGAGAATAATAAACCGCATTAAAGATCGAACACAAGATGCTTTTTTTATGGTAGCATTAAATGAAAACGGAGAATACCAAAGGACTTTCACTATCGATAAAGAAGGAAATAAACAGTACAATAATATTATCTTCAACTATGGAACTATCGAATCACAAAACTCAATATCTTATTATAATCAGAAACAAAATAAGAAAGATACTTATGATGAATATAAAATAAGAGGAGATACAAATGGAAAATCTTTATTCGAATTTTTAAGCTTCAATGTTACTGGAAGTTCTTCACAAGTTGAGATAGGGCTTGCTCAAACTGGGATACCAGGAGATAAAGGACTTAATTTCATTACAACAGGACATATAAAAGGGAAAGAACCTGGAGGATCATATCTAATGTCTGGGCGCTTATATTACAATTACACAATTAGGTCGATAATACATAGTCATCCTATATCAAAATATGCAAGTCCAAATGATATAGGTTTTAAAGACGAAGTTAATAGAGTTTTACAACAATATCAATTACCTATTCCTCAATACCAAATATTTCATGTGCCTAGCAAACGATATATTAATTTTTAAATTATGAAACTAAAACGCTTTATTGAGTTATTCATTCTTTTCTTTTTTTTCGGAATAGTAACCTGTCAATCTCAAGCTTCTATTCCTAAAGTTGAAAAAAATTATAAAAATGTACCGGAACTGATTATTAAAGACAGTCTGTTTCTATGTGGTATAGATTCTTTGATATTCAAATCTTTTTGTCCAGAAATCAAAAGGAAAGTCTTCAAAACCTTTAATATTATCAGCCAAAAAAGAGATGAATATTTTTCTTTAATTTTTAGTTTGTGTCCCCAATTCGAATACTACGAAAGAGTAGCTTTAAAAGGATATTTCAAATACAAGGACTATATTTTTATATGGTATGGAGATATTCCTCAATATTTGGGAGATGTTTCTAACAAAGAAAAGAAAATCCCATATGTCTCCCAACCATCTTATATGAAAACTGAAACAACAGAATTTTATTTTAATTACACATTCAAAAAATTGTCATTGACAGGTCTCTGCTGTATGCAACATTACATTAGAAAGTAATACCATAAGAAAATATGAACGAGAAGATATATTATAACGAAGATCTTCCGGAGGGTGTCGAGCCTCTTTATAACGGGAATATCGCCGATGTCTATTATTCGGCTCACGACAGCGCGCACTTCAGATTGTCTTATGACGGGCTGAACAGGCTTACCGCTTCTCAACAATATACTCGAGACGGGGTTAAAACCGCTGCGGCCGAGGCTTTTACTTACGATAAAATGGGGAATATCACTGCTATCGAATTGCCATCTTCTCAAAATGCGCAATATTTCGGATACCAACTCGGAATAAGAGATCTTTTAATAGCTCCTTTTTCTATTCTCGACAGATATACCAGAAGTATTCCTACTTTATATAAACGTTTAACTAAATAGTTATGAAAAAGATTATTTATATCCTATCGCTTATCGCTATCGGTTCGATATATTCCTGCTCTGAAAAAAAACAGAAATATAACAACGAACCCAGCAACTTCTTTTTTAAAGTTCCGGGAACAGATATCGGAATAACCACCTCTAAAGTACCAGGTGCTCAATTTTATGTCGTATTTGCAAAAGATAGCGTTCTACCTTCAGATACCGTTGACTATATAAAGTATGAAACCAATCAATCAACTATTTTGAATTTCGTATTTGACCCCCGTAACAAAAAAGCCATTTACATATTAGCTTCTGATGATATTACAGAAATTAATATTCTTAATGACAGTCTGGAAATACTACGAGAGGCTGAATTCGACTCTCTTTTTTTTGAACCTCGCTTTAGAACAGAACCTCCAATTCTAAAATATCCATATATCCAAGTAAATATATATCCGAGTCATTATACAATATCAATGACTAAATACGAACCTGTTAATAATTATATAAAAGAAGGTGACATTTATGGTGGTTGGTAAATCTTCTCATACAAGAAATTTTTGACCGAATTTTATATTAAAAAGCGACATCCACAAGTCATTCTTTCATCAAGAAAAAATACTCTAATAAAGCATTAGTCATCAACTAATTAAATCCTCATAAATAACTCTTATAAAAATTTTCACCAAATCTATTTTCTTGCTTCGAATAAGCTTCGTAACTTTATCCCCATACAAAGTAACAGTCATTATATTTATCATGCATCCATTTATACATTTACACGTCCATTCTCAATATTCTATTCTTGACGGACAAGCGAGTATACAGGCTTTGGTCGATAAAGCTATGCGTGACGGCATGCGGGGTATTGCCATTACCGATCACGGCAATATGTTCGGTATCAAAGAATTTTATAATTACGTAAATAAAAAAAATGGAGGTGTCAAAAGCGAGATAAAAGACCTGAAAAAAAGAATATCGGACATCGAAAACGGAAAAATAGAATGTGAAGACCGGGATGCCGAACTCTCACGCTGTAAGGCTGAGTTGGAAGAGAAAGAAAAAAAACTCTTCAAACCGATTATCGGTTGCGAAATGTATGTGGCAAGAAACCGCTTACAAGACAAAAACGGTAAACCCGATCAAAGCGGATACCACTTGATCGTTCTTGCAAAAAATCTGAAAGGGTACAAAAACCTGATTAAATTGGTATCAAAAGCTTGGACCGAGGGTTTCTATATGCGTCCAAGAACCGACCGTGTCGAACTGGAAAAATATCATGAAGGGCTGATCGTCGCATCTGCCTGTTTGGGTGGTGAAGTCCCGAAAAAAATAAACAAAGGTTTGCTCGACGAGGCAGAAGAAGCGGTACGATGGTACAAAAACCTGTTCGGTGAAGATTACTATCTGGAATTACAACGGCACAAAGCTACCGTGCCGAATGCCAATCACGAAGCATATCCTTTACAGGTGCAAGCTAATGCCAAAATTCTGGAATATGCAAAAAAATATAATATCAAAGTAATCTGTACCAATGACGTGCATTTTGTTGATGAAGAACATGCAGAGGCTCACGACCGGCTGATCTGCCTGAGTACGGGAAAAGACCTTGATGACCCCAACCGCATGTATTATTCGAAACAGGAGTGGATGAAAACAACCGAAGAGATGAACGCTCTCTTCGCCGATGTTCCCGAAGCTCTTATCAACACCAATGAAATACTGGATAAGGTGGAGTTCTATTCGATCGATCATGCTCCTATCATGCCGACATTCGCTATTCCTGAAGAATTCGGGACAGAAGAAGAGTATCGGAAAAAGTTCACGGAAAAAGATCTGTTCGATGAATTTACTCAGGATGAAAACGGGAATGTCGTTATGGACCAGGTCGCTGCGGAAGCTAAAATAAATACTTTAGGAGGATATGACAAACTATACCGTATCAAACTGGAAGCAGACTATTTAAAGAAATTAGCTTTCGACGGGGCAAAAACTCGTTATGGAGATCCATTAAGCCCGGATGTAAAGGAACGGCTGATCTTCGAGCTCCATATTATGAAAACAATGGGTTTCCCGGGATACTTCTTGATCGTGCAGGACTTTATCGCCGCAGCACGCAACATGGGGGTATCGGTAGGTCCGGGGCGAGGATCGGCTGCCGGATCGGCAGTTGCCTACTGTCTCGGGATTACCCAGATAGACCCGATACAATATGACTTGCTGTTCGAGCGTTTTTTGAATCCCGACCGTATTTCTTTACCGGATATAGACATCGACTTCGACGACGACGGACGAGGAGAAGTACTTCGTTGGGTAACCGACAAATACGGGCACGAAAAGGTAGCTCATATTATTACCTACGGTACTATGGCAACCAAAATGGCTATCAAAGATGTTGCCAGAGTAGAGAAATTGCCTCTTTCCGAATCAGACCGTCTCACAAAACTGATTCCCGACAGATTGCCTGAAATAGACGGTAAATCTCCTAAAATCAATCTAAAAAATTGTATTGCCGCAGTTCCCGAATTGCAACAAGCCTGCGAATCGGAAAATATGTTGATACGCGACACGATGAAATACGCTCGTATGCTTGAGGGAAACGTTCGGGGTACGGGTGTCCATGCTTGCGGGACGATTATTTGTCGAGATGATATTACCGATTGGGTTCCGGTAAGTACTGCCGATGATAAAGAGACCGGTGAAAAAATGCTGGTCACTCAATATGAAGGTTCGGTAATCGAAGATACGGGATTGATAAAAATGGACTTCCTGGGATTGAAAACACTATCGATTATCAAAGAAGCCGTAGCGAATATAAAATCTCACCGAGGCATCGATATCGATATCGACAAAATATCGATAAACGACGATGCGACCTATAAATTGTACAGCGAAGGGAAAACCGTGGGAACATTCCAGTTTGAATCGGCCGGAATGCAAAAATATTTGCGCGAACTGCAACCGACGACCTTTGAAGACCTCATCGCCATGAATGCTCTCTATCGACCAGGACCTATGGATTATATTCCGCAGTTTATCGACCGGAAACATGGAAGAGAGCCAATCGTATACGATATTCCGATTATGGAAAAGTTCCTGAAAGATACTTACGGAATTACAGTGTATCAAGAACAGGTGATGCTTCTCTCACGGTTATTGGCAGACTTTACACGCGGACAGTCCGATGCTTTGCGTAAAGCGATGGGAAAAAAATTAAAGGATAAACTGGATGCTTTAAAACCGCTGTTTATAAATAACGGACAAAAAAACGGGCACGATCCCAAAACTTTGGAAAAAATCTGGGCTGACTGGGAAAAATTCGCATCGTACGCATTCAACAAGTCTCATGCGACATGCTACTCTTGGGTGGCTTACCAGACAGCTTACCTGAAGGCCAACTACCCTTCGGAATATATGGCAGCCGTGATGAGCCGCAATATCTCGAATATTACGGAAATCACCAAACTCATGGATGAATGTAAAGCTATGGGTATTAAAGTGCTCGGTCCGGATGTAAACGAAAGTAATTTGAAATTCAACGTTAACAAAGACGGCAATATCCGCTTCGGATTGGGAGCTGTAAAAGGTGTAGGAGAAAGTGCTGTCCGCAGCATTATGGAAGAAAGAGAGAAAAACGGTCCGTTCACCAGTATTTTTGATTTTGTGCAACGGGTCAATTTGAATGCTTGTAACAAGAAGAATATAGAAAGTCTTGCCTTATCCGGAGGATTCGACAGTTTTCCGGAAATAAAAAGAGAACAATATTTCGCTCAAAACAGTAAAGGTGAAGTTTTCCTCGAAACCCTTGTTCGCTACGGTAACAAATATCAAGTAGATAAAGCGGCTCAAATTAACTCTCTGTTCGGAGGAAGCGATGCTATAGAAGTAGCCAAGCCCGAAATTCCCGCTGCCGAAAGCTGGTCTGATTTGGAACGACTGGAAAAGGAACGGGATTTAGTAGGAATTTACCTGTCTGCACATCCTCTGGACGACTATGCTTTGACTCTCGAATATGGATGCAATACCCGAATGAGCGAACTGGAAGACCGTCAAGCCTTAATCAATAAAGATATTGTCATGGGCGGTATCGTAACAGGTTTCAGAGAAGGAATGACAAAAACCGGTAAACCATTCGGAATTCTAAAAATCGAGGATTATTCAGGATCTGCCGAGATACCTCTTTTCGGAAAAGATTTCGTCGATTTCCGGAAATTCGGATATAACGGCATGTATCTGCTTATCAAAGCAAAATGTCAACCCCGAAAATTCAATGAAAGCGTTCTGGACATACGGATCGTCTCGATAGAGTTATTGCAAGACGTAAAAAATAAATTATTGGAAAGTCTTACTGTAGTAATTCCGATCGACCAGATCAACAACGGTATAATAGAGCCGCTGACAGACCTGCTCAAACCCGATAAAGAATCGAATACCGAACTTTTCTTCGAAATCTATGATCCTGAAGAAAAATATCAAGTAAAGCTTTTCGCCCGATCACACAAGGTTAACGTAACAAAAGACCTAATCCGATTTATCGAAGATAACAACGGATTATCATTCAAGATAAACGGAATTTCCCGAAAAGAGATGCAACGCAATACCGAAGAGGCCGAAGATGAACTGGTACTATACGGGACAGAGGCATCGGCTTAAAAACATATTTATAATTCATCGAACAAATAGGATTGGTTTATTGTTTTTTTATAACTTTGTTAGACTTTTGAAAACCATTATAAATTAAAATTTTAATACTTCAAAATCATGGCATTACAAATTACAGATGCAAACTACAAAGAGCTTCTCGCTTCGGACAAGCTCGTAGTAATTGATTTTTGGGCGGAATGGTGCGGTCCATGTCGCAGTATCGCCCCAGCCGTTGAAGAACTGGCCGCCGAATTCGAAGACAAGGCGATTATAGGAAAATATAATGTCGATAACGACAATGAGTTGAGTGAAGAATACAGCATCCGCAGCATTCCTACTCTTTTATTTTTCAAAGAAGGCAAACTTGTCGATAAACAAGTAGGTGCATCTTCTAAAGCCAATCTGAAAGCAAAAATCGAAGCTAACTTATAAAATATAGAATATCAGAGAAAGATTGTATGGAGAATTTCATACAGTCTTTCTTTCTACCGACTCTCCTCCCAATTTGTTTTTAGAATTTTACCCATTAAAACTGAAAACATCATGAGAACTTTCATGTTAATCGTTTCGATGACGACCTTCATATTAACCGGATGTCATCAACAAAAGAAAAGCGAGAGTCTGGTTATCGAAATGACCAATCCCACAGACCGTTACCGGAATAATGCAGGTATTGTTATCGAACGTAGCCAATTAAATAATCCGGACTCTACATTACTACCTGTCCTTTACGATAACAACGGAAAACCAATCGTCTCTCAACTTGATGACATAGATCAAGACGGGCAATGGGACGAACTCGCATTTATCTGCAATTTTGCTCCGAATGAAAACCGTACTGCAACACTTACATGGGTAACTTCGGAGAAATATCCGACTTTTAAAGATTCTATACAAACGTCTGCAGGTAAAGAGTCATTTAAACAATTTACCGCTTCAGGAGACTCTATTCTGCAAGAAGCCGACTCTATCGGATTAGGTGAAATAGCAGTCTATTCGAACAAGGCAACCTACCCTATAGGAAAACCGAACTATTTATTGATAAGCGAAGGTCCGGTAAGAAGAATTTACGGAATAGACCTAAAAGAAAGTAAAGTATCTGCCGGCCGTATAGCAGAGATGGTAACAATCTGGGCAGGACATAAAGGTTATGAAAAGGAAATAGCATTAATAAATATGCCTCCGAACACACTCCTACTCACAGGCATAAAAGATAATGTTCTGAATCGAGATACCACTTTCCGAGCTTACGAATATGGTTATGTCGCTCTAATGGCGCATACTTTAGAAAAAAAATCATACTATACGGGAATGGCGATCATTATTCCTGATGAATATTATACCCGACGTGGCTATACTGCTTATAAAGGTCTTAATCTGTGGTATGCAGAATTGAAACCGAATGCAGAAAACAAAGTGACTTTTTATGTATACGGTGCCAAAGAAAAAGATAACGAAGGATTTCGCAGCGCCGACTATTTTGAAGAATTTATCGATTACGAAACTCTCTACATCGATAACCCGATAGAAATAAATCTTGTAAATTAATATATGGACGAAGGCCGCCTCAAACAAAAAGTACAAATCGTAATCGTATCTTGTTCTGTCATTCTGATGACTGGAAAATTCATTGCATTTTTTATGACTAATTCGGTCGGAATTCTGACCGATGCGATGGAAAGTATTGTAAACGTGGCTGCCGGATTCATCGGTTTATACAGCCTTCATCTTGCGGCAAAACCTAAAGATGAAGGTCACCCTTTCGGTCATGGGAAAATAGAACTTATTTCAGCTTCTATAGAAGGTCTCCTCATTATTCTCGCCGGGGTATTAATCGTTTTTGAAGGCATCAAGCGGCTGTTTATTCCCTCTGTAATCGAAAAACTGGATATCGGTATTTACATAATCGCCGGTGCCGGAATTATCAACTATTTATTGGGATATTATAGTATCCGCACCGGAAAAAAATATGATTCTATCGCTTTGGTTGCCGGAGGAAAACATCTTCAATCCGACACTTATTCGAGTATAGGCTTAGTCATCGGATTAATTCTGATGTATATTACCCGAATAAGATGGATAGACAGTGCCTTGGCATTAATTTTCGGAACTATTATTATTTTCACGGGAATCTCCATACTTAAAAAAACGGTTGCCAACCTCATGGACAAAGCCGATAAAAAAATTCTCAGCATAATCGCCGATATAATATCAAAAAACAGGCAACCCGACTGGATAGACATCCACAACCTGAAAATGGTAAAATACGGTAGTTATTATTATATAGACTGCGATCTTACTCTTCCTTGGTACTATAATATAGAAGAGGGTCACTCGGCTTGCAGAAATCTGGAAAAGACTATATGTAAAGGGTTTACCGATAAAATTTCATTCTCGGTACATTCAGATTCCTGTGCTAAATCTTATTGCAGACACTGTCAAGTGACGAACTGCACATATCGTAAACAAACATTCGTTTCACCTCTACAACTTACGCTCAAGGAAATTACAGAGAGCGATGAAGAACGTAATGAATAAAATTCTCTACAAAAAGAAATCTTTAGAACTATTCAGAAAAAGAAATCCTTGCACGTGTGAACAACTCCCATATCTCCGATTGTTATAGTAAAACAGCGCAATCTATAATTACTGAATAATAATGAGAGCATACGATTGCAAAATCGGGGGTTCCTATGCTTCTCCAGTTATATTTCCTTCATAACCGGAACCGGAAGGATAAAATTTCTGAATATGAGAAAACTTATTCTTGCATCTGTCATGATGCTTATGGCAACAGCCTTTTCTTTCGGGCAAATGGATATTGGATTCGGCCCTAAAATCGGATTAAATCTAACGAACATGACAAACTCAAACATGAGGATAAAACCGGGCATAGTAGTCGGAGCATTCGCAAACATGCGAATAAATGATTACTTAGGGGTTCAACCTGAAATACTATTTTCCATGCAAGGGACTAAAAAAAATGATTATACACTGAAAATGAATTATTTCAACATCCCGATCATGGCAAAAGCCTACATGTGGAAAGGTTTAAATCTTGAACTCGGACCACAGTTCGGATTCCGGACAAAAGCTTCCAGTGAAGAAGGAGATATAAGTGTGAATGTAAAAGACGAAACAAAAATCTTCGATTTTGCAATCGGTGTTGGATTGGCCTATGAAACAGAAATGGGACTCACTGCGGGATTCAGATATCTGATCAGTGCAACCAAAGCTATCGATCATGAAAAAAACAAGAACAGTGTATTTCAACTTACTTTAGGATGGATGTTCTAAAAAAAGAAAGAACATAGTTTTTAGAAAAAAGTGTCAAAACTCTCTTTGAGAAAATGGACTTTTAATTTGAAACTTGACATCTTTCACCGATTATAAAAAAGCCGTATCACTACTCGAAAAATAGAATTGATACGGCTTTTTACGTTTACCAGTCACAATCTAATAACTTTTCAAAGTGTTCATCTTAGAGCCTATCTAAATTTTCTAACAAAAAATATTATCAGGTCATTTTTGTACTTTCTTCCGGTCTTTTTTCCCGTTTTTTCTCGTCAGATAGCCCATAAAAATGATAAAATATCCTCGAAAGAATCTCTCAAAACTGACTCAAGTAAAATTTTGACAAACTCTTAATTTTGACACCTATTGATTTTTATAAAATGCGAAACGATAAAACCATCCGGTCCATTATACCAATATACAACATTTACTCTAACAAAATTAAAATAACTTAAGTAGAAAAATAGACCACGAAAACCCCAAAAAAGACAACAATATTCTTATTTTATTATATTATTTTTGTTGCATAATCAACTATGGGATATACAACCATATCGTTGTGGAGGCCATATCCCTGCCATAATTATAAATTATTTCCACTGGAGGCCTCCCGGTAAATAAAAACTTGATATATATGAAAAGATTTGTACTTGCATCTGTCATGTTATTTTTAGCTACCGCCTTTTCTTTTTCTCAAGAAATCGCATTCGGAGTAAAAGCGGGGTTATCTCTTTCGAACCTGACAAATAGTAGTTTGAACGTCCGTCCGGGACTCGTAATCGGAGGTTTCGCCAACATTCGTTTTAATGATTATGTTGCTTTGCAACCGGAACTACAATATGCCATGCAAGGAGGTAAATACGATGATCTGACAACTAAACTGGACTACATTCAAATTCCGGTTATGGTAAAAGGATATATGTGGAAAGGATTAAATATCGAAGCCGGTCCGCAATTCGGATTCCGCACGGTCGGTAAAGAAAAAATCAACGGTAAAAATTACAGCATAAAAGATGCCACGAATGTTTTTGATTTCGCAATCGGTGTAGGATTGGGATATGAAACCGAAATGGGACTTACAGCCGGTTTCCGGTATCTAATCAGTGCAACTGATGCCTTTGACGGCGCTGACGCTAAAAATAGCGTATTCCAGCTTACCTTAGGATGGAAATTCTAATATATTGAGATATCTATAAAAACAGGCCGGGAAAATCTGAAAATTTTCCCGGCCTGTTTTTATAATTAGAAAATTTAAATGAACTCTAAAAGCCTGTCTGATAATTAAAAATAGAAATCATATTTCTTTTTTTCGCTATATTTGTCAAATACAACATATACAATTAAAAGATTCATCCCAAATAAAAAGTTATGACACATAAACATTTTAAAATTATATTAGTAACATTATTATGTTTATGCGGAAAAGAAATTTCCGCAAAAAAAATCGAAGTACAATCACCCGATGGTAAACTGAAAGTAAATATTGAATTGAAAGACAAAATATATTACTCAATATATTCGGGAAAAGATCTGTTGTTGGACAACTGTTCATTATCAATGATACTGAACAATGAAGTGCTAGGAGAGCAACCGAAATTACAAGCCATGAAACGAGGCAAGATCGATGAAAGCATAAAGCGAGAGATTCCTCTGAAAAATGCGATTGTCGAGAACCACTGCAATACTTTATATCTGAAAATGAGGGGAAATTATGCCATTGAATTTCGTGTATTCAATAAAGGATTGGCCTACCGTTTTATTACAAACAAAAAGGGCGAGATTGAAATTATGGGAGAAAATTTCGCTATCCATTTCCCTGCAGATTATTTGGCTCATCTATCTCAGCCGGATGGTTTTAAAACATCATACGAATATCCATATACACATGTTCGAACTAAAGATTACAAGCATACAGACCGAATGAGTTATCTACCCGTACTTCTGGAAACAGATAAACAATACAAAATATTGATATCCGAGGCAGACTTGCAGGATTATCCTTGCATGTTTTTGCAAAGTACGGGAAATAACGGCATGCAATCTCTTTTCCCAAAGTGTCCGCTGGAGTTTGGTGAAGATGGTGACCGTAGTCTGAAAATACTAAAAGAGGCAGATTACATCGCCAAAACATCCGGTAAAAGAAATTTTCCATGGCGTTTCTTTGTAATCTCCGACAACGATAAAGATATTGTAGCCAATGAAATGGTCTATATCCTTTCTTCTCCTTGCGAACTGGAAGATTATAGCTGGATTAAGCCCGGGCAAGTAAGTTGGGAATGGTGGCATGACGCCCGTTTATACGGCGTCGATTTCCGTTCCGGTTACAATATGGATTCTTATAAATATTATATCGATTTTGCTTCGACATTCGGCATCCCCTATATCATTATGGACGAAGGCTGGGCAAAGAGTACCCGTGACCCGTTTACTCCGAATCCGACAATCGACTTGCAGGAGTTAATTAAATACGGTCGAGAACGTAATGTAAAGATTGTATTGTGGTTGACTTGGCTGACTGTAGAAAACCACTTCGATTTGTTCAAGACTTTTGCCGATTGGGGTATTGCCGGTGTAAAGATCGACTTTATGGATCGAAGCGACCAATGGATGGTAAACTATTATGAGCGTGTAGCAAAAGAAGCGGCAAAACATAAATTATTCGTAGACTTTCATGGTTCGTTCAAACCCGCAGGATTAGAACGCAGATATCCGAATGTGCTTTCGTATGAAGGTGTGCTGGGTATGGAACAAGGAGGTAACTGTAAACCGGAAAACTCTATCTACCTTCCATTCATGCGTAATGCGGTAGGGCCCATGGATTTTACTCCCGGTTCTATGTTCTCCGCACAACCGGAAGATAACCGATCTACTCGTGCTAATGCAATGGGATCGGGAACACGAACCTACCAAATGGCCTTGTTTATCGTATTTGAAAGCGGATTGCAAATGCTGGCCGATAATCCGGTATATTATTATCGTGAACGCCCTTGTACTGAATTTATAGCCAATGTACCCGTAGTTTGGGATGAAACAAGAGTATTGGATGCTAAAGTCGGAGAATATGTTGTTATTGCCCGTCGCAATAAAGATAAATGGTTCATCGGTGCTATCACCAACGACACAGGACGTACTATTGAAGTAAATCTGGACTTCCTCCCGGAAAATAAAAAACTGCACCTGACCTATTTTGAAGATGGCATCAACGCAGACCGTCAGGCAATGGACTATAAAAAGAAGGCAACAGAAGTGACAAATTCTACAAAGCTAACCATGAAATTGGTACGTAACGGCGGATGGGCCGGCAGGATCGAATAGAAACTCTCAGAAAAACGATAGGACACCCCTTAATTAACGGATGTCCTATTATTTTTCTATATTAGCACGAATATATATCAAACCATATCTCAATGCCTATCTGAATTTTTCAATAAAAATATTATCAAAAGAAAATTCTCTCCGATCCGTGCAAGATTCAAACAGGCTTCTAAAGGCTCTCTAAAATTCTTTTCAAAACTACTTGTGCCGATATTTCCCGATTGGCAGCTTCAGGAATAACTATCGATTGAGGGCTCTCAATCACTTCATCGGTGACGATCATATTTCGTCTTACCGGCAAACAGTGCATAAAATATGCATTATTCGTTAAAGCCATTTTCTCCGCATCTACAGTCCAAGACCGGTCGGTATTAATTACTTTTCCATAATTCGGATCGGTATAAGCCGACCAATTTTTGGCATAAATAAAATCCGCACCTTCGAATGCTTTACGCTGATCATATTCCACACGAGCCTTACCGACAAATTTAGGATCGAGTTCATATCCTTCAGGATGCGTAATTACAAAATCATAATCCGTCTCATTCATCCATTCGGCAAAAGAATTAGCAACTGCCTGAGGCAAAGACTTAGGATGCGGAGCCCATGTCAATACGACTTTGGGACGAGCCGTTTTTTTATACTCCTCTATTGTAATCAAATCGGCAAAACTTTGTAAAGGATGGCGAGTAGCCGCTTCCATACTGAACACCGGACGACCGGAATATTGTATGAACTGATTGATGATCTTTTCTTCATAATCATCTGCCTTGTTCTCGAAACGGGCAAAAGAACGTACACCGATCACATCACAATAACAACCGATCACAGGAATAGCTTCGAGCAAATGTTCGGTCTTATCACCGTCCATAACCACTCCCCGCTCGGTCTCGAGCTTCCATGCCCCCTGATTGATATCGAGCACCATCACATTCATACCCAAATTCATTGCAGCTTTTTGAGTACTCAAACGTGTGCGTAAACTGGAGTTGAAAAATATCATTATCAGGGTCTTATTCTTACCCAACTCTTTATATCCGAAACGATTGGCTTTCACTTCGAAAGCTTCTTTCAGGGCAATATTCAAATCGCCCAAATCCTTTACATTGGTAAAATGTCTCATAAGTACGTTTTTAATAAATTCAGTCCGAGAACAAACCCCTACTACGCTTCAGTAATCATCGAGTTTGTCCGTCTCCCTGTATAATATATTTATAAGTCGTAATTTCCGGTAACGCCATAGGTCCTCTGGCGTGCAATTTTTGTGTACTGATTCCGATTTCCGCCCCGAAACCGAATTGACCGCCATCGGTAAAAGCTGTAGAAACATTCGTATATACACATGCTGCATCCACTTCTTTACAAAAACGCTGCATAGCTGCGTCATTCTCACTGACAATAGATTCGCTGTGTCTCGATGAATAGCGACAAATATGCTCCAAAGCTTCGTCAATGCCAGCGACCGTTTTTATTGCCATTTTATAGTCCAGAAACTCTGTTCCGAAAGATTCTTCATCAGCCGGTTGCAAAAGCTCTGCCGGGTATTTTCCCTGTAAAGCCGAATATGCTGCCGGATCAGCATATATAATCACCCGGTTTTTTTCTAATGGAGCGCATAATTCCGGTAAATCGGCGAGACGAGATGAATCTATCACAAGACAATCAAGGGCATTACATACACTCACTCTACGGGTCTTGGCATTATTAATAATCGCAGCCCCTTTCTTCACATCTCCTGACGATTCGAAATAAGTATGACAAATACCCGCCCCCGTCTCAATAACCGGAACTCGAGCATTATCCCGAACATATTCGATCAGGCCTTTACTTCCCCGAGGAATAATTAAATCGACATAATCGACTGCTGTTAATAACTGCATCGTAGCCTCCCGATCATTAGGGAGCAAATATACTGTATTTGAATCGATTCCAAACTTTATCAACACCTTGTTAATAACGTTTATAATTGCAGTATTAGAACACGCAGCATCCGATCCGCCTTTTAAAATACATGCATTCCCAGATTTCAGGCAAAGCGAGAAAACATCGAAACTGACATTCGGACGTGCTTCATATATAATACCGATCACACCAAACGGGACAGAAACTTTAGTAATCGTCATCCCATTAGGACGAGTCGTCTCACTCAGCACTTTTCCCAAAGGTGAAGGTAATTCCGCTACACGACGCATATCTGCGGCAATATCCGCAAGACGTTGTTCCGTTAACATCAGACGGTCATACTTCGGGTTATTTTTATCCATTTTCATCAGGTCTCGTGCATTTTCTGCCAAAATATATCCCGACTGAGCCTCTGCTTCATCGGCTACCGCACGCAAAACAGAGTTAATCGTAGCTTCGTCCAACAGGTTCAACTTACGAGAAGCAGCCCTTACCGCCTCAAATACAGATTTCAGAGAAGTCATATATCACTTATTTATTGTAGGCAAAAATAGTAAAAAAGCGATATTCTTTGTCATAGAATATCGCTTTTATTCTCTATTTATCAGAAAAAGCACAATATAACTATAACTATCGTATTATTGCACCGGTAAGATTTCAATCCAATAATCATCCGGATCGTGGATAAAATAGAGTCCCATATCCGTATTTTCATAACATATACATCCCATTTCCTTATGAAAACGACGGGCTTCATCGTAATCCCCCTCTACCCGAATACACAAATGACTCTCATTATCCCCCAGTTCATAAGCTTCTGTACGATCTCTTAGCCAAGTAAGTTCAAGTAAAAACGAAGAAAATCCATCTCCCAAATAAACTAAGATGAAAGAACCGTCTTCGGCCTCTTTACGACGGATTTCTCTTAAACCCAGAGCTTTATTATAAAAAGCGATGCTTCTCTCGAGATCGACCACATTTATATTAAAATGATCAAAATATCCCTTTATTTCCATAATCTTCTTGTATTTATTTTATTATAAAATCATTTGATTGTAATCAGATTAGTTCAATAAAATTAAGAATCTATTTAGATTTTCCAATAAAAAACTCAATAATCAGGCAATTCTACTGTCTCACCGGGGAAAGACCATCCGATAAATAAAGAGCCGTTTTTCTCAGCAAACGAGCGAAATGCCGCAGCTTTTTCATACTGGTCATGGAAGTGCATCGGAGCAAAACAACCGACAGCAAAACGACAAACAAATTGTTCTGCCCCGAGCATATATTCCCGCCCTAAACGAGGGTCTATCGGAAACATCACTAAATCGAAACGATTCGTAACTCTCGCCAATATCTCCAATTCATGCAGATAAGCAGCTTCATATTCTGCTGATTCCTCCATCGTCGATTCTTCTTTCCAATGCCAATTATTCAAATCTCCTGCATGAAAAACAAGTTTTCCCGCTACCTCTATCAAAAAAGAACACCCTACATCGGTAGAACCGAAAGCTTGAATACAAAGCTCATTATCGTGATACAATTCAGACGGAGAAAGATAGACTGCATCATCAAACCGAGCATATTGATTTTCCAATATATCCCGAGAAAATATATATTGAATATCCGGATGTTGCTGTTTCCACTCCAGAATCTCCGGATTAAAATGATCTGAATGAGAATGTGTAGATAAAACATATAATCTCCCTGCTCGATGCAGCAAAGACTTATGAACTAGACCGTCATTTTCACCGTCAGAATCCCGATAATAGTCGATTATTATCGTAAAATTCTCCCCTTCTATTGCAAAACCGCTATGGTAAATATAGGTCAATCTCATATTAAAAAGTTTATATTCAAAGATAACACTTTAGAAGAAAGAATAAATGCGTGATTTCACATAAAAAAAATTAATAAACAAATAATACAGAATGCCATTCAAGAAACAAATCCATTATAATACAACTCTTTAAATCAGAATTAATATAAGCCTATTTTACCTCGTTTTAGTCATGATTTAACACAAAAATTAAGTGCACGTATCGAATATTAAGCAATAAATAATCCTCAATAACGCATATTGATTAGCGTGCAAAAATACTTTTGCAAGTGTTTCTTAATCATTTCTTAACCAATAATAATTATGACATGAAAAGTACAATTTGTAAAATTGCGATCAGCGTAATTTTGAGTTGCTTCATTTTATTACCTCTTTCAGCGAAGCAACTTTTCGTATCTCCGGAAGGAGATGATTCTGCAGACGGATCATCATCCGGGAAAGCATTTAAAACTCTGTCCAAAGCTGTAGATGCAGCGGGGAAAGGCGATGAAATCATCCTTTTAGGAATTATTGACATAAGTCAAGAGCCAGCTGATAAAATTTATAACAGCGATGCTTATAATAAGAACAACCAAGGTGTCAAAGTTCTGGATAAAGGATTAACGATTAGCGGAGACCCGAACCAAACCCGAACTAAAACAGGTTTCACAGGAAATAAGACGACAACATGCCTGCGACTGGACGGGCTGAATAAAAAAGTAACCATCCGAAATTTGACTATTAAAGAAGGAAATCCTACATCCGATAAAGGAGCCGGCTGTTTCATTCGGAATGCTAATGTGGAATTTGACAATGTTTCTTTCCAGAATAATCAAAACTACGGTAAAGTTTATGATGATTCCCACAAATTCGGAGGAGCTATCTTTATGACAGCTACCGATTTGGAAAAATACGAAGTTACTGTTCGCAATTGTCTGTTTATGGGTAACAGCAACAAAGACGGGGGATGCATAGGCTCGCAAGGCGGTAAATTAAGGGTGTATAACACCTCGTTTGTAAGCAACGATTGCAGTGATGTAAGCGGATCGGAAGGAGCATTCTTCGGGACTGAACCGCAAGAAGCTGTAGATGTATATTTTAGAGATGTTAAAGTCGTTTCCAATTATGTTTCGAATCGTGGCGGTGCTATATATATGAAGCATCGTACCGACAAAAAGAACCTAAAAATGGTATTCGAAAATACTACTTTCAATCTTAACAAAGCCAATGGAGATAACGGAGGCGTACTGTTTTTTGAAAACGACAGAGCCAATACGACCGATGAGATACTCTTTGTAAATTGTACCATGTACGGAAACTATTGTAAACAAAAAGGAGGCGTGTTTTACTTAGGTAAAGGTATGGAAAACTCTACATTCGATGTGGTAAACTGTACGATGACCTATAATACCACCACCGGAAATGAAGGTAACGGCGGTGCTGTTTATATCATGAACGACTGCAAAAAACTGACGAAACGTTTCTACAATTGTATCATAGAAAACAACAAATCGGGCGATGTTACCAATATGGTAAATTCGGACTTTATGGTTCAATATCCGAACATAGAACAATCCGAATTAGAGATACAAAACTCATTTATAGGGCATGACAGTTACGACAACATGCAAAAAAGAACTGCTGAAGGAACAGACTTTACCAAAAACAACTATTTCGACTATTTTGCTAACAGCGGTTCTCTATCCGGTCTTTCCTCCTATTTCGATTACTATGCTGAAGAATGCTTTGCCATACCTTTGGATTCGAAAATATCGGATAAAGCAATGAACTACGGTAATGCCCAATACTTACAAGCCCTGAATATCAATACCGACCAAGTCGGAAAGATCCGGCCCTTTACCAATGGTAAATGTTATGCTGGCTCTTGCGAAGCTACCGAAGAAGAACTCGATTATGACATATATGCTTTGGCTGTAGAAAAAACAGAAATAGAATCAGACCAAGAGGAAGCAACAGTAAAAGCTTACTACACAAACAACGGTTTGGTCGTAGAATCTACACAAAAAATCGAAAAAGCCGAGATTTATAGTTTATCTGGGAATTTGATCACATCAGAGAAACTATCCGGACAAAATACTCGGGAAGAAATTTATGTAAACAATCTGAACCCGGATATTTACATTATCCGCGTAGTATCAGGCGGAAAAACATATTCCCAGAAAATCATGATCCGATAACGGTTTATATGAGAGATTTCAGCTAAAATAATATTCACACATTTATAACAAACCATGAAACATTTAAAAAACAGAAAAACAGAAAGTACCGGTGCATATCACCATCCGGTTCTCAGATTCGCACTGTTTCTGTTGATCGCATTTTTATCGTTCGGAACAACTTTTGCACAAAATTCAACGATAAAGGTCAATGGTACGGTTGTCGATGAAAACGGTGACGTGATCATAGGCGCCAATATATCCGTAGTCGGAGGTACAGCAAGCACCGTTACCAATATAGAAGGAAAATTCAGTATTCAGGTCAAAGAAAATTCTTTGATACGAGTTTCTTTTATCGGATATAAAGCACAAAATGTCCGTATAGACAAAAATAAAAAGGACATTAAAGTAACACTTGCCGAAGACACGAAAAAATTGGATGAAGTCGTTGTCACCGCTTTAGGAATAAGCCGGGATGCTAAATCTTTAGGATATGCCCGCCAATCTATCGACATCGGTACGACAACAGAAGTCCGGGATGCAAACTTGCTGAACATGCTGTCCGGAAAAGTATCCGGCGTGCAATTTATTTCGGCCGGCGGACCGACATCTTCAACACGTGTCGTTATTCGTGGAAATAACTCTCTTACCGGGAACAATCAGCCGCTATATGTCATAGACGGTATTCCTATTATGAACGAAATGGGAGAAGTCGATGACATGGATTACGGTAACGCCGCAAACAACATCAATCCCGATGATATCGAAAGCATCGAAGTATTGAAAGGCGCTAATGCAGCCGCCTTATATGGATCGGACGGTGCAAACGGAGTTATTCTGATCACGACAAAAAAAGCTTCTCGCAAAGCAGGACTCGGTGTTTCGTATGGATTTAACATGATGTTCAACACATTATACCAATACCCGATGTACCAGAATGTTTACGGAAGCGGTAACGCCGGACAACTACATACAGGAATCAACACATACGATAAAAGCTGGTATGATCCTTCATTACCCTACGGAATGGCAAACCTTACGACCGATTATTCGCAATTGTGTTTCGGTATGCCGATGCTGGGATTTGATGTAATCGGACGCAACGGACAAGTAAAAAAATATGTCCCCGGAGACAATAATATCAGCGGACTCTATCAAACCGGTTATATGATGACCAACAGCGTATCGATCGATAAAGTTGCAGAAATTGCATCTATCCGTTTTTCTTATACCAATACCCACGGGAACGATATATTGGAAGGATTTAACGAACGAGACAGACACGCTTTCAACCTACGCACTACGATGAAACTAAAAAAATGGTTAAGTATCGATGTCAATACCCGTTATACGATAGACAATGTAGATAACCGCGCATTCCGTAATAATTCAAACCGAAACCCGATCTACATGCTGACCCAAGTTCCTCGTGACGCATCGTACGAAGAATTATCCGATTATAAAAATCCGGACGGTACACCTCACTCTTTCAGAGGATTCCAAAATCCGTATTGGTCTATGCACGAAACCTCGAATGCAGATACCAAACAATGGTTCTTCGGTGATATTACATTGAATTTCGATCTTTACAAAGGATTAAGACTCAGATTACGGGGAGCAACGGATATACAGACCGGATCGGGATGGACATTCTCCAACTACAACTCTCCGTTCGATGTCGACGGACAATACGACGAATTTCAGGAAAATTCATACAACAACAACTACGAAGCCTTGTTGATGTATAACAAACGAATTAAAAAGTTCAGCATCAATGCCAATTTCGGAGGTTCGGTGCGTACGCAACAAAGCAAAAAGATCCAAGACCGGGTAAATGCACTGATGCAACCTGACGTAAAGAGCCTCGAAAACAATGCTGCTCAAATAAAAGCGACTACAGGATATAACAAAAAAACAAAAGAATCGGTATTCGCTACTGCCAGCTTCGGATATGGGGACTTTATCTATTTGGACGTAACCGGACGCAACGACTGGTCCTCCGCTTTAGGTCGCGGCAATTGGTCTTATTTTTATCCCTCCGGAAGTATCAGCTTTGTATTCAGCGAATTACTAAAAAACACAGCTATCAACAAAGTGTTATCATTCGGTAAAATCCGAGGTTCTATTGCAAAAGTAGGTAATGATACCGGATTCGACATGTTATATAGCAGTTACAGCTATAAAGGTTCTTATCTGGACATGTCTTGGTTCGAACGCGATAATCTGGAAAAAAATCCGAATATAAAGCCGGAAACGACTCGTTCATGGGAAGTCGGGGCTGACCTCCGTTTCTTCAAAAATCGTTTGAATATAGATGTTACTTATTATGATAAATCTACTTTCGACCAAATCGTACGGGCAGATGTCACTGCAGCACGTGGAGCTAATCAACTGATGTTCAATGCCGGAGAAATACGGAACTGGGGAACAGAACTCACAGTGACCGGAACACCGGTAAGAACAAAAGATTTCGAATGGACAACCTCTCTCAACTGGTCGAAAAATAATTCGGAAGTCGTATCGCTCATCGATGGAGTAAGCCGTTATATGTTGACCTCATGGAACGGACTGAACGGTGTACAAGTATATGCCGAAGTCGGTAAACCTTACGGACAAATGTATGGTACCGATCCGGTGAGAAATGAGCAAGGCCAGTTCCTTGTAAATGCAGAAGGCCGTTATGCTCAAGAGGTCGATCACTATTTCGGCTCGGTATCTCCCGACTGGATCGGAGGATGGAGTAATAAATTCAGATGGAGAGACTTAGACTTCGGATTCCACTTCGACTTCAAAAAAGGCGGTAAAGTTTGGTCCTATTCGGGATATGAAGGATCTCGTAACGGACTCACGGTACAATCTTTGGACGGTCGTGAAGAATATCTTTACAGTAATCTGATTGTCGGAGAAAATACAGAAGAACGCCGGGGCTTTTTGCAACCGCAATACACAAACAAGGCCAATACCGACTACGCAGCCAACTATGTCCCGTATATAGATGCATCACGTCCCAAAGGCGTATATGCTCCTAATCGGGTGTACAACGAAAGTGTAGCATTCTGGGCCGGTCAACCTTGCAATATAGCCTATGAACCGCAAAACTACTGGCAAGGAGAATCTTCCAGACAACTAAGCAGATATGTATATGACGCTTCTTATATCAAATTGCGTGAAGTAAGTATCGGATATAATCTACCGAAAAAATTCTTGAGAAAAACCCCGTTCAAATCGGCACGTATAGCTGCAGTCGGACGTAACTTGGCAATCATACTTCAAAATACGCCGAGAGGACTTGATCCGGAAGCTACAAGTACGACAAGCAACGGACAAGGCCTTGAAATGGGTTTTGCCCTGCCTTCGGCAAATTATGGTTTTGACCTGAAAGTATCATTCTAAACAAACACATTTATGAAAAAAACAATAATATCTATCTGTACAGCCATCGCATTGGGCACTGCGGTTTCCTGCACCGATAACTTCGAAGATATAAATATCAATCCCAACAAAATATACGAAGCAAATATGGAAAGTATTTTTCCGGGATCGGTATATAAGACAATCAATGCCATGGCAGAGCTCAATTATAACCAAATGTGCTGGTGGGCACGCTATTCCGGACATTTCGGAGGCTCTGTCGATATGAATGAAAGTACATCGGATTCTTTTTACAAAAAATTTTATGTCGAAATCATCCGTGATCTTGAATTGAGCGAACGTCAATATGACGGTGTTCCGGGCTATGAAAACCGAGTAGCTATCGTCAGGACATGGAAAGCTTATATTTACTCGATCGTCGTATCTATGTATGGAGGCATGCCCTTGTCTGACGCCATGATTTTCGATCCGAATAAATTCCTCGTAAAACACGATACAGAAGAAGAAATGTACCGGCAAATCCTGGATATGCTGAAAAAAGCATCCGAAAGCTTTAACCCTGACGCCAGCACGACCGACGTATTGAAAAAAGATCCTGTATTCAGAGGTACAAGCGGAACAACCAGCGACATCATCAAATGGCGCAAATTTGCCAATACTCTTCGTCTGGAAGTCGCTATGCGTGCAACCAATATTGCACCCGATCTGGCAGAACAACACGCCCGGGAATGTATGGAACATGAAGACTGGATTATTGCTTCTTTAGACGATATGGTTGCTCCGGCATGGGGTAGTGACGTTTCGAATGACGTATCTTACTACTACAACCGTTTTTTGAAAAAAATTCCGACAGAAGGATTCCGTGAAGGAGACTACCCTCGTATAAACGAATATTTTTTCATTTATTTGAGATCATATAACGATCCTCGGTTAGAAGCGTTCGTAGACCCGACAGAAACACTGAATCAATACACAGTAAACGATACAATAACCCGTCCCAACCCATACGAACCGGGATTTAGGGATTCCATCGCTGTAACTTATCGTATTCCACACCTGCCGAGTCCTGAACGTAGCGGAATTTTACCTCGCGGCTGGGAGGTTGCTATCGACCCGAACTCTCCGAACGGTACTACCAAATATGAATCGCCTTATACCGGTATATTGGCAACTCAATGGTCTTTGATCAACTATGACTTCATCAAACCGGATGCGAAACATATCATCATGAACTGGGCAGATGCCTGTTTCCTAAAAGCCGAAGCTGCTTTACGGTACGGAATAGGATCTAAATCGGCAGAAGGTTATTATTACGAAGGAATAGAAGCCTCTTTTGCTCAATACGGATTAACAAGTGCGGTAAAAGAATATAAAGAACAAAACGGTATCAAATGGAACACGAACGGAAAAGGATTGACCGACTTCCGCTGTCTCTATCATGCAGATATTAACGGAGAAGGAGATTTTGATAATCACTTGGAACAAATTATCAAACAACGTTATATAGCCGACTACTTCAACGGATATTCGGCTTGGTGTCTCGAACGTCGTACCCGAGTATTGAAATTTCCTCCGTTTTTCTGTAACAGCACAACAGAAGGAAGTAACGGAACATACGACTTTATCCCCGAGAGATACGTATATCCTTTGTCTGAAATAACAAATAACACTGCCGCCTACTGGAATGCCGTTTCTGACTTGTTGGCACAAAGTCCGTATCCGATAAACAACATACGCAAAGGAGACAACCTTCAAACTCATTTGAAAATGTCTTTAGTTAATCCTTTATTGGAAAATGCTGATGCTAACTATATGAACCGGACCATCGCTTACAGCAGCCGGCATTTACAAAAATGGTACGGCAATACAGAAGAAGAATTTATCAAAAACGTCCAAAAAATATATCCGGATGTAACCAGCAGCAAATTATTGCGCAAATATATCGGTTACAAAGCGACAGTTATCAGTACTTACGAACCTAAATAATAGACTTTGTTATGAGAACTTACATAAATCATACTTTAAAATTGGTAATGGGATTAGGGTTAATAGCCGGATTATCCGGTTGTGACAAAGACCGAGGACCTTCGGTCGAAGATCATTTCCTGAACTATGAGATCCCGAATGTCGAACTAACGGCAGATTGCCCGGTAGGTGCATTTTATTATCAAAGAGGAAATTTGGATGACGGTAAATTAGCCCGTTTAGCTCAACCTTGGGATCAATCGAAAGGACAACTCGGTGCAAACGTGAGACCGATATTGACAGAACAAATGAATTTCGATGTCAAAAATCCCGAATCGGTAGAGTTATACCAACAACAAGTAGATTGGGCAATACAAGGTAGAATCGACTTCTTTATATTGCCGGCTATACAAATCGATCTTAAAACATTTCTGAATAGTGGAAATGTGACAATGACCGATGTTCTCGGAGGTAAAAAAGGCGCAGAATATACCGATGACGATACAGGAGAGACAATCACCGGAAATCCGGTACAATTACAGCGTGAAAACGGAAGGTTGAGATATGCAATTTCCATCAACCCCAATAATATTACTAATGGATTGAGTAATAGCAAACTGATCGAAGATATGCCGGATGAAACAATCAGTACGGGAGAAAAAATGTCACGGACAGACATTATGTGTAAAGCTTTTGAACAAATAGCCGTAAATTATTTTGGAGATGACAATTATTATCATATAAACGGGAGACCTCTGGTAGTCATCTTTAATCCGCACAAAATTTATACGAAAGATTCGAAAGCTCTTTATGATAAATTGCGTACAGCAGTTCGTGAAGCTTGTGGAAAAGAAATATTTATAGTAGCACAGCAAGATGCTTGGGCGCCTACCGGACGCTTCGAGGTTTTCCATTGTGCTGGAAAAGTCGATGCGATTACCACAAAGAGCATGTATGATCAGAATAATTTTAACCGTGCTTACATGTATCCTCAAATGATCGATCAGAATTGGAAATATAACCAAGAGTTTGCTGCGTCACATTTCCAGATCGATTTTATACCGACGATCAGCCCGTCCCGTAATGCTTACATAAATATGGGTAACCAATATAACCAACCGATAGTGGATAAAAATCCCGACACCTTCCGAACGATGTGTAACGTTGCAAAAAGACATTTGGGCGGTACTCGGATCGTATTCCTCGAATCTTTCAATGATTGGGCGTACTATTCAGCAATAGAACCTACCGATCCGAAATACGGAAACGGTTATGGAATGACTTATCTCGATATATTAAGAGAACAATTTAAACTCTGATTCTAAATTAAATATCATCATTTCGAATAGTTTATTGTATTTCTTAAAATGAAAAAAACAGGAAGGTAAAATGAAATTACTTTCCTGTTTTTTTATTAATTAAAATCTTTTTCTTTTAGAGTCGGTCGCTCGAAGCATATTCGAAAATTTCTTTCGAGAACGTTTTTCTGCCTTTACGAAAAGGATAGCGGGCTACCTGACGGATGAAATCGGGAAAATAGATTGAAAAAAACGCAAAAATGACCTGATAATATTCTCTGCATCGGAAAATGCAGATAGATTTCTATATCGCAAGATATCTTCTATAAAAATAAAATATTCTCTCAAATCCTGACCATAACCGACAGCTCACAAAGAAAGATAAAATTCTGTATATAAAAAAGCGTGCTACCAAAGCCGAATATAAACTTTTGGTAGCACACTTTTTTAATTATTTAATTCACACAAAACTGCAATTTTTAGAATAAATATGCAACGGAAATCTGCCATTTCTTATTTTTCGTGTCAAAAGTGTCTCCATCAAAAAGAGTCCCTATCGCATTCGCCACATTTCCGTCTTTTATATCTTCACGAGCAGAACTTGTCAAAGGAAGATTATAATTAAATCCCACTTGCAAATGTTTCACAAGAATAATACCCGCTCCGAAATTCAAACCGACATTTGCGGCTTTTCTCTTAATACTGGTTTTATCTCCCTGAACCGTACTCACTGCAATATCGGCCAAATCAGAACCAATATTATCGCTTTTCAGATTAAATGAAAAATCCGGACCTGCAGCAAGATAAATCCCGATAAGTTTAAGCAGACTATGCGACCATTTCAAATTTACCGGAATATCCAACTCATGTTGTTTATTGGTAACTCCGATGTTTGTTGTCTCATTGATAAATTTCATTTTAGTTTGAGAATAAAGCAAAGAGCCATCTACTCCTAAACCAAAAACAGGAAATTTAAATTCAATCATCGGCCCGACAAAGAAACCGGAAAGATTATCGACTTTCACGTCTTTTAACCCCTTAAAGCTTGCATCTGAAAGATTCGCTCCAATTTTCAATCCCCAATTCAATTGGGCTTGAGCTTGTGATACCATACAAAAACATACTATCACAAAAAACATTTTAATAAGATTCTTCATTGCTCAATCTTTTTTATCGATTATTATGTTTACAAAGATATAATTTTAATTAAGAACCTGTTGAAATTTTCCGATAAAGCAATCTTATCAAATATTTTCCAAGTTTTCAATCAAGCTGTTTTTCCTTTTTCATTCGTCAGATAACCCGCTATCCTCCTCGTAAAAATAGATAAACAACATCAAAAGGAATTTTCAAAACAGGCTCTCCCATCAAATAAGCTCCCTGCAATATCAACAAAACAATTTAAAAGAACAATCCGATTTCAACAGAGAACAGCTTTTCTATTTATTTAACAAGAATAACTGTGTTAGAAATCTCAATGGCAAACAGACCCTTTCCATATAAACTCCCGATTTCCCTCTTTTCATAAACATCCAACTAGTTATTCCTAAAGACTTCCCTATCCGCTCTTTCTTAAGTTCTCATTATTATACTTATTATTAGACACTTGTATAAAATACAAAAAATAGGAACTTGAAAATAAAGAAAAACTATTGCGAATTCAAAAAAAACATCTTATCTTTGCACCGCAATCAGAAAAAGATGGCGAGATAGCTCAGTTGGTTAGAGCGCATGATTCATAATCATGAGGTCCCGGGATCATGCCCCGGTCTCGCTACGAAAAGCAATGAAAAAATTTTCATTGCTTTTTTATTTTCGTCTGATATCTCTCTATCTATTCATTGACAATATAAAATACTGTACTTATCTTTACAAAAGATAAAATTCTACTAAAGCTAAAAAACGATGAAACATCTTTTAAATTTCATGATTGTTTTAAGTACAATTATTTTAACAGCGTGTAATAATATCAATATCGAAGGATCTTGGGTAGAACTTGTTCCCGGAATGCCTGACATAAAACAGGGTTTTACTCTTAGAGCAAACGGGAATGCATCTTCTATCAATATGAAATCATTACTATATGAGAAATGGGAACATAAGAATAACCTATTAATTCTTTCCGGAAAGAGTATCGGTAACCATCAGACATTATCTTTTACCGATACTTTAACTATCGAGAAACTAACCCAAGATAGTCTGATTCTCAAAAAAGGAAAACTTATTTTAAGATATACCAAAACAGAAGAAGCAGATACTGAAAAAATCATTCCGGCTTCAATAATCACCCCAGCTAAAAAAACGTTTCCCGTAAAAGGGCAATTAATTATTGGGCATGAAGTACGCTCCTTTACGGCAGAAGGAGATTCTTGCTCTTATTGGATTATTGACCAAACAAAAGAACTCATACAAAAATACGACGAAATAACAAAAGGCTCTAAAAACGGGACTCCGGTATATGTAGAATTAGACGTAATAGATATGGATAAAACTGATGAAGGTTTTGCCGCTGACTACGAAGGGATTTATTCTGTAACTAAAATAAAAAAAATCACCAATTATTAATTGGATCAATACCGATATTACAAACACGGAAAGGAAAAAAACGATCTCTTTTTTTATTAACTTTACTAAAAACAATAATAACAAATAAACCGAATATCTTCTCCCAATCTCATTTGATAACTATTCTAGTCCAAACGTCCATGTTCTCCATAGTCTGTAGAACATAAATCATTGTTGGGAAATTTTCCATAAAAATCGAAATCTCAGAATTTTCGACATACAGATATTACTTTCAATCCGATACAGAAATAAATTGGGAAAGAAATACTACCTTTCACGAACAAGAGCATTTATAAGTCCATATATACAAATCCTTTATCGGGAAATTTAAACAGTTTTTTTTAATTCAATCACAACATTTTTTCAATCCGAACCGGTATAATTTATCTATCTTTACAGCATGACTTCAAAAAATATATTATTCGAGCGCTTGAACAACAAGTTGGGAATAACGACACTCAACGAAATGCAATTGGCAACTCTAAGATATAGTGAAAAAGAAAAAGATATTATTCTTATTTCACCTACCGGATCAGGCAAAACAATAGCTTTTCTTCTACCCGTTTTACAAGGATTAGATCCGCTATGTAAAGAAATACAAGCGTTAATTCTTGTCCCCTCACGGGAATTAGCAATGCAAATAAATTCGATAAGCCATTCCATTTCATCCGGATATAAAATAAATTGCTGTTATGGTGGACAACCAATAAAATCTGAAATAAAATCACTACAACAAAATCCGGCTATACTTATAGGTACTCCGGGAAGAATCTTAGATCATATCGATCACGGCAGAATAAACGTGAGTTCGGTAAAAGTACTTGTCTTAGACGAATTCGATAAATGTCTTGAATTAGGATTTCAAGAACAGATGGAAGCAATTATCAAACACATCTCCGGTATTTGTAAACGCATCCTCACATCCGCAACAGAAGGGGAAATCCCTGAGTTTACAGGATTAAAAACTCCTGAAAAGATATATTTCGAGAAAAAAGAGTCTGATAAAAGATTAAGCCTGTATTCGGTCATATCTCCCGAACCGGATAAATTAAAAAGTCTCGAAACGTTACTTCGAAACTTGTCTCCCGGTCCGGTACTTATATTCTGCAATCACAGGGAAAGTACCGAAAGGATCGGTAGTTTTTTATCAGAGCAACATATCTTTAACGAAGTTTTTCACGGCGGAATGGAACAAACCCGAAGAGAAAAAGCCCTATGTCGATTCAAAAACGGCAGTTCAAACATATTCATATCGACAGATCTGGCTTCGCGAGGACTGGACATTCCGGAAATAAAGCACGTTATACATTATCATCTACCGATTAACGAAGAAACGTTTATACACCGAAATGGTAGAACTGCCCGTATGTTTGCCGAAGGAAATGCTTACTTACTGATAAACTCCGCTGAGAATATCCCAGAATATATTCAGAAAAAACAACCAGAAAGATTTAATCTATCCGTTAATATAGACCGATTGGAATTACCACCCATGAATACCCTTTATATCGGAAAAGGGAAAAAAGAAAAATTAAATAAAGTCGACATTGTCGGTTTCTTAATACAGAAAGGAGAATTATATAAAGAAGATATAGGCATGATCGATATAAAAGATCATTATTCTTACGTCGCCATCAATAGAAAAAAAATAAACCGTACTCTCAGACTAATTCGAAAAGAAAAAATAAAAAATATGAAGTCAAAATATGAGATAGCCCGATAGACTTTACCGGGCTATCCGTATTACCGTTTTAATAAACAAATGCTACGTTATCAACCCAAAATTTACTTCCTACCGAACCGATATATGCCCCTTGATCATTTGCAGAGAAACGCAGCATGACATGTGTGACTTCTTCATCAGCCTTTCCCCAGCCCAATTCTTGAATAGGAACAATTTTCCCTTTACTATTCCGAGTATAACGGGGATCATCCGAAGGTACCAATCCCATATAACTCTGATAGTCGCTTCTCTTAGTAATATCTCCATACCATACCGGGATCTGGTAATTATTTACCCAATCCTGTGTATTCCCTGATAATTTTCGATAAGCCGTACCTACACGACGAGCATAAATATTTCCATCTTCATCTTCCCACTGATGCAATAGATAAAGGCAAACTTCAGCCTTATCTCGTCCCGGGACATTCACCGCCTTACCAAATCCCGTAGCTTTTACCATCTGAGGCTCCATATGTAATTTATAGTCAAATTGTAAAGCTTTAGGTTTCTTTGTAAAAGGAATCCCCTGATCAAGTTTACTCTGAGGATTACTCGTATTTTTTATAGGTTCATCCATTCCTCCTAAGAAAATAGAACCGGGAGCCACGACCACAATATTCACCAATCCGATTACTTTACAAGTCTCTTTTCGTATTTCAAGACGAGCACAATACCCGTTTCCTCGCTTTTCGGGAAACACGCTCGTACTGGTTTTGACAATTCCGGCAGGACTAGCCATGACACTCGATGTAGCCCAAGGAGATTGTGCATGACGCCGATAAGGCTTATTCCCTTCAATCGTCATTGTCGGAGCTATTTCATAAATATAACGAGTATGTCCACCTAATAATGCAGACTCTTTAAGTACTCTCGTTGTCCAATGATCCATATCTCCAAAAGGAATCATCTCAACCTTCTGAGCGTTACAAATCCACCCGGCAAAAATGAAATATATTCCGATCAATAAAAATACTTTTTTCATAATTCACTTTTAATCCATATCATTTAAAAACGCAAATATATCAAGAATTAAAATAACGAATTCAACATTCATATATTTTAGATTTATCTTAATAAGAATAGAACACATTTACCGTTATTTAGACCAATCGTTCGATTCGATTTCATCTGAAATCGCTGTTCCATCCATTTTAGAAACATCCTTTTTTACAAAGAAAGCGCTGACCTCATATAACATATAAATAGGAAGAAATACGACCATTAATGTAAACGGATCTCCCGAAGGGGTAATAACAGCAGCAAGCACCAATAGACCTACAACTGCATAACGACGATATTTAGAAAAAAAAGATCGCGTCAGTAATCCTATTCCTGAAAGCATCCAACACAATAACGGCAATTCAAAAACAATCCCCATAATAAAAATCATCATCAGAAAATTATTCATATAAGAGTCGAGAGAAATTTGATTGGGGACTATCTCACTAACCTGATAACCTGCTAAGAAACGCAATGTCAGCGGAAAAACAAGCAAATATCCGACTGCAACACCGATAAAGAACATCAAATTGCCTATAATAAAAGCAAACCTCGCATTCTTTTTTTCTCGTTCATACAGCCCCGGACTGACAAAACTCCACAACTGATATATAATATACGGAAAGGCAAATACAATCGCAAGCCAAAATGAAGTACTCATATGGATAAAAAACTGCGAAGCCAACTGTATATTGATTAGATTTACATGAAAATCATCTCCGCAAAAATCAGGTAATACCGACAGATATTCGCTTATAGAAGAAAGATATGTACTCAGATTACATATAGAGCGATACAAAACAAAATCAGAAAAACAAGGAGACAAAATAATAGAATCAAAAATATCGGTCATAAAAACAAAAAAAACAACGGCCAATACAACGACTGCTCCGAGCGATCGAAATATAACGCCGCGCAATGCCTCTAAATGATCCCAAAAGCTCATTTCTTCCATAAATAACTAAAAAAGCAAATTATAAATCAGATAAGCAAAAATAAAACGGATACAAAAAAGCGAGTAAAATATTAACTCTATGCCTGCTCTCAGAAAAAGAAAAATCTTCACATAAACTATTTTTTATCAGAATTAGAGTCTGCTGCATCTGAATTAATCTGATCTTCAACATCTTTCAAACCGTCTTTAAAATTACGGACACCTTTCCCCAAACCTTTCATCAATTCAGGTATTTTCCGGCCTCCGAAAAGTAACAACACAATCAACGCAATAAAAAGAATTTCTTGTCCACCCAAACCAAAAATCAATAATCTTTCCATTTTTTAATTTATTTATCGCACAAATTTAATGATTTCTCCCGGATTTTTCTAAGCTTATGGTTATTTTAGAACTATTTTTGTTCATTACGAATAAGAGATCGTGATTCAATTGCTATACTCCATGCTAAAGTTTATGAAATAATTTTTGGGAGATATTGATTTTATTTCTATTTTTGCAATATATTTCAATTCCATCCGACTCTGTGCGGATGATTATACTTACAAATCAATAAAATCCATAGCATCATTTCTATGTATGACATTCTGGAACTAAATGACAAATTGCTGGCAGATTTGCGGCAGATTGCTAAAACGTTAAATATCAAAAGAGTAGAGTCTTATAAAAAACAAGAACTAATCTATAAAATATTGGATCAGCAGGCTTTAGTGGCTGCTCAGTCTGAACCTGTTGTAGAGCCTGCTGCTCCCGAAGCCGCTGCTCCGGTTGAAAAAAGAGAGAAAAAACCGAGAATCCGGGTAGTTCGTCCCGGAGTAGAGAAAGTAGGTGACTCTAAAGGTGGGGTACAAAAATTCGCCCGTCGCGAAGAGAAGAAAAAAGGAGAAGTAAAGAAGGAAGAGGTGAAAAGCGAAGAAAAGAAAAAGAGATCACGAAACACA
>OGFM01000136.1_pt1 | contig 66344 bp, 61 predicted proteins | sample 1570871 | NCBI WGS metagenome assembly OGFM01 (sample SAMEA2581957, study PRJEB24529) | metagenome | biome: Human gut stool | place: China | collected 2011
CCAAAAACCGAGTATTTATAGTTACTCCCGAAAAACGCCCCTCGGAGTTTATCAAAGAATTGTTGAGTGATCCGAAAAGCTATCCCAATGTTACGCTGCAAGGAGAGCTGAAAACCGACCTCGCCATCTCGAATGTCGTGAAAGATCGTTGCCCGATATGCGGCTATCCGATGCAATTTCGGTGGAATAAAAATTACGGATTAAGACTATGGATTTGCACCAACGATCAGGAGATCTGCGGATTTATGACTAACGACAAGCGCGGCGGTGAGCTATCCATTCAGAAATGCGATTGGTGCAAGGATGGGTATTTGGTAGTTAAGAAAGGACGAACGGAATATATTTTAGGATGTACGAATTATAAGCTGGACAAATCGGGATGCGGCCGACTGCTCAGTCTGGAACATTATCGTGTATGGAGAAAGGACGACTTCGGCATGGAAGATCCGTCGAAAGATAGACCTGCTTACTTCCGTATTCCTAAATCTTCCGCAGGGAACTCGCAAGTTCCTGAGATGATTCCGGCAAAGGCAAATCCTGTGATAAAGAAAAAGGCTGAAATCTACACGATCGGCTATTCGGAACGGATGATCGAGAAAGACGGATTCAAGGTGCTTGTAGATGCGAATGGCGACATACTTACCGACATGCAACTGCTCGTCAAGTTGCGAACTCTAAGACAAACAATCGCACAAGAGAACGGAGTGGCAGCGTCTCGCATCATGTACGATTCAGTATTGGTATTATTGGCGACAGACAGACCGTTGACCCGCGAAGAGTTTATCGACATAAAAGGAATCACTATCAGTACATATATGCGATTCGGTGAACGATTCATTGCAGAAATCAAGAAACACGTCGAATCCTAATTACAGAAAAAGCGATGCGTGTAACGCATCGCTTTTTCTGTATGAATAAAATGCTACAAATCATCCATTGCCGCCGAACGTACCGTATCAGTATTTATCTTGTCGTAGTATTTGAGTAAAACGAAATACTGTCCGAAGTCACTTTTCTGCAAAGATAATTGGATGTCGCCTTTCGTCGTCTCAAAGGCCGTGTACCAAGTACAGCGATCCATCATCAGTTCATGCAATTTTTCATTGTTCGTATTTGGGTTGGTTCTCCCTTGAAACTGCTCCACTACCTCAGTCGGTTCGCCATATTTTTGAGTTAACATGGATTTAAGATGGTCATAATCTCTTTCCAACGAGCTCCAATCATCATGCGAGGGAAAGATTACACCGATTGTGCTGACTACATTCACAGCTTTCAGCGTGGATACGCCTACCGTACAACTTTTGAAGCCTGCGAAATCGCCTTGCAGAATAGCTGTACCGTCCTGCGTCCCAAGGTACGAAAATCCGGCTGCTTTCATTTTTGCCACATATTCATTAAGAGTTCCGTCAATAGGTACTCCTTTGAAAGATAGATGCTCCGATTTGTCTTGCGCCAATGAAATAAGAATTGTGTTTACAAAAAGCAATAAAAAGATTAACCGTTTCATAATAAGATTGTTTGAGTTATTTTTATTTTGCGAATAAGCCATCTAAGGCGCGTTTTATCGCTTGACGAATATCGTCCGCTTCGGTCGAGCCCTGCCCCTCTGCGGTGCAGGAGCAAAACATTTCGTGCGTATACGCCGATATAAATTGGATCGTTACCTCTATTGTGTAGCCTAATCCACGGTTTCGCCTGCCACTTTCGCCATAGTTTACAATTAGCGTCTCTTTTGCTAATTCGAGATTCAGTTCAGGTAGTATTACATATCCTTTTTGAATCAGTATTCCTGCAATGACATCGCTGGGGTTGACGCTTTTGGTCGTTGATGATCCGTATATTCCATACTGTCCACCGTAAGTGCTCCCAGTACTGGATGTTAATTCTTTTGTCGGCGAGATATAAGCATACTTGAATGTTTCAATCGGTGCATTTTTTACAATTACGGGAATTTTGAGCGGGGCACAAGCATCCATCAATAAGATGATGCAAATCGCCGAAATCAATCTTTTAAGGGCGTTCATATGCAATCTGTTTTTGTTCTCCAGCTGCCACAAGAACCTTTATAAAACACGGAAGCGTGGAACTGCAATATATGATATTCAGGGAATCGGATAAAGCCTGAAATGAAAAAAAGAGCCAAACAAGTGCAAATATAGCCGTTGATATACTGTGTTTTATGCGGTATCAGATTCGGGAACAACTTTTTAATTTGTCTTAATCCGTTGCAAGTTTTTTCGGGATATATGGGAACATTTACGGGAATTTATTATACCTTTGCCGCATAACCGAAAAAACAACGCAGATGAAAGTTACCGTCTATCTGAAAAAGTGCTCCCCAGACACCTCGAACATCTGTTTCCGGGTACGGGAGAAGAACGTGGACATAAAGGTCGTTTCCCCACTTGAAGTGCAGGACAAGTACTGGGACACCGACAGCCTATGTTACAGGCGAACGACGGCTGTGCCTGCCGCCGAGCAGAAACGTTTGCCGGAACAGATCGCCGCCATCATCGAGCGGGCTGAGAAGACCTTCTCGGACAAGGCGGACAGCCGGTGGATGAGACAGGTCATCGAGGATGTGCTGTACCCAGCCCGGGCATTCGAGCGGGACCACTCGAACCTTCTCGCCCGTGTCCACGAGTATTTGGAGAAGTTCGACGGTGCGGAGAGGACGAAGGAGCATATCGTCCGTTTCGAGCGCAAGATGACCCGCTACCACGACTACCGCCGGAAGATACTGGGCGAGGCGGACTTCACCCTCTTCGTGGAAACCGTCACGCTGGAGCAGATGAACGCTTTCCGGGATTATGTGGTGAACGAACATCTGCTGCGGCAGGAATATCCAGACTTCTACGCTCCCCGCACGCTCATCAACCACCGTCCCAGGTCACTCTCCGGCACGACCGTCATCAACACCATGAACCTGTTCTGCACCTTCCTGCACTGGTGCAAGAAGATGAAGTATTCCGACAACGAGGTCTATGTGCTTTACGGCTGCAAGGAGCCGACCTACGGCGACCCGTTCTTCCTCACTTCCGAAGAGAGGAACATCCTCTACGATGCGGACTTGAGCGACAACCCGAAGCTGGCCGTAATCCGGGACATCTTCGTGTTCCACTGCTATGTCGGCTGCCGCGTGGGTGACCTTTACCGTCTCACGAGGGACAACATCAAGGACGGCTTTCTGGAATACATGCCGCAGAAGACAAAAAAGTGCCAGGCAAAGACCGTCAGGGTGCCGCTGCACGAGAAGGCGTTGAAGATACTGGAACGGTATGATGCGGGTGCCGACAGGCTGTTCCCGTTCAGGCAGATACACACCTACAACCTCGGCATACGGGAACTGCTGAAACGCTGCGGCATAGACCGTATGGTGACCATCCTTGACACGCACGGCTACAACACCGTGCAGAAACCCTTGTACGAGGTGGCCACCAGCCACACGGCACGCAAGACCTTCGTGGGCAACCTTTACAGGCAGGTTCCCGACCCAAATCTCATCGCCTCCATGTCTGGGCACGTGGAGGGCAGCCGGGCGTTCAGCCGCTACCGTACGATAGACGATGACATGAAGCGCAGGCTTGTGGAAATGATAGACTAAATCGGAAAGGAGGATATATATGAAAGTGACCGCATTCATCCGGAAGACCGCCGCCAAGAACAACATCACGGACCAGGCACGTGTCTATTTCCGTGTACGTGACATCGGCGGCGTGGACATCAAGGCCGCGAGCGAACTGTCCATCAACCCCAACCACTGGAGCCCGGAACGGCAGGGCTACAAGCCCCGCGTGGCACTGGTGTCGGAGGAGAAGAAGATGGCCTTCGACAAGGACGTGCAGCAGATTACCCACCTCATCACGAAAGAGTACCACCGTGGCGTGGACGGCAACTGGCTCAAGGGGCTGATAGAGGAATACCACCATCCCAACATCAACGCGAGGGGCGGCAACAAGGCCGACGAGTACCTGCTCTCGTACCAGATACGGAAATACATCGACGAGACCCCGCTTGCGGACGAAAGCCGCAAGCACCACCTCGACAATCTCAACAAGGTGCTGCGCTACGAGCGTTTCCGGCACGAGGTGTTGCACCAGAGAGGCTTCCGCCTGTGCATAGACACCGTAACGGCTGACGACATCCGGGACTTCAAGCTGTGGATGCAGGAGGAACACAAATATGTGGCCATGTATCCCGTATTCTATCGGAACGAGAAACTTCGCGATGTGGGGCAGAGGCGTTCCGAGAACAGCATGTCTGGATCGCTCTACCGCATCCGCACCGTTGTCAAGTGGTGCATCAAGCGCGGGCTGACAAGGAACAACCCTTTCGACCAGTACCAGATTGCCCGTCCGATGTACGGTGACCCCTTTTACCTGACCCTCGAAGAGCGGGACAAGGTGTACTATGCCGACCTGAGCGGCATGGGACCGACCTACCCGGTCTATCGCGACATCTTCATGTTCCAGTGCCTGATAGGATGCCGCGTGAGCGACCTGAACAGGCTGACCAAGGCCAACATCGTGGACGGCTTCGTGGAGTATATCCCGCAGAAGACGAAGATGGAACATGCCAATACAGTGCGTGTGCCGCTCAACCAAAAGGCACGGGACATACTGGAACGCTACAAGGATCTGGAGAACGCTCTGCTCCCCCGGTTCTCGCACTTCGGCTACAACAAGAAGATAAAGGAGATACTCAAGTACGTGGGCATCGACCGAAAGGTCATAGTCCTCGACCCCAAGACAAGGGAGGATGTGGCAAGACCTTTATACGAGGTCGCATCTACCCATACGGCACGCAAGACCTTCATTGGCAATCTATACAGACAGGTCAAGGACCCGAACCTGATTGCCTCCATGTCGGGACATTCGGAGGGCAGCCGGGCTTTCGCGCGGTACCGCAAGATTGACGACGAGATGAAGAAGGAGCTGGTAAACCTTCTGGACTGACAGTCTCTCTTTTCCACTTATCCTTTTATATCAACCTGTAATAATACAATATGAATATGGACGGGCAGAAACAGACATACGAACAGTTCAAGGCGGACATCTTCCAGTGGAAGGACACGCACAGGGAGGAATACCGCCGCTTTGCGAAAATGATGGCGGACGGTAACGAGATGCAGTACCTCGCCGTATGCCGTGCCATATTCAAACAGCTGCCCGGAATCAAAAAGGAATGGCAGATGTCATGGTGCGACGACAGCACGGACGCTTTCAGGAACATCGGCCTGCATTTCAAGGATAACGCTGTACCGGGGCAGATCGTGGAGCTGTACAGGAAACAAAGGGAAGAGGATGCAACCACTCCTCCGTCTTCCTTCTGGGGCAAGGTCAAGTCCTTTTTTAGAGACATGTCCGGGCATGTCACTCTATCTGCTCCACTTGTATTGAGCTGGCTGTATTACGGCAAGAGTTTCGAGGCAATGGTGGACATGGTTAGCAGGCAGGCGGGACATCCCAAGGCGGGGAATGCCGAGCGGATGGGCTGTTCCATTGTCGTTCGCCAGATTATCGAAGTGTCCATAAAGAACGGCTTCCGCACAAAGGAGGACTGGGACAAACATTTCGCCATGAAAGGCGCAATCGAGAAAGGCAGCATCGGAGAATGGGCATTGCAGTCCGTAAAGGACGGGATGGGTGATAGTGATGCCGATACCGGAAATAACTCGACAGAAGCGGCAGACTCCGGCAACGGCACGGCACCGCAGACACAGCGGACAGCAGGAAAGAAGAAGATACAGGAACGGCCTCTCGCGGATTATCTCAAATGCGAAAAGAAGGAGGCTGTCATGCAATGTATCCGCTGTTTCGTGTCCATCAACACGAGCGCAGTCCATCAGGCACTCCCGTTCTATGTGCTGAAAGACCTGCAGCTGGTGGCCGGGATGCACGCCGCGAAGGAGTACAGCGTGGGCATGTCGTTGCAGTTTCCCGACCTTCCCTCCCTGAAAAGCGAGAGCGCCATACGCCAGGCGGTCGGCTTCCTGAAGACGGCAAAGCATGTCATCAAGGACGGGAAAGACCAGATGGCATTTCTTATCGAGAGCGACGAGAACCGGGAACTGTTCCGGTCACTGGCGCAGGAAATCAATGAAATTATCGCTAATGATGAAGCAGGGACTATCGCCGGATAAGGCAAAATAAGCCGTTTTACATGGTCATGCAGACTTGAATGGTCATGACAATTCAAGACAAGGCATTATATATCAATCCGTTTCAATTCGCATATACTTTTGCACCGTCAACCTTTTCCCGAAGGTCGGCGGTGCTTCTCTTTTATAAGCCATCGGAAGCGGGGCATCAGGGAATTTTTGAAGATGGTCATCACAAAATTCAAAAACCGATATTTATGATAACCATAGAAAGTCTGGTCGAACAGGGCGCGAACGTGAAGCTGGAAGTCACGCCCACCGACCTTAAGATGTTTGCCGAATCCATCGTGCAGCGCACGATAGCGGCCCGGCAGGAAGAGCTGGATGCGGAGATGCAGCGTGCGGCGGAAGAGACGTGGCTCAACACGAAACAGGTCCGTGAACTGCTCAACGTGTGCGACGGCACGCTCAACCTTTGGGCGAAGCGCGGCTACCTCGTCCCTGTCAAGGTAGGCAACAAGAACATGTATGCCAAGTCCGACATACGCCGCATACAGACGGGAGGGAAATCCGAGAGTGTGACATCCTATTGCAAGAAGAAAAATGGCTGACATGACAAACATCCGGCTCGAACTGTGCAACCGGATCCGCATGGAGGCGGAACATATCAATGATACCGATTTCCCGTTGGAAGTTTTCCCGCAGACGATGCAGTCCGTCATCCTTGACATGGCCCGGTACGAGAACTACAAGGCCGAGTTCATAGCGACGGCCATGCTGTCGGCTGTGTCAGCGGCATTGGGCGGCACCTACCGTATCCGCATCAAGGGCGAGTGGCAAAGCAACGCCGCCCTTTACATCATCCTCGTGGGCAGGCCGGGACTGGGCAAGACACCGCCGCTGGAGGCGGCATACCGTCCCATACGGAAACACGACTATGCCCTGTTCAAGGCGTATGAGACGGAACTGGAGGTATGGAAAGCCGCCGGGGAAAACGGGAAGAAGCCCGTGCTGCGGCGTACCGTCGTGTCCGACTTCACCCCCGAATCGCTCCTGCTGACACACAACAACAATCCCCGCAGCGTGGCCATCCTGGTGGACGAGATCATGGGCATGTTCAACTCCGCCAACCGCTACACCAACGGACAGCTCATCGAGCAGCTGCTCACGGCATGGAGCGGCGGGGCGCTGGACGTGACAAGGGTGAGCAGTACAATACCGATCCACATAGAACAGCCGTGCATCAATATCGTCGGAACTACTCAAACCAAGCGTGTACATGAACTGCTGACGAAAGGTTTCGAGGATAACGGACTGCTCGACCGCTTCCTGTTCGTGCTGCCCAAGTCTTGGAAAATGTCGAAATGGACTGATTGGGATGATGGCGGAGTGGACAGGGCGGCTCTGCCGGCGGCACGATGGGAGCAGATACTTTCAAAGGTTCTTGCCCTTGACTATGACATCGGGGAGGAAGAAAGGATGCCCCATGTGCTGTCCATGGACAGGGAGGCTAAAGAGTATTTCTACTCATGGTGGAACAGGAAGGTGGAACGCATCAACCTGATAGAGGACGATGCCGAGGTGGACAGCCGTGAGATGAAGCACCCGGCGCAGGTGGCACGGCTGGCTCTGCTCATGCAGGTGCTGCGGTATGCATCCGGCGAGGGCAACCTGCAGTCTGTGGACACGGCATCGGTAAAGGCCGCCATCCGGCTGAACGGCTATTTCGAGGACTCATACCGCCGCATCCGCTCCTTCGTGGCGGAGGACATGTGCGAGGAACCGCCCAAGGTACTGCTGTCATTGCTGCCGGATACATTCGATACGAAGACGGCCATCGCCATTGGAAAGGAACTGCAGAATGTCAGCGAGCGCACGGTGATGAACTACCTCAAGGAACTGTGCCGGAGCAGGCTGCTGAGGAAAGCCAAGACCGGGCATTACGAGAAAATTATATATGATAAATCTGGCGAATCTGATGAGAGCGGCAATGAATTATCAACCCTGGACTGCAACGGATGAAGCCCTGTTGCAGCCTGCAGTCTTTGCAGTCTTGCAGTTTCTGGGTGCCGGAAAAGGAAAATTCCTGCAAGACTGCAAGAACTGCAACTGCAAATAGAGGTTTTCATTTGCAGGAATCCACAAAAAGAACATCATGAACGGATACAGATTCCATCTACAGAAATACCGTCTGGGCAGCAAGACCGTCTGTCCGGAGTGCGGCAGGAAAGCCTGCTTCACCCGTTATATCGACGAGGCGGGAGAGATTTCCTTCCCCGGCAATGTGGGCAAGTGCGACCACATCAACAGTTGCGGCTACCACTATACGCCCAAAGAATATTTCCGGGACAATCCTACCGTCAAAGAGAGGTTGGACGGACACGAAAGGGATGGCCGGGCAAGGTCGGCAGTGAGGACAGTACCGGAACAGGAGCCAAAAATATCCTTTCTTCCCTCTGATTGGGTGGAGCAGTCCATGCGCAGATACGACATCAACCCTTTGTACCGGTACTTCTCCAAAGTGGCGGGCAAGGAGGACACCGGCAGGCTGTTCCGCCTTTACAGGGTAGGCACGTCAAGGATGTGGGGCGGAGCCACCGTATTCTGGCAGATAGACCGGAACGGCAATGTGCGTGCCGGCAAGATTATGGGCTACAATGCAGAGACCGGGCACCGGGTCAAGGAACCTTTTAACCAAGTCAGCTGGGTGCATTCGGTAAGGAAGGTGCAGGACTTCCGCATGAAGCAATGCCTGTTCGGAGAGCACCTGCTGTCGGACACTTCCTCCACCATATCCTCCAAGCCTGTAGCCATTGTCGAGAGCGAGAAGACGGCACTGGTAGCTGCCCATTTCATACCTGACTTCATCTGGCTTGCCACCGGAGGAATGCACGGGTGCTTCAACAGCGAGGCCATGCAGGTATTGGGCGGTCGGGAGGTCATCCTCTTTCCCGACCTTAAGGCGACAGAGGAATGGAGGCAACGGCTGCCGATGCTGGGATCCGTCTGCAGGCGTGCCACCTGCTCCGACCTGTTGGAGAAGATTGCGACCGACGGACAGCGCAGTCAGGGACTGGACATAGCCGACTTCCTGCTGATGGAGGACACGCCGCAGATGATCCTTGCGAGAATGATAGAACGCAATCCCGTGTTGCAGACCTTCATCGATACCTTCGGACTTGAACTGGTGGATGCTGGGAGGGCGGAATGACGTGAAAGCAGCGGACAGCTCGCTGTCCTATGAAAAAGGGGTTGTAAAATCCCGTAGCCTATTAGGGCATTTTCACCGCCTCTGCTCCGCGTCCGGCAATCAAAAAGCCCATAGGCCGAAAGATGTTGTTCAGAAGCCAGGTATATGCCTCCGACAATAGGACGGGATTTTACAACAGAAACAACAATCATAAAACGAAAGGATATGAGTAATACACAATACGCGGTCTGTCACCTGCAGCGTGGCAGCGGCAATGACAGCGGAATGTCATGCCATATAGAAAGGAAAGATGCCAAGGGGAAGAAATATGTCCCGGACAATGCAGATGCAGGCAGGACGCATCTCAACCGGGAGCTGGTCAGGTTTCCGGAAGGAGTGTCCAACCGCACCGAGGCGATACAGCACCGCATCGACACCGCCGGGTTGCGCCGCAAGGTCGGCAAGAACCAGACAAAAGCCATCCGTGTCATCCTGACCGGAACACATGAACAGATGATGGAGATTGCCAATGGCGGCAGGCTGGACAGTTGGATTGATGCCAACCTCAAATGGCTAAGGGAGACTTTTGGAAACGAGAACCTTGTATCGTGCGTGCTGCACATGGACGAGAAAACGCCACACCTGCACGCCACCGTCGTTCCCATTGTCGCCGGGGAGCGCGTCCGCAGGAAGCGGGAGGGCGAGAGGAAGTATGAAACGAAATCCGGTCCCCGTCTGTCTGCAGACGATGTGATGCGGCGCACCAAACTGCATGAATACCAGAACAGCTATGCAGCGGCCATGGAACCATTCGGGCTGCAACGGGGTATCGTCGGTTCCACGGCAAAGCATCAGGCCAACTCGGATTATTACAGGCAGCAGGTAATCCGGTACGAGGAGGACATTGCCAAGTTGCAGGCAGATGTGGAGAAGGCACAGGAGGGCAGGAACACCATCCTCTCGTGGTTCGGCAAGGGCGACCTTGCCAAAGCAAAAAAGGAACTCTCGGACAAGGACGAAGAGATTGCCGGACTCAACAAGCGGCTCAAGGAGCTTCAGGCGGAAAAGGCGCGGTTGCAGGAGCGGCATAAGTTGGAAATAGGGAAACTGCGGGACGGTTACCAGAAAGAGATAGAGACAGCCATCCGCAGGGCGGAAACCGCCGAGCGTCAGTCAAAAGAGAAAGATGCCGTCATAGAAAGGCAACGGAAACAGATAGACCGACTTGACCGCAAGGCAAACCCCCAGCGTTACAGCCTCTCGTCCGGTGCCGAACTGGTGCGTCTCAATGTTCCCAATTACCGGAATCCGTCGCTCCATATTTGGACACGGGTCGGAGAGGAACTTTTTGAGGACACCAAGTTCCAGATAGACTATGATGTGGCACAAAGGCATTTCAACGGCCAGATCACGGACGAGGAGTTTGTCAATGCTGTTTTCGAACCGCAGGAACAGGTAAGCGGGAAGCAGGCGGAACTATTGGGGGCAGCTTTCACCCTTGCCGTCGGTGGCCCGGCACAGAATCATGTCGGTACCGGCGGTGGTGACTCTTCTTCTGAATTACCGTGGAATGATAACATAGCAAAGAGACATACCGCAGCAAAACGAAGATAGTTGATTGATAGTAAACATATTTATTGTAGATTCTTATCCGTGCTTGCAAGCCTTTTCAATATTTTATGTACTTTTGTAGTCAAAAACTGACAATTCTTCACCGGAAAAGTCAGCGAAAAATGATGACTATTTAGTTTACAAAAATAATTTTTTTTGCAATGGGTGGACTTTTAGCATTCAGAGTAGGAAATTTTGATACAACTGCAGAGCGTGAGCAGTTTCGGTTTCTCTGTGAGCGACTTAAAGCTCACTATGAGGATTCGAATGAATTCTGTGTGTTCGCAGGCAACTATAATATTGGATGCGAGTTAGATGCTCTCTTTATAAAGAAAGACGCTATTATTTCTATAGAATTCAAAAATTATGGGGGTAAAGTTGTTGCCAATGAAAATGGAGAATGGACATGCAATGGTAAAATTATTAAGGGAGGCTCGAGAAAAACAGTCCTCCAACAAGCACGAATAAACCATTCGATAGTTAAGAAAGAACTTAAAGTCTTGGGGGTTGAAAAGAATCAAATCAAGGATGTCCCCCATCTTATTATATTTCATCAACCTATTGAATTGGAAAACAATTTAAGTGCCACCAACAAGTCTTGGCTTCACATTACTGATAGTGAACATTTCATTGAAAAGTTGGATGACATCACTTGTCCTCATACCGACCTTGATCCACTCGGAATTGTTAATCTTACGGAAACTCTCAACCTAAATCCCTTCTACCTGACGGAATTCAGCAATGCTACTTATGATAAACCAGTAGAGCCAATTGAGAAAATAGAGTTGTTCGAAGATATAAAGAAGTACGAGCCCCACACTGAAGAGAAGGAAAAAGAGGACGTGCCAAACTTTGAATCTTTTGTAATCGAAGACGAAAATAGTATAGTACTTTTGAATTTTGTAAAAAAGGTAATAAAATCATCGCTTAAGCTCGATAATTTTACTGTCATGGTGCTTGATGGCAAAAGGGCATCTTCATCTTTTGCTGCATACGGAATAAAATTAACTCGAGAATATGTTGTGATAATAAGTGCAGATGGCATAGACGAATATTGTTCAAAACTAACAAGATTCACTAATCATGATGTTAAAGCCGTTTTGCCTTCTACAATCTTTTGGGAAGAAGGTAAGGAACTTGTAGTTGAAGATGACAGCTCGTTTAGTGTTGTCGAAGAGCATCAATCAAAAGAACTATCAAATACTAATTCGAACGTTTCTTTCCGGAAGTCAAAGACAATCCTGCCACATTGGCTTGACAAAAAGATCTTCAACGACCACCGAGCTATTTATGCCCCAGAACATGAACGTTATGAGTATAATCTTGATCTCAACGAAGAAGAACTTAAAGTCTATCTTGGTACTTACTTTCCTCGCAGTTATGCAGAGATGTTTTGTGTTGTTGATAATCTTATGCAAAATAAACATCTGAAGGAAATGTTGGAACGGGATAAGATTAACGTATTGGATTGCGGTTGCGGTACAGGTGGTGAAATTCTCGGCTTTATTACAGCAATTGGAAAGCATTTAACACATGCAAAAATAAACATCACAGCAATAGACGGTAATGATGGTGCTTTAGTCATACTCAAGGATTTGATAGAGAGTAATCCAAATAAAAAAGTACAAGTCGAACTGAGTATATTAAACCAGACGTTAAACAATGGTGAAGACGTGGAAAATCTTGCATTCGGCGAGAAAAATTTTCATTTCATCCTTTGTGATAAGATTGTTTGTGAGTTGATTTCGAAAGAAGTGCTACCAATCAATGCATACGCAATAATGGCAAAGAAGCTTGCGACCTATCTTCATGAAAACGGTTTGCTGATAATGCTTGATGTAACAACTAAAGACGAACATTCAGGATATTTCTATCCTCAGTTAATGAATAGCTCAATAAATGACTATGTTCGTGAAAGCAGAACCATAGAGACGCTTCTGCCGTTGTCATGCGCTTGTTATTACGAGTGTAGAGACCTTTGTTTTATGCAGCAAACATTTAGCGTAAGTCACTCCCATAAATCAAATGACGAAAGCCGAGTGTGTTATCGAGTGCTATGTAGGAAACCTCTTAAAACAACTATCATGCAAGAGATAGAAATAGAAAACTTTGCCCATGTCATACACCCCACTAAATATAAGCAAAATGACGATTCGGCGATTTGCAGCCGATCTAAGAACAATAAAATAACAATTGATAGTTTCAACATAAATCTATAAATTTAATCATGGCTAAAAGAAGTTTTTACGTTAAAGACTCAGAACTTGATGATTATCAAGTAAAGGTAATCAACAAGAAGACGGACAATTCATACATAGTTAAGGGTTGTGCTGGTAGCGGAAAGTCCATTCTTGCCTTGTGGAAGGCAAAACAAATACAGGATGAGCACAAGGGCACCTATCTTTACATTGTGTTCACTAAAGCACTCATGCAATATATGGCTGATGGCATTTCACAGGTGGGCATTCCACAACGGAATGTTGACTATCATTGGCATTGGCAGAATAAAGCTGGATGTCCAAGTGCCGATTACATCATTGTGGACGAAGCGCAAGATTTTTCGAAAGAGGATATTGAACTATTCCGTTCAAAAGCAAGGAAAGCATTATTGTTGTATGGCGATTCAGCTCAACAACTTTATACTTTTATTAAAGATAAGCAAACTGTTTCAATGGAGGATATACAGTATTTTACAAAGTTCCCTGTTGAACAACTTGTGTTCAATCACCGATTACCAAAAAAAATAGCTCGTTTTGCTCAATATCTAAATTCGGAAAGTGATGAACTTGAAGAACGTTGCACTGAAGAGGGTGTTGAAAAACCAAAGATCATCAAATACAATAACATTACAGAACAGTATGACGCTATCATTTCGCTTATTCAAAACAAAAATATGGAGGATGTCGGTATTCTGTTTAGACACAATGATGAGGTAGAACACGCATATGAATATTTCAAGAATCATGGTGTAAACGTTGAAGCTAAGTTTGGAACGTTTATGGATCTGGATTTTTCTTCGGACAATCCAAAGATGATGACATACCATAGTTCAAAAGGGCTTCAATTTGAACACGTTTTTATTCCCGAATGTACTGTTGAGGATGATGATAACCGGAATCCATTGTATGTGGCAGTAACGAGAACCTATCGTGCTTTGTATATCATGCACTCAGGCAATCTTTCCAGTCTTTTTGATGATATTCCTACTTCACTTTATGATACGAGTCTTGCAAGTGGTTCAAAATTAACATTATAAGGCTTATTAACTCCTAAAAAACAAGGATAATTATGAGATTATATATACCAACCTGTACTCTGAATTTCAATAATATATTGTCTTCTGAGTCAATTTCGCCCTTAGGATTTTACGCAAGACGTGGTTTTGGTAACAAACGCTTCTATCCTGTTTTCGCGAACGACAAGGAGCAAGTAATTTTATTGTATAGCAAATATCCAAGGTTCAAAGTTGAAGAAAATGACCTTGAAAACTATCCTATGGTTATCGAGATAGAATCTGAAGATTATAAAGAAGGATTCTTTGAAAAGGCTAAGGAACATGATGGAGTAGATACCTATCTCTGCTATCATACCATTAACCTCAACCCTTTCCATTGTCGTATTTATTTCAATAGTTATCAAGAGCGTCAGGGAGTCCTGGTAAAGGCAGAACAAAGTCTTGAGAATAAGTTCTATAAACTTTACGATGCCAATATCAATGTTAAACCAGAGGAGAAAAAAACATTTTTGGGTGTTGCCAAAGACCTATTCACTCAATCTGAAAAAGATGATTTCTTATGGAACTCTTCATATGCAAATTGCAAGATAAAGGATGAATCTATAGATGTTGGTAGAGACGTTCTGCTAGACAAAATTAAAGGTTTCATTTATTGCTACCTAATAGGTGCTAATAGTTCGGTCAGCAACGAGATTGGCAGATTGAAAGCTTTATCGCGAAAACTTCGTAACACACTTTCTGCTGTTGTAAATTCTCCTGATAAAAGACCTACTCAAGCACAAGACGATGCTATCTTGAATGGAATCAGAGAATTTAACGAAATCTATTCCTCAATGGATGAAGATACTATTTGGAACAAAAATTTGTTAGAGTTAAAATTGTCAGACAATCCTCAAGGCCTTTCTGCAAAAGATGCCAAGAATCTTTTGCAACATTGGGGTGTTTATGACACATTCTGTAACAAACTTCATCTTCGTAGAGTTTATGATGCAAACGATTTGTGGAGTTGTTTAGAGTATGCTTCCCCAGAGGCGTTTACTCGTGTCACAGACAGTATGAATAGAGCTGTTCGTAAATTGGAAGCAAAAGAAAATGCTCAACGTGAGAAGTATGCTATTGAGTCATTGCTGAATGTTGATGATGATCTTTCTTTGCATATTTTGGACACATCTTACCAAAGTTCTTTCTACAGGGAACTTATTTGCTCCCAATTTAAGGCAGAGTACAAATCTGTAATGGAAAAGAATGGTGTAGAGGAGCCTTTGGCACAAGCATATAATGGAGGTATGATTCTAAAGAATATGCTTGGAGATAAATGGGACTCAAATCCTGCATCTGCTTATGTTGGAGCATTACTTAATCATTTTCAGGAGAACACCGCCTTTGATCTATTTGCTATTGATAATGATGTACTTTCATCATTTGCTGCATTCTGTCAAAAGGGTGATAACATTGACCGTTTGGTAGAGTACCTTGTACAAACGGGATTCTGTAATTATAAATTAGCTTATGGCATTTATGGTGCCACAAGAGGTTTTGCGTCTCTGCCTAAGACCTTTACATCCATACTGATTAATGGCAATAAGGATTATTATCAGTCATTTGCAAGTAATGTTTGGCGAATGCTTAATGGAGTAGAAATAAAAGATGCTGTCTTGCCAAAAACGAGCACGAATGCTTCGGTTATTGTGGAAAGTCAGTTGGGATCAAAGATCATTGAGAATATAAATAATGTAGAGTCAAAAGTTGTTGGGGTGGTAAATAAGGATGTTGAATTTGAAAATGCCGTACAAAGTCCTAAAACTTTCATGTATATATTAGAAAACATTCCTAATTTTACACGCACAAAAGCATATAAGAATCTTCTTCAAGCAAATTTTGCGGGAGATATTGGAGATTATACTCCAGAAGAATTCAAAGAAAAAATATATCAAACAATCGGGCAGAAGGATCTGAAGGCTCAGAAAGACAAAATTGATATTGCAATTAAATTAGAAGCAAAGCGACAGGATCCCGAGGCTTTCTTATGTATACTTGATAACTACTTTCCAGATCAGTCATCTAATGCATACAAGAAAATTGCCGCCCTTATAAAGACTAATGGCATTTCAACTTCTAAGCTATCTACGCAAACTCCCGTAACAGAGAATAGATTTACTATTTCTGGCGCTTCAGAAGGACAACGTAAGCTCCGTCCTGTCAATGCGACTTCAGCTAATTTTGTTGATGATATCAATGCCAGTAATTTCATATTGTCTAGATCTTATCTTCCAAAAGAAGTTCGTGATGTCTTAGCAAAAAAAATAATCTCTTTCCAGAAGGATTATGCTCCCAATGGTTATTATTATGGTCGGGAAGATAGTCCTCGAACAAATAATAATACGATAAAGCATTTTATCAATAAATGTACATTTACAAAAGGAAATAATCCTTCATGGATACCTTCAACAATGGAGAATAAGGCTTTGTTAGAAAGACTTAAACAAGAATTATACGATAGATATGCCAACAGATAAGATACTTATCACGAACGATGCTGGCGAGCAAGTTGAAGCTACTGCCCCTGTTATCATTTCAGCAAGTCGTTCTACAGATATACCAGCTTTTTATGCCAAATGGTTCTTCAATCGCTTGGCTAAAGGTTATTGCGCTTGGTACAATCCTTTTAACCAGCAAAAAATGTATATCTCTTTCAAGAATTGCAAAGTGATAGTATTTTGGACAAAGAATCCAAAACCTATTCTACCTTATTTGCATATCCTTGATGAAATGAGAATACACTATTATTTCCAAGTTACATTGAATGATTATGTTAATGAAAGATTTGAACCTAATGTGGCATCTGTTGAAGAAAGAGTCGAAACATTTAGGCAATTATCTCAAATGATAGGTAAAGAGAGAGTGATATGGAGATTTGATCCACTTATAATCACATTATCTATAAGTCCAAGAGAATTGCTTAAAAGAATATGGAATGTTGGCAATAAACTGAAAGGATATACTGATAAGCTGGTTTTCAGTTTTATAGATGTAAAAGCATATCGAAAAGTTCAAAATAATCTCGTAAAAGAAACCACATTCTTTACGAAAGAGGATGTTGAAAATGCAGAAGCAAACCATGCTCAGCGAATAGAAATTGTTGAAGGTCTTCAGAAAATCCGATTCATTTGGGAAGAACAAGGATGGAATGTTGAAATGGCAACTTGTGCTGAAGATATAGATTTAGAGTCCTATGGCATAGAACATAATCGTTGTATTGATGGAGAACTCATGAAAGGCATATTCTCTGATGACAAGGAATTAGTTTATTATCTTCATACATTGAAATGGCCGGAAAGAGATATGTTTGGAGAACTTCCGCCAATCCCGCAGAAGACGAAAAATGTAAAAGATTCCGGTCAGCGCAAGGTTTGCGGATGTATGGTGAGTAAAGATATTGGAATGTATAATACTTGTCGCCATTTCTGTGTCTACTGCTATGCCAATACAAGTAAAGAATGCGTCATCCGAAATGCTGAGAAACATAATGATGAAAGTGAAAGTATAATTGGATAATTATGCAAGAGTCAGAAATACAACAATATCTCCTTCGCAACTATCCACAGGAAAATGCACACTGCGAGTGGAAGGAGTTTAAGAATTTGAAGAACTCATTCTGCGGGGACGAAAAAGATGATGTCATCTCGTATGTGTCTGCCATTGCCAATATGGAAGGTGGACACTTGGTGATTGGTGTGCACGACAAAACATTGGATATTGTCGGAACGGACACATACAATTATGATAGGCAGAAGGCGATACTGCGACTGACAGAAAGATGCGTAAATCTTTCAACAGAAGGTCTAGATATAGATGAGTTTGTCACAGATGATACCAACCGTAAAGTATGGGTTATCCATATTCCTAAACATCTACCTAAGCGACCTGTGTTTGCCCATAATAAGGCGTGGCAGCGAATTGAGGATTCTCTCGTAGAGATGACTGCTGAACGTATGAGCGCAATTCTTGATGAACCTATTTTCAGCGAGACGGATTGGTCGGCACAAATTGTAGCCGATGCAATGATTGAGGATCTTGATGAAGTCGCTATAGCCAAAGCTCGTATGATGTTCAAGAAAGTACACAGTCGAATACCTGAAGCCGAAGTAAATGCATGGACAGTGGAAACATTCTTGAGCAAGTGCGGCATAATGAAGAACGGAGGAATCACTCGTGCGGCAATCATTCTTCTAGGTAAATACGAATCTGCGTTCAAGTTACGTCCGGCGGTTGCACAAGTGACTTGGACAAGACGGGATGAAAAGCAGGAGGTTGTGGATTACGAACACTTCACCGTGCCATTTATATTAACCGTAGATGAGATTTTGTCAAAAATTGAAAATCTGACAATGCGTGAAATGCCGGGAGGCACGCTCTTCCCTGACACTATGAAGCAATACGATGACTATACCATCCGCGAAGCTCTTCATAACTGCATTGCGCATCAAGACTATACGATGCAACAGAGAATCAATTTCGTGGAAAATCCAACTTACCTTTATTACTCCAATGCAGGGAGTTTCATTCCTGGCACGTTGGAGAATGCTTTAACGAATGAAGAACCTCAAGCATATTTCCGCAATGAATGTCTTTGCAGGGCAATGGTTGATTTCAATATGATAGATACAGTAAGTAGAGGTATAAAGAAGATGTTCAATGAGCAGTGGCGTCGTCACTTCCCAATGCCTGATTATGAAATTGACGCCAAAAACAGAAAAGTATCGGTACGCATTTATGGCAATGAGATAAATGAACAGTATACCAACTTGCTCAAAACAAACAAATCATTGACCTTGTGGGATTGCATATCATTAGATGCCATCCAAAAGGGCAGAACCATTCACGAGGACATTGCACAGGATTTATTGAACAGAGGACTTATTGAAGGCGAAGCCCCTAATTATACAATCTCTTTAGGGATTGCAAAAGCTACTCGACAACTGCAAGGTTACACTAAGCAAAAAGGACTTGATAAGGAAAAAATCAAACAGATGATTTTGCAGTATCTTAAGAATGCCGGTACAGATGGAGCCAAGCGTGATAGCATTTATGAGTACGTCAAAGACGTAATGCCGCAAGTCAAGACACATGAACAGCAATTGAGACTATTAGGGGATATACTTAGTGCGTTAAGTACCGATAAACTTATTTATCCGAAAGGACGAACATGGTTTTTGAAAGAATAGTTATAACGGAAGATTATGACGGTTTATCCCAATTATAGCGGAAATTATAACGGATTCCGTCATATTATAGCGGATAATGAAATCCGATTAAGTCATGTCAAATTCGTAAAATGAAGAAGTATGTTATTAGGAGAAAGAATAAAAGAGTTAAGAGAACAGCATGGAGTGCTGCAAAGACAATTGGCTGCTCTGCTTGAGATAGATACTCCGATGTTCAGCAAAATAGAGCGCGGAGACAGACGAGCTAAACGAACACAAGTGATACAATTGGCAGAATATTTCAAGGTAGATAAGAATGAACTTCTCACTCTGTGGTTAGCAGACAAAGTATTAGATGCGGTAGAGGATGAAGACGAATTAAAACACAATGCGATAGAGGTTGCACAGAAAAAAATAGGCTAACATTTACAATTATCGGGAACTATATGGTATCATAACTATATAGTTCCCGATAAATATATTTGGTTTTCAACACAATAACAAATAATCATCGGCTCAAGCGTGGAACTGCAATGCCACGTCTTTATTTGGAGGTCGTAGGAAACCTTGCATACAGATGTAGTGATAGCAGCCCACGCTATATGCGTGAGAACCACTATGCCATCTGAGTATGCAATTTGAAAATTTCCTACGTTTCCAAATACTTGATGAGCATAACGCTTCTTTTCATATGTCTGGAACGAGTTTCCCCATCCCACTACAAAAATAATTAAAAACTACGATAATACGCTACACCTTTACAAGTTTTATTTCAGCGATCTACATTTTCAACCCTCTTACATTCCGTTCCGGCTGAACATAGTGTTGTAATCGCTCTGCCTGTTCTCTGAACCACCTGACAATAGGTATCCCGTCGATTTTAAGGCCGAATTTGCGGCTGTTTGTTTCGTCCGAAGCGATTCTTGCAATCACATTCTCGGCGTTGAATCGCTTTCGGTACGTTTCCGAATAGAGGGTACCGTTGTATCGTAACGGTTTACCACCGATTAGCGCTTCGGTCTGCTCGTCATTGAATCCCACTTTTCGGCAAAGTTCGTCCATGCGCAGCATTTCGCGGAAACGAGGGAACCATGCCAGTGCCTTGCGAACGACCGATTGAAGAAAAGACAAATCTTTTTCGTATTGTTTCTTCATGTTCGCGATTTCCGTCACGTGCCGTGCCTGCATAGTCGTCAGTTCCCGACTATGTTCGCTTTGCATGGTCTGAATCTTCGTTTGCAGGATCTCGATACTCTTGTCCCGAGTAGACAACTCGTGTTGCAGTCGTCCGATTTCCTGCTCCTGCCGTTTGACCTTCGACGTTCCGATCATGGAACCGATACCGTCGAGAATGGTCGTGCCGACCTCGACGGCGGAGTTCTTCAGTTTCTCGGTCTTCAGTTCACTCTTTACCGCTTTCAATTCCGCTTCGGTTCGTTCCTTGGCAGCACGTGCTTTCTCAGCCTCCTGCTTCTGCTTGGCGATGATGTAGTCCGTTCGCTCCAGATGCTCGCGCCCTGTCTGCTCTTTCGCCGTGCCGCGCTCCATATCGAGCGCTTCGGCAAGTATGGTCTGCATTTCGCTCATGTCTTGCGGCGTGAGCTTGCAGGACTTCCCTGTATCGTGGTTCATCCAGTCCCATACGATATGAGCATGGTAGTTCGGCTTCCATGTGGTTTTGTCATTGGGTATTCCGTAGTGCCCCTCGTCGCGGTGGATGAAGATTTGCAGCGGGGTAATGCCCCAACGCTCGCGGCATAACTCTCCGTATCGTCGCAGCTGTTCCATCGTCGTGTCTGCCTTGCAGACCACGACACCTTCCTTGATAGGTGTACTGCCGCGCACAACGACGTTCTTTCCGGTCTTCTTGTTCAGGCGTGTGCGGTCTTTGGTCTGCATTGCCCGCCCCGTCTTCGTCTTAACCATCTCGCCAAGGTATTTGTAATACTCCCTAAGCGACACGCCCTCGATACGTGGCGACACCCACACTTCGTTGTCCTTCATAAGGTCGGTGCGCAGGTAGATATTTTCTTTGTTGATATAGGAGAGGTATTGGGGTGTTCGCCTGTTATGCGCCTCGCTCTGCCCGATGTTGCACGGGCGTATGTTGTCCGATGTCTTTGCCATAATTCTTGATTGCTACAAAAGGGTTTGGGGTCTTGGGGCGATGCCCCGAGCGGAGTTTCCAAAGAGAGGGTCACTCTTTGGTCGGGTTGCATAGGGCTGAAAGCCCTTGCCGGGTCGAGGGCGGAGCCTTCATGGGACGGGGCGAAGCCCAGCCCCTCGGGAGAGCCCACAACTACGAAAGCGAAGCGAGTAGTTATAATGGGCTATAACAAGGCAAGCCTTGTGGTTCGTGCGGCTCCCTCTGGGTTGCAGCTGCTTTTTATTCTTCCCTCTATTCGTTCGATGTCTGCGATGTTACAACTTACAGCCGTGCGACCGTCTGTGTTCTTTCACGGGACAACGACTGCGCAGGTAGTCGTTCAAATCGTTGTACTGCCGATAGTGAATGGATTGGTCTGAGAGGTTCCGACATGCGGCTTTCAATTCTGCCGTCGCCTTTCGCCCCGCTTCGTCATTGTCAAGGTAAGTATAAACCCGTTCGTGCGACGCGATGAACGGAACGGTTTTGGCAAGGTTCGTTACTGAGTTCAGCACAGCGATATCGTGCAGCGGGGTTGGGTTGTGCTTGAGCGTCAGAAACGAGAGGTAGTCCATAAATCCCTCGAAAACGAGGCACGTCGGATAATCACCACGTCGGGTTGTCGGGGCTTTCGAGGTGCAACCCTTGAAATAGCGGTTGCGCAGCTCCCAGCCTCCGGTATCGTTGCGGAATCCAACGGCGAAATAGGATTTGTCCGCCACACGATAATCAACCTCCAAACAATGTACCCGCGCTGTATCAAGGTCGATACCTCGTTCCGCAAGGTAGTCAAGCAATGCGGAATTTTCCAACAGCCGCACTTTCTCGACGATAATTGAGGAAGAACGCTTCGGGACAGGATTTTTTCGTAAGAAAGTAGAAACGGACATCCCGTCGATGTGTCGTTCTAGCCGCTGTATGGCCTCCCCTGCATCGCACAGCTCCATGCACATCACGAGGTCGATAATCGAACCGCCCTCGCCCAGTCCGAAGTCATACCATAAGTTCTGCTCGTAGTCCACTTTGAAGCTCGGCGTATGTTCTTCACGCAACGGTGAAAGATAAAGGCCGTATCGCGGATTATCTTTGGTCGGGTACAAACTCCGTTCGGCAAGGTAATAACGAATCGAAATCTGTTTTATATGTCGTATGTCAGCCATCTTTTCTGTAAGTTTGTTGAAAAATTGCTACAATGCTCAGTGAAATAAAAAGTTATACGTCTTACGCCGTTCTTACACTCGATTTCAGCCGTTAGAGCGTAAGTATTTGTTGGACGTTGTAAGAGTTTTTGTAAGACGCGTAAGTCTTTAAGAATAAAAGGCCTATATTTCTATCCTTACATTCTTACATACTACATGATCGAATCGCACCGTAGCAGTTCATCGAGCAGTTCACGTGCGACCGTATAGACCCTTGCCGTTTTGCTTTCCTGCTTCGTTATTTCACCGTTGTAAGTAATCGTGTAACGCTGGTAATAGGTTGGCCGTGCAGGCACAAGTCGCCAATTCTCCGAGAGAATCCGCCGCACGGTCGGATGATCCGAACGGATACCGCGTACCTCCAGCATATTCACCATGTCGCTCACGTCGAAACGATACTCCGCAAGAGCCTCGGCCTCCATAATATCGCGGACAATCGACAACATCTCCGCCTCGGTTTTACTGCGGTTGTAGTGGATGATCCGGCGTAACGCATCGGTCGCCAGCAAGCGCGGAGAGAACCACATGCGGCTCTCTTCGCGGGTAGACAGTTTACGATGAAGCAGAAAGAACAGAAAACCCGGCAATTCATGCCGCATATCGGAGAGCAGATTTTGGTTGTCATGCGTTAAAGGCGGCACACGTCGCACCCAATAACGAGTTTCTCCAACTTCAATCAAAACGGGATTGCGCTCATTGTTGGAGCACAATACGAACTTGCCGAAAAACTCCACTTCCCGACGGTCGCGCCCTTTCGCCTCGGCCTTATAGCTTCGTGCGGTAGATAGGTTCTTAATCCGCTCGGAATCCTCGCGGCGGTTCAGCAACACTTCGTCCACACAGACCAGCAACTTACCCGTCCAGTCGTCGTTGAACTGCGAACGGAAATCCTCGTTGGTGTTGAATGTTACGTTGCCCTCGAAGAGCAGTTTCAGGAAATTGAGAAAGGTGGTCTTTCCCGTGTTGCGTTCGCTCGACAACCAGCAGTACGATCGGCAGACGTTGCAACGGACGCAGGTAGAGCAGTTGCAAATAATCCAAGCCCAATTCGATTTGCTGACCGAAAATATGACCGAGAAAATCCCGAATATGCGGAAACTCGCCCTCGGCAGGCACGGTCGAAATCGGTTCGTAACGATTCAGAAAACCGTGAATCTCCCGATGATAATCCGTATGGCTTGGAATGGTGCAGAATCCGTCGTACTTCGGCACTTGTGCAAGATAGTCCTTGCTGTAATCCTGCCGCAGCGTCTCAACATTCCATGGAATAAGTGTTTCGACGTTCCGGCCGTTACTCAACGGCATCAGTACACGTTTGAGAATCGTCGTACCTACACGCAAGTAGGGAATTCGCTCCGTTTCATCTCTACCTTTCATCGCGGCCTCCTTTCTTTCCAGTGCGTATTGCCTCGACATCCTCGCGTCTGTAACGCTTCCGTCCGCCGAACGGATAGGATTTGACATACCCGGTCTTCTCCCAGCACCAAAGTGTCGAAGAGTCGATCTTTAGAAGTGCCAATACCTCCTTACGCGAGAGGAACTCTTCTGTCGTCCGTTCTTGTGCAACAGGCCTTACGCCTTTTGCCGCTTCGTTGAAAATCGCTCTCAAATCGTCGAGCGTCACCGTCACGCTGACGTTTGCCCCCGACTCCAATAAATCCCTTAAATTCATAATCGAAGTTTTTAGGTTAAATATGGATTTGCTGTTTCCGTCCAATCGGAACTGGGGCAAATAAAAAGGGAGATTTCGGAGAGAACAAAAACACTCGTTATCTCCTCGCAATCTCCCGTAAATATCTTATTCAGGTGATTTTCAACTGTCGTGTTCGGCCATATATTTCGGAATATCCGCTATGTTGGGAATGATAAATTGCCGTGTCTGTGGGGAATATAGTTTCCCTTTGATATAGGAATCCTCCAACTCGGCAAGCAGAGCAAATGCGGATTTCAGCCACGGCACTACCTCCTGTTTCGGTCGTCCGAAATAGTGTGCCATGTTCCATCCGAAATGGAATAGATCGGCATTTTTCAACTTTTGCGGACGGATAGGAGTAAGTTCTGTCGAGCCGGATTCCTGCAACGCATAATACTCGATGTAGCGATCGAGCCGCACAAGTTCATCGGAAGTGATGTAGGGGCCTACCTCTCTATGCGCATAACGTCGGAACAGTTCGATCTGTCCTTTCTGCCGTTCGAGAAATCGTTTGTCTACCTCCTGCTTGATTTGCTCAATGTCCATATCCGAAACATGATTGGCAGGTTCTGTAATTTTTGCTTCGACGGCAGGGGCATTCTTTCGGGTAATTTTCGGGAGAATCTTGTCAACAACGAAATCCGCCACGCTGGAAAATGCCGCCATGACGGTCAGATAGAATATCGCGCAGACACCCATTACGATTATGAAAACGAGATTCGCCGTACCCGTATCCGCACCTTTCTCCAAGATCACGAACCGCGCGATCATAGACACGAGCAATCCGACGACAACGACTATCGCCAGCAGAATTGCATAACTGTTGATCTTGCGGAAATCCATTGCATTATTTCAGTAGTTTCCGCTCCTCGCTGCTTTCCAACACCTGCATTTGCTGAATGGCGATCCGGTTGAGTTTTACGAGCCGTTCGCCCTGAGGCATTTTCTGGTCGATGAATACGGCATTGAGGTTTTCCATATTGGACAGACAGATCAGTTCGTTGATGGTTGCATAATCCCGGATATTGCCTTTCAAGTCGGGATTCTGCTCGCGCCACGTCTTTGCAGTCATGCCGAACATGGCCACATTCAACACGTCGGCTTCGTTGGCGTAGATGATGCTCGCTTGTTTCGCGGTCACTTCGGCCGGAATTAGGTTTTGTTTGATCGCGTCGGTATGGATGCGGTAGTTGATTTTGGACAGCTCGCGTTTGGCACTCCAGCCGAGTTGTTTCTGTTCCTCTTCTTTCAGCCGCTGGAACTCTTTGACGATATACAACTCGAATTCTACGGAGATCCAGCTCGCAAATTTGAACGCAATATCCTTATGAGCATAGGTTCCTCCGTAACGCCCCGATTTGGAAATGATACCGATGGCATTGGTCGTATTGATCCACTTTTGCGGCGACAGGGTAAAGGCATTCAGTCCGGCCTCCTTTCTAAACCCCTCGAATTCGAGGGGTTTGAAATCCGGATTATACAGGCTTTCCCAAATTCCGAGATATTCGATCGTATTCCGATTGCGCAACCAGTTGCCGATCACCGCATTCGGGTCGTCGCTCTTGTATCGCGCGATGTCCGTCAAGCAGATATAGTCGTTCTCATTGAGCGATATAACTGTAACATTTGTGTCCCGTACCGTAATCTTTGCCATATTTGTATTGTCTTCTTTACTGCAAATATACTATAATATATAATTTGGTTATCCTATAATCCCACAATAGACTTTAAATATATCTTTTATTACTTCGTGTTACGATATTAATAGCTTACTTAAGGTAGTTGAATTTCATATCGCCAGATACGAGCAATTCCATCGGAATTATCAGTTATATATTGTTGACAATACGGATAAATCAAACTAATGTTTTTATTAAATCCATGTTCCCATAAAAAATACAAAGCCATACCAAGAGCATGAGGTTTCGTAGATAATGGGGACAGGTAGATATTTGTAATGGGTGCTCGCTTGTTCTGCTTTTCAACGTACTCACTTATAGCCTGCGCTGTAACAAATGGATCATATGCTGGTGCATATATATTCGAGTCCATATCTTTAAAGCACTCCGTTCCTATAGCCGCTTCAGCCTCATGCGCTCTTAAGATATTTTCCTGAAACATACCAGGACTAATGGCTGGAAAACCAAATAACAACACTTTTTTCTTGCATCCTTTCTTTTTGGTTGCCACATCTACAATACGACTATGATCATATCCTGCTGCTATAATAAGCAAATCATTGTCGTCCTTTGACGTATGAATACCAGACATTCCATGCATCTGTTTTACTTCGTAAAAAAAGTCAGAGAATTGAGTGTTTTCAGCACATCTATATTGTGTGGGTTCAGTATATAATATATCAAACTTATTAATCTTATACATAGACATGCACCGCATTAGAAACATCAAATACGGGACCCTGAAACCAGTTGCATCCACACAAACAGACTTGCCAGATAATTGCAATGTGTCTAATTTTTCTGTAATTGGAGCATAATCTTCATTCGCTTTGACAAACGTAACATCTTTTCCAGATAGATATAGATCCCGACCTTCTTCTTCTGTTGCAAACCATATTTTTTGACCTGCTTGAATGTTATCTGCAGGCTCCTGCACTCTCTGTGAATTTACATAGCTAGATATGAAGATATCATATGGTAGCAAATTTTGAATTTCATCAATTCTCTGATAGCTATGTTTGTATAAATAGGTATAATCCATTATTTAAATAAATCAAATGACATTTGTGATTCTCCTGTATTGCCACCAAACGGAAAGTTGTATCCTCGCAGTTTGTTAGTAACAAATTGTTCGTACTCATCTTTCTTTTCAAGGTTAAAGAATAGCTCTGCATCAGCCGCGGAAAGATTGATTGCTCCTCTTTTACTTAAAGCAAGTTCATATTTGGGGAACAAGATGGTATTCAGGCGATATACATGTGTCTTGTTATCAGAGTTTATTTGCCTTCTCTCATCTGTTTGTACTATATAAGAATAACTTACTAGTAATTCAAAAACACTCCTGGCCTCTGGCGATAACTCACTAACATTCAACGTAAATATATTGATACTACATTGAGGCGGTAAGTCTGAAAATCTTACAGATCTTAGATAATCACCAATTCTTATCACAGCATCAGTAGCTCTAGCTTGAGCCATTGATGGTATTCGATTTTCCTCAAAAAACCAATCATGCGTATTTTCTATGCCGATTCGTTGTGATTTGACTGTTAGTTTTCGTCCCTCCTCAAAAGGCGCCTTACCTGTATTAAAGTACTGATTGTTGAACGCAGCCTTTAATAAACACAAAATAGTGCGAGGCGTACCGCAAGATAAATCAATCAATCTCTCCAATCCATTATAAGGGATATCAACACGACCTTCACGTGCAAGATTATCAATCAAATCTTGTTTAAATTTATCCAGTTTTGTGGCATGCAAGGTGTCTTTACATTTACCCTCTGAATAAGCATGCGCCGAACGACTGATTTTGCGTGATGCTTCAATAAAGAGTTCTGCAGAACTATCCTTGTTTTCTTTGATAGCACTATACATGAGCATAACACTTGTGCGTTCAACCAAAATGTTATTTGGATAAGCAATGTTTTCTAAAATGGCTGAGATGTTCTCTTCACTGAGAGAAAGTTTCTTCAAATTACTTCTCAGTTTATCCATATATGATCGACTATGTTTGTCTTTTTTTGCTGCCACCATTTCAAGAATTTCAGCATTGCTCTGCACCTCAAACAAATCATGCAATTTAAAATTTCGAGGAAGAGAAACTCCGCTATTTATAAGTCTGCTCTCTATAATATTGGCCACGTATTCAGGATAATGTACATAATTCCTCAAGAACTCATCCAAGAAAACGCCTTCAAACTCGGAGCCATCGTGGTTCTCTTCCACACCTCTCAAAGTTTTAAGAGTTCTTATTCCATAAGGTCGTGTTCCCACTCGAAATGTACATGATGCTGGTTTTTCTCTTATCAAAGTCTGAATTAGCTGTTGCTGTTCTGCAGAAAAATTTTCCAATTCATCAATTAGATAGAGAATATATTTATTTTTAAAAAATGCTATCTTTTCCTTGAATAATGCTGGAATACCATATGTTAATTTAGCCGTATTTAACAAAACTTCTATCTGTGGACATTCTTGCCCCATAAACATAAAGTTCTGCACCTGATAATCTACATTTCGCTGTAAATCTAAAAGGTAACTACTTAATTCGTCAAATGTATTTATACCATTTATTGGTTTAAGGAACATTCCCAGAATATCATGTACTATCTCTGTTTCATCAACGCCCTCCAAAGATCCATTTTTCTGGAGGTCGATTAATACATTTACAAGCCGCTCGCCAATCCATAACTCCCAAAAGTAGGAATGCAGAATAGACCATAGTTCCGCACTAACACCTTTCCCACTAAATTTATCAGAATTAAAACCACTGCATCGGATATAAATGCCAATAAACTTTTCTCTTGCAAGTCCCTCTTGCATCGAAGTTGATTGGGCCAAGCATCGAATCTTCTGCAATTCATAAGAGAAATATTTCATCACATGGGTTTTACCACTTCCTTTGCTGCCCACTATTATCATAGGGATCAGTGTATCAGGCTTGATTAACCTTTCGAATCCATGATTTTCATTTCCAAGATCCACCCAGTATTTATAAATTTCAGCATCGGTATAATCGACTGCTTTTGTAATATCAAAAGGATTGCTTATCATATATTTAATAAACTTTATTATAACGTTTGAAAATAGGTTCCCATAAACCCTCTATTTCGTCAAACCATATGATCGGGAGAGTATTATCGGGGGTATTATGATGCATACTTATAAGTAGTTGGCAATCACCAAATCCTAAAGCGTGTTTCTTTGCTACGGCGTCTTGTTCATGTACAAGGTAGCCACACAATTGAGAATAGGCATGCATCAGATCGTAACCATATTTATAAGCTACCTCTCGAGCAATTGTCTTATCGTGCTGACCATCACTAAAGAACCTTGATTTGTCGCTAAAACATTTATAAGACTCGTCAAGTTCAACAACCGCCTGCGCGTAGTCATAGAGTTTACTATTTTTGACGACCTCAACACCCTGTGAAAGTCCGAACAGCATTAAATATGAAATATGCGCATCAGGCTTTAATTTTCTGATGTCATCAACACACCGCCTTACATTCGTGTCCGTAGTAGCTTGATATCCAGACCCACAAAGATCATCAATAAAAACAAATCGTGTGGCGGAACTAAAATTATCACGTAAAGTTATATCCCCATCAGAGTGACGCTCTATTACATCGTCAGTATTCACGAACAAACGCTTAGGTATCTTGTTTTCCTGACGAAAATAATAAAGTAAATGCACTCCACTCTCAGAGGGGTTACCCACGCCTAAAAATCTGGTATTATATAACTCTTTTTTAAATTCTCGCTCAATGAAATCTTTGTCAAGTGTATTGTTGTTATTCTTTCTGATTCTCTCAATTACTGGGTATCTATAAAGGTCACGATACAGAGCCTTCAATAAATTACGTATATTCGAGGAATTAAAATACATTAATCTTGATAATAGATACAATGCATACTCTCGTTCTTGGTCTGTTCCGAAGTTAGCAAGCCACTTATCTATTCTAGGTCGGAGAGCTCTGTATTCCCATAAAATAGAATTTAGGACTTCAATTTGTTTATCGTAATCTTGATTACTCATACTATCTGTTTTACTTTTTAAATACCAATACCCATTCGCAAGAGATGGTACTTGCAGTCTTATTGCGTTTGGTCATTAGTCCGTACGATTTAATATCATCAATCAGTTTAAATTGAAGTTTCATACCCTTTGATTTAAGGTAAGTGGTAAAATAATCCTGTGTATCGAATGGTCGGTTGCAAACTGTATTATTACCAATGACTATAACCATATAGCCACCTTTTTTAAGGACTCTTATACTCTCATCTAATGCAACCTTCATTTCGTTAAGATAATTACCCACTATATAAGCTCGTTCTTTCTTACCTTCTGCATAGAGTGATTCAAGAACAGCATCAGCCGCTGCTATACCTGTTTGTATATGCTGGTTTATTTCCGATTTATGGTAATCCTCACGGCCAATATTCATATTATTCAATTTGCGAATTTCTTCGGGCAGCTTCTCCCCTAACCAATACAGATTTAGCCATGAAGAACGAATGTATTTTTGAGCGCCTGCATATGGCGGTGATGTCAAAATCAAATCCACACTTTCGTCTGCCCTTTCTTTATAACCCCCATATGTTTCAGTAATTCTTCTCGCATCACTGGACACGATCTCTGTCGCAACTCCCATTTCTTTAATAGGGCGCAGAGATTCTATACGTCGAATATTCAACTTACAAATATCCTCAAACTTGTCATACACATCAATACATTGCAATGTCTGTAATTTGAACTCAGTTGCTTTCTTGCGTTCTGGATTCTTAATAAAGCGTTCTGGATTTAACTTTACAGGAACAGAAATACTCGGATCAGCAAAACTTACTTTTTTGATCAAATTCGAAAAACAGAGCAGAAAAAATTTGCGTTGCTCGCAAGATTTAATTTTGCCTATTGACTCTTCGAGACGTGTGAGTTGTGTAATAGTACTTGGTGAAAACCAACGTTGTATGGATTCTGTGCTTTCTGATGCTTCTGCATTACTCCTCTGCGCTCTAGATAAAACAGAGAATAGGGTTCGTTGTAATTTTTCTGATGGTATGTAAGTAGTCTTTACTTGTGCTATTAAAACTGCCAATGGGTTGGCATCTGCTCCTATAGCCGACCTACCCGATACATTGGCTTCGAGCATCACCGTGCCTGTCCCACAGAAAGGATCAAGTACTAATCCGTTTGCAGGGCAGAAGTAATTCGACTGTAAAAAGAAATATGGTATGTTGCTCAAAAGTTTAGCAGGATACGAATGAATTAAGTGAGAGTAACGCTCGTTATTGTTTAATTCCGGAACTAAATTGCGAAAGTTGATTTGGATAGGCTCCCCTGTGCTCAAATATTCTCTGCTGAAATAATGGCACATTTTGTATATGTCAATATTCATATTAATTTCTTATTTTTTTTCGTAAAGATAACAAAGTATTGTTATTGTCGACAGATTTAAGGCGTCATTTATGTATAGTTATGAAATATACTTTAATCAAGATACCCGATCATCTCTTTTTTCATATCATCGTCGATGTTCCGATAACGGGCAAAAGCGCGGCTTCCCTCCTTATGACCGCTCAATGCTCCGACCATGTTCGGGTCTTTGACCTTTTTATAAATATTTCCAATGAACGTGCGACGCGCCATGTGCGACGATGTCACCTCGTATATCGGTTTCTGTACCTCCTGTCGTGTCCTCTGGTCGAGCACGGTAACGGTGCGATTCAGTCCGGCAAGTCGGAAAGCCTCCTTGATTTTACGGTTGTAGTGTTGTTCCGTTGAGAAAGGGAAAAGGCTTTCACGTCCCTCCTCACGGTATTTGTCAATCAGAGCAACAGCCGTTTTGCTCAACGGTACGCGGACGGTTACCGGTCGATCCTCCTTTGTTTTTCTTTGGATATACTCGATGGCGTCACCGATGATATTTCGGTAAGTCATTTTGAATAAGTCGCTGACACGGCATCCGATAAAGCAATGAAAGATGAAAATATCCCGTTGCGTTTCTACTTCTTTATTGCCAGACAAATCGGCTTCGAGCAGTTGCGTCCGCTCTTCATTGGTTATGTAAATGGGCGTTCCGTACACGATTTCACCGATGGTGAAATGCTTGAAAGGATTGTTCGTCGTGTGGCCGTTGTCGATCGCCCACAGAATAAATGCCCGAAAACGAGTCAGCATATCGGCAACCGTATTCAGCCCTCGCAGTTTAGGTAACCCTTTCGGAACTTCGTTACCTTCCCCGTCCAGTACGGGAGGTCGCTTGCGCTTCGGGGTTTTGACTGCGACCTTTGCCGAATAGGGATATTGTTCGTATATCTGCGGATAATGCAAGAATACCGATCGTTCATCGAGTAAGAAATTCTCGATTCGGCGCAGCAATTCCGGTGTAAGCATCATGAACGAAAGCGAAAATCCGCGGCTTTCCTCTGCTCGCATGTATAGCTCGAAACGATGTAGGCAGCGTACCAGCACCCGAAAGTTCTTCAATCGGTTTTCAGACAACTTGTGTGTGGCGAGGTAAATATCTATTACGTTGAAAAAGGTCTTTTCGTGTTCTTTCTTCGCCTTGGTCGGTTTGTGGAATCGCTTGACGATACCTTGCATATACTCACGTGTGATGGCGGCCTTGTCGGGTGTGGTGTTAATTTCTTGTTCCAACAGGTCGGTCAAGGCTTTAAGACGGGACCGCTTTCCCAAAAGCTGTTCGCGCTCCTCGCCCTGAATCAGCGGAATATTGATATCATTCTTTTTGCCCCAACGTTTACGGTCGATCCATATTCCGGAACCGATACGCAAGCGGACATCACGCGAAATATAGAGTCGCAGGTTGATTTCAGATTCTCCTGCGCTGTTGGTCGTCCTGCCGATGTAGTAGTTCGTCTGTGCCATGCCTCGATTTCTTTGTTTCAAAGGTATGTAAATTCATGGATTCGCGCAACTTCTCGTGTCCGCAATTTGTCCGCATTTTCAGAAAACTGCGAAAATTCCATTCTTGCCAGTCCAAACAAATACAATTGTTATGTATTGATATATAAACTATTATGGTTTATTCCCGATTTATGGCATTTGCGTAGTTTTTGACTTTTCAATACCGGCTCCGGGTACTATGGAACGGAATTCGGTTTTCGACCGAAAATTTTCCGACAGCCTACTGCGATAAAGTATCCTGCGGGATACTTTATTTGTTTTTAACCGGACCGTGCGACGGGAACAATAGCCGCACGCCTCAAAAACAACTGAATTATATAAAACATAATTACCCTACCCGCTATGGACGACGGTTATTATTATTGCCTGTATTCAGACCCTTAATTTCTAACTTATATTAAAGAATGAAAAATGTCAAGTTTTTCAGAGGCGAAGATCTGCCTTTGGAATTGCACAAAGTGCGCGTAGTACAAAAATTGCATCTCGTTCCTATCGAACGTCGTCTCGATGCCCTGAAAGAGGGCGGCTTCAACACCTTCCGTTTACAGACGACCGATGTTTTCCTCGACATGTTAACCGACAGCGGTACCAATGCCATGAGCGACAACCAGCTCGCGGCGATGCTCCGCGCCGACGACGCCTATGCGGGTTCGCAGTCTTTCGTGCGTTTGCAGAAAGCTGTGGAAGACGTATTGGGTAAGAAATACCTGCTGCCCGTCCACCAGGGACGCGCTGCGGAGAACATCATTGCGCGTACTTTCATCAAGCCCGGTCAGACGGTGCCCATGAACTACCACTTCACCACGACTCTGGCTCACATCCAGGAGAACGGCGGTAAAATCGTGGAGCTGATCTCCGACGCAGGTCTCGAACTGCACTCCGACAACCCCTTCAAGGGCAATATGGACATTGAAAAACTTGAAAAATTCATCACCGAAACAGGCGTGGAGAACATTCCGTTCATCCGCATGGAAGCCTCGACCAACCTGATCGGCGGCCAGCCCTTCTCGATGTCCAACCTGATGGACGTGCGCCGCATCGCGGACAAATACAACCTGATGCTGGTACTCGACGCCAGTCTGTTGGGTGAAAACGCTTACCTGATCCAGCAACGCGAAGAGCACTGGAAAGAGAATTCGATGGCCGACATCATCAAGGCAATGACCGGACTGGCCGATCTGGTTTACTTCTCGGCCCGCAAACTCAGCTCCTCGCGCGGCGGCGGCATCTGCACCAACCGCAGGGAACTTTACAATAAAATGGAAGCTATGATTCCTCTGTTCGAAGGCTTCCTTACCTACGGCGGTATTTCGGTTCGTGAAATCGAAGCGATGGCCGTAGGCCTCTACGAAACACAGGACGAAACCGTCATCTGCCAGAGTATCGACACCATCCGCTACCTGGTGAACACGCTCGATCCGAAAGGCATTCCCGTCGTGACTCCGGCCGGCGTCCTGGGCGGACACCTGGACGCCATGAAATTCTGCGAGCATATCCCGCAGGAGGAGTACCCCGCCGGAGCACTGGCCGCAGCCCTCTACCTCTGCTCGGGCGTACGCGGTATGGAGCGCGGTACGGTATCGAGCGTCCGCGACGAGAACGGCAAAGAGATCCTGGCCGACGTCGAGCTGGTACGCCTCGCCTGCCCGCGCCGCGTATTCACGCTTTCCCAGATCAAATACGTCATCGACCGTCTGGAGTGGCTCTACGAGAACCGTCACCTGATCGGCGGTCTGCGCTTCACCTACGAGCCGCCCGTGCTCCGTTTCTTCATGGGCGGTCTGGAACCGACCACCGACTGGCCGGCACGCCTGATGGAGAAATTCCGCAAGGATTTCGGAGACAGCTTGTAGGAAAAGCCTCCCCTACCGATAAACAAGTGTTTGCAGCACGGCATCCGAGCCCGCTGCAAACACTTGTTTTATACCTCCGGCAAATCACTTCGCCCGCACCGCCTGCGCACGCCGTTCCAAAATGGCCGGCGTGTTCTTCAACGCCCACTCCACCAGACTGTTCAGATACGGCATCAGATCGCCCCCGGAATCGGTCAAACGATACTCGACACGGGGCGGCACTTCGGGATAGACCTCTCTGTGGACCAGCCCGTCCGCTTCGAGCGAACGCAGGGTGACGGTCAGCATCCGCTGCGAAATATCCCCGAGCGAACGTTGAATGTCGTTGAAACGCATCGTCCCGTTCGAATACAACGTCGTCAGCACCAGCAGCGACCACTTGTCACCGAGGCGGCTCAAGATATCCCGAATCGGGCAAATTCCCTCGTGTAAAAAAGTTTTCATTATTTTGCGGTTTTATCTCGTTGTCGTTCAACATCGGTTACCTTTTTGTAACTCGCTTACCAAAAAATCACCTCTTGCAGAACCCGATTACTTATTTTATGTTTGCACTACAAAAGTAACTAACATATCATTAATAACTATAAAAAACTCAAAAATTATGGCAAAGAAAGTAGCTGTATTGGTCGTAAACCCCGTCAACGGATCGGGCTTGTTTCAGTATTTGGAAACCTTCTTCGAGAACGGCATTCCCTTCAGGACATTCGCGGTAGCGGATACCACGAATGTAAAAACCAACTCGGGGCTTCGCCTCCAGACGGACGATATAATCGCCTCACTCAAAGGCCATGAACACGAATACGACGCCCTCGTATTCGCCTGCGGCGACGCCATGCCCAAATTCGCGGAAAACGCAGACAAACCCTACAACGTGGATATGTTGAGCGTCATCAAAAATTTTGCGGACCAGGGAAAAACGATCGCAGGGCATTGCGCCGCAGCACTGCTCTTCGACAACCTCGGCATCGCACAGGGCAGACGGGTGGCCCTGCATCCGTTCCTCAAACCGGTCGTCAAAAGCTGTATCGGAACGGACGAAAAAGCCGTCATCGACGGCAACTTCTACACGGCACAGAACGAGAATACGATTTCCTGCCTGCTGCCCGAACTGTTGAAAGTCCTGAAATAATCCCCGAATCGTAAACATCGAACGAAGTCCCGGCTTTTCATAGGCCGGGGCTTTGCAATTTATCCGAAACTTCCGCCTCCGCTTATCGGAAATCCGACTGCACCGCGATACACAGTCCGAAAACTGCCCGTTTCCACACAACTTCCACACATTTGGGGCACGATTCCACAGTCATCGGCCACACGAATATCGCAACAACAAATTATCAATCAACATTTTGAATACAATGGCACACGATTGGATATTTCTAATTGCAAAAACCAAATTCCAATACCAATGAAGACATTCAGACTTATTCTGGCTCTCGCAGCCGTAGCGCTGACCGCAGTGTCATGCGTCGAAAAATCGGGAAAATACCAGACCCTGCTCGCCCAACGGGACTCGCTGCTCACCGTCGAGCAAAAGTACGATCAAACGCTGGAAATCCTCAATGAGATCGAAACCGGATTTCAGTCGATCCGCGAAGTCGAAGACCGCGTGATGACTCAAATAAGCGACATCGAAAACAAGCCGCTGGACAAAAAACAACAGATGGTATCGCAGATCAACCAAATCAAGGGTATCCTGCTCCAAAACAAGGAGCGAATCGCCGAACTCGAAGCACAATTCGCACAAAGCGGCCGCAAGAACGCTTCGCTGGCCGGGACGATCAAACGTCTGCAGGAAGAAATGACCCGGAAAGTCGCACAGATCGAATCGCTTCAGACCGAGCTGTCCCAAAAAAACATCGAGATCGAGGAGCTCGCCGGTACGGTCGAGGAGCTCAACAAGGACATCGCCGGATTGAACGAAGTCACTGCCAGCCAAAAAACTACGATCGAGGAACAGGATAGTCAGCTCAATGTCGTCTGGTTCTGCATCGCCGATATGAAGCAGCTCAAGGAGGCTCGCATCGTCGAAGGCAACGGACTCTTCAAAACCAAGAGCATCATGGATGGCGACTTCGACAAATCGGCATTCACATCGGCCGACCTGCGGAATCTGACCCGAATCGAAACGGGCAGCAAAAAGCCCAAGCTGCTCACCTCGCACCCCAAAGAGAGTTACACGCTCACACCGGGCGAAGACAAACTGGTAACGCTCGAAATCACCGATCCCGCAAAATTCTGGAGCATATCGAAATACCTGGTCATTCGGAAATAAACCGATTCCGACAGACCGAATACCCCTGCCCGAACTGCAGGGGTATTTTTCATCCGGGAAAGTATATCGGACCATAACCGTCGGCCCAGATAAGAAAACTCGGCAAAGCTCAAACGACGCTCGAAACGGGAGCAGTGAACGCTTGCGTACACTGCCCCGCAAGGAGGAGGAAAAGGAACTTAAATAAATTTGGGGCTGCGCTCGGCTTTCACTATCTTTGACATAGTCTTAAATAGGATGCGCCTCGGAAAATTGGGAACAAGTTCCCGTTTTCTCTCGGCTTTCACTATCTTTGCCCTATGATCCGATTATCGCTCATCATCGCCACTTACAACCGCTCCGCAGCGCTCGTCGAAGCGCTCCGGTCGGTCGTGCGGCAGGATTTCCCGGCCGCAGAGTGGGAGTGTATCGTCGTGAACAACAATTCGCAGGATGACACGCTGGCCCGGTTCGAAGCGTTCGCAACAGAACATCCCGCAATCAACCTTCGGATCGTAACCGAAACCCGGCAGGGGCTCTCCCATGCCCGCAACCGGGGTATCGACGAAAGCCGGGGCGAATACATCGCCATCATCGACGACGACGAACGCATCAACGAACAGTTCATCTCTTCGTACGTCGCCCTCTTCGACGCCTACCCCGACGCTGCATCGGCCGGAGGCCCTATCATACCCGAATATCCTGCGGGATGCCCGGCCTGGATGTCGAGTTATACCGAACGTCCGATAGCCAATCCGATCGACCTGGGGCGAAAGATCCGCCCTTTTCCGAAAGGACGTATTCCCGGCGGCGGCAACATGGCACTGCGGCGTTCGACGGTCCAACGATACGGCGCCTTCGACCCTTCGCTGGGGCGGACCGGAGAGCAACTGATCGGAGGCGAAGAGAGCGATCTTTTTCAGCGGTTGGCAGACGCCGGAGAACGTTGTTACTATGTTCCGACAGCAATTATGTGGCATATCATTCCGCCGCGAAAGATCTCCCGGGAATACTTCGAATCATTATGTTACCAGGTCGGACGCACCCAACGCCTGCGGGCCGGAATGAGGGGGCAAACCGTGCGTCTGTTATCGGGCGAAGCCGTCAAGTGGGGTGCGACACTCCTGTTGGCTCTCGGCTTCCTGTTGCGGTTCTCCGTCCCCAAAGCCCGCTATCTGCTCCTGATGCGGAGGCAAATCACACGGGGAATATCGGGTCGAAAACCGTAAGACGCAGGCTTGGGGATCTGCCAGTGAAAATACCGGCTGCATCGCTGCAAACCGGTATCAGAAAATTTTGCTGTACAAATATGTTCTCCGGATGCAGGACTTGCCGCACAGAGCCGTACATACGTATCCGCTATTCCAGTGAAACAGGCGGCGGAACCCCAGACCATAGTTCGGACGAGTGTCCGGCGGAGGAACATCTTTATTTATGTTTCCCATGCGGCGGAGGCGTGCCGGGCTTATGCCCCGGTCGGGGATGTTTATGGGGCTTCGGAGCTTTTTTGTGAGGCGGATGCGGCCGTTCATGAAAATGGTGCACCGAAGGCGGATTCGGGTGACGAGGGCGACGGGAGGCACACGAGGTGACGAGCATCGCCGATAAAACAGCGACCAGAGTCCAAGCCAACATTCGTTTTGCTTTCATAATTCTACTCTCTTAAAAGTGGCACAAACAACTACCGTAATGCAATAACAAAAACAGTCGGCACGCCGATAAGAGTTTCCCTTTAGAACAGGTATTTCTCCGACCGTACCTTCTCGACCAGCTGGAACGCGTGCTGCCACGCCTCCTCGCTGAAAGTCGTTCCGACCACTTCGATCACCTTCCCGGCGACGATGGCACCGATCGTACCGCACTGGCGCAGCGTCAGTCCCTCGCATAACCCGGAGAGGAATCCGGCGGCATACAGATCGCCCGCACCCGTCGTATCGACCCGCTTGGCTGCGGCCATGATGCCCACGTGGACCACTTCGCTGCCCCGCTTGATCAAAGCCCCCTTGATACCGACCTTCACGACGGCCAGCTCGCACAGCTCCGAAAGCATCTGCAAGGCATTGAGCGGCTCGCCCTCGCCGGTGAAGGCTTTCGCTTCGTCCTCGTTGGCAAAAACGATATCGACGTAATCCTGAATGAGCGAGCGCAGAAATTCCAGGTTGGCCTCCACGACATTGAAACTCGCCAGGTCGATCGCTACCTTCAGACCGCAGGCTTTAGCCGTACGGACCGCACCGGCAATCAACTCGTGATCCTGCACCAGATAACCTTCGATATAAAGACAGTCGTAACCTTCGAAAATAGCGGACGTAACCTCTGCCGCACTCAACTCCAGCGCAGCCCCCAGGAACGTCACCATCGTCCGTTCCCCGTCGGGAGAAATAAGCGACACGCACCTTCCCGAGCGCTCCTTCCCCCGGAAAATAAAGGGTTCGATACCCAGGTTCTCAAGAGCCTGAATAAAGAAATCTCCCGTCTTGTCGGTTCCCACCTTGCCGATAAAGCCCACGTCGCAACCCAACCGGGCCATCGCCCGGATCGTATTCCCGGCCGATCCGCCGAGCGAGAGCGAGTAAGGCAGACCGGCGACCGATTTCGAAATCTCGGTCTGCAAGGCCGCATCCACCAGGCTCATCGAACCTTTCGGCAAATTGAACGTATCGAGTACTTTGTCGGTCTTCAGATTGACCAACATGTCTGTCAGAGCGTTTCCTATTCCTATTACGCGTTTCATGAAGTCAGTATTGTTCGAAAATAATGTCAGATAGAGAGGATGCGCACCAGATCCACCGCTCCACGGTCGATAGTCCGGTCGTGGCTGACGGCACGCGAGAAGGGAACATAGACGATCTGCCCGTTGCTCAGACCGATCATCACGTTGCGCTGCCCCTCCATGAGCGCTTCGATGGAGGCTTCGCCCATACGCGAAGCCATGATACGGTCGATTGCCGACGGCGACCCGCCCCGCTGGATATGTCCCAGAATGGTCACCCGGGCATCGTACTGCGGAAACTCCTGCTTCACGCGTTCGGCAAGCCCCATGGCACCGCCCGTAGCGGGATTCTCGGCCACCAGCACGATCGCCGAATTTTTACTTTTGCGGAATCCCTGGTTGATGAGCTCGCCCAGTTGATCGACCTCCGTGTCCATCTCGGGAATGATCGCGGCTTCGGCTCCCGAAGCGATCGCCCCGTTCAACGCCAGATAGCCGGCCGTATGTCCCATAACCTCGACGAAGAAGAGGCGTTCATGGCTGGAAGCCGTATCGCGCAGTTTGTCCACCGCCTCGACGATCGTATTGAGCGCCGTATCGTAGCCGATCGTAGCGTCCGTACCGCCCAAGTCGTTATCGATCGTACCCGGCAGGCCGACGATCGGCACATCGAACTCCTGAGCGAAAATACAGGCGCCCTTCAACGAACCGTCCCCGCCGATCACCACCAACGCATCGATACCGCTGCGCTTCATATTCTCATAAGCCCGGCGGCGCCCTTCAGGGGTCATAAACTCCTGGCTGCGGGCCGTCTTCAGCATCGTGCCGCCCTGCTGGATGATATTGCTCACGGAATCCGATTGCAGGTCGATGATTTCGTCATCGACCAATCCCTTATAACCGCGCATGATACCTTTTACGGAATACCCGTTATAGATCGCCGTACGCGTCACGGCACGGATCGCGGCATTCATCCCGGGAGCATCGCCCCCCGAAGTCAGCACTCCGATACACTTAATTGCAGCCATACTTTTTCTTTTTACTGAAAAAACGTTCAAATATACGAATAAGTCGAGAACAAAAGCGAATTTTATTCGGTTTTGTCGAGCGGGAGTATATTCGGGGTAAGCCAAATATACGAATAAGTCGAGTGCCGAGCAAAATTTATTTTAGCTCGGCCGAGCGCGAGTATATTGGACGAAGTCAAATATACGAAAAACAACCGTCCTCCGCAACTTTACTCCGAGGGAAACGACCGTCGCACGCGGCAGTCCCGCTCCGCCGGAGCCGGGAAATTCCGAACGTCCGCACCTTCCGCCACACAACTTCCGTGCAATATGCCTTGCGGCGTGCTCCTTCGGTCCGCCACAAAAACCGGAGCCGGACTTTTCCCTCAGGAAAAAGATCCGGCTCCGACCTGAAAAAACTTTTTATTTCGATCAACGCTTTTATTCAAAATCAATCAAAATCATCGCATTCGGCCGCAGGTTCCGTCGCGGTAATCTTCACGCCTTTCGAACCGACACGGATATCGACTTTCTCACCGTCCTCCTTATCCTCCACCGCGATCTTCACCCGGCCTTCCCCGGCACTCAAATCAACCATGCCTTCGGGTGTATCCACTCTTAACAAAGAGTTATCGGCAGATCCGGGGTCCGGCAAAGCCGGTAATTCCATATCCGGATCGTAGCTTTCCGTCCTTATCTCATACCATTCATATCCCCGCTCACGCTCCCGGACCGCAGAAACACCCAGGCCGATAATAATCAATATCCAGATTAGGAAAGTCGTCAGGACGGCCCGGCGGCTCGGTTTGCGGGAAGCAATCAGGCACATCAACACATAAATCAGCAACAGCACCGGCACCAACGCGGTCATAATCCCCAGCGACACCGTCCAGATGCCCGCATCGACAGACACAACCTCCGGACCGGCCATCCCGACAGCAAACAGACCGATAATCAATGCGCATGCACCCAGAATCAACCCGAATACCAGCAAGCCGGCCAGGAGTTTCAATACGATCAGGACGACCTGCCCCAAGGCATAAACGGCCTTGGCAACGACCGGTTTGGCATCGGCATCGACATCGTGATTCGCCGCCGAAGCCTCCTCGATGGATTGTACGGTAATCCGCTGTCCGTTTTGTTCGAGCTTCTGACGCGCAGTACGGGCTGCCGGTACAGCGAACCACATAATCAGGTAGCAAATAAAGAACACGCCGAGCAAGTTGCTCATCAGCGGCACAAGCCACCAGAAAAACGGAATCCATCCCAACAACAGCAACAGAATGAGCGGCAGGAACATCAGCAGACGGATCCACGTGGGACTGGTCCCGAAATACTTGGCCACACCCGAACAGACACCGCCCAGGCGCGCCTGGTCCATATCCCGGTACAGGCGACGCGGAATCCGGCCTTCGCCGCGCGGGGCTTCACGGCCCTCCTGTTCCCGAATGGCTTCGGCAGACCCCATTTGAGCGATAATCTCCTCGACCAACGATAGCTCCACCACTTTAGAATTATCCTGGTGCGAGAGAATCAGCTCGGCGATACGGGCCTCGATATCCTCGACGATCTCCTTTCCGCCGTCGGTATTTCTATACGTATCGTTCAAGCTCTCCAGGTAACGCGAAAGCACCTGAAAGGCATCGGCCTCCATCGTGAAGGCAATCCCCGAAATACTGCATTTCTTAACCTCTTTCATCGCGATCGGTCTATTTGAGTTCGTTATTCGCTGCACCGCGAGTAGAACCGCCGCTCGTATCGGCAGAATTCACACTGCACGGTCCAGCATAGGAAACGCTTCCGGCGCTCGACGTTCGGGATTGCAAAGCCTGCTCGCAATAGACCCGAATATCGGCAGCGCTCGACGCCTCCGCCTCGCAGAAGTGTGCGACCAGCTTCCGGGCATCGATCGACGCAGCGGAAGAGGCTTCGAACACCGCTTTCTGCACCGCCCCCTGCAACAGAATCGACGATGCACTCGAAGCATCCGCTTCCAGACGGTCCGCATCGATCTGCGCCACGACTTTAGCGCTGCTCGAAGCGTCGATTTCACACGTTTCGACCTGTGCATCCACACGGATCCTGGCTGCGCTCGACGCTTCGATCTCCAGCATTCTGCCGGTAAAGAGTGTCTTGGCCACGATCTTCGCAGCGGAGGAAGCCTCCAATTTGCGGATATTTCCGTTGTAAGGTACGCGCACCAGGATCTGCTCCGAAGGCACTGCATGAATGCGAGGAGCGACCGTAATCTTCAACTCGCCACCATCGATCCCGACCCGCACGTACTCGATCAGGTTATCATCCGCACAGATTTCGATATCGCCGGGCTCGTCGGTAAGCAGGACCTTCACTCCGCGCGAAGCATCGATGGTATGAAAGTTTCCGACCGCCACGGTGCGGGTTATCAGATTTCCGCTTCCCTTGATCCGGGTTTGACCGAAGATACTGCCTCCGCACGCTGTCGTACCGAACAGAACGGCCATCATTGCCAACAGGGCCATCATCAATTTTTTCATCGTTTTCAGTTTTTTAATTAATCAATCGGTTATGCCGGGTCGTTTTCCCGGTGGCGAATCATTTGAATTTGTCCTACCAGTTCCTCCCACGCTTCATCCAGCGAAGCCAGGTACTCCCGGCCCTTGTCTGTGAGCGAATAGTACTTGCGGGGCGGTCCCTGCGGGGACTCTTCCCACCGGTAAGTGAGCAGGCCCGCATTCTTCTGCCGCGTCAGAATCGGATACAGCGTCCCTTCGACCACGATCATCTCCGCCTCCTTGAGTTCGGCGATGATCTTCGGGGCATAAGAATCCCCCTGCGAGAGGATCGCCAGGATACAGTAATCCAGAATACCCTTGCGCATCTGCGCCTTTACGTTATCCTCAACCATATCATCGTTGTTTATACATTGAATTTCTTATTTCATGTTTCAGCTCCGGGTCCGGTCCGCATATCGGAAATACGCAAACCTCTCCCCGTACAGTCCCGGGCCGGACTCGGCCTACCGGGAATTCCCTTCGAGCCGTTTGGGACCTTTGGGCACGACGATCCACAACAGGATATAGACCCAAATCGACAACCCGCCGACCAGCACCAGGAGCAGCGTCGCCAGCCGCACCTTTCCCGACGGAAGTCCCAAATAATCGGCTACTCCGGCGCACACACCGGCAATGACTACATCGTCCGACGAACGGTACAATCTCGCATGATTTCTTTCTGCTTTCATAGATTTCCATTTTTAGAAGCTGTTTGAATTTTATTCGAGATTATTCGAAAGCCGTTTTCGAGTAGATTCTTTTTGGGTAGTTGCCGTAAATTGCGGGCTATTTTCAAAACCAGCTAAAAAAGAAGATACCGAAAAGAGGCTCAAAGAAGCCGAAACACTTTCTCACAGCGAATGTTCAACTCATTTATAAAATTCAAAACATATTTTTAGATTTCGAAGAGATACAATTCAAAGGTTCCGACGGGATCACGATCCACAGGATGATGTAAACCCACAGCGACAGACCGCCGAAAAGAATCAGGAACAGCGTGATAAGGCGCAGGATCGTCGAGTCGATCCCGAAGAACTCAGCGATTCCGCCGCACACGCCTGCGATCGAACGATTCGTCCGCGAACGGTACAAGTGCCGGGAATTGACGCACGAGGCACTCTCCGCATCCACGGACGCCTCGTCCCGCTTCTCCCCGGTCGGCAGCTCGCCGAACTCCGATGGATCGCCCATTTGAGCCATTGCACCCTGCACCATCTGAAGGGTAACGACCATCATCGGCGATGAAATCCTGGACCGGAAAATCTCGGCCAGACGGGCCTCCACGTCGTTGAGAATTTCCGGATCACCGGCCGGCAACCGCCGACGGATCGCATCCAGGTACTCCTTCAACCGACGGTAAGCATCCTTGTCGAAAGTAAATGCCTGGGAAGCCAAATTTACGCTAATAGTCTCTTTCATGGTCAATATCTATCATTAATAAATGAGTTGTATATTCTTTACAGTTCTATCACACCACAAATATAATGTAAAAGTAATTACCATGCAATACATAGTACTATTTTTTCAACAAAAAATTTCGTTTACCAATAATTTCACCTCTATAAATATAAAAAAAGCGCCAGAGGTAAACCGGACGCTTTAACATAAGATAGAAAGACTAAATATATAATATTTCCACGAAACTAATAAATGCCTCTTTCCTTTAATATCATCCCCCAACCACTTCCATCCTTATATTTAAATAATATAATTTGGGTAAGAGCATTCCCTTTACCAACTTCTATTGTACCATCAGAAAACACATAAAGATAAGACTTAGAAAATCGCTTCCTATAAATCTTTTTACCCGTATTATTATCCACAACAACTACTTTGACTCCATTGGTAAAATAATCACCAAGTTCTGCTGCCTTAAATTTAACAATCACATCTAAATAATTGTTCTGTTCTATTGCCGCCAATGAAACATTTCGATATAAAGTAATTCCCCCTATTGGCTTAACACTCTCGCCTTCACTTTGCGCAAAAGTGGAAACGGTTGAAAAAATAAACAAGAATACAACGAATACTTTTTTCATGATATCAAAAAACAATTAGATAAAGAACAAAACACAATCATTAGACCTCATTTCCATTAAAAATCATCAATATAAAAAAAGTGGACAATTCTCTCGAATTGTCCACTTTAGTAGCGGGAGGAGGACTCGAACCTCCGACCTTCGGGTTATGAGCCCGACGAGCTGCCAACTGCTCCATCCCGCGATATATCGTTTATTCGATGCGAATATTCCGCTTTTGTGACTGCAAAGATAAAACAAAAAAATGGTTCTGCCAAATATTTCGACGATAAACCCAAAAACAAATACCGATTAAGCAGGCCTTCAAGCCGATGAATCACTCCTCGCGCTTGCAGCCGGCACCAATCAATTCCTCCTGAAAGCTCGCATACTCCTCCGGAGTTACGAATTTGTCGGCACTGATCGTCAATTGTCCGACCGGAGTATCGATCCGAATCCGAACATCATCGCTCGTAACGATCTTCAGGTTCTTTATCTCGACATTCAACCGTCGGGTCTCTCGACCACGGACCACGGAGAGGTGCAATACTCCCTCCTCGATCTCGATCGCTCCATTCTGAATAGACCATCGATCCTGATCGCGCATCTTCCGAAACACAGGATAGACCAGTACCGCAACAGACAACAAAAGAAAATAGCCGAATATCAGTTTCCAATGGAGCGAGGTAAATGGCAATTGCTCCGCAAAAAAGATTTTCAACAGCAAAAAGAACAGAAGCATTGCGACTCCCATTCCCAAAAGAAGCCGACGAAAACGCGTCCGTCTCGTATCGTCATAACCGTATTTACTCATGGCTCGATTTGTTAAATGCCGGATAGAAACTATCCGACTTCATCCTCTACGAACCAAATATACGAAAAATTAGCGAATATACTTCCCCGACCCCAGAAAAATTCCGCAATACGGCTCTACAACGATGTTCTGCCACAACAGCGCCCTCTCATAGAAACCCTACTTCATACGCCTCTCACCGCTCCATACGGACATACCATCGGAAGCGGACGAACGTCAGACGCCCTTGTCGGGCACAGCCGCCACTGTCTTCGACACTAAAGCAGCCGCCACGACCTCAGCTAGATCCAGCACCTCCCGGCCGTCAGCTCCGCGTGCGATAGCTTTTTTACAAAGTGGACAAGCCGTTACGATCGTCCCCGCTCCCGTAGCGCTCAGCTCCTTCGCCACGGAACGCGCCAAGCGAAGCTGCTGCGCGTCCGAAATCGCCGTATTGGCCACCGAAGAGCCGCAGCAGAGGGCGTGTTCCCGCGTCTGGGCCGGTTCGAGCAGCACGCCCACCGCTTCGATCACCTCGCGCGGCTGGTCGTAAATACGGCTCCCGCGTCCCAGTTCGCAGGGGTCGTGGTAAGTGAATGTCTGCGCCCCTCGGCGAAGCTGCAGGCGGCCGTCCCGGATCAATCGCAGCATATACTCGGAATGGTGCAGCACTTCGATTCCTTCGAGATGATACTCCTCCCGGAATACCTTCAGGCAGATCGGGCACGAAGTGACGAGCGTCGTAATCCGGTGCTTGCGGAAAAGCGCAATGTTGTAATCCATCATCTTGCGGGCCGAATCGGTTTCACCGGAGAGCTTCAGAGGCCGGCCGCAGCAAACGCCGCCCTCCTTGTCCGCCCACCAGACCTCTTCGCCCGAAGCCTTGAAAATCCGCTCCATCGCCAACAGGATACGGGGCGTCAGCAGGGTCATACACCCGGCGAAATAACCCACGCGGCCCTCGCCGGCCGAACGGTCCACCCCCTGAAAATACTCGTAGCGCTTCTCATCGGGCGTATTGCGCATCGTGTCGCGGGAATTCAGACGCAGCGTATTGAGTTCGATCCCCACCGGACAGCGCTGTTCGCAACGGCCGCACATCAGGCAGTTGTTCGCCACCGACTGACGCAGGTGGTTATACCGCCGGTCACGCAGGAAATAGACCGACTGCACGTCGTCGATCCCCAATTCGCTCTGCAACTGACAAGGGTCGATGCAGATGCCGCAACGCGAGCAGGCATCGGTCTGGAAACGATCGAACGATCCCTCCTTCTCGGTCGAATGCAGCTTGTAGCGGCGCAGAAAAATCAGGGGAATTTCGGTGAAGATATGCATATAACGCGAGAAAGGCAGCGCTACGAAGAACAGCCCCAGACAGATCGAATAGGCCCACCACAACGGCTCGTACAGCGTCTGCAGGACGATCGGATTGACATGATGCGCCATCCACTCGCCGATCGTACCCGTGAGAAATCCCCCGCCGCCGTGCAGAGCGCAGGTGATGCTTTCGGCCAGCAGGCGGGCCGGGAAGATCAGCCACAGCACCGACAGGGCGATTCGGTCGCCCAGTACGTGCCTGGTCGTGCGGCGCATGCCCATCGCCTGCGAATAGATACGCTTGCCGAAAGCCAACGTCACGCCCGAAAGCACGAACAGCAGCAGCAGATCCATCAGGAAATCGAAGACCGGCTTGTGCGGCAGTTCCGTGGCGAAATATTTGAAAAAGACATGCCCATGCAACGGAACGTACCGGAACCCCAGGTAGGCGACCGTTTCGATCCATCCGACAACGATCAGCAGGAACCATCCGAAGGCCAGGCTCATGTGCATATAGCCCAGCAAGGGATTGACCTTGAAGATGCGGCGGTGCAGCAGCGATTCGCGCACCACTTCCCAGACCGCCAATGGCGTCTGCCGCGAAGGAATGCCCTTGACGATCCGCATGCGGTCGGCAGCCGAAAGACCGAAGATCCAGGAACCGTATTTGACGATCAGAACGACGAACATCGTCACGACGCCCACGATGAACGGAATAGAGAATGTCGCGTAAAAATTCATCGTCAGAAATCCCCCAGTTTACGTTTGATGAGCATCACCACAGCCCGCGTATTGATTCCACGAGGACACACCAGGCGGCATTTGCCGCACAACATGCATTTGTTCATCTGTTCATAGACGCCCTGATATTCGCCCCGGCGCACGAGCGTATGGAGTTTGCGGAAATTGAAATCCGTAAGGTTGCCGGCCGTACAGGTCGCCGTACAGCCGCCGCAGCCGATGCAGGTCTGCAATTCGGGCATCTCGCGCAGGATCTCGTCGCTCTTGCGCAGGTTGTTGCTGTCGATGTCGATCACGCGCGGCTTGTTGATCGCATATCCCCAGTTGATCGCTGCCATGACTATACCCTCCCCAGATAAGCCGTCAGGGCTTCCGCCGCCGCATCGGCCTCGTTCAATGTTTCTCCGATATTCTTCGGCGCGGTGACCGTACCGGCGTAAAAGATCCCGTCCACACCGCTGCGGGCGCTGTTCAAGAAGAGGTCCTGCGGTTCCATGAAGCCGCTGGGCGCCTGCCTCAACCCGGCCGAAGCCGCGAAATCGGCGTTCGAATCGTTCGCCCGCATCCCGACGAGCAGCACCAGCATATCGACGCTCATCCGCAAAGGACGCCCCGTCAGGGTATCTTCGGCCTTGATCTGCAACCGGCCATCGTAGGTCGGACTCGCTTCCGAAATACGTCCGCGCACGAAATGAATATTATAATTCTGTTGAGCCTCGCGGTACATCTCTTCGTAACCGGGCCCGAACATACGAATATCCATATAGAAATTAAAGACGTCGGCATCCGGAAACAGCCGCTTGAGTTCCATGGCCTGTTTGACGCCCGTGATGCAGCAAACACGCGAACAGTGCGCCTGGCACACCTTCTCGTCGCGCGATCCCACGCAGTGCAGCAGGGCGATCCGACGCGGACGGCGACCGCTGGAGGTAGTCACATTCCCTTCGTTGAGCATCCGCTCGATGTCGGCCGAAGTGAAAACATTGTCATAAACCCCGTAGCCGTATTCCTCCTTGAGCCGGGCATCGAAAAGCGTGAAGCCGGAGCAAACGCCCACCGAGCCGCACTCCAGGATGCGGCCGTCGGCCAACGTCACGCTGCCGGGGGTGATCGACACCGCTTCGGCGGAAGTCATCACTTCGACATCGCGTGCCGCCAGTCGGCGGCGCAACTCGGAAAGCACCTCGGACGCAGGCGTCAGCAACGGGAACAGATGATACCATCCCCGGAGCTTGCCGCCCAGATCGGGCTCTTTCTCGACGATCGTCGGACGGATGCCGCGATCCGCAAGCCGCAGTGCGGTCTGAATACCGGCGACACCGCCGCCTACGATGATAACCTCTCTTTTCATTGTGCCTTGATATTATAGATCATATCCTGAACGCCGCAATTGACGGCCGAAGGTGCCGGTTTCCCGATGAATTTTCCGTGGCGCCCCAGGTATTTGGCCGCAGGATCGTAGTCGATGCCCATTTTTTCGAGCAGCGGCTCCACATCCACCTGGTGCATCTGCATACCCAGTTCCCAGGGATCGTAACCCAGCACCAGACCGGCCATCTCCTCGTACGTCAGTACCGGAATACCTCGTCCGTCCTGACCGTAGGTGACGCCCTCCATCTCGGCGATCGTATATTGCCATTTGTCGAGGAACATGGCGCATCCCGGACAGTTGGCCACGATGAAATCGGGCTTGTAGGGAGCCATGCTCTCGAGTTTCTTGTGCGAATTGGCCACCGAATAGCCCCGGTTGGCCTGCACCAGGTAGTTGCGGAATCCGAAACCGCAGCAATGGCGCCGCTCGGGATAATCGACGCACTGGCCGCCCCACGCATCGATCATACCGGCGAGCACATAAGGAAATTCCGAACCGCCGATACCCGCCTTGGGGAAAATCTTGGCGTAGTGGCAGCCGATATGTTCGACCACCCGCAGCGGCTCTCCGGTGGCAGCATTGACCAGCCGGTATTTCGCCTTGCGGGCGATCTCCTCGCGCAAGTGGAAAACGATGTCCGAAGTGTGGGCCAGGCTTTTCGGCTTGCGGAACTCGCGGCCGGTAGCCTTATAAAGGTATTCGCGCGTCTGTTCCTCCTTCTCGGGAAACTCCTCCCAGGTAGCCAGTATCTCGGTATAGATGCCGAACGAAGTGATGCACGAAGAGATGAAATTCTCATACCCCGCATCGGTCATCAGCGCGAACTGCCGGGCCACGACCGTCATGATCGTATCCAGCGGCACGATGTCCGAATGGTAGCCGATGCCCGTACACGAGGTGTGCAGCGGATCGTCGAAGACATCGCGTCCCAGATCCTTTTGCAACATGTTCAAAAACGCCTTCTCGCTGCCCGGAAAAAAGTTCTGACGGATGCAGCTGCGCACATAGTAATATTTATCGTCGGCGATCTCCTTCTGGTAATCGCTCCAGCTCGACCGTTTCATACGCTAATAATGTTCGTTGGAATTTTTGGTGTAGGTATCCATCATGTACTCGTCGTCCGCACCGTCGTATCCCATCTCGCGGGCCTTGCGGTCGGAATGCTTTTCGATCGTGTCGAAAAACTCCTTGCCGCCCGTGACGTCGAATATCCGGTGAAGTTCCTCCATGGACCGGTCGTCCAGCTTGCGCAGCGCCCCGGCACCGGGACGGTTGTAAGCGGCAGAAAACTGTCCGTAAATCTCCTCATCGTTCTCGTAGATCCACTCCCAAACCGTACCCTGCTCGGGATGCAGCTCGGGCTTCACCAGTTTCGGGGTCACACAGTAACCCGTACGGAGGATATTCTCCCCGATCGTGCGCTTGAGGGCCAGTTGCTGCCGCCCCTTCTCGCTCTCGACGAAGAAACCGAGCTTTTGGGAAAGCGTCCGCAGCGCCTGGATGACATAAGCGGGAGTATTGCCTCGGGGACAGCGGGGCCGGCACGACATACACTCGCCGCAATACCAGATCACATCGCTGCGCATGAGCTCCTCGATCGCATCGTCGTCCTGCGTCTGCACGATATTGACGATCTGACGGGGATCGTAATTGTAAAACTCCGCCGCCGGGCAGACACCCGTACACACGCCGCAATTCATGCACGAATGAAGGCCCTCCCTCATCCGCACATCTTCCATCAGCATATCGAAATACTTACCCATACAAAAAAGATAACTTCGCAGCAGCAAAGTTATCCATTCCCCAGGTACCGTACAGTAGTAGAAATACCTATTTTCGCCGTCTGTAATGTTCGAACGCAAAGGGGTAAGGAAACTCCTTCCCCGAAGCAAACGACTCGCTGTCAATAATTTCCCATTCCCGTTCATCCCACCTCGGAAAACAGGTATCGCCCTGGTAGGCATGGAACACCCGCGTCAGGTAGAACTCGTCGCACAGAGGCAGCGCCTGAGCATAGATCTGCGCCCCCCCGATGACGAAGACCTTCTCTTCCGGGCGGAAAAGCGCCAGCGCCTCGTCGAGCGAATGCACCACGTCGCACCCTTCGATCGAAATATTCTGCCGCGTGACGACCACGTTGCGCCGACCCGGCAGCGGACGTCCCAACGACTCATAGGTTTTGCGGCCCATCACCACCGGATGTCCCGTAGTGACGGCCTTGAAATGCTTCAAATCTTCGGAAATATGCCACAAAAGGCGATTGTCACCGCCGATCACTCCGTTTTCGGCCACTGCGACTATTATTGAAATCATCTATTCTAATTAATCTATTTCAATACCGTTTTTTAACACATCATAGGCAAGCAATACATCCTTAATGCCATTTATTTCGGCAGTCGAAAGTGTCTTGGTTTTGGTGTATTTCCCTCTCAGCCTCATTTTCAATGTTTTTCCATTAACCATTTCTTTTAAGAAAGAAAGCGTCGAATTATCTACGGATACGTCAATCCATTCCCAGCAAGTTGTGTAGTTATCCGTCTTTTTATCTTGGTATTCATTGAAAAAGATTTCTTTTGTTTTGCCATCATAAAAAAGGTAGGCATTTTCAAAGAAAATCCAATCCTCTCCATAGTAAGACATCTTCAATCGCAACCACGGAGAGTATCCTTCTTGCACTCCAATATATAGGGAAATATGATTTGAATCGTTATAGTGCTCGAAATAAGGATTGCTATACCAGGTAATTCCGCTTACATCATCAAATTTCTTTTTCAGTTTATTTACAGCCGACATCCTTTTTGCTTTCTCTGCTTTTTTCGTTGCTTCTTGCTCCGAGATCAACTTTTGCAAGGCAGTCTGTGCTTTTTTGCATTCTGCAGAGGAAGGATGATATTTTTCTAATTGCCTACAAATGGCTGACAATGCTTCAATATTTTTACTGTGGATACAAGAATCGGCACCCACGTAAAGTCTGTCGGGCGCATTCTTGTAGTTTTCGACTTCGGTTTGTAGCTTTCGGCATTCTTCTTTCAACTGACTATTCTCGTCTAAAAGAGCTTGATAACTACTTTGAGAAGGACCGCATGCTGTGATTATGATTCCGAGAAAAAACAGCGAGAAAAATTTCTTCATAGTATTGAGTTTTTTGTTTTTTAAAACGACATCGGAGCCTTGATCGCCGGCCAGGGATCGTAATTCTCCAACGTGAAATCCTCGTAACGGAAATCGAAGACCGACCGCACGGCCGGATTCAGCCGCAGGGTCGGCAACGGCCGGGGCGTGCGGGACAGCTGCTCGGCAACCTGATCGGCATGGTTCAGATAAAGGTGCGCATCGCCCAGCGTATGGACGAAATCGCCCGGACGCAATCCGCACTCCTGCGCGATCATCATCGTCAGCAGCGCGTACGAAGCGATGTTGAACGGCACGCCCAGAAACGTATCGGCGCTCCGCTGGTAAAGCTGACACGAAAGGCGCCCTCCGGCCACGTAAAACTGAAACAGCACATGACAGGGCGGCAACGCCATATCGTCCACCTCGGCCACGTTCCACGCCGATACCAGCATCCGCCGCGAATCGGGGCTGTGTTTGATCTGGTCGATCACCTGCCGGATCTGGTCGATGCACCCTCCGTCGGGACGGGGCCAACTGCGCCATTGATACCCGTACACATGGTTCAAATCGCCCAAGCCGTAACCTTCGATCGACGAAGGCTCTTCCCGCCGCACGGCATCGAGAAAGGCTTCCCGCTCCAGCGGCAAAACCCCGTGACGGACACAAAGTTCGTTGTAATAGCGGTAAGCGTCGTTGTCCCAGATATGGACCCCGTGATCCAACAGGTATTTTATATTGGTATCGCCCTGCAAAAACCAGAGCAGTTCGTAAATCACCCCTTTCAGGAAAACTTTCTTGGTGGTAAGCAACGGAAACCCAGCCTCCAGGTCGAAACGCATCTGGTAGCCGAAGATGCTGCGCGTACCGGTTCCGGTACGGTCGCTCTTCACAATGCCGTCCTTTCGGATCTTACGGAGCAAATCGAGATACTGTTGCATGGTCGAATCAATATTTTTTCAACGAGGCGTTGCCCTCGGAGTCGATGACCGCATAGACCGGATCGGAGTGCCACTCCCCAAGGCACAGCACCCGCAAATTTCCTTCGGAATAGTCGCGCGGCTGGTGCATATGGCCGAAGATGAAATAATCGGGGCGTTCGGCACCGGCATATTCGCGGGCATATTCGATGAGCGGGTCGGTAATATGGTCGCCCATCTCGCTTACCAGATGGCTTTTGCGGGACTTGCCGCTCCACCACTGCCCGAAACGCATCGCCCAGTCGGGATGCACGAGCCATGAAAAAAGGAAACGGATCGTTTTGGAACGGAACACGGCATTCATAAAGCGCAGCACAGGAAGATGATCGATCTTCATATTGTCGCCGTGCGCCAGGAAAACCCGTTTGCCGGCAAGCTCCATGATCCGGGGCGAGGTATAGACCTCCACTCCGCACTCCGCTTCGAAATAGTCACGAACCCACATGTCGTGATTACCCGTCATGAAAACCACCCGAATCCCCCGGTCGGTCAATTCGCACAACTTTCCCAATACGCGCACAAACCCTTTGGGGACGACCCGTTTGTATTCGAACCAAAAATCGAAAAGGTCGCCCAGAATAAAGACCGCATCGGCATCGCGGGAAACTTCGTCGAGCCACGCCACGAAACGTTTCTCGACCGCACGGGCCGCAGCCGGTCCTCCCGCGCCCAAATGAATGTCCGATGCGAAGTAATACATAGCCTATTCGAATTGCGCTTCGAGCGCCCGTTGCAACCCCGTACCGTAAAGATCGCGGGCCACTACGATACCCTCACGATCGATCAAAAAGTTAGCAGGCAGTTTCTGCACGTTGTAAAGCCCCAGTGCGGGAGAATTTCGTCCCCGGAAATCGCAAACCGAAATCCAGGGAAGCTGCTGCTCCTGCACGGCGTTGATCCAGATATCTTTCGAAACATCCACACCGATCTGGTAAATTTCGAATCCCCGGTCGGCATATTCGGCATAAACCTCCTTCAATTCGGCGTTGATGGCGTTGCTGTTTCCCAATTCGGCCGACCAGAAATCCACCAGCACGACCTTTCCCTGCAACGAACTCAAACGCACTTTACGGCCGAACATATCGGGCAACTCGACATCGGGAAAATTCGTTTCGGCGATATTCGACATCAGATTTTGCCGCGCATCCATGCGGGCGATCTCACTGGCCAGCAACGGCAGGTAGGAAGACTCCGGATAACGCTCCTCGATGGCTTCCGCCACCATGCGGTAGTAAATCACATCTCCGTCGAGGTTGAAAAGGTAAGTTTCGCCCGGAAGCCGCTGGTACAAGGCATATACCCCGGCCAGGGAAGACTTATGCTCGACGATGAACTTGATCTGTTCGCGTTTGATCCGGCGGTATTCGGCCCAATATTCAGACTCGATCCGTCGAATCTCCTCGTCGGTCATCCTGTAAGTTTCCGGCGAAGAACTCAACGCATCGAGCCGCTGCATCCCGGCCACGAAAGGCTGATAAAATCGGCGCAGCAACTCCGACTCCTCGGACCCTTCGACCGTATAGTTGTGCACCACACGTCCGACCGAGCTGACCGTCAAGCGATCTCCGCCCTGCAGGAACAGGGGAATCTTATCGCCATTGCAGACCAGGTTGTAAAGCGCCGGAGTACGGTCCACATCGCACAATTCCAATTTGTAATTCCCGGTTTCATCCAGTTGCGCCGAATCGATGAGCGTCTGCGCCAACGGAGTAACCTGCTCGAGATAGATCATCCGGCAATCCGAACCGACTATACGACCCGAAATCTTAACCGTAGAAGAGTGACAGGAAACCGCCAGGAGCGCCCCTGCAAGAAAAACGATCGAAATAAAAAATCTGCTGCGCATGTTGCGAGAAAATGGTTTATCAAAAAACGGAACCCTATTTCGAGGTATTGTGCCGTGCGCCCCCGTTCTTGCCGTTGAAATTGCGCGATTGATGCTGATTCCGGTTCTTCTGCTGCCGTTGCTGCGCTCCCTTCTGACCTTTCTGACCTTTTTGCGGATGCGCCATAAAGGGCTGTTTATAATCGCTTCGGATATTATTGAGAGCCACTTCGTCGATCTGGATCGCATTTCCGGACATTTTTTTTATGTCTTTTATGATAACCTCGTTGCTCGGATGTTCCTGATTGTACTCGTAGCTCTTGGTGCGCATGTAACGCGCCAGATTATCGACGATACGCGTGACTACCTGGGGATTCTTTTCATCGGCCAGACGCCGGATCATCCGCTCGACATATTTACCGTAATGCTTGTATTCGATGTGTCCGGACGAATAGGGCATACGCCGCGGAGCCGTCGTAAGTTCCTGGCGCGAAGGCTGCGGATAGGGGGAGTCCACATCCAACTGGAAATCGGACATGATGAACAGGTGATCCCACAACTTATGGGTGAAGTCGGCCGTATCCCGCAGCAGGGGATTCAGGTTTCCCATAACGGCAATGACCGCACGGGCCTGCCGGTTGCGCTCGCGACGGTCTTCGATCTGCATCAGCGAATCGACCATCTCGTGAATATGGCGGCCGTATTCGGGCAAAAAAAGCTTCCGTCTTTTATAATTATAATTTTTTTGCATAATTTTTGCGGGAGTTCGGTGGCATTGTTATTGCGAACCGTTCCAATAACATTCTGAAAAGATTTCGCGGATATAAATTTCAAAGCGATCGTAAATTTCACCTTTGAAATCAACTTCGTAAGCAAAGTTGGATTCCTGCGAATAATATATTAACTTCGTCACAAAAGTACGTAAAAAAATCACAAAAGCAAGGTATGGCAAAAGTTTTAATCCTGGATCAATCGAAAAGCATACGCAACACGCTGCGAGAACGGCTGGAGTTTGAAGGAATAGCGGCGGAAAGCGCTGAAAATGAAGCGGCGGCATCCGTATTATGCGAACGTATCCCTTTCGATCTGATCATTTCGGATCATGAAACGAGGCTTCCCGAGAGCGACGTACCTTTCATCGTACTTTCTTCCGAAGCGACGGTCGATTCGGCTATCAAGGCACTCCGGAACGGAGCGCAGGACTACCTCACCAAACCGATCGACATGAACCGCCTGATGCAGTCGATCCGACAAACGCTCGAACAGGCAGCCGAAGCGCCGCGCACCGCGACAAAAACCAAGGCGAAACGCAGTTCGACAGGTCATACGGAAGAGATAATAGGCACTTCCGAGCCGATGCAACACGTGCGGCGTCTGATCGATAAGGTCGCACCGTGCGACGCCCGCGTTCTGATCACGGGCGAGAACGGCACGGGCAAGGAGCTCGTCGCCCGCTGGCTCCACGCCAAAAGCAACCGGGCCGGAGCGCCGTTCGTCGAGGTCAACTGCGCGGCCATTCCCTCCGAACTGATCGAAAGCGAACTGTTCGGCCATGAGCGGGGCGCTTTCACCTCGGCCATCAAACAGCGCAAGGGCAAATTCGAACAGGCGAGCGGCGGAACGCTCTTCATGGACGAGATCGGCGACATGTCGCTGGCGGCGCAGGCAAAGGTGCTGCGGGCCCTGCAAGAGCGCAAGATCAGCCGCGTAGGCAGCGACAAAGACGTCGATGTCGATGTGCGGATCATCGCGGCGACGAACAAGAACCTGCGAGAAGAGATTAAAAAAGGAAATTTCCGCGAAGACCTTTTCCATCGTATCGGCGTTATCCTGATCAAAGTACCGCCCCTGCGCGAACACTCGGAGGATATTCCCCTGCTGGTCGATCACTTCATCGATATGATCTGCGAAGAATACGACATGCCGCGAAAACCGATGGATAAAAAAGCGGTCGAAATGCTCCGGCAAATGCCGTGGACGGGCAACATCCGCGAACTGCGCAACGTCATCGAGCGGCTCGTGGTCCTGAGCGGCACCAAAATCACACCGAACGACGTAGAACTCTACTGTTAAACATTTCAGAGCAACTCGAGAATCTCACCGGGGCGGTCCACTACGTGGTCTGCCCCGTGTTCATACAACTCCGCCCGGTCGCGGAAGCCCCAAGTCACACCGACCGACCGGACACCGGCTGCCCGGGCCGTATCCATATCGACGCCCGAATCCCCGGCGTACAGCACCGCTCCGGATTCCGCATCCGTATCGGCGAGAATCTCCCGCACCACCTGCGGATCGGGTTTGAGCGGGACTCCGGGGCGCTGACCGAAAACCGCATCGAAACGGATCGACGGGAAATAGATCCGCACCAACTTCTCGGTACCGATTTGAAATTTGTTGGAAGCGACAGCCAGCCGGACTCCACGCTGCACCAACTCCCGGAGCAATTCCGGAATACCCTCGTAGGGACGTGTAAAGCGGTCGATATGTTCGGTATAGTAAGCCACGAAATCCGCACGCACCGCCGCCACCGTTTCCGGCGTGCGCAGCTCCTCGGGCAGCGCCCGTTCGACCAGCCGCATAACGCCGTTGCCGACAAAACCGCAATACTCCTCATAGGTATGCAGGGGCAATCCCCGCGCAGCCAGCACATGATCGCAGCAAGCCGCCAGATCGCCGATCGTATCGAGCAACGTCCCGTCCAGGTCGAAAATCATCAATTTCGTATCCATATCAAGTCCTTGAATTACAAATAAATAGTCCGAAAACGGGCAGGAGCCGTGTTCCTGCCCCGTAAAAACGGCCCCTATCGGCCGAAACGCCCAAAGCCGAGCCAAAGATACGAATAAGCCGAGCGCAAAAGCAAATTTATTTGCGTTTTGCCGAGGCGAAATATCTAAAATTACAAAGGAGCCGAGCACAAAGGCGAATTCATTCGCTTTTACCGGTCCAAGCGCTTGAAACGGCCCCGAAAAAGGGACAAAAAGCTGTCCGAAGGCAACGATGCACGCGAAACATTTTGTTATTTCGGGATTTTGAGTTTACTTTGTCATCATCGTATAAATCGGACAAAACCTATGAAAACAGACATCGAAATTGCACGCGAAACGAAATTAAATAAAATAGAAGACATAGCCGAAAAGCTGGGGGTTCCCCGTGACGAAGTCCAGAATTACGGCCGTTACATCGCCAAGGTGCCCATCCACCTGATCGACAAGAAAGAGATGGACAAGCACAACCTGATCCTGGTTTCGGCCATCACCCCGAACAAGGCGGGCGTCGGCAAGACTACGGTATCGATCGGCCTGTCGCTTGGCCTGAACAAAATCGGAAAGAAAGCGGTGGTCGCCCTGCGCGAACCCTCCCTGGGTCCCTGCTTCGGCATGAAGGGCGGCGCAGCCGGCGGCGGCTATTCGCAGGTGCTGCCGATGGAAAACATCAACCTGCATTTCACGGGCGACTTCCACGCCGTGACATCGGCCCACAACATGATTACCGCCCTGCTCGACAACTACATCTACCAGAACCGGAACAGTTGCGAGGGGCTGAAAGAGGTCAAGTGGAAGCGGGTGCTCGACGTGAACGATCGCAGCCTTCGTAACATCGTATCGGGGCTGGGAGGTTCGGCCAACGGCATTCCGACCGAAACGGGATTCGACATCACGGCCGCCTCGGAAATTATGGCGATCCTCTGCCTGGCCACCGACATCGACGATCTGAAGCGCCGCGTCGGCAATATCCTGCTGGGCTACACTTATGACGGCAAGCCGTTCACGGTGAACGACATGGGCATCGCAGGCGCCATCACTGTCCTGCTGAAGGACGCCCTGCTTCCCAACCTGGTGCAGACCACCGAAAATACCCCGGCCTTCATCCACGGCGGCCCGTTCGCCAACATCGCCCACGGCTGCAACTCCGTGCTGGCGACCCAGATGGCCCTGACCTACGGCGATTACGTCATCACCGAAGCCGGCTTCGGCGCGGATCTCGGTGCGGAAAAATTCTTCAACATCAAATGCCGCAAAGCGGGCTTGTCCCCGAAACTGACCGTTATCGTAGCGACAGCGCAAAGCCTGAAGCTGCACGGCGGAGTCCCCGAAGCACAAATCAAAGAGCCCAACAAGGAGGGGTTGATCCGGGGATTCGCCAACCTGGACAAGCATATCGAAAACATGAAAAACTTCGGCCAGCAGGTGATCGTCACCTTCAACCGCTTCGCCAGCGATACGGACGAAGAGATCGCCCTGGTCGCCGAACACTGCAAGGAAAAGGGGGTCGGCTTTGCGGTGAACACGGTCTTCGCCGACGGTGGGAAAGGCGCAGTGGAACTGGCCCGGCTGGTTGCCGAAACCATCGAGAAAAACCCATCTAAACCCCTGAAATTCACCTATGAAGAGAGCGATTCGATACGGAAAAAGGTGCGAAAAATCGCCGAAGGAATCTACGGAGCCTCCTCGATCGTCTATACGACGCTGGCGGAAAAGAAACTCAAGGAGATCGAAAAGCTGGGCATCGCCCACTTCCCCGTCTGCATCGCCAAAACCCAGTACTCCTTCTCGTCCGACCCGAAAGCGTACGGCGTAGCGAAAGATTTCGAACTGAAAGTCCGCGACATCATCATCAACAACGGCGCGGAGATGATCGTAGTGGTCATGGGCGAAATCATGCGGATGCCGGGTCTTCCGAAAGAGCCGCAGGCCCGCCACATCGACATCGTAAACGGACTGATCGAAGGATTGAGCTGATTCTGCGGGGTGCGATAAAAGATCGAATTTTATCGCACCCCGATTTTTCACGGCACAAGTTCCGCAACAGTCCGTCCCGATTTGGCGGATTCAACTATTATTTCTATTTTTGAGTGTTTTAAAATCGTTGAATTTCTCGACTATTTTGTGCCCGGCATAACGAATCGACTCGCTCTGCCCTGACTGATCGAAAACACTTCAAATAATGGCAAAACGCATCCCGACCCCGGCCGACATCTTCCGATTCTACGTGGACGGATTCCGCTCGATGACCCTCGGACGGACGCTTTGGGCCATTATCCTACTGAAACTCTTCATCATGTTCGCCATTCTGCGACTTTTCTTCTTTCCCGACCAACTGGCCGGCATGAGCCAGGAACAGCGCAGCGAACACGTACTCGAACAATTAACCATTCCCGACGTTTCCGGCAAGTGAGGCCACCGCAAGCCCCTCCCGGACAGCGGAAACGAAGACTAAAACTCAACTAATTATCTCAAAAGTATGTTGTCGGACTATCTACAAACCGTCGATTGGTCGCGGGCCCAATTCGCCATGACGGCGATCTACCACTGGCTGTTCGTCCCCCTCACGCTGGGATTAAGCATCATCTGCGCGATCATGGAAACCATCTACTACCGCACGGGCGATCCCTTCTGGAAACGCACGGCGAAATTCTGGATGCGCCTGTTCGGTATCAATTTCGCCATCGGCGTAGCCACGGGCCTCATCCTCGAATTCGAATTCGGCACCAACTGGTCGAACTACTCCCACTTCGTCGGCGACATTTTCGGCGCGCCGCTGGCCATCGAAGGCATCCTGGCCTTCTTCCTCGAAAGCACGTTCGTAGCCGTCATGTTCTTCGGCTGGAACCGCGTCAGCCGAGGCTTCCATCTCTCCGCCACCTGGCTCACGGCCGTCGGCGCCAATCTGTCGGCCCTCTGGATCCTGGTAGCGAACTCCTGGATGCAATATCCGGTAGGCTGCACCTTCAACATCGACACCGTCCGCAACGAGATGACCTCCTTCTGGGACGTACTCCTCTCGCCCGTAGCGGTCAATAAGTTCACCCATACGGTCACCTCGTCGTTCGTGCTGGCCGCGCTGTTCGTCTGCGCCGTCTGCGCCTGGTACCTGCTCCGCGGCCGCGAACAGAAGATGGCTCGCAAGAGCATCGCCGTCGCTTCGGTTTTCGGTCTGGTATTCGCTCTGATTACCGCATTCACGGGCGACCGCTCGGGAGCGATCGTGGCCCGGGTGCAACCGATGAAACTCGCGGCTCTCGAAGCCCTTTACGACGGAGAGGAGGGGGCAGCCCTGACCGCAGTCGGCATCTTGAGGCCCGAAGCCGAACGCTCGAACAACGAGGATGCCTTCTATTTCAAGATCGCTATTCCCAAAATGCTGTCGCTGATGAGTTTCCGCGACGCCGACGCCTTCGTACCGGGCATCAACGACCTGGTGAACGGCAACCCTCAATACGGCATCATGCCGACGATCGAAAAGATCGAACGGGGCCGCGTAGCCATCGCGGAACTGGAGCGTTTCAAACAGGCCCGCGAAACAGGCGACGAAGCGACCCTCGACGAGATACGGGCCAAATTCGATCCAGACACCCCCGAAGGAGCCGTCTTCCTGAAAGAGGATTTGGCCTATTTCGGCTACGGTTACCTCGACTCGCCCGCGCAAACCGTACCCAACGTACCGCTGCTTTTCTACTCGTTCCGCCTGATGGTCGGCGCAGGGTGTCTTTTCATCCTGGTGCTGGCTGCCGCCTGGTGGTTCAACCGCAGGGACACGCTCGAACGCAAGCGCTGGATGCTGTGGGTGCTGCTCCTCTGCATGCCGCTCGCCTACCTGGCTTCCCAGGCAGGCTGGATCGTCGCCGAAGTGGGCCGCCAGCCCTGGGCGATACAGGATCTGATGCCGGTCGGTGTCGCCGCTTCGCGCATCGCCAGCGGCTCGGTCGCCACGACCTTCTTCATCTTCCTGGTGCTCTTCGCCGCACTGCTCGTGGCCGAAATCAGCATTCTCTGCAAACAAATCAAGATCGGACCTGAAAAAGAGTAAAAATTATGGATACTTTGGCATTGCTGCAACACTACTGGTGGTTCCTGATCTCCCTGCTGGGAGCTTTGCTGGTCTTCCTGCTCTTCGTGCAGGGCGGCCAAAGCCTGCTCTACACCATCGGACGTACGGAACACGAACGCAACCTGATCGTCAATTCGCTGGGCCGCAAATGGGAACTCACGTTCACTACGCTGGTAACTTTCGGCGGCGCGTTTTTCGCCTCGTTCCCGCTTTTCTACTCGACCAGTTTCGGCGGGGCGTTTTACGTCTGGATGCTGATTCTGCTGGTCTTCGTCCTACAAGCCGTTTCGTACGAATACCGGCGAAAACCCAATAACGTATTCGGAGAAAAGACTTTCGACTGGTTCCTGAAGATCAACGGATTTCTCGGAACGATCCTCTTGGGCGCCGCTGTCGGCACATTCTTCACGGGTGCGAATTTCACCGTCGATCGGTTCAACATGGCCAACCTGGGCGGCGACACCACGATCTCGCAGTGGACGACTCCCTGGCACGGACTCGAAGCGGTGCTCGACTACCGCAATGTGGCGCTGGGACTGGCCGTGCTGTTCCTCTCGCGGATGCTGGCGCTCCACTACTTCATGAACGACATCGACGACACACAGATCCGCGAACGCTCGCGCCGCCGCTCGCTCTGCACCGCAGGAACATTCCTCGTGTTTTTCCTCGTATTCCTCGTAAGCCTGCTCTTCGCCCAGGGTTGGAGTGTCGATCCGGCGACGGGAATCATCGCTCCGGAACCGTATAAATACCTGCACAATTTGTTGGCCATGCCCTACGTCGGCATAGGGCTTCTGGCGGGTGTGGCGCTGGTTCTCTGGAGTATCTGGCTGGGCTGGCGCGGCAGTCGCAAGGCGATCTGGCTGAGCGGATCGGGAACGGTCCTCACGGTGCTCGCCCTGCTGCTTACGGCCGGATGGAACGATACCTCCTACTATCCTTCGCTGGCCGATATGCAGTCGTCGCTGACGATCTACAACTCGTCGTCGAGCGAATTTACCCTCAAGGCCATGAGTATCGTATCGCTCTGCATTCCATTCGTCGTCGCCTACATCGGCTACGCTTGGTGGGCCTTGAGCCGCAAACCCCAAGACGGCTCCAAAGAAGAACTCAAATACTAAAGACACTTCGACGATCCCTCGATCAGCGGGCCCGGAAGAGTGATCTTCCGGGCCCGCTGCAAAATGGCAAAACCGTCAATTCAGGTTTTTCTCGATAAACTCCTTCAAAATCACCGCATGGTTCTCAACCCTGTTCTTCGAGGCATAGAGCAACGTCACATCCGGATAGGTCCGAATGCGGTCGAGAAAATCCTGCATGGCAGCCGAACTCCCCAGCTCATCGAGGTACTTGCGCCGAAACTCCGCCCAACGGCCTGCCGGATCCCCGTGATACCACACCCGCAGCGACGTCGAAGGAGCGATCCGCTTCGCCCACAAATCGTAATGAAACGCCTCTTTGCGAATGCCCCGAGGCCAAAGTTTATCCACCAGCACCCGAAATCCGTCTCCGGGACTTTCAGGGTCGTAAACCCGTTTCAGCCGTACTTCCATACTCGATTCGTCTTAACAATCTGTACTCGCTTCAACAAATAACGGGCAAAATACCCCGGACAACTTCAAAAAATACCGATATGTATAAAAAAGATGGATTCATCACACCACCCGAACACGTAAATTTCCTGGCCAAAAATCTATTCGGAGCCTGCGGCCAGATCGTAAACGGCGCCATCGCCTATCTCGCCCCTGACGGCGGCGGCCCCGTCACGCCCCACACCCACGCTACCGACCACCTGTTCATCGTCACGCAGGGAGAAGCCAAAGTGCTGCTGGACGGACAAGAGCGAATCATCCGCGAAAACGAAGCGTTCATCGTCAAAGGCGGTATTCCCCACTCCGTATGGAACAACGCACAGGCAGAAACCGTCATGATAGGCATTACGCTGAAAAACAACGAAAATGGTAAATAAGTCGATGCACCGCACGGATTAATTTCGTATGCCGTTCCCCGATGCACTCACTCATTCCATCTTGGTAACTGAAAAGCCGCAAACAATGTTTGCGGCTTTTCAAATTTTATCGTTTGAAAGATCAGGGATTGCGGATCAACTTCACAAAAAAACGCCTCTCCCCCGATCCGGCCGGAGGTTACAAATGCCCCGAAACAAAAAACGTATCGGCCATTCTATCGCCGCAGTCCATTCGAACGACCTTGCCGCGTTGCAGACACAAAAAGGCTGTGCTTCCGTACAACATTTCTCCCCGTTTCCACTCTTCGGCAGAGCGTGCTGGACTTCGCGTTACCGCATGCCGCCCGTCCTTCCCTCCGTTGGACCGGAGGCGACCTTGCGAACTCCTGATTTTCGCCTGCCAGCCATACGACCAACTTTTATCTTCAGACCGCTCCGGATAAATTTGTCCACCCCGAAAATAAAAAAGGTTGCAAACGAATGTTTGCAACCCAGCCGACCACCCGGTCGTTTGCGGAGAGAGAGGGATTCGAACCCCCGGTACAGTTGCCCGTACACCGCATTTCGAGTGCGGCCCGATCGACCACTCCGGCATCTCTCCCGGTCCATCACCAACCCTTCGGCCGGTAATTCGGAGTGCAAATATAGCTATTTTTCGCAAAAAAAGCATTTTCGGAACAAAAAAAGATTCGAATTTCTATTTTCACCCGCTCAATGTATTTCCCGATTTTATTGCTACTTTTGTGAGATAATGACTCATCGGCAATAAAACCGGTACGGTTTTCGTTGAAAATATAACCACACAGTAACTCCGAAACACGATGAAAAACCGAAATTTCAAAATAGGTGCTCTGCTCGTGTCGCTCTTCGCGGCAAGCTGTTCGCCGGCACTCTACCAATCCGGCGCCTACAACATCGACGACATGTACGCGGAACACGATGTCACCCGCATCGCCCAGGAAAAACAGGCGATAGCCGAAGCTCGCAAGGCCGAAGCGGAAGCCCGTCGCGCCGAAATAGAGGCCCGGCAGGCGGAAGCCGCATACTACGCATCGGACGACTCCTACCAGGGCGTGCTGGCCGACACGTACGAAAGCGCCTATGCCCGTCGTTTGCGGGGATTCAGCTCCCCGACCTATCAGATGCCGACGAGCTATTTCAACCTTCGTTACAACGGCACCTACCAATTCGTTTCGGCCTACGACCCGGCCGTTTACAACATCATCGTCATGGGCGACGAAGTGTGGGTCGAACCCAAATACATTACTTCGATGTTCGGCACATGGGGTTCTCCCAGCATAGTGAGCTTCGGATGGAGCGCAGGTCTTTACAACGACTGGTATTTCAGTTGGGGTTACAATCCCTATCCCTGGGCATACCCCGGTTTCGGCTGGCCTTATTACAGCTACAACCCCTATTGGGGGTATCCTTACTGGGGAGGCTATTACCCTTACTGGGGTTATTATCCCGGCTGGGGAGGCGGCCATCACCACCACCCGTACCCGCCGCACCATCGGCCCAATGTCGTACACCGTTCGACCTATCGATACGGCTCGGGAGCAGGATCGAACATCGGATCGACCAGTTTCGGAGGCCGCGGACAGGGCGGTATGACCAACGGCTACAGAAACGGCACCACGATCGGTAGCGGCAGTTTCCGAGGCGGCAACTCCAGCTCCAGTTTCCGGGGCGGATCATCGTCTGTCAATCGAGGCAGCTCCACCTACCGGAATCCCTCTTTCGGAGGCAACAGCAGCTCCTACCGGGGAAGCAGTTCGACACCGAATAGAGGGACTTACACCCCGGCCCCCTCGCAACCGAACAGAGGTTCGAGCGGTAGTTTCGTGGGCGGAGGCGGAGGAGTCCGCGGCGGAAACAGCAGCGGACGCAACTCTTACGGCCGTTAAACGATTATCTCGACAAATTTCGACGTACGGCGCACAGGATGCACACGCAGGCGGCAAACGAATATGAACGCAACGACCGGTTGGGATCGCCATCGAGGAGAAATTGTTTTCCTCTTCCCGGTGGTAAAGTGATTTCT
>OGFM01000139.1_pt1 | contig 65660 bp, 60 predicted proteins | sample 1570871 | NCBI WGS metagenome assembly OGFM01 (sample SAMEA2581957, study PRJEB24529) | metagenome | biome: Human gut stool | place: China | collected 2011
CCCCCGCCGATGCCCCCGAATTCAAGGCGGACCTCGTTTTCAGATACGCCGTTTCCGACATCGAAAACGACTTCGCGGCAATCGACATGTGCATTGAAGGCGGCGACGAATACTATTTCGAAGTACCGCAAATGACAAAGGGCATGCTCGAAAACGCGCTCCTTGCCATAGCCGCAACTCTCATGCTCGGCGGGCGCGAAGAGCAGATGGCGCAGACGCTCGAAGGCTTTGCGCCGCTTCCCATGCGCGGCGGAATAGTCGAAACCGACGCCGCAAAATACTACCTCGACTGCTACAACGCCTCGCCCACGTCGATGAAAGACGCCCTTGCGCGCTTCGCAAAAATTTCGGAGTCCGCCGAAAAACGCGCGTACGTTTTGGGAACGATGGCGGAGCTTGGGCTTGCCTCGCACCCGCACCACAAGGACATCGGCGCGCACATTCAGCCCTACTCGAACGACGTCGCAGTGCTCGTCGGCGCGTTCGCGGACGTCTACAAAACGGGGCTTCTCGAAAACGGCTGGGACGAAAAGAACATATTTGTGTTCGACACCGCCGAAGCCGCAAAGGCGAAAGTCGCCGAGCTAGGCGGATTCGTGTTCGTAAAGGGAAGCCGCGTGTGCGCCCTCGAAAAGGCTCTGCCCGACGCCGTGCTCGAAAAGCTTTCCGCAGCCCCCGCCAAGCGCGGCGAACCCGAAGAAGAACCCGAAGAAGAAACGCCCGCCGCCCCCGCAAACGAAGTCGGGGAATCGGACGGCGGCGAAGACATTGAAGACGAAGACTCGGACGAATTTGAAGATGCCGACGACGGCGTAGACGACGGCGGCGAAGACTCAGAAGATTTCGAAGAAGAAGACGACGAGGACGAAAGGGAGAGAATATAATGTTTTTCGAAATCGCAAATCTCGAAGACTTTTTCGGCCCGCTGCGCCTTTTCAGATACCTGACATTCAGGTGCGGCTGCGCGTTGGCGTTTTCGTTTTTTCTGGGAATCGTAATCGCGCCGCGAATCATTGCGACCCTCCGCAGAATAAAATTCGGGCAGAGTTTCAGAACCGCCGAGGAAGTCGGCAAGCTCGCAGAGCTTCACAGCGGCAAAAAGGGAACGCCCGCAATGGGCGGGCTTATCATCTACGCAAGCCTGACTTCGGCGACTCTGCTTTTTGCAAAGTTCAACCTGCTTGTCTTCAATGCGCTCTTTGTGTACACCGCGCTTACGGCTCTCGGCTTCGCGGACGACTACCTGAAAATCGTCAAAAAAAACAGCAGGGGAGTGTCGGGAAAAATCAAGCTTTCGGTGCAGGTCGCGGTGTCGCTCGCCGCGCTCTCGATTCTCTATTTCTCGAAAGACTACGGCTCAATCATGCGCGAGCTTTGGATTCCGTTCCTCAAATATCCGCTGATTGCCTCAATGCCGTTCTGGTTCGCGTTCGTGTTCATGTTCCTCGTCATCGGAGGGTCGAGCAACGCGCTCAACCTCACGGACGGAGTCGACGGGCTTGCGATAGGCTGCACGGTTTCGGTGGCTGTGGCGTACGCGGTGTTCTCGTACGTAGAGGGGAACACGATTGCATCGGAATACCTCTTTTTAAGATACATTCCCGACTGCGGCGAACTTACCGTAGTCTGCTGCGCGCTTCTGGGCGCGTCGCTCGCGTTCCTCTGGTATAACGCGCACCCCGCCGAAGTCTTCATGGGCGACACGGGCTCGCTCGCGCTCGGAGGGCTTGTGGGGATAGTCGCGTTCATGTCGCAACAGCCCGCGACGCTCGTTCTGGTAGGCGGCATTTTCGTGATGGAGGCGGTATCGGTCATTTTGCAGGTGGCGTCGTACAAAACCACGAAGAAAAGAATTTTCAGAATGGCTCCCATTCACCACCACTTCGAGCTGAAAGGCTGGGCGGAGACAAAGGTGGTAATCAGGTTCTGGATAATTTCGCTGATTTTCGCGCTCGCGGGATTGGCGACTTTGAAGATAAGATAATGTCGGACAAAATCGCACAACTTGCCGGCGGCAAACCCGTCGCGATTTTCGGGACGGGCGCAAGCGGAACCGCCGCGAAAAAACTGCTCGACTCGCTCGGAATCGCGTCGGTTTTCTACGCGGAGACTTCGGCGAAAAAGCCCGCATCGGGCGACGCCTCCGCCGTGCGCGAATTTTCCGCCGACGCCGCAAAGCGCCACGCCCTCGCCGTGTACTCGCCCGCATTCCGCCCCGACCACAAATGGATTGAAACCGCCCGCAACGCGGGGGCAACGACAATCTGCGAGCCCGACCTCTCCGCCCTTGCGTGGAGCGGCTCGACAATCGCAATCACGGGCACGAACGGCAAGACAACGCTGACTTCGTTCATCACGCACGCGCTAAACATCGCGGGCTGCGATGCGTTTTCGGCGGGCAACATAGGCGCGCCCCTTAGCGCGTTCTGCCCCGAATACGGGCGCGACCCCCAAAAAACCGCAGTCTGCGAGCTTAGCAGTTTCCAGACCTCCAACCTGCAATTCCTGCGCCCCGACTTCCTGCTGTGGACGAATTTTGCGCCCGACCACCTCGACTGGCACAAAGACATGGAGGAATATTTCCGCGCAAAATTCAATTTGGTAAGCGCAACAAAGGGCGGAATAGTCGTCGGAAGCAGCGTGGCCGACGCCGCGCGCGAATACGGCGCAAAACTTCCCGACGCGGCGGTCGTAATCGACGAATCCGCAACGCGCTCCGCCCCGCCGCCGTTCGACAGCTCCATACAGGCGCGGAATTTCGCGATGGCGGTCGAATTCGGAAAGCTTTTCGGACTGGACAAAAACGCGTTCGAAAAGGCGGCAAAAACTTTCAATCTGCCCGCGTTCAGATTTTCGAAGCCGATTGAAGTCGGCGGAGTGCGCTTCTACAACGACTCGAAAGCCACAAACATACACGCCGCCCTCGCCGCCCTCGAAGAGCTTAAAGGCGAAAAGAACCTCGTTTGGCTCGGCGGCGGCAAGGACAAGCTTTGCGACCTCAAACCGTTGACCGACGCCGTGAACAAACGCGCAAAGGCGGCGGTGCTCATCGGGCAGACCGCGCGGAAGCTCGCCGACGGGCTTGAAATCCCCGCGTTCGTGTGCGAATCGATGGCAGAGGCGGTAAAAAGGTCGTACGAACTCGCGGACGGAAACGCCGCGGTGCTGTTCAGCCCCGCGTTTTCGAGCTTCGGAATGTTTTCGGGCTACGTCGAGAGGGGAAAATCTTTCGAAAACGAAGTTTTGTGTTTGAAGAATTTAAATAAAATGTAAAGATAAAGGGTAAACAAAGGGGTATCAGAATATGAAAAAATCCGTTGCAATAACGACAATCATCGCTTTCCACGCCGTGCTCATCGGCGGAATGTTAATACAGGCGGGGTGCAGCTCCGAACCGGAAGCCCAGCCCCAAAAGGCGCAATCGACGGTCGAGGAAATCAACCCGTCGCAGAAGGACGAATCTACCGTAGCAACCGAACAGCCCGTCGCGGAAACGCCCGCGGAACAGGCAAAAGAGGTTATCCCGCCCGAAGGCAGCCCCGCGCTCAGAGCCGCGCCCACGCGCCCCGCGTGGAACATGTCCGGCTCAAAATCGGAAGAACTTGTGCCCGCCGAACAGCCCAAGAAAAGCGGCGGCGACACGCTCGCGCCCATGACGCCCGCAAAACCCGCAGGCGGCGCAACGTACATCGTGCAAAAGGGAGACTCCCTCGCGAAAATCGCAAAAAAGCACAATGTCTCGCTCGAAAAGCTCCTTAAACTCAACGGAATGAACCGCGCGACGATTATCAAAGTCGGACAGGAAATCGCCCTGCCCGAACCCACTCCCGAAGCGGAAGTCGTCCCCGCAAAGCCCGCCGCGCCGCAAATCGAATCTGCGGTCGAAACCGACGAACTTACGGTCTACATCGTCAAGAAGGGAGACTCGCTCGGAAGAATCGCCCGCAAGCACAAGACGACTGTCAAACATTTGATGGACATCAACGGGCTTAAAAACCACAACATCAAAATCGGGCAGAAGCTCAACGTCTCGAAGAAAGGCGCGGCGGCGGCAAAACAGTCCGAAACAAAGAAAGCGGTCGTCCTCGCGGGCGGCGAACTTGAATATGTGGTGAAAAGCGGCGACACGCTCGGCGGAATCGCGCACAGACACGGCACTTCGGTCAAGGCGATAATGGAAAGAAACTCCATTAAGGACGCCCGCAAATTGAGGGTCGGACAGAAGCTCGTAATCGTCTCCAAAAAGGCGGTTGCGAAAGCCGAAAAGAAACAGGAGGCAAAGCCCGAACAGCCGAAGGCTGAAACGAAGTCCGAACCGCAAATCACGGTTGTGGGCGACGCAAACGCAAAGACGGAATCGGCGGCTTCGCAAGCGCCCGTTGTTGCTCCCGCGGCAGCTCCCGCTGCCCCCGCAACGCCCGCGCCTGCGGTAGCCCCCGAAGCCGCACCCGCCTCCCAGCAGACAGAACTTCCCGTAACGGAACTCTAACCGGCACTGTCGGACATGCCCGCTAAAACCGAAAAGTCGGGTCTGTTTGGCGCGTGGATTCCGATACTTCTGCCCGCAGTTTTTCTGACATCGCTCGGACTGCTGATTCTGGTCAGCGCGGGCGCGGGAGGAGACGACCCCTACGCCATTTTCCGCAAACAGGCCATGTGGCTTTTTATCGCACTCGCCGCAGGATTCTTTGCGGCGTTTGTCGATTTAAAGTTCCTCAAAAAAATAGCAGTGCCGTTCGCGGCGGTGTCGATGGTATTGCTCGTGCTCGCGGTATACTCGCCGCTCGCGAAGGAGGTCAACGGCTCGCACAGGTGGATTGAGCTCAAAGTGTTCGCGATACAGCCGAGCGACATCGCAAAATTCGCGTTCGTAATCTGGCTGTCGGCGTATTTGTACGACAACCAGCGGCGCATGAAGTCGTTTGTGCACGGGCTTGTGAAGCCGCTCTGCATTGTCGGCGCGTTCTGCGCGCTCATCATAATAGAGCCCGACTACGGCACGACGGCGGTTTTCGGCGCGATTGGCTTCATATTGATTTTCCTTGCCGGCGCGCGCATTCTCTACATCGCGGCGATGGGGCTTCCCGTGCTTGCGGTGTTCTGCACGGCGGTGTACTTCAACCCCGTAAGACTCCAACGCGTGCTGAGCTTCCTCGACGTCGAGGGCACGAAAACGGAAGGCTCGTACCAGCTCTATCAGGCGATACTCGCGTTCGGGTCGGGGAAAATCACGGGCGTGGGAATCGGACAGGGACGCCAACAGCTGGCGTTTCTTCCCGAAGCGCATACCGACTTCGTTTTCGCGATTGTCGGCGAAGAGCTTGGGCTTGTGTTCACATGGCTGGTGGTTGCCATGTTCCTTTTTCTTTTCATCGTGGGAATATTAAATCTCAGGAAAGCTCCCAATCTCTACGAATTTTCGGTGGCGACAGGCGCGTTGCTGATGATTGTGGTGCAGGCGGTTTCCAACATGTGCGTCGTCACGGGGCTTATGCCCACAAAGGGGATATCGCTGCCGTTCATCAGCTACGGAGGGTCGAACCTCGTCGCGATGTTCGCCTTTACGGGGTTGCTTATAAACTGCGTGCGGAATTGGAGCAAACCCGCGCAAATAAGGGCAAGCGAACTATGAGCAAATTCATAATTTTGTGCGGCGGCACGGGCGGACATCTCGCCCCAGGGCTCGCCGTGGGACAGGCGTTGATTAAGGCGGGGCACGAAGCGAGCTTTGTGATAAGCCGCAAACAGGTCGATTCGCGCCTCGTGGCGAAGTACTCCGACCTCCACATTATCAAAGCCCCAGGAATGGCGTTTTCGAAAAACCCCGCCAAACTTTTGGCGTTTTTGAAAGAGCTGAAAAATGCTGTTCTGTTCGGCAAAAAAGTTCTCGAAGACGGAAAGTACGACGTCGTGATAAGCTTCGGCGGCTTCAACTCGCTGGGGGTGTCGCTCGCGGCGGCGTGGAAGGGAATCCCGATTGTTCTGCACGAGGCGAACCGCAAGGCGGGCAAGGCTACGCGCCTGCTCGGGCACTTCGCAAAACGCATCTACGTTCCCTACGGCGTGCGCATTCCGCGCCGCAAGGCGGGACAGGTAAAACACGCGGGCTACCCCGTGCGCGACGAAATCAAGCTGCTCCCCGCGGAGGAATCGAAAGCGGCGTTCGGCTTTGCGGCAGAGGCAAACATTCTGCTCGTTCTGGGCGGCAGCCAGGGGGCGGCGGCTCTAAACGAATGGGCGAACGCAAAATTCCAGAAGCTCGCCGACGCGGGAATCGACGTGCTTTGCGTCTGCGGCCCGGGGAAGGACAAGTTCGAAAACCGCGCAATCAAGGCGGCGGACGGCAAAACGCGGCAGATTAAATTCCTCGAATTTTGCGACAACATGGCGGCGGCGATGTCGGCGTCGAAAGTAGTCGTGGCGCGGGCGGGCGCGGGAACAATAGCGGAGCTTGCGCGGTGCAGGCTTCCGTCGGTCATCGTGCCCTACCCCTACGCCGCCGACAACCACCAGTTCGAAAACGCAAAATGCTTCGAGCGTCAGGGCGGCTGCGTGGTGCTCGAACAGCGCAACCTCCACAAACTCTTCGACGAAGTCCTCGAAATTTTCGGCAACGAAAAGCTCAAAGAAAACATGGAGAAAAACCTCGAACGCGTGGACGACCTCAACGATGCCTCGAAGATTGTTTCAGACCTCTCCGAAATAGCGCGCTCCGAATAATGGCGGACAAATTCTACATGATGGGCGTTTGCGGAATGGGCATGGCTCCCCTTGCCGCGTTTCTCAAAGACGGCGGCGCGGACGTGGAGGGCTTCGACCACTCGCCGAATTTCGACGTGAAAAGCGCGCTCGAAAAATGCGGCGTGGAATTCGAAAATCCGCACAGGATCGAACCCGACAGGAGGGTCGTAATCAGCACAGCCCTTGCGCGCCGAGTCGGCGAAATCAGGGTGGCGACGGGCTGCGACGAAATAATCAGGCGCGGAGAGTGCTGGGCGGAGCTTTGCGCCGACCGCAGGCTGACGGCGGTCGTCGGCAGCCACGGCAAAAGCACGGTGAGCGCGCTGATTGCCCACGCCGCGCGGAAGCTCGGCCTCGACTGCGGATACCTCGTGGGGGCAGTCCCCGTAGATTTCCCCATGCACAGATACTGCGGAAAGGGAGGGATAGTGGTCTCGGAAATCGACGAAAGCGACGGCACAATAGAGAGGTTTTCGCCCGAAATAACCGTCGCGCTCAACGCCGACCTCGACCACACCGACACTTACGCCGACACTTCGCGCCTCGAAGAAATGTTCGAAAGGCTCTTTGCGCGCACGAAAAAAACCGTAATCTACCCGAAGGGCGACGCGCTGCTCGAACGCGTCGCGGCGCGGTCTAAATCGCCGTGCCGCGCGGTCGAAATCGGGACTGAATTCACGCAAATCAACCGCGCGATGGCAACGGCGGCGGTCGAGGAGACTTTCGCAATAAAAATCGACACGTCGGTTTTCGACGACTACAAAGGGCTTCTGCGCAGACAGGAAACCCTGCTCGACACCCCGCGCCTGCGGGTCGTCGCCGACTACGCGCACCACCCCAACGAAGTGAAGTCTTTTCTCGGCTGGTTCTGCAAAAAATACGGCGGCGACAGAATCGTGGCGTTCCAGCCGCACAGGTACACGCGCACGCGCAGGTTCGCCGCCGACTTCGCGCGGATTCTCGACGAACGCGCAGACGACGCCGAAATTTTCCTGCTGCCCGTCTACCCCGCGAGCGAGCCTTTCGACCCGCTCGGCGAAAGCTCCGCCATCGCCGAAAAATCGACGCGCATTAAGCTTGCGAAACCCGAAGAATTTTTCAAAATCGTTGCGGACAAAATCAAAAGTGCCGACGCCCGAAAAACGAACGTCGCGATAGTCGGCGCGGGCGATTTCTACTTTTCGGCAAAGGAATTTTTCAGACAATGAAACAAAAATTGGCAGTTTTCTGCGGGGGCATCTCCCCCGAACGCGACGTGTCGCTTGTGAGCGGCAAAAACGTTTTCGACGCGCTCAAAGACAAATTCGACGCCGTACTCGTGCGGCTCGACGAAAACAAACTCCCCGACGGGCCGAACCCCGCCGACACTGTAATATACCCCGCGATGCACGGCGACTACGGCGAGGACGGCACGCTCCAAGAACAGCTCGAAGCCGCGGGGTTCTCTTACGCGGGCTGCGGGCCGCTGTCGAGCCGAGTCTGCATGGTAAAGCCCGCGGCAAAGGCGGTGCTCAAATTCGCGGGGCTTCCGACGGCGCGCGCAATCGAATTTTCTGCGGACGACAAGCCCTCGGCGGAAACGCTCTTCGAACTCTTCCCGAACGGCTCAATCGTAAAGCCCGCCGACAAGGGCAGCAGCGTGGGGCTGATAACGGTGAAGACCCCCGCCGACGCCGAAGCGGGGCTTAAAACCATTTCCGAAGGCCAGTGGCTTGCGGAGGAATTCCGCAGGGGGCGCGAATTTTCGATAGGCGTAATCTACGGCAAGGCGGCGGGCGTTGTGGAAATCAGCCCCGAGGGCGGCGTGTACGACTTCAAGCGCAAATACACGGCGGGCAGCACGCGCTACGACTTCCCCGCAAAAATCTCCGACGCTTTCGCTTCCGCCATGCGCGACGCCGCCGAAAGGGCTTTCGCCGCGTGCGGCTGCCGCGACTTCGCGAGGGTGGACTTCATCGGCAACGACGAGTCAGACTTCGTTATTCTGGAAATCAACACGCTCCCCGGAATGACCCCCACAAGCCTCCTGCCCAAAAGCGCAAGCTGCGTCGGCTACGACTTCAAATCGCTATGCGAAAAACTCGCCGAGGGGGCTGTTTCGAGACTCCGCAAATAATGCCGAAAAAACGCACAACAGACTCCGCCGACTGGACGTCCCTCAAAAGCGGAATGTCGAAGAAAAGCTCGCGCCGCAAGCCGATTTCGTGGCGCGCGCTCGGCCGCCGCGTCTGGGTCTGGACAAAGCGCGTTTGCGCCGTAGCCGCGCTCGTCGGGATAGTCTGGGGCGGAATCGAGCTTTACAGAAACTCGTATTTCGACGACTTCTTCGGCGGCGAAAGCAAGCCGATAAGCCGCCTCGAATTCAAGACCGACGGCGCGATAACGGGCGCGTGGCTCAACGGCTACCTGAAAATCAGGCGCGGCACGAAGCTTGCGGACGTCAATATTTTCGCGATAAAGCAGTCGCTCGACGCGATGTCGCAAATCAAAAGCTCGAAAGTCGAAAGGCTCTACCCCGACGTTCTGCGCATCACGATTTCGGAGCGCGCGCCGATTGCGAAAGTCTCGCGAAAGGTGGACTTCCAGACGCGCGTGTTTTTGATGGACTCCGACGGCGCGTTCTTCTCGCCCGTGTGCATTTCGGACGATAAGATAAAATCGCTGAAAACGGTAGCGGGGATAGCCACCAAGTTTGCGGGCAACGCCCCCGCGCCCTACGGGCTTGCGCAAAAGCTCGAAGAATTTTTGAACGCCACGAAAGCCCGCGTCCCCGAAATCTACGGCTCGTGGGTGTCGGTCGACGTGTCGCAGCTCGGCAGCCGCACGCTACCGCTCATAACCGCAACCGCCGCCGACGGCGCGAAATACGTTTTCAAGCCCTCCGAATATCCCCGCCAACTCGACAGGCTGGAATACATAATGAAATACATGAGGGAAAACCCGACAAACAAAGCCGAGAAAATAGACCTCACGCTCGAAGAGTGGTCGGTCGTAAAATTCGAAACACCGAAATCGAAATGAGCAAAAGCAAGACAATAGCCGCGCTTGAAATAGGAACGGGAAAGATGCAGGTTTTCCTCGGCGAAATAGTCGACGGCAAAATGCTCAACATAGTCGGAAGCGGTCAGGCGACGACCGCGGGCGTCAAAAAGGCGGACATCTGCGACGTGGTGAAGGCGGCGGCGCAGGCGCAGGCGGCAATCGTCATGGCGGAGCATTCGGGCGACACGCCGATAAAGTCGGTGTGTCTGGGAATCAGCGGAACGCACATCAGGGGTTTTAGGAATACGGGTTCGGCGAACGTATCCGGCGCGGACGGAATAGTCCGCCGCGAAGACCTGCAACGGGCAATCGACGACGCGCGGGGGAAGTCGCTCGCCGACGGCAGAACCTACATTCAGCGCATTTGCAGCGGCTACTTCCTCGACGGCAAATACTGCGCCGACCCAGTGGGAGAAAAGGCGGAGCACATCGAAGTGTCTTACTGGATGCTCCACGGCGACCGCGAGAAAATCACCGACGCCCTGCATGTGGTGCAGAGCTTCGGGCTTGAAGTGGAATACCTCGTGTTTTCGGGAATCGCGTCGGGATATGTCGTAAGCGACGCAAAGCAGAAGGAAAACGGCGTGCTCGTGGTAGACATCGGCTGCGGCACGAGCGACTACGCCTACTTCAAGCACGGCAAACCCGTCTTCGCGGGCGTAATCCCAATCGGCGGCGACCACATCACAAACGACCTCTCGTTCGGCCTGCGCCTGAGCCGCAAAGACTCGGAGCGCATTAAAATCCACTGCGGAAAGGCGACGATTACCGAAGACGAAAAATCGCAACAGTTCTGGAACATCGGCAACAGGCAAATCGGCGACAAGAAAATCCCGATGGACGCAATCAACCGCATTATCCGCGCGCGCCTCGAAGAGCTTTTCACGCTCCTGCGCGACGAATGCGCCGAGCACATGCCCGAATACGCCGAACTCAACGAATGCGTCATCACGGGCGGCACGGCGAACCTCGCGGGAATCTGCGAGCTTGCCTCGGCGGTGCTCGAAGTGCCGTGCACGAAAGGCAAATTCGGCGGCGCGTTGCAGCCGTCGCTGAGGTATCAGGAATTTGCGACCGCCCTCGGACTCCTCGAACACGCCCGAATGGAGGAGGAAAAATCGGCGCGGAAAAAGACGGGCTGGCTCTCAACACTTTTCAATTTCTGACATGCTTGCAACTTCACAAATAAAAATCGCGGGCGTCGGCGGCGCGGGAATCGCCGTGCTCAACGACCTCGCGCCCGAACTCCCCGCGGGCGTCGCAACGGCGGCGGTCGATACCGACGCGGCGGCGGTGGAAGGCTCGGCGGCTTCCGTCAAAATCGCGCTGATTGAAAACGGCGAGGGTTCGGGAGCCGACACAATGGCGGCAAAAGAGGCGGCAGTCGCGCACGCAAAAGAGCTTGAAACGCTCGCCGACGGCGCAAGGCTGCTCGTGCTTCTGGCGGGGCTTGGCGGAGGCACGGGAAGCGTAGTCGCCCCCATGATTTCGAAAATCGCCGCGCAAACCCCCGACTGCGCCGTGTTCGCGTTTTCGGTTCTGCCGCTCTCGGTCGAAGGCTCGCAAAGGCAGACGCTTGCGTTCAGGGCGCAAAACTATTTGGCAAAGCACTGCCGCGCGGCGTTCGCGCTGCCCAACGACCTTATCCTTGCGCGTCTGAACGCGCCGATTGCCGAGGCGTTCGCGGCGGCAAACGCAAACGTGGTTTCGGCGGCGGCCTCTCTCGTAAAAATGCTCTCGGCAAGGGGAATTGTGAACGTGGACTTCCCGACGCTTTCGAAAGTATTTCCGAAAAGGGAGGACGCCCGCGCGTTTGTGGCGTACGGCACGGGCGCCGGCGAAGACGCTGTGGCGCGGGCGGTCGCCGAGCTTTCGAAATCGCCCATGCTGCCCGACGGCGCGAAGCCCGAATCGCTCGTTTTGAGCCTGCGCTGCGGAAAAAATTTCGAGATGAACAAAATGCAAATGCTTCTCGAAAGCGTCTCCGACGCATTCGGCAGACCCGAAAGAATGGCGTTCGGCGCGGCGGCGGAAGACGCGTTTTCGGACAACATCGAAGTTTGCGCAATGGGCCCGTGTTCGCCCGCCTCAAAGCCCGCAGCAGTTGCGAAAGAAGAACAGCCCGCAAAGGCGGAACCCGAAGCCGAGCAAACCGCCTCCCCCGCGCCAGCGCAAAGCGCGGCGGCGGAAGAACGGCCTTCCGAAGACGTTTCGATACCCGAAGCAAAGGACGATACCATCACATCGAACGAAAAGGTCGAAGTTGCCGCGCCCCTTGCAAGCGCGGCGGCAAACACGCCCGCCCCCGTGCCCGCCGAACCCGAAGAGAAAGGCAGAAAGTCGTTTTTCGGCTTCGGGCGCAAAAAGAAAAAAGCCCCCGAATCTCCCAAGACGCAGACGGAATTCGAATTCATGGAGCTTTCGCAACAGCGCGGATTCTTTCAGGACACGCCGCCGAATATCCGCAACGGCGTTGACTTGGACGTGCCGACCTACATGCGCAAGGGCATAAAAATAGTCCTCTAACGCGGCAAAAATTCAGAACCGAACGCGGCGGCAAACCCCGCTTTCGGCTTCCCCGCGGTGCGCGGGCGTTTGAAAATTTTCGCGCCGAAGCGTGAAATTTCAAAAGACACAAGCCCCGCGATTCGGGAAAATCGCGGGGCTTGCCTGCTATTATACTATGAGTCGGCGCGGGGAAACGCGCCGCATTTATCTATCGAGGGAAATTTACGCTTCGGGAAACGGCTTGCGCTCGGCAACCCATTTGTAGTAGTCGCGCAGTTTCAGCTTCGACGCCGCGGCTTCGTCGAGAAACACCTTTGTGTTGGGGTGCATTTGCAAAACCGACGCGGGCACCATCGAAGTTATCGCGCCCTCCGCCATGGCGGCGACCGCCTCCGCCTTAGACTCTCCGAACGCGAGCATGACGATTGTCTCCGCCTCCATGATAGTGCCTACGCCCATCGTCAAAACATGCCTCGGAACGGAGTCGGGATTGCCGCCGAAAAACCGCGCGTTGTCGCGCACAGTCTCGCGCGTGAGCGTCTTCATGCGCGTGCGCGACGCAAGCGAAGACGACGGCTCGTTGAAGCCTATGTGGCCGTCGCCGCCGATTCCCAAAATTTGCAGTTCTATTCCGCCCGCGTTTTTAATCGCCCTTTCGTACGCGGCGCACGCAAAGACGGGGTTTTCCGCAGTGCCGTCGGGTATGTGGGTGTCGGCGGGGTCGATGTCGATTTTGTCGAAAAAATTAGAGCGCATGTAGTAGGCGTAGGAGTTTTTGTCGTCCCGCCCGATTCCCACGTATTCGTCGAGGTTGAACGAAACCGCCTTGGAAAAACTAAGCTCGCCGCTTTCGTACTTTTTCACGAGGTTCGCGTAGAGTCCGAGCGGTGTTTCGCCCGTCGCCAAACCGAGCACGATGCGCGGGTTCCTCTTGACCGCGTTTGCAACGAAATCGGCGGCGGCGTCTCCCGCCGCATGTTTGTCGGGATATATGTTTATTTCCATAGCTGCTCCAAAAGTGTCGAGACCGATTCTTCCGCCGTGAGGATTTTCGAGACAAACGCGGGTCTCCACGCCGCCCCGCGCCGCGCGAGCACGCGGTAGTTTTGCCCGAACGCGAACTTGGGGGCGTCGCCGCCCTGCCCTCCGACGATTTCCGCGCCGCGGCGCACGTTGTCGGTAAAATACGAGACGAGGTTCAGGTGGTAGGGGTTGCGCTCGACCTCTTTTGTGTGGCACGAAAGCGCGCCCGTCATCGCCGCCAAAATTTCGGGCGAAACCTCCGAAAGCAGGTTGGGATTCTCCATCGCCTGCCAGAGTTCGGTCTGAATGTACACACCGCTCCACGACAGCGTTTTCAGCGCGTCGGAAACAAGCAGCGACGTTCCGATGTGCGACTTGTTCCAGTCGCGCGGGTGCGGCGCGAAGACGACCGCGGGCTTTTTCCTTTCGATTAGCGCGGCGACTTTGCCGACGCATTCCGCCCAGTATTCAGGCTCGCCCGAACGCGTCTTTTTTGCAATGCGCTCGAAGCCGAAAACCGACATTCCCCAACCGAGGAAGTCGCAGGCGTCGGCAAGCTCCGCCTTGCGCGGCTTCTGCCGCGCCCTGTTCGAGCCGAGCGTTACAGCGGCGTCGATTACGTCGAAGCCGCATTCGGTCATGAAGCGAAGCGGCAGGGAGTTCATGCACTCGTCGTCGGGGTGCGGGGCGAAGATGAGGACGGTCGGTTTCAAGCCGATTTTCGAAAGTTTTGCGGCAAGGCGTTTGCGCTCGTCCAAGTCGGTCTTTACAAAGTCGGAGAGGCGTTTTCCGCCGAACGCCGCGGATTTGCCCGTCTTGACGAGCTTTGCGGACTCGACGTTTTGGCGCACATTTTTAATAAACTCGAAATACGTTTTCATTGTTCCGAAACATAGGCGCGAGCGTTTCGGTATTCAATTTAAAAAACCGCGCACTTGCGCGAATATCAAAATAGTTAAAAGTGCGGCGTTTTGTGTGCAAACAGCGCGCCGCATTTTACAATCGCCGCTTCGGCGGCGGAGAAATTCGGAGGCGGTCATTGCAATCTCAGCCGAATGCAAAAAAAGCGGCGGGCGAAAATCCGCCCCACTACGCGCCCGACACGCGCCGGAAACAAGGCAACGTTTTGCATAAACAAAAAAACGCCCCAGCCCACGGGCGGAATGACAACACCCGCGCGGGATTTATGCGCGTGCTAGCATTTAAGCACAAAAAAAGCCGCCCGATTGGGCGGCCTTTTCAAAGTGTTTTAGATTATCTGTTGAAACCGATTTTGAATTTCAGACCGATGATGTCGCCGTGTCTGTAATTCACGTTAACAGGGTCGCCGTTGCCGTCCATGTATGTGTCGGTATAGCCGAAGTTGTGCGTCCAGAAAGCCGAGAAGCAAAACTGTTCCGTGAACCAGTATGCGAGTTCCGCCGTTACGACTTGGTAGCACGCCTTGCCCGATTCCGCATTGCCCCTCCACTGCCATGTGGGAGTGAACGAGAGCTGGTCGAGAATTACGAATTCGACGCCGCCGCCTACGCCGTAGATGAAGTAGTTGGAAGAGCCGTCAGTGCCCGTGGACTGGTCGGAGGAAACGTCGTTCCAAGCGTAGCCCGCATATGCGATACCGAAGGGCTTGATTGCTTTGAGAGCGGGAAGCTTTGTTTCGATGTTGAGATAGGGGGTGAGACCTACGCCAACGGAATATGTGTTAGAAGCGACGCCGCTGAGGTCGTCGTTAACCTTGAACTTGCCGGAATAGTCGTAATTAAAGAATGCGTTGGCGTCTACGCCAGCCCATTTAATGTCGCGGAAAGCGTTTACGCCGGGTTTGAACACGGGGGCATTGATGACGGCTTCGCCGTACCCGCCGGTGGGGTTGAGGGTATTGCCGTCAGCCTTGACTTTCGCCATGTTTACGCCGCCGCCGAGGCTTACGTACATGCGCCCGAGGTTGCCGGTATTTTCGCTTTTCTTAGTCCACGCAAATGCGGAAGCAGCCGCAAGGATAAGGGATACAGAGATGAGGGTGAATTTTTTCATATTCATAAATTTGAAAGTTATCCTAATCGCGTTTTTGCAAATGTAAAGCTTTTTTAAAGCAAAAATGAATCCGCCTCGCGGCGGGCGTAAGTAAAGGCGGGACATCTACTTGACTTTTTGCGGGGAATGCCGATACTTTTCAAATTATGAACTCTTTTATATTATACAATCCCACCAAACTCGTTTTCGGAGTCGGCGAGACTTCGAAGCTGGCGCAGCTCGTTCCCGCAAAGGCGCGGGTGCTTCTCGTATACGGCGGCGGAAGCGTCAAGAAAAACGGCTCGTACGACCAGACGGTCGCGGCTCTCGGCAAGAGGAAAGTCGTGGAATTTTCGGGAATAGAGGCGAACCCCGAATACGAAACATGCCTCAAAGCGGTCGAAGTTGCGCGCAAAAACAGGCTCGACTTCGTGCTGGCTCTCGGCGGCGGAAGCGTGATAGACGCATGCAAATTCATCGCAGCCGCCGTGCCTTTCAAGGGCAAAAATCCGTGGAGCATTCTGACGTCGTACGGAAGCAACGTCAAAGAGGCGCTCCCGCTGGGAACGGTGCTCACAATCCCCGCGACAGGCTCGGAAATGAACCCGAACTCCGTCATCAGCCGCAGGGCGACCTCCGAAAAGCTCGCCTTTGCGAGCGACCTCGTATTCCCCGTGTTCTCGGTGCTCGACCCGACTTTCACGCTCACCCTCCCCGACAGGCAGATTTCGAACGGCGTAGTAGACGCTTTCGTGCACGTCATGGAGCAGTACTGCACGCGCCCCTCCGACGCCCCCATTCAGGACGGATTCTCCGAAACCATTCTGCGCACGCTCGTAGCGGAAGGCCCGAAAGCCCTCAAAAAGAGGGACGACATCGCAGTGCGGGCAAACATCATGTTCTCGGCGACAATGGCGCTGAACAAGCTCATCTGCGTGGGCGTTCCCGAAGACTGGGCGACGCACCTTATCGGGCACGAAATCACCGCGCTTTACGGAATAGACCACGCGCAGTCGCTGGCGGTCGTCATGCCGAAGCTGCTCTCGTACAAGCGGGCGGCGAAGGGCGATAAAATCGTGCAGCTTGGCAGAAACGTGTTCGGAATTTCCGAAAAATCCAAAAAGGCGGCAATCGACAAAACGATTGAAGCGATTGTAAAATTCTTCAAGAAGATGAAAATCGGGACGGAATTTGCCGACTACAAAATCGACGCAAACGCCGCCCCCGCAAAGGTCGCAGCGAACGTCGCAAAACACTTCACCGCGCTCGGCGAAAACGCCGACATCACGCCCGCCGACGTCGAAAAGCTACTGAAACTCTAAGCCCCCCAGACAGGCAAAAAACGCAAAACGCCCCGCGCCGAAAATGCGGGGCGTTTTTTGTGTCCGCCCTCCACGCAAACGCCAAGCCGCATTGCGGCGACGCGTTCGGGACGGGCGCGTTTTGAAATGCCCCTGCCGCCGTACGAACGGGGCGCAAAAAAAAATCGGGCGGCGCGTTCAATGCCTCCCGATTTTTGCAAAGCGCAATATTCTTTGCTTCGCCGAACGAATCCTATTGTTTTGATTCGCAGTGTTTGCAAATCGGGGTTTTGTTCGGACTTCCCATGAAGCCGAAAATCCCCCTGAACACGAGGTCGATTCCGACGAGCACGCCCAAGAACCACAGGGCGTCGGAAATGTTCGCGAGCACAAGAACTCCCAGCACAAGGCTAATCACCGCATTGAACAGCGCGACCGCCGAATTTTGCGCCGCGCACCAGTACACCAGCATCAGCACGCCCTCGGCGAAGAACACCGCCCCCAGCGCGACCGCCACGGCGACTATTCCGAGCGAGGGGAACATCAGCATGCACGCGCCGCCTATTGCGTATATCGCCGCAAGCACAATGCAGAGAAGCCCGCGCCAAAATCCGCCCGACGACGGAATGCCCGCGAGCGCAAAGAACGCCCCGCACAGCATCGCAATCCCCACGATGATTTCGACCGAAAACGAGCTTGCCAGCGGATAGCAAATGCACAACGCGCCCACTATTACATAAAGAACGTTCCATATTTTCGCCCGATTGCTCATGATTTTACCACCTTTCCGCATTTGGAGATTTTGTCGAAACGCTCGCTCACGCGCTTCCAGTTAATCAAATTCCAGAGGGCTTCAACATAGTCGGCGCGGCGGTTGCGGTATTTAATATAGTAGGCATGCTCCCAGACGTCGAAGCAGAGAATGGGCTTCATGCCGCACGGCGCGACGTCCTTGCCCATGACGGGCGAATCCTGATTCGCCGTCGCGCAGATTTTGAGCTTGCCGTCGGGAAGCACACCGAGCCACGCCCAGCCGCTGCCGAACTGCCCCATCGCCGCCGCCGTCATCGTCTTCCGGAAATTCTCGAAAGACCCGAACGAATCCTTAATTGCGCATAAAAGCTCGTCCGACGGGTGGGTCTTCTGCGGAGACAGCCCGCGCCAGTAAAATTCGTGGTTCGCGACTCCCCCGCCGTTGTTGCGCACGGCCGCACGAATGGACACGGGAACGGCGTCGAGGTTTGAAATCAGCTCGCAGACCGAACCGTCGAACTTAAACGAAGGCTCCGACGCGAGCGCGGCGTTGAGCTTTTCGACGTACGCCGCCTGATGCTTTCCGTGGTGGAGCGCGACGGTTTCGGCGTCAATCCACGGTTCGAGGGCGTTTTCCGGATATTCCAGAGGGGTAAGGGTATATTTCATTGTCTTGTCTTCATTTTGATTGTTTTCCGCCCCGAACGACGCAAACGCGAAAATCACTGACGCGAACGCTATCGACGGATATTTTGCAAACGGAAGTTTCATGCAAAGTACATCGGACGCATTGCGGAAAAATAAAGCCCCCTCCCTCCGCAGGCGCATTCCGCCCTGCGCCGCCGCGTTAAAAAGTGCTTGCTAAGGGAGCGGAAATTTAAGATTGTGGAAAGTATTAGCGTATACAGATGGAAAATTTGGAAAACATCAGAAACTTTTGCATTATCGCGCACGTCGACCACGGCAAGACAACGCTCTCCGACCGTCTGCTCGAAAGGACGGGCACTATCCAGAAACGCGAAATGCAGGACCAAATGCTCGACTCCATGGACTTGGAGCGCGAACGCGGCATCACAATCAAATGCCACCCCGTTACGATGGAATATGTCCGCGACGGCAAAAAATACCTTTTAAACCTCATCGACACCCCCGGACACGTAGACTTCTCCTACGAAGTTTCGCGCTCGCTCGCCGCGTGCGAGGGCGCGATTCTGCTCATCGACGCCGCGCAGGGAGTCGAGGCGCAGACGGTGGCGAACGCCCACTTGGCGGTTGCGCAGAACCTCGAAATTATCCCCGTAATCAACAAGGTCGATTTGCCAAGCGCGCAGCCAGACCTCTGCAAAAAACAGGTCGAGGACATTCTGGCGATTCCCGCCGAAGACGCAATTTTGGCGAGCGGCAAATCGGGCATAGGCATAGACGAAATTCTCGACGCCGTTATCGACCGCGTTCCCCCTCCCCGCCTTGCCGACTATCCCGCCGTCCGCGCCCTCATTTTCGACTGCATTTTCGACGCCTACAAGGGCGTAATCTGCTACGTCCGCGTGTTCTCCGGCTCGATTAAACCCGGCGACGAAATAGTTTTCATGAGCAACGGACGCCGCACGACCGTCAAGGAAGTCGGCCGCTTCACGCCGTCGATGACCTCCGAACCCACGCTCGACGCGGGCTGCACGGGCTACATCGTGGGGAACATCAAGGAGGTTGCGCACATCAGAATCGGCGACACTATCACGTCGGCGGCGAACCCCGCCGAGCAAATGCTCCACGGCTACAAAGAGGTGAAGCCGATGGTGTTTTCGGGCATATACCCAGTGGACACGTCGGAATACGAAAAACTGAAAGTTTCAATAGCAAAACTGCAACTGAACGACTCCGCGCTCGTGTATCAGGCGGAGACTTCCGTCGCGCTCGGCTTCGGCTTCCGCTGCGGATTCCTCGGGCTGCTCCACATGGAAATAGTCCAGGAACGCCTGCGCAGGGAGTACGACCTCGACATCATCTCGACCTACCCGAGCGTGGTCTATAAAATCGACCTGCAAGACGGCACGCAAATCGAAATCGACAACCCCTGCCGCTTGCCCGACCCCACCACAATCAAGGCGATTTACGAGCCGATGATTGTGGCAAACATCATGATTCCCACGGAATCCATCGGCGACATGCTCGCGCTCGTCTCGGAAAAGCGCGGCTTCTGCCAAAAGACGGAGCTTATAGACGACACCCGCGTAATGCTCGTGTGCTCGATGCCGCTCAACGAAATCCTCATCGACTTCAACGACAGGCTCAAAAGCATAACGCGCGGATACGGAAGCCTCGACTACGAAATGGACGGCTATGTCGAATCGAAACTCGTGCGGCTCGACATTCTCGTAAACGGCGAGCAGATAGACGCGTTCTCGTCAATCGTGCATGTCGAAAAGTCGGAGCAGAAGGGGCGCGCGCTCTGCGCAAAGCTCAAAGACATTCTGCCCAGACAGATGTTCAAGGTCGCCATTCAGGCGGCAATCGGCGGAAAAATCATAGCGAGGGAAACGATAGGCTCGTTCCGCAAGGACGTTACCGCAAAATGCTACGGCGGCGACATCACCCGAAAGAAAAAACTGCTCGAAAAACAGAAAGAGGGCAAAAAACGCATGAAGCAAATCGGCAAAGTGTCGATTCCGCAGGAGGCGTTCGTGAACGTGCTGAAATCAAACGCGTAGCCGCGGAAAAAAAGCGCGGGCGGCGAAAGGAAAACGCAAAATGTTCGGATTTTTCAAAAGCAAAAAACAGAAACGGGCAAAAGACCTGCTCGGCACGGCGTACAAAGTCTACAACTACCGCTGCGACGTAGTGGCGGAGTCCGACGCAAAGTCGCTTGCGGCGTCGATAGAAAAGCTCGAAGGGCTTATCGACGACGGCAAGTTGGGCACGGAGGAGTACGAAAAATGCGCCGACGCGCTCGAAAAGCTCATGCGCAAATGCGGCGGCACAATCTACCCGCTCTCCTCGTGGGCCGACTACACCGACATGATTGTTGTTGCGGGGATTCTCGCAATAGGTATCCGCAGCTTCTTTTTGCAGCCCTTCAAAATTCCGACAAACTCAATGTACCCGTCGTTCTACGGAATGACGAGCGTGGTCTACAACGGCAACGACGCAACTCCCCCGCCGAACCTCCCCGAAAAAATCTGGCGCTTTGCGGCTATCGCCGCCGACAACTACTCGCTCACAGCCCCCGAAAGCGGCGAGCTGTTTGTGGAAGTCAACGCGCCGTCGGGCATGCGCGGGCGCGGAGTGTTTGCATCGGAGGTGCGCCCCGTTAAAAAGTACTTTGTGTGGCCGACGTACGAGCGCTTCTACACGTTTTTCGTAAACGGCAAAAAAACCGAACTCGCCCTGCCCGCAGACTTCCAGCTCGACGAAGTGATGTCGAAGGCGTTCGACCTCGAAAAGGCGTCAATCGTCAACAGAAACGGGACGTGGCTTATGAGCCTCGGTAAAGTCGAAAAGGGCGAAAAATACCTGAACTTCGACATTCTCGGCGGCGACATGCTCTTTGTGGACAGGTTCACATACAATTTCAAAAAGCCGAAAATCGGAGACCCAATCGTATTCCGCACAAAATACTGCGAGGGCATGACGCAAATGAACGGCGGCGTTCCAGACGACAAATACTACATCAAAAGGCTCGTAGGCCAGGGCGGCGACACGCTCGCGGTTGAGGGCGACACGCTTTTCAGGAACGGCAAGCCAATCGAAGGCTCGCCCGCGTTCGAGGCAAACGCGAAAAAATCGGGGCTTTACTGCGGCTACAAAAAAGAGGGCGTTTTCCGCGACGGAGGAAACGCGAAAATCTCGCCCAAGCACTACTTCGCAATGGGCGACAACTCCGCAAACAGCCTCGACAGCCGCTACTGGGGCGAAGTCCCCGAAAAGGCGATTGTGGGGAAGTCGCTGATTATATTCTACCCGTTCACGTCGCGCTGGGGGGCTACAAAATAGGCTTGGCACGGACGAACTTTCCCGCTAAGCTCGCGGCCTGATTTTTTATGTTGAAACTCGCGCACAGTCTTTCGATTGCATTCGGCTTCATGGTCGCATGCGTGCAGAGCGTGTGCGGAATCGACGCGCCGTACCTCCCGCATTCGGACGGCGGGGCGAACGCGCATGTGGTCAAAACAGTCTCGTGGGCGGCGGCGCGGCACATGGAGGCGTCGGACATTCTCGCGTATGTGGCGATTCTTGCGGTCGCCCGCGAAAACGGCGCGTCGGCGTTCGGAATGCCCGCGCAAGGCGCGGCGACAGCGGAGGGAGACTTTTCGGCGGGGAATCCCGTTTTTTCGTCAAAGGCAAACGCGATACGCGCGCCGTCGGCGGCGTAGTTTCAAAATCCGTTTTTCGAAGTTCCGCGCCGCGGTCGGCGCGGGGGACAAACGGCGCAACGACGCGCCGCAACGCTTATTTTTTTCAATTTTTAAAACATCATGCTGGCAAATATAATCAAACTTTTCGCGGGCAGCCACTACAAAAAATTCTACAAGAAGACTCGCCCGATTATCGCAAAAATCAACGCGCTCGAAGAGCAGTACCAAAAGCTCACCGACGAACAGCTCCGCGCAAAGACGGACGAGTTCAAACAACGCTACGCAAACGGCGAATCGCTCGACTCGCTTTTGCCCGAAGCCTTCGCGACGGTAAAGAACGCCGCCCGCAGGCTCTGCGGCAAAAAGGTGGAAGTCTGCGGACACGAAATCGAATGGCAAATGGTGCACTACGACGTGCAGCTAATCGGCGGCATTGCCCTCCACAAAAACATGATTGCCGAAATGGCGACCGGCGAAGGCAAAACGCTTGTGGCTACCCTCCCGCTCTACCTCAACGCGCTCACGGGCAAGGGCTGCCACTTGGTGACGGTCAACGAATACCTCGCCAAGCGCGACTCGGAATGGATGGGCTACCTCTACAATTTCCTCGGCATAAGCGTGTCGTGGATTTATAACATGCAGGACATGGAGGAAAAGGCGCGGGCGTACAAGGCCGACATCACCTACGGCACGGCAAGCGAATTCGGCTTCGACTACCTGCGCGACAACGGCATGGCGTCGAGCAAAGAGGCGCAGGTGCAGCGTCCGCACTACTTCTGCATCGTCGACGAAGTGGACTCTATCCTCATCGACGAAGCCCGCACGCCGCTCATCATTTCCGGCCCGATTCAGGAAGACCACGAGCCGCCGTTCAACGAGCTTAAACCCGCAATCGAGGGCGTCGTAAAGCTGCAAGTCGCGCTCTGCAACAAGCTCATAAACGAAGTCCGCGCGGCGGCGGAAAAAGGCGGCGAAATAGACGAAGCCACAATCATCAAAATGTGGCAGGTCAAAATGGGCGCGCCCAAGAACCGCATTCTGCGCCAGCTCATGGAAAACGGCGACCTCCGCAAAAAGCTCGACAAAATCGACATGGAAATGGCGTCCGACCTGCGCAAGTTCGACCGCTTCAAGTACAAGGAAGAGCTGTACTACACAATCGACGAAAAGCAGCATACGAGCGACCTCACCGAACGCGGCAGAAACGCCGTCGCGCCGCAGAACCCCGACGCGTTCGTCCTGCCCGACCTCCCCACGATTTTCGTGAACATAGACTCCGACAAATCGCTCGACCCGCAGAAGCGTCAGGAAATGAAAATGAAGGCCGAAGACGACTTCATCAAGCTTTCCGAATACATACACTGCATCAGCCAGCTACTCCGCGCGTACTCGATTTACGAAAAGGACATCGAATACGTCGTGCAAGACGGCAAGGTGCACATCGTAGACCCCAACACGGGGCGCATTATGTACGGCCGCCGTTGGAGCGAGGGTCTGCACCAAGCGGTGGAGGCTAAGGAGGGCGTGGCAATCGAAAAGGAAACGAAAACGTACGCCACAATCACAATCCAAAACTACTTCCGCCTCTACGAAAAGCTCGCGGGCATGACGGGCACGGCGGAAACCGAAGCGCAGGAATTCCACGACATCTACGGGCTTAACGTAATGGCGATTCCCACGAACAAGCCCTGCCGCAGAATCGACAAAAACGACGTAATCTACAAAACGCGCCGCGAAAAATACAACGCCGCAATCGACGAAATTCAGGAGGCGCACAAGCGCGGCCAGCCCGTGCTCGTCGGCACGGCGTCGGTCGAGGCGAGCGAAGTTCTCAGCCGCATGCTCAAACGCCGCAACATAGAGCACACGGTTCTCAACGCAAAGCACCACCAGCAGGAGGCGGAAATCGTCGCAATGGCTGGCCAGCGCGGGGCGGTGACAATCGCCACAAACATGGCGGGGCGCGGCACCGACATCAAGCTCGGCGAGGGCGTCAACGAACTCGGCGGCCTCTACGTTCTGGGCACGGAACGCCACGAGTCGCGCCGCATAGACAGACAGCTGCGCGGACGCTGCGCGCGCCAGGGCGACAACGGGCTTTCGAAATTCCTCGTGTCGCTTGAAGACGACCTGCTCAGAATCTTCGGCAGCGGCCCGCTGGCGAGAATCCTCCAAAAGACATTCCAAGAGGGTCAGCCGCTCGACCACCCCCTGCTCAACCGCTCGATTGAGCGCGCGCAGAAAACGGTCGAGGCGCAGAACTACTCGATGCGCAAACGCCTGCTCCAATACGACGACGTGCTCAACAAACAGCGCGAAATCGTCTACGGTCTCAGGAACGAAACGCTCTACTCGGACGACCCGCGCAAGCTCGTATTCGACATCATCTGCGACGAGCTTGACGAGCGCGTTGCGGCAATCTCGCCCAACGGTTCCGCGCCCGACTCCGCCGACTTGCAGGCGTTTTGCAGCTGGATTACAAGCCGCTTCCCAATTGCGATTATCCCCGAACAGCTCGAAGGGAAATCGCCCGAAGACATCACAAAAACCGTCGTCGACGAAATCCGCGCGGTCTACAAAATCCGCGAGGAAATCGAGAACCCCGAGGCTCTCAAAGCAATCGAACGCTTTGTGCTCATGCGCGCGCTCGACAAAAACTGGCAGGACCACCTCACCGAAATGGAGGATTTGCGCCGCAGCATAGGACTGCGCGGATACGGGCAGAAAGACCCGCTCAACGAGTACAAAAGCGAGGCGTACAAATGCTTCGAAGCCCTCATGGGCAGAATCCGCAACGACGTCTGCATGGGGATTTTCCGCAGCGCGTCGAGCATGGAAGTGCTCCAAACGCTCATCGACAGACTGCGCGAAAAGGTGGACGCCTCCGCCGCGCAAGCCGAACAGCGGGCGGAAGCCGCCGCGCAGAACGCGCAGCAGCCCGCCCCCGAAGCGCGGCCGCAACCCGAACAGCCCGCGCCGAAAAAAGAAGTCGAGCTGCCGAAAATCGAAGCACGCATAGAGCTGCCGAAAATCGGGCGCAACGACACCGTTACAATCGCCAAGGGCAGCGAGGTGCAGACGATGAAATTCAAAAAGGCCGAACGCCTGATTCTCGAAGAGGGCTGGCGACTTCTGAAATGGGAAAAATAAAAAAATCTTCGGCAAATGCGGCGGCGGTCATCGCCGTCGCATTTTCTTTCTGCATGTACGTTGCGGCGTTCGAGCCGTTCGGAGCGGCGGAGCTTGCGTACGTTTTCGCCGTTCCCGCAATACTCGCGTGCCGCTTCCTCTGCGGAAAAAACGAGGCGGCGCAAAGACGCGCCGCGCTCGAACGCGCGGGGCTTGCCGACAAAACCGACCCGCGCGATTCCGAAGCGCAAAAGAAACGCGGCAAAAAAATCTGGCTCGTTTCCGCATTCGCGGGTTCGTACGCGGCGTGGATTGCAATCCTCGTGTGGCTGCGCCACGTCTACCCGCCCGCGGGCTACGCAGCGGCAGTGTTGCTGCCGCTAATAATCGCGGGGCTTTTCGTTTTTCCGTGGTTTGCGCTTCTGCCGAAAATGCTGCCGTCGCTTGGGGAAAACCACGCGGCGCGGCTTGTCAAACTGGCGGGAGCGGCGTCGCTATGGGTCGCGCTCGAATGGGCGAGGTCGTGGATGTTTTCGGGCTTCCCGTGGAATCTGCTGGCGCATTCGCAGTGGCTCAGACCAGCGTCGATTCAGTCGGCGGAATACGGCGGCGTCTGGATTGTGTCTTTTACGCTGATTTTCTTCAATCTTGCAATCGCCGAATACGTTTACAGGCTTTTCGAGTGGCAGAGGTGGAAGATGTCGAGCAACTTTGCGGGCAAAATCCCCTACTCGCGATTCTCTCCCGAATTCTACGCGGCGTTGGCTCTTGCGATGTCGGGCGTGTGGATTTACATTTCCAAAATGCCGCGCCCCGAAAACCGCGAAACCGCCTTCTGCGCGGGAATGGTGCAGACCGACTTCGCGGGAATTTTGAAGTGGGACGAAAAGCTCGCCGAAAGCAACCTCGCAATAATAGAACGCCTTACCGACGGGCTGAAACTCGCGCAGGCGGACGTCGCGCTCTGGCCCGAAGCGGCAACCCCGCCGCGCTGGCCCGTCGTCGGAACGCCCGCAATGCAAAAGTGGATTGAGCGGCTCTCCGCAAAAAACGCAATGCCGATAATCATGGGCAACATGGCGTACGACTTCGCCGAAAAAACCGCGCAAGGCGGGGCTTTCGCGGTGTCGCCCAAAGACGGGCTTTACGAAAAATTCTACGCAAAGCGCAGGCTTGTGCCGTTCGGCGAATACGTGCCGTCGTGGTGCAAGTGGCTCGGCAAGGTTGTGCCGACGGGCGACATGAAAGCGGGCAGCGAACCCGTGCTTTTGGAGGCGGAAATACGCGGCAAAAAATACAAAGTGGGCGCGCTGATCTGCTACGAGGACATCTTCCCGAAGCTCGGGCGCGAAACCGCAAAGGCGGGCGCGGACATGCTTTTCGTCTGCACGAACGACTCGTGGTACGGGCGCGAAGGCGGAGCGTGGCAGCACGCGGCGCACTCGGCGTTTCAGGCGGTCTCTACGCGCCTGCCGCTCATGAGGTCGTCGAACAACGGGCTGAGCGCGGTGTTCGACCAGTACGGAAACATGAGGCCGTCTTTCACGCTCAAAAACGCCGACGGCTCGACGTGGAACGCCGACACGCCCTCCCCCGCCCCCGCGCTGAAAATTGCCGACCCCTACGGAAACGCGCTCGAACCCGAGTCGCTTAAAATCAGACGCTCAAGCCCCCTGCTCGACTCTGACGGCAGCATATATTTCAGGGGCGCGGGCTTTGCCGACGTCGTGTTCTACAAGAATTTCAGGGCGGGCGACACGTTCTATGTAAGACACGGAGACTGGTTTGTCGGGCTGTGTTTTGTTAACCTTGCATACCTGGCAACAAGAAGCCTGATACGCAAAATATCAAAACGCATGCGCCGCGCAAATGCTCAATAATACTGCGCAATGCAAAAAAACAAAAAGCCGCAAAATGCGGCTTTTTTTGTTTTTTTGAAATCCGCGCTAAACGGAGCGGTTAACGAGCGCGGAAACGTCGGGGTCGCGCCCCATGAAGTTCCTGAACGCGGCGTCGGCGTCTATTGTGTTGCCCACGCGCAGGATTTTATCGGCAAACTCGCGCCCCGTTTCGGGGTTCAGCACGCCCTCGCGCTCGAAGCGCGTAAAGGCGTCGGCGTCGAGAACCTCCGCCCACTTGTAGGAGTAGTATCCGGCGGCGTATCCGACGGGGTCTCCGAAAAGGTGGGTGAAGCGCGGAAGAATTGAGGGCACAGGCTCGGAGGTGTCGCGCGAATAGGCGGCGAGAGTATCGCGGGCGGTCTGCTCGATGTCGGGGGAATCGAGATATTTTGCGGGGTTTATGTGCATGTCCAAGTCGATTTTCGCAAACGAAAGCTGGCGCATGGAGGCGGAAGCGCCCATGAATTTGCGCGAAGCGTCGAATTTCGCGAAGAGTTCGTCGGGGATTTTTTCGCCCGTTTTCCAGTTCCGAGCAAAAATGTCGAGGCAGTTTTTGAAGTGCACCCAGTTTTCCATAATCTGCGACGGCAGCTCGACGAAGTCCCACGCGACGTCGCGCAAGCCGACCTCCTCGGAGTCCATGAGGAAGAAGTGCACAAGGTGCCCGAACTCGTGGAAAAGCGTCTCAACTTCGTCAACGGAAAGCAGGGGCGGCTCGCCGTCCGCGCCCTCGGTGATGTTTGCGGCAATGACCCCGAGCGCGGGAGAGCTTGCGTCGCGTTGGGAAAGCAGATTCATCCACGCGCCGGCGCGTTTCTGCCTGTTCGGGAAAAAGTCGGCGTAGAAAATGCCGAGCGTCCTGCCGCCCGCGTCGCGGACTTCGTAGGTTTCGACGCCTTCGCGCCAGACGTCGGACTTCCCCGCGAATTTCGAAATTTTCAGCCCGTAAAGCGTCCCGCAAATTTCGAACATTCCCGACATCACCGATTCGAGCGGGAAGTAGGGGCGCATTTGTTCGGGGTCGAAGCCGTAGCGGGCCGCGCGGAGCTTTTCGGAAACGTAGGCAATGCGCCACGGCGGAAGCTTTTCGCCCGCGCCCAAAAGGCCGTTTTGGCGGGCGAAATCGACAAGTTCGCGCCACTCGGCGCGGAAGTGCTTTTCGAATTTTTCGGTAAGAGAGTCCACAAAACGCGCGGCTGTCGCGCCGTTTTTCGCCATTCTGCGTTCGAGGACTGAGTCGGCGAAATTCGCGCGGGAAAGGAGCGCGGCGTTCTCGGCGCGGAGCGACAGAATTTCGCGCATAAGCCCCCAGTTGGAGTGTTTGCCCGAAGCGGCGACGGCGGAAAATTCGCGCCACAGTTTTTCGCGGAGCGCGTCGCTGTCGGCGTAGGTCATGAACGGGACGTAGGACGGCTGTTCGAGGGTGAACGCCCAGCCCTCGAAGCCCTTTTCCGCCGCCTTTTTGCGGGCGACGGCGACGGCGGTTTTCGGCAGCCCCGCGAGGTCGGACTCGTTTTCGATTTTGAGGACGAACCGCTGGGTGTCGTCGAGGACGTTTTCGGAAAATTTCTGCGTCTTTACGGCAAGCTGCGAGTCTATTTCGCGCAGACGCGCCTTTTTGTCTGGCGGGAGCTTTGCTCCGCTCAATTCGAAGTCGAGGAGCGTCTCGGATAGCAGGCGTTTTTTGTCGCCCGAAAGGGATTTCGCTTCGGGAGTTTCGGCGAAGCGCGCGACTGCCGCGTACAGCTTTTCGTCCAAATTGACAGCCGAATAGAAGTCGGAAACAAGCGGCATGAGGTCGTTGAGGGCGGCGCGGAGTTCGGGGGTGTCGGCAACGCTTTGGAGGTGGTTGAGGTATGTCCACGCCCTGTCGAGCGAATCCGAAGCGCGGTCGAGGGCGCGGACGGTGGAGGCGTATGTCGGGGGTTCGGGGGCGTCGGAGGTTTTGCGCACGGCGTCCAAATTTTTCTCCGCCTCGGCGAGAGCCGCGCGAATGTCGGCTTCGGCGCGGTCGGGACTCATCGCGCTCCAGCGCGGGGGAATGCAGTCTTGTAAAAATCCGTCTTTCATGAAAACATATTTTTGCCGACGCGCGGCAAAGGCAATATTTTTATCGGCAAAACTTTCGCGCCAATTCCGCTTTCCGATAAAAATAAAATTGATTCGCCCGAACTTGCATGAAAATATACAAGCCATGAAAAGCATAGCCGCAATACACCGCTCCTACGGGAAGCCCAACGAAGTAGTCCGCGCCGAAACGGTAGACGTGCCCGAACCCAAAAAAGGTCAGGCGGTCGTCAAACTGCTGCGCGCGGTTGTAAACCCGTCCGACCTCGGAATGATAGGAGGCTCGTACGGAAGGCTGCGCCCGCTGCCTGCAATCGCGGGGCGCGAGGGCGTGGGCGAAGTCGTCGCGCTCGGCGGGGGAACGGAGTCTCCGAAAATAGGCTCGCGCGTGAAGCTGCCGCCCGAACCGGGGGCGTGGACGCAATACCAAGTCTGCGACGCCGCGGAACTCGTGCAGATTCCCGACGGGCTTCCGCTCGACACATGCGCGATGGCGTTCGTAAATCCGCCCACTGCGCTGTGCATTCTCAACAATTTCGAAAAGCTCGGCGAGGGCGACTGGTTCATACAAAACGGCGCGGGGAGCGCGCTCGGATATTTTGCGATACAAATGTGCAGGGCGCGTGGAATCAAAACCGTCAACATGCTGCGCAACGCGGCGGCAAAACGCGCCGACTTGGAGGCAATCGGCGCGGACATCGTGGTTGACGAAGCCGAATTTGACGCAAAGAAAATCAAGGAGCTTACCGGCGGCAGGCTGAAGCTCGGACTAAACCAAATCGGCGGAGCAAGCGTCTCGAACATGATTAAGGCGATGGGAGACTCGGCGACGGTCGTTACAATCGGCGGAATGGTCGGCGACCCCGTGCGCTTCCCCACCCGCTTCCTCATTTTCAACGACCTCACCCTGCGCGGCTTCTGGTGGGACAAATGGCAGCGCACGCATTCGAAAGCCGAAGTAGACGCCGTCTACGCAAAAATTTTCGGCATGATAAAGGACGGCACGCTCAAAGCCCCCGTAGACTCGGTCTTCAAAATCGCCGACATTCAAAACGCGCTCGCCCGCGCCATGGAAAATTCGCGGTCGGGCAAGGTAATGATAGAATTTTAAAATGAAAAAAACGCAGAAAAAAGACCTCTCAAACCTGACGCTTCTGGGCGCGGCTCTCGGCGGAAAAAAGGCGAAGCCCTCCAAAAGGCTCGAAACATTCCCGAACAAGGCGAAAGGCCGCCCCTACACCGTCGAGCTTGAAACGAGCGAGTTCACATGCCTCTGCCCCGCCACGGGACAGCCCGACTTTGCGACGATAAAAATCGCGTACGTTCCGAACGAGAAAATCGTCGAAAGCAAGTCGCTCAAACTCTACCTGTGGTCGTTCAGAAACGAGGGCTGTTTCCACGAGCACCTCACGAACATAATCCTCGACGACTTGGTGGAAGCGCTCGACCCCGTTTGGTGCAGGGTCGTAGGCGAATTCAACGCCCGCGGCGGAATCGCAATCACGGTGAAAGCCGAGCACGGCAAAAAGCCAGAAGCGTAAAATGTTCCGCCGAGCCGCAACACTGCTTTTCGCGCTGCTGCCGACGGCGTGCGCCCTGCTCTGCGCCTCTTGCGCGTCGGGTGGAGACGCAAACTCTGCGGGCTTCGAAAACCTGCTCGAAAGCGTCGTGAAAATCGATGTCTGGGAGGTGTCGCAAAAGGACGGCGGAAGCAGGACGAACCGCGCGGTAGGCTCCGGCGCGATAATGTCGGAGGATGGCACGATTCTCACGAATGCGCACGTCGTCAACTGCTACGCGTCGAAAATCGTGGTGACCCTCGCGAACCTCGAACGCGTGCGCGCGGAATTCGTCGGGTGGGACCACTGGACGGACTTGGCGGTAATCAGGCTCGACCCCGACGAGCTAAAACGCAAAAACCCGAAGTTCGCCGTCGCAAAATTGGGAGACTCCGACACGCTCCGCGCGGGCGAGGTCGTCTACGCGGTCGGCACTCCGCACGGCTTTGCGCGGACAATCACGCGCGGGATAATATCGAACACAAACAGGTACTTCGAGGGCACGATTCTCAACAGCGGCTACGAAACGGGCGCGTTCAATTCGTGGATTCAAACCGACGCGGCAATCAACCCCGGAAACAGCGGCGGCCCGCTAGTGAGGCCGAACGGCGAAATTGTGGGCATAAACACGCGGGCGTACACGAACTCGAACAACCTCGGCTTCTCAGTGCCGTCGAACGTGGCGCGGCGAGTGATAAACGAAATCTCGGCGCACGGGAAAGTGGAGCGCGGATACGTCGGAATAGGCTTCGCGCCCCTGCAAGACATGGAGGAATTTTTCGAAATAGACACGAACCGCGGCGTGCTTGTACAAAATGTGGACGCGCTCTCGCCCGCGGCCGTCGCGGGGATTCTCGCGGGGGACATAGTGCTAAAAATAGACGGCGAAGACATCGACGGCCGCTTTCCCGAACAAATGCCCGCAATCATGGCGAAAATCGCCGACGTCCGCGCGGGCGGCACGATAGAATTAGAGCTTCTGCGCGGCGGCAAAAAATTCTCTAAAACCCTCAAAGCCGAAAAGCTCGAAAGCCGCATAGGCAAAGAGTACACGCTCGAAAAATGGGGCGCGGGCATGCGCGAAATCACCAAGCCCTACGCGCGGGAATCGAAGCTTGATACCGACTCGCGGCTGATGGTCGCGGGCGTAAGGCAGGGCTTTCCGTTCGACGCGGCGGGCATCTGCGCGGGAGATATAATCGTATCGGCGGACAGAAAAAAAGTCTCGACAGAGGCGGAGCTGCGGGCGGTCTACGAAAGCTACCGCAAGTCGCCGAAAAAAATCCTCGTGGAAATTCTGCGCGACCGCGCGCTGTCGTTCCACATTCTCGCGCCGCCAGAAAATTAGGCGTAGAACGCCGACACCGCCGACAGCGCAAAAAGCGCGGCGGTATCGCACTTCATGACGTTGCGCCCAAGCGTTGCGGGCAGAAAACCCGCCCCGCGGGCAAGCGCGTATTCGGCGGGAGACAAATCGCCCTCCGGACCGACAAGAACGCATACGCTCTTCGGGCGCGGGGCGGCGCGGAGAATTTCGGCAATCGGCTTCGAGCCGTCTTCGAGGCTCGCGACAATCTTCAAGTCGAAGTCGGCGGAGGAGAGGAAGTCGGAAATTTTGCGCGGTTCGGGCATCTCGAATTTCACGAAGTTGCCCGACTGCTTGACCGCCTCGACAACATGCGCCGTCCACTTTGCCGACTTGCGCTCGGAGTCCGAAATTTTCACCTGAGTGCGCTCGGAAAGAAGCGGGAACACCCCCGCCGCGCCGACCTCCACGGACTGCCTCACAATGTCGTCGAAAGTCTTCCCCTTCGGCAGGCTCTGGGCGAGATACACGCGCGGTTCGGGCGCGGGCACTTCGACGGCTTCGCCCACTTCAAGCTCGGCGCGTTTTTGGCTCGGCGAAACGAGCGTACAGTGCCTGACGTTCCCCGCCAAGTCGAACAAATCGACGGCGTCCCCCGCCCTCGCGCGGAGCGAGCCGCAAAGATGCCTGCTTTCGTCGGGCGAAAGCGCGGCGACGCGCGGAACTCCGCCGCCGAAATCGAAATATGCCCTGAAACCTGCCATAATTTACAGCTTGCACTTTTTGCGCGTTTTGTAAAAATTTTTTTTATGCAAAATGGACTCGAAGGCAAAACGGCGGTGGTAGGCGTCTGCAGCTCGATTGCGGTCTACAAGGCGGCGGAAATCGTGTCGCGGCTCGCGAAATCGGGCGCAGACGTGCATGTCGTCATGACGGAAAACGCGGCAAAACTAATGTCGCCGCGCATCTTCCAGACGCTTTCGCGCAACAAAACATACGTCTCGATGTGGGAGGAAATTTCCGACTGGAAGCCCGAACACATTTCGCTCGCCGAAGCCGCCGACCTGCTGCTCGTAGCCCCAGCGACTGCAAACACAATCGGGAACTTCGCCCGCGGGCTCGCGCCCGACATGCTCTCCACAATCTACCTTGCAACGCGCGCGCCGGTGCTCGTAGCCCCCGCAATGAACTGCGACATGTACGCGCACCCCGCCGTCGCCGAAAACATCGAAATACTCAAAAAGCGCGGCGTCGAATTCGTCGAACCCGAAACGGGAATGCTCGCGTGCGGACGCGAGGGCGCGGGACGCCTTGCGGAGGTCGGGAAAATCGTCGAAAAGGCGGCGGAAATACTTTCAAGATGAGGGAAATTTTCGAAACACTCTCCGACGAGCTCCGCCGCTGCGCCGCCGAGGGCGCGGAATTTGCGCCCGTAAGCGACGAATCTCTGGCAATCCTGAAACGCCTCGCCGCCGACCTTGCGCCCGACGACGACGCCCCGCAGCGCAAGCCCGACGAAGAGGAATTTGTGGACAATATCGAGGAAGTCAAATTCGTCTCTGCCGAAGATTTCGTAAAAGAGGAAAAGAAACAGGAAACGCAAAAAAGGATAAAAGTAGTGAAAACAAACCCCATGCCCGACATCAAGCCAATACCCGCGCCGAAAAAATTCGAGCTGCCCGAAGGCGACAAACAGATGCGCTGGGAGGCGCTGAGGGAAATTGTGCTGTCGGACAAAGTTTGCGCCGAACACCTGCGCCCGCAAAAGAAAATCGTCTTCGGAGTCGGAAACCTCGACGCAAAAATTTTCTTCTGCGGCGAAGCACCCGGGGCGGACGAAGAAATTCAGGGCGAACCTTTCGTCGGCAAGGCTGGACAGCTTCTTACAAAAATCATCGCCGCAATGGGGCTTTCTCGGCAGGACGCATACATCGGCAACATCATGAACTGGCGTCCCGAAACGCCCAAGGGCAACCGCCCGCCGACCGAAGAGGAAATGAACTACTGCCTGCCCTACCTGAAAGCGCAAATTGACGTGGTGAAGCCGCAGGTTGTGGTCGCGCTCGGGCTGACCGCCGCAAACGGGCTGCTGGGCTTCGACCCGACCCGCCGCATGGGTAAAATCCGCGGGCAGTGGCAGAAGTTCGGCGACGCCGACCTAATGGTGACCTACCACCCGTCGTTCCTGCTTCAATATGCGTCGGCGCAGATGAAGAGGCTTGTGTGGGAAGACATGATGGCGGTAATGGAGCGCACGGGAATCCCGATTTCGGAAAAACAGCGCGGCTACTTCCTGCCCAAGGGATAGACAACGCACAGGCGAAAAAAATGCCCCGCCGAAACGGGGCATTTTTCTTTTGCGCTACCGAATCTTAAACGGCTGGATTTTCAGGCGGCTGCCCTCCGACAAACTGCTTTCCTTTATCGAATAAAGCTTGTCGCCTACAAGCACAATGACGTTGCCCAGCTCGTATTTCAGCACGACAAATTTACCGCCTTGACCGTTCTCTGCAACTCCACAAGAGACTTGTTTATTCCGACGCTCGTAATCGCGACGCTATGCATGTTAAAACAATTCGGGGCGGCTAAAAACTCCGACGCCGAACGTCGAAATTTTCTACTTGTTATGGGCGGCTAAAAATGTTGAAATTAATAGCTGAAAATGTCGGCGGAATTCGGACAGATTCAGAGGCAGGAGCAATCGCTTATCCTGACTCCGCAACTCAAACGCAGCTTGGAAATTCTCCAAGCGGCGTCGCTTGATTTGGAGAAAATCGTCGCGGTCGAGCTGAAAAAAAATCCCCTCTTGGAGGAGATTCCCCCCGACGACTTCGAGCGTCCGCAGACGCTCGGCGAATCGGCTGATTTTGACGACGACGATTTCGGCGCTCCAGCGCAATCCTCCGACACCGAAAAAGAGCAGAAAACGCGCGACTTTGTCCTAAACTCCCTACCCGACAAAACCTCCCTCCAAGAGCACCTTCTCACGGAGGCGAAACTCGATGCCGCGACGCCCGAAATCGCAAAGGCTTTCGAAAACCTCGCAGGCTCGCTTGACGAGCGCGGATTTCTGCTGCCCGACGCCCTCGACAACGCCCGCGCGGCGGGCTTCGACGAAAAGACAATCAACGCCGCCCTCGACCTTCTGCGCGACTCCGAGCCGTCGGGAATCGGCGCGTTCGACATGCGCGACTCTCTCATGCTGCAACTCGAACACAAGGGCATGGAGAACTCGCTCGCGTACAGGATTCTCGCCGACAGGTTCGACCTTCTTCTGAAACGCAAGGTGGAGGAAATTGCCGAGCTTGAAAACCGCTCGCCCGCCGACGTTGAAAGGGCAATCGGCGAAATCGCGAAGCTCCACACGTCGCCCGCGTCGGAGTACGCCGCCGAGGACGAAAAATTCATAGTGCCGGAGCTTGTCTTCTACCGCGACGACGACGGCGTTTGGCATGTGGACGAGGCAAAAGACGCCTCGCCGCGCCTGCGCATAAACCCCGACTACCGCAAGCTCGCCGCCGACGAGCGCGTCCGCCCGGAGGAACGCGCGTACATCAAGGAGAAAATCCGCGACGGAAAATTCCTCATGGACGCCGTGGATTTGCGGCGCAAAACCATTCTCAAAATCGGGCGCGCGATACTCGAAAGGCAGTCCGGATTTTTCGAAAACGGCAGGGACGCCCTCAAACCAATGACAATGCAGGACGTCGCCGACGAAATCGGCGTGCACGCGACGACGGTCGGACGCGCGATTTCGGAAAAATACGCGCAGACGCCGCACGGGCTTCTGCCGCTCAAATTCTTTTTCAGCGGCGGATACGAGTCGGCTGACGGAGGCGGGCTTTCGAGCGAGTCGGTGAAAAACATGATAAGAAAAATCGTTTCGGAGGAGTCGCCGCGCGCGCCGCTGAGCGACTCGAAAATCGCGGAAATGCTCGCGGAGGACGGCGTGAGCGTCGCCCGCCGAACCGTCGCAAAATACCGCGAGGAGCTCGGCATACCCGCAAAAACTTTGAGAAAACGCTTCTGATATGTTCGAAGAAACAACACTTATTATCGACGCGTGCGGAGAGCGCGTGAAAATGTCGCTGGCAAAAAACGGCGAGCAGATTTTCGAAACCGTCTCCGACAGGCAGGCGATTGAAAGCGCGGCGCAGTGCGCCCTTGCGCTCCCCTTAGAGCTGCGCGAAATCCGCGCGTACGCAATCTGCACGGGGCCGGGGTCTATGCTCGGCACGCGCTTCGCAAGCGCGTTCGCGTCTACCCTCGCGAAGCTCTCCGACGCCGAAATTTTCGAGTGGGACGCAATGCTTGCCGCCGCGCACGCAATAGCCGACGGCGGAGAGGCGGCGGAATTTTCGCTCGTCGCGCCGTCGCGCAGGGGCTTCGCAAACATAGTAAATTTCGCAAACGGCGGCGTGGAGCTTGAAGCGGAGGTCGAGCTTGAAAGGCTGGAAGGAATCGCAAAGCAGAAAAAATTTCTGCTCCGCCAGCGCAAGTCGGATTTCGATTTCGAGGAATTCGACCCGTCGCCGCGGCAGCTCTTCGAGACGCTCAAAAAGCACCCCGAACTCGCAAAAAAATGCGAGCTGCCGCCCGACGCAAAACCGCTTTCTAAAAGGGAATATGTAAAATGGAAGGGTCAAGCACACATCTGAGGTGCTCGGTGCGCATAGACTTGTGCGCGCTTGAACGAAACCTCGGCAAACTCAAATATTTCATGCCGAAATCGCGCGGGTACATTGCGCTCGTCTCCGCCGACGCGTTCGGCTACGGCGTGGAGGCGGCCGTCGTGCGCCTCATGCTAAGCGGCGCGGACGCGTTCGCGGTCACAAACGTAAGCGAGGGCGCGAGAGTCCGCGAGGTCGGGTCAGGCTGGAAGGTCGTGGTGATGTCGTCGTCGCTCCCCGGCGAGGAGGACGAATACTTCGAAAACTCCCTCACGCCCGTGCTCGTAAGTTGCGAGGAAATCGCCCGCTTCGAAAAAAAGGCGGAGGAACTCGGCGCGACGCTCGCAGTCCACATGCGCCTGCCGACCGTCGGCGAAACGGTGCCGTCGCCCGAAGAGGCAAAAAAAATGCTCGACGCGCTGCTCGAATCGAAGCGGCTCAAACTCGAAGCGTTCTGCCTGCTCGGCACGGGAACGGGCGCTCCGCAGGAGGGCGCAATGCCCGACGCCGACTTCGTCGAATACGCGAAAAGGAAAACCGACAGCCTCGGCGCAAAAATTTTCGTCCACCACAGCGACGTCTGCGACGTCTCCGCGCTGCCGTTCGACCGCGCGCTGCGGGCGGGGCTTGTGCTCTTCGGCATGAAGCCGTCGGAAAACTCCATTTTAAAGGGCTTCGAACCGGAACATGTGCTGACGTTCAGAAGCTCCGTAAGCCAGATTAAGAACCTGCCCAAGGGCGCAACGGTCGGCTACGGGCGGACGTACATTCTGAAAAAGGACTCGCGCGTGGCTCTGCTTTCGGTGGGCTACGGCGACGGCGTGCCGCGCAACGCGAGCGAAAAGATGGACGTCATCATCAGGGGCAAACGCGCAACCGTAATCGGGCGCGTCTCGATGGACCAAGCGGCAATCGACGTCAGCGACTTCGACGAAATCGAAGTGGGCGACGAGGCGATAATCGTCGGAGAGAGCGGCGGAATTTCGATTCCGATTGAGGAATACGCGGGCAGACTGGGCATTACCCCCGCGCAGGCGCTTACATCAATTACAAAGAGGGTGGCGCGTTTCTACAAAATGCTATATTAATTGAAAAAAAAGCTTGTCAAACGCAAACGCCAAGGTAAATTGATTTGCTTATAAAAAAACGGGCCGTAGCGCAGTCTGGTAGCGCGCTTGCATGGGGTGCAAGAGGTCCCGAGTTCGATCCTCGGCGGCCCGACGTTTTTCAAAAAACCGCAAATTCGTTTGCGGTTTTTTTGCGCCCACCTGCGGCGCATTGCCCCCTGCCCGCCGCTTTTTATTCATTCGGCTATCTTTGTGATGAGCGGAAAAATCGGCTTCCCGCGCACACGGCTTGCTCCGTGTTTTGCCGAATATCCAGAGCGTAAATTAAGGCAGTTTCATATAAATCAGCGGGTACGGGCGGTGTTGTTCGTCGAGGGCGGAGCGTTTATATGCCTTGAAGCCGAGGTGTTCGTAAAAGCCCACGGCTTGCGGGTTCTGTTCGTTGACTGTCAAATTGTCCATGCGGTATTTTTCAATTCCGTATTCGACAAGTTTGCGCCCCGCGCCTTTGCCTTTCTTCGACGACTCTACAAACAGCATTTCCAAGCGGCGGTTCTCGACGCCCATCCGTAAACCGCGCCGCTTTCGTCGGATGCGAGCGCGAGGTTTTCGACGGCGTTCAGCCCTGCGCGGACTTCGGGTTCTATTGCGTCTATTTCGCGCGGCGTCAGAAATGTATGCGTTGCGGAGACGGACTTCCGCCAAATGTTGGCGAGCCTGTCGACTAGCTCCTGCGTTCGCGCGGTCTGTTCCCTTATTTCCATTTAGTTTATTTCCCGATTTGCCGCAAAGTCGCGGGCGGATTGCCGATTATCGGCGGGTATTTTTTAACACATTCAAGCCGCAAAGGTTGATTTTACGCGTCAAATATTGCCGTAATGAATTAATATCAGCATAAAAAAAACGCACCGAAAAGCAAAAATTCGGCACGTTTTGTCAAATTACATTAAATTTACAGAAATGTTATTCTTCTGAAAAATCGCGCGAGCGGAAGCGTCCGCCTTCGTCGTCGTCGCGTTGGCGGAAGTTGTCGCGCGGGCGGAAGCCGCTTTTCGGGCGGTAGGATTTATCGCCGAATTTGCCGCCGCGGTTGAAATCGCCTTTCGGGCGATAGCCGTCGTTGCCAAATTTGCGCGGGCGGTACTCGCCGTCGCCGCCGAAGCCGTCGTCGGAGCGGGGACGGAAGCCTTCGCCGCGGGGCTTGAAGCCTCCCTCGCGCGGGCGGTAGCCGTCTCCCGAACGGAAGTTTCCGCGCGGGCGGAAGCCGCCTCTCGGACGGTATTCGCCGTCGGAGTTCTGGCGGAAATTCCCGCCGTCGCGCCTAAATTCGCCCGATTGGCGGGTGTCGGAATCTTCGCGGCGGCGGTTGTCGAAGCGTCCCGAATTGCGTGGGCGGAAGCCGCCGCCGAAGCCGTTAAAGCGTTCCGTGCGCTCCCTGCTTCTGTCCACTTTCATGGGCCTGCCGCCGAGTTCCGCGCCGTCGAGGGTTTCTATCGCCGCCTGCGCCTGCTGCTCGTCGTCCATGGACACAAAGGCGATTCCCCTGAATCTGCCCGAAAATTTATCCATGAGCATTTTTACGTTCGAGACCGCTCCGCATTCGGCAAACTTGTCCCTAATTTCCTGTTCGGTAATATCGAAGGGCAGATTGCCCACGAAGATTTCCATTTTATTTCCTATCTGCTTTTATTTTTTGTCGGAATCCCCCGACGGGGCTTCCCTAAATTCTATTGCTTTGCGCTTTCGGGCAAAATTTCAATGCGACTCTCATCTCAAACTATCGGCAAAATCCCGCCGCGCTTTCGGAAAAATACGCGAACAGGCTCAAAATGCGGCGTTCGGAAGAATGTCCGCATGGGCAATGCAAAAAATGTCCGAAGCCGCGCGAGGAAAGCCGAGTTTCCGCCGAAGCTACGCCGAGAATAAACGCCGCCGTTGTGTTGCCAGACAAAAAAATCCCCGACGGAGAGTGCTCCGATGAGGATTCCGAGAGTGTTTCGCGCGCAATTAAATTGCGGGATATTCTATTGTGTGCGTGAAGCAACCTGTTGGTAGGGTGGGAAACTACGCCTTTTCGACGAGACCCGCCTTGATGGCTTTTACGCTGACCCATTCGCGCTTGACTGCGCCGTTTGCCATGCGAACGCGAATGCGCTGCACATTGGGCTTGAATGTGCGCTTTGTCTGCTTGACGAGCTGCAAACCGATACCGCCGCTCTTTTTGCTTTGACCTTTGTGAATGATTCTGCGGCCTTTAACGGGACGCTTGCCTGTTACTGAACATACTCTTGCCATGATAGAAAAAATCTTATAGATGTTGAAATTTTGAAATAAAGCACCTTAGCCGCGCGAATCCGCATTGCAAGCCTTTTTTTTAGGCGCAGGGCAAATTCGGCGGCGTATGCTTTATTTGCCGAGGTCGGCATTGGCGAGTTTTCTCGCCGCCTTAGCCGCGCTTGCGCGCACCTTGCGCTTGCGGGAGGCAAGGAGCCTCTGTCTGCGTGCGTTGGGCTTTGCGCCCGCGCTCTTTTTACCAGGCTTGCGCTTGGCTTTCGATGTCCATTGAATGAGTCCGCTCATAGTTTTGTCTTTCGAATTTGCGTTGTTTAAAAAATTAAAACGGCTGAATTTAACTGTTTTTTGCTGGCGTTCCAGCTTTTTTTTTATTTTTTTTCAAAGCGAAACTTTTTTGGGGGAAAGGCGTTCGACACTATGAAGGAAAAACGTACAGTGCAGACAAGCCCGACATTCATTCAAGGCGCGACGGGAAGCGCGGCGGCAGGCGACGGCGATGCGGCTCTGATGATTCAGGCGGCGGACGGCTCGGAGCATGCGTTCAGAATGCTCGTCGAGAAGTGGCAGAGGCCGCTGGCGAACTACTTCTACCGCTCGTGCTCCGATATGCACGCGGCGGAGGACATGACCCAGCAGACGTTCCTCAACCTCTACCGCGCCCGCGAAAGCTACGCCGAGTACGCCGGCGGAGACGCCCGAAAGGCGAAGTTTTCCACATACCTTTTCCGCATAGCGCGGAACGTGCTGATTTCGGAGCACCGCAAGAGGGTAAGACGCCCCTCCGACGCCACAGACCCCGCCGACCTGGACTTCCCCGCGGAAGACGCCCGCTCGACGCCCGTGTCGGAGCTGGAGGAGATTTTCTATGCGGCGGTCGAAGACCTACCCGAAAACCAGCGCACCGCAATTCTGTTTCTCAAACAGCAGCAACTTTCATACGAAGAGATTGCTGAGGCAATGAAAGCCAACGTGCAATCGGTAAAAACGTGGATTCACCGCGCGAGAAACGCGCTGCGGGAAGTCCTGAAAAATTCGGAGTAAAAAACAATGGATATTGAAAAGCCCAAAACGCCCGACGAGAAAATCGACGCGCTCCTCGCCGCCGACACCCCCGCCCTGCCCGACTCTTTCACGGAAAGCGTGATGGCGGCGGCGCGGAAAATTTCGGCGGAGGAAAAGCTCGCCGACGGGCGGATAGACGCGCTCTTGGAGCGGCTTGCCGCCTTCCCGAACGCGACCGACAAAATCATGGCGGCGGTCGCAAAGGCGGGGGCGTCGCGCAGGGTGCGCAACTCGATACTCTCGTGCGCCTCCGCGCTGGCGGCGGCGGCATGCGCGGCGGTCGCGGTGTTTTCGGCGACAGCCGACGCCACTATGCCGCGCGGGGTAATCACCGCCGACGACTTCGCAGAAATGTCGCTTATCGACGAGGAAATAAGCGGGATAGCCGCGCTCGTCATACAGGAGGAATTCATAGACCTCGCCCGATAGGCAAACGGGGTTTCAAACACGGGGCGCAAGTTGCGGAGTGAAAGCCGCATTTGCGCCTTTGTTGTACGCGGTGTAGAAAATTTCCCGCAAAAGGCGGAAAATCGGCGGGATAAACGGAACGCGGGACGGGCGGAAAATGTCGGTAAAAACGGAAAAAACGGCGCAAAATTTGCTTGCGTTGAAAACGCGCCGTCAATAGCGTTTCCATAGAGTATGAAGAAAACTTTTATTTCTACCCCCCCCGTTCAAAAAAAGCTTTCGGAAAGAAAGGCTTTCGCGCTCGTGCTTTCGCTTGCGCTGATGGGCTTTATGGTTCTGCTTATCGTGACCCTCGCGACGATGGTCCAGATGCAGATGAGACTCAGCCGCCAGAGCATGAACGACTTTAAGGCCAAACAGGCCGCCAAATTCGCGGCGTATCAGGCAATGAGCCGCGTGCAGAGCGCGCTCGGCCCCGACCAGCGAATAACCGCACACGCAATGATGTTCGACGACACCGTGGCGTCGCCGATTACGGAGCTTGACAACGACAAGAAGTTCGAGTGGTGGAGCGCGCCGATGAACATCGACCGCGACGAGGCGGAGAAAATAGACGACGCCGCGATTTCGCAAAACCGCTACTGGGTCGGCGTGTGGGACTCGCGCAGGGGCTACTCGCCCGAAAAGCAGCTCCGCCAGCAGGCGCGGTCGGACTATATCACAAACACGGTCGAACGCGCGCTCACTTGGCTTGTGTCGGGCAATAAAATCAGGGAAAAGGAAAGCACGGACTATTCCGTGGTGAGATACCGCCCGACATCGAAGCTCGACGACGGCAAATACGTACGCGCAGTCAGCGCAGGCTCGTACTCCGACGAATACGGCGCGCCACGCTCCGACCGCGACGTTCTTGCGCCGCTTGTTACCCTCGACGTAGACCCCAACCCCATCACGGGCGAAAAAATCAGCGACGGCAAGGAAACGCGCATTGCGTGGTGGGTAGCCGACGAAGGGCAAAAGGCGTCGCTCAACGCGGTCGCAACGGAGGACATGTTCGAGCACGCAAACCGCATCAATTACAGAATACAGAGCTTGCCGTTCTACTCGGGCATTCACGGCCTGACGGTATCGGGCATGGGCGGCAAGGCGGGAACAAAGGCGTTCGACCTCGACTTCCGCGACGGCGACGACCAAAGCTCGATGGCGCGTATCCGCAACCTCGACGACATCAAACAGCTCGACATTTTCCGCTCGGGCTCGCTGCCCGACAACACCCTGCTTTCGAGGGTGTTCTTCCACAGCGCAAGCTTCAACACAAAGGGCATACTCGTAAACGTGCGCGACGGCGGTTTGAAGAAGGACCTTTCCCTCGGTCTTACCCGAAAGGACTTCGGCAACGAAGACGAAGAGCTGCTCGACAAAGACAACAACAACGCGCCCGAATATTTCGAACGCCCCTACGGCGTGGCGGGCTTCGACTTCAAAACGACGGCATACCCGCTCGTAAAGGACAACGTATACAGATACCACCACAACCCGAACAAATCGGGCGAGCCCGACAGAAAGCTCAGGGGCACGGGGCACATCTTCGGCCCGCAGATGTACGGGCACGAAAACACAGCCGACGCAGAATCGCTCTCGACTATCCGGCTGATGGCGGACATGTTCGACGACAAATACATTTGGAAAGACCCCGGCGGCCCTCTTTGGGACCAGCTCCGCTCCTATTATAATACGAGAACCGAAGACCTCGCCGACCGCGAAACGCTCGACGCCCGCGTTCAGACGGACGACCGATACGGACTCAAACCCGTTGTAAAACGCTTCCAAGTGTTCTACGTTCCCACTTTCGTAAACTACGGCGGACAGAAGTACGGACTGCGTCTGCACATCATGCCGCTGCTGATTCTCTACAATCCGTACGATACGAAAATCAAGGGCGACACATACTACGCAATCCGCGTGTGGGGGCAGTTCAGACACCCCACGGGCGCGTTCAGGTTTGCAATCGGCTACGAAACGGGGCAGTACTTCCAGTGCCTGAGAGACCTCCGCACGGAAATTATCCCCTCGATGAGCGACGAAGTCACCCGCGCCGACCCCGACAAAAAATCGCTCCGCCAGTTCATGCTTCCGTTCAGGCGCGGCACGGTCTGGGGAAGAAACGAACAGACCGACAGCGGCACAATCGTCAACAACATCAACCCGACCTCGAACAACGCCTACCCGATTAAGTGGCTTATGTCGCGCTACACGGCGTTCTTCGAAGGTTTCAGATACGGAAATACCGACGTTCCCGCATTTCCGCTGGGCTACGGCATAAAGCAGAACATGCTTTCACAGGCGGACATAAAAAACGCAATCGCGCAAACAAACCTCAATGTCTCCGAAACATTCAAATGGAGGCACTGGAAAGACATCGTGGCGGACGGCAACATAGTCCCGTCGAGCGAGCTTGCCTCGGAAAGAGCTACGTCGGGCAGAAACCGCTACGCCGCGCGGGTTGCGAGAATCCCGCTCTACCTCAACAGCATAATCTACGCGGTTACGCACGGCTCTTACTTTAACTCTATCCTAAAAGACCCCGACGCCGCCGAAGGCTACCTGTTCTTCGCCCAGCGCAGTATCGACGCCCGCAACCCCGAAAACGCGAGCAAAATCTACTCCGCAGGCGACGGCAACACCGACGACGCGAACTTGCGCTTCATGGCTTACGACGCAAAGGGAATCGAGCCCGGTAAAGCCAAGATTTTCTCTATGAAGAAAATCATAAGCTACGTCGGCAACCCGAAAAACAAGGGCAGTTCTTCCGACCAAGACAAGGACGGCCCGAACGGCGTACTCGAAGAAAACGCAACAAAGAGCCTTTACGAAGAGCGCGACGCTATGATGTACGGGCTCGACAACGGCGGCGTTCTCGGCGGCTGCTTCTATGTGGATATTCCCCACCCCGAAGCCGAACACGCCGCGAAGTACGACAACGACACCGACTGGCAGTACAGAGACAGGCTCGGCAAATACGTTCTCTTCGACCTCGACCTCATCGCCGCGTGCAACATCAAGGACGTTAACGGCGCGAACATGGAGACAAACATCAACAACCTGTATATCGATATGCAGGATATTGAAGGCGTCTACCCGCGCAAGGAAATGATAGGCATGGAAAACCACAAAATGCTGGGTGCCTCCTTCAACATGACGCCGCTCGGCTACGCAATTTCGGCATACAACCTTGACTATACCCGCCCGACGGACTGCTCGTCATTCCCGCCGATGTCGAACGCGAAGTACTGGAACCCGATTCACAGACACCAGCTTGAATATGTCCGCCTGAACCTCGACATCTGGATTTGGAAGCGCGAAGGTTTCGAATTTGCAAAGTTCTGCCCACCTGCAAATAAGAACGTAGGTAAAGACTTCGCGGCTGGCTTGCAGATTATGGGTCCCTCGCTCATGCACATGCGCGGCTTCCGCTTCTTCTGCTTCAAACAGCCCAGCTTCCCCGACCCGTCAATCGGCGCGTACGGACAGAAAACGCAGTCGGGCGAGGCGCAAAACTACTACGTATATACAAACTACCACTGCCCGGGAGAGGCGCGCATGGACAACGGAAGGTCGCTGTTCCTCGCCGCGTACCGCAATACCGACACGAACTCGAACGGCGCGTGGTACTCCGACGGCGTAAACGGCGGCGGCAACCAGACGGTTGACGGCGCGCTGAAACAGCTGCTCGGCTTCGGAACGCCGTTCTCGACCAACGCGCCAGGCAACGACGAATCAAAGTTGGGCGCAGGCTCGACGGTAGCGACAGAACCTATCCACCGCGCCCGATTCTACATCAACTGGCTCACGCTCAACCCCCGCAGACACTCGGCAAACTACTGGAAAAACCACGACAACTGCCGCATGTACAACTCGTCGGCGCAGTACATTCCGTCGGTCGACGCAACGGGAATCTGCATGGACACCGAAGGGCTGGGCGACACCCTCCCGCAGGCAATTAGGCACAACAAAGACCTCTCGGTTAACAGCACAAACTACAACTATGCGGCGCAGCTCTACGCGTCAATCAACGACACCACAGGCAGAGTGCCCTACGGCCTGATTTTCGCGCAGCCCTACGCAAACAGCTCGGCTGGGCACGAACCGTTCTTCAACGTCCGCCCCTTCGTGAACTCCAACATTCACGCGACGGGCTACTACGGAGACTGGTCGGGCAGGGAAATCCCGATTTCGGGCGAAAAGAAAACGCTCTACAACACGATTTCCCGACTGACAAAGACAATGCAGTCGCTCAATCAGGCTTACGGAACGAAGGACGGCATGACCTACGTCGGCAACTCGCTCGTGGGCGTCGCAGACGGACACGTAAGAATAGGTCTGAAAGAGGAATTGGGAACATACCAAGCCCCCGTTATCCACGTTCTCAGAAAGACGGAAGTTGTATCCAACCCCGCAAACCTCGCGGGCGCGGGGCTTTCGTTCGGCATAGGCAAATACCAGGGCACGACGTGGCTCTACGAAGACACTGCAAGCGGAGACTACGCGAACCTCGTAAACAGCGACCAGTTCCAACGCTCCTACGGCTTGCAGACAAACGAATCGCAGTACCCGACGCTCGCGATTGGCAACTCGCTCTGCCCCTCCCGAATCTCGCCCGAACGCGCCTACCATGTGACATGGCTCGACGGCGCAAGCGCGGTTTGGGACAGAAACGACGACAACAACTCGGTGTCGCGCTCGGGCAAGTTCGACGGCAAAAGGGAATCGGCGTACTACGAAGACCGCGGAGTGCTCTACGACATCTCTTGGCAGCTAAACGACGCCCTCTGGGACGAATACTTCTTCTCAACCCTCCCCTACCGCAAGGACGAGGCAAAGAACACCCTCGACCAGGAATACGCCTACCCGCAGAACCCGCGTATCCGCTACGCAGTAGAACGCGACGACTACCTCTCTCTCAGAGACCTTACCTCAGACTCAAACAAGGAACAGTTCGAGGAAAACGCCTCAAAGTTCTGGGTAAACGGAGCGTTCAACGTGAACTCCACAAGCGTGGACGCGTGGAAGGCGGTGCTCTCAACCTACTACGGGCAGGAAATCCGCGACTATCAGGGCAAGAGCCTCAAGCTGGAGCAGTCCGACGCCGCCGCGTTCCACCGCTGGCAGGCGCCCTACTCGGCAAAGGAATTCACCTCGTCTTCGTCGATTACAGAAGAAGACACCGCGTTCCAAGGGTTCAGGGCTTTGAGCGCGGAGGAAATTGAAGAGCTTGCCGTGGCGATTGTAGAACACGTCAAGGACAGAGGCCCGTTCTATTCGATGTCGCACTTCGTCAACAGAGTCGTTCCCGACCTCTCGGCGGAACAACGCTACACGGAGGAATACCTCGGCAACGGCAAAGTTCCCCTGCCCTCAAAGCTCGACGACCGCAAAAACCTCGAAAAGGAATACGACGACCAAATTACATACCGCGTCTCGCACGCGCAGAAGGGCGTCTTGCAGGCGGCGATAGACTCGACTTCAATCAACTACCCGTTCCACACCGACAAAGACTTCATCATCTCGATAGACAACAACCGCAACATGTCGGAGGCTTTGCAGTACGACAACAACTGTAAGGACTATCAGGACGTGAAGAAGATTTGGGAAAACTGGCGCGGAGCTATCGGCCCGCAGGCGACGGGCGCACCCGCGTACCTCATGCAGCAGGATTTGCTTGCGCGCCTCGGCTCGTTCCTGACGGTGCGTTCCGACACGTTCAAAATCCGCGCATACGGCGAAGTCCGCAACCCCGTTTCGGGAGCGGTCGAAGGCAAGGCGTGGTGCGAAATGGTCGTGCAGCGCATGCCAGAATATTTCGACTCTGAATCGCAAAATCAGGAACCGTGGAGAATCAGCGGCCGCGAACACGAAATCGGCTATCAGGAAAAGGTCAACGACCAGCGCAACTTCAACACGCACGTAGACGAGCTCAACGACCTCAACAAGGAACTCGGCAGACGCTTCAAAATCGTCTCATTCCGCTGGCTGAACGAAAAGGAAATCTAACACAACAATGCTAAGGAAACTCGCAACACTCGTGTTTCTGTGCGCGTCGGTTTTGTGCGCGCAGCAGGAACGGCAGCCACAACAACAGACGGAACAGAAAACGCAGGAGGAAAGCGTCGACGTTACAATCAAAATCTTCAAATGGGCGTACTCAAACGCAATGACGATTCCCAATATCGGCGGCGGCGTCTCGACCGTCCGCGCCTCGAAAGACCAAAACTTCGACCTTTGGTATAAATCGGGAGACGCCTACAAGGTTTTGAAAGTGTCGTCGGGTTCGATGTCGAACGCGATACACTACAAAGGACCGCGCACGATGGTCTTCTACAAGCGCGAAGCGGTCGCCACGGAAGACGGCACGCAGTACAACTACCGCGAAGCCTGCCGCATGACAATCCCCCTCGGAATAGACGAACTCTTCGCGATGATGTTCAAAACGGGACGCTCGGTGGTATTCTACCCAATCAACGTCTCGCCGAAAACCCTCCCCAAAGAGAAAATCGCCGTAATCAACATGACCTCGCACAGGGTCGCGCTGATGGTCGGCAAAGAGCCGAAACTGCTCGGCTCGGGCGCGAACGCAATCTTCAAGCCCAAGCAGAAGGGGGACACTTCGGTTGAAATCCAGATTGCGAGAATGGTTGACCGCAAATGGAAGCCCGTCTACCACAACAATGTGTCAACCCCAAAAGACGCGCGGTGCGTGGTGCTTCTCTACGACCCCGTAAACAGGGCGTCGCCGAAATTCACGGTGCTTGTGCTCACGCTCTAAAACCGCGGCGGGCACAGCGCGCAAATTTTCCCGCGCGGAGGCAAAACGCGCCCGAACCGCAAACGGCGGGAGGATTTCTAACAAAAGTCCGCACATGCTCAAACATTCCCAAAATGCGGTGAAAAATTCGCGCACCGCGCCTCAAAAAATGTGGACAAAACAAACCGATTATTTCATTCTTTTGCAATTATGAACTTCAACACTATATTGGATATCGCAGTATTTATTGCGTTCATCGCGGCGGTCGTTTTCGTCGGATTGTATAAAAGCCGCGGAGAAGGCGGCAGCGAAGACTACTTCCTTGCGGGGCGCGGACTCACTTGGTGGCTCATCGGCATTTCACTCATTGCCGCAAACATCTCCACGGAACAGTTCGTGGGCATGAGCGGAAGCGCGGCGGGCATTTCGGGGCTGGCAATCGCAAGCTACGAATGGATGGCGGCAATCACGCTCGTCTTCGTGGCGTTCCTGTTCCTGCCCAAATTCCTCAAAAGCGGAATCTACACGGTGCCGCAGTTCCTCGAATTCAGGTTCGACGCGCTCTCGCGCTCGGTGATGTCGTTCATGATGGTGATTGTGCTCGTGCTAGTGAACGTGACGGCGGTCATCTATTCGGGCGCGACGGTCGCCGACACGGTGTTCGGACACTCCGCAGACCTCCCCTTTGCGCTCGACCTCGAAGTCGCGTGCTGGGGCATCGGGATTATCGCGGCGGTGTACGTCTGCGCGGGCGGCTTGAAGGCGTGCGCGTGGGCCGACCTTTTGCAGGGCACGGCTCTCATCGTAGGCGGCATGCTGATTGCGTACTTCGCCTTCGACGCGTTCGCGGCAAAGCCCGCGGCGGAAATCGCAACGACGGCTACGTTCACGCCGCAGGCTCTCGACTCCCTCAAAGACGCGGGCATCATCGAAAAATTCGTATCGCTCAACTACGACAAACTAACAATGTTCATGCCCGCAGACCACTCCGAAATTCCGTGGACTGCCCTCATCATCGGCCTGTGGATTCCCAATTTCTACTACTGGGGCTTCAACCAGTACATCATTCAGCGCACGCTCGGCGCGTCGAGCCTTGCGGAAGGCCAAAAGGGCATCATGCTTGCGGCGGGGCTTAAACTCATAATTCCGTTCATCATCGTAATCCCCGGAATCATGGCGTTCAACCTCTATTCCGACGACCAGGCGCACGCGGCGCAGATGGACAAGAAAATCGCGACGGAAAACGCCAAGGCGTACTCCGTTGTGTACTTCGACTGGCTCGACCAAAACAACAAAAAATACGACCCCCGCCTTGCGGTAGAAACGTTCTCGTACGAGCAGAAAAAGGGCGCAAAGCACCCGATTTTCTCGGAGCACGAAATGAACGCCCTCCACGACGAATACGCCCGCGCAAAGGCCGACGGCACCGTTTACCTCACGCAGTTCGTCTACGACAAGGGCTGGGCGAAGGCAAACGAAAACGGCGCAAAGGCTCTCGTCGACGCATGGAATGCGCGCAACTCGGCGAACTTCGACGACCCCATGTCGACGAAAAAAACCTTCTACGGCTACAAGTACGACTCCGCTTTCGGGCTGCTCATCACAAAGGTGCTCCCCGCGGGCTTCGGTCTCAAAGGCTTCATTTTCGCCGCACTCCTCGGCGCGGTCGTAAGCTCGCTTGCGGCAATGCTCAACGCGGCGTCCACGATTTTCACAATCGACATCTACCAGAAATTCCTGAACAAAAACGCGAGCGACAAAAACCAAGTGCTCGTCGGCAGGCTTTCGGTGCTGATTTTCGCGGTCATCGGCTGCCTCGTAGCCCCCGTGCTCGCAAACCCGAACCTCGGAACGGTGTTCGTGTACATTCAGGAATTTCAGGGCTTCCTCTCGCCGGGCATTTTGGCGGTGTTCATCTTCGGCATGTTCTCGCGCAGGGCCCCGCGCTTCGCGGGCGCAATCGGCATCATAACAAGCCCCGTGGTCTACGGCCTGCTCAAACTCTTCTGCGGCGACATCGCGTTCCTCAACAGAATGGCGATTACGTTCGCGGTATCTCTGGGCATCATGGCGTTGCTCACGCTCGTAAAGCCGCTTAAACAGGATATCGTAATGCCCGAAAACACAACCATGGACCTGTCGTCGTCGAGGGGCGCAAAGATTTCGGGAATCGCGATTCTCGTGACGTGCGTTGCGCTCTACGTCGCGTTCTCGGGGCTCTTCCTCCACGCACCGCAAATGTAGGGAAATATGAAAGAATCACTCGTATCTTCTTTTGAAAAAATCTTCGGGCGCAAGCCCGAAGCCCTCGCGCAGGCTCCGGGGAGAATCGAATTCATCGGCAACCACACCGACTACAACGGCGGTCTCGTAATGGGGGTCGCGCTCGACAAGGACGTGATGGTTGCAATCGCAAAGCGCGCCGACCGCAGGCTGTGCTTCGCCCGCGCAAAATTCGGCGACAAGGTTTTCGTAGAACTCGACGCACTCGAAAAACAGCCCAAAGAGCTGAACTGGGTAAACTATCCGCTGGGCGTGTTCAAGTTCCTCGTGCAGGCGGGGCTGAAAGCCGACTGCGGCTTCGACATGCTCGATTGCAGCAACCTGCCCGCGGGCGCGGGGCTTAGCTCCTCGGCGGCAATCGAACTGGCGAGCGCGTACGCGATGTCGAAACTCTACGGCTTCGAAGCCGACCGCAAGACGCTCGTGAAAATCGGGCGCAAGTGCGAAAACGAATTCGTCGGAATGCCCTGCGGCATTCTCGACCAGGGCGTTTCGGGCTTCGGCAAAAAGGACACAATCGTTTACATCGACTGCCTCACTGAGGAATTTTCAAACTATCCCCTGCCCCCGAACTGCCGCTTCTGGCTCTTCAACTCCACAAAGAAACACGCGCTCGTGGACGGGCTGTACGCGGCAAGGCACGCGGAGTGCATGGAGGCGGCGAAAATCCTCTCGAACGGCGGCGGGCAAAAACCGCTAAGGGCGTTCACGCCCGCCGATTTGGAGTCGGCAAAAGACAAAATGTCGGACGTAGTTTACCGCCGCGCAAAACACGTTATCGAAGAAAACGCCCGCGTGGTGAAGGCCAAGGAACTGCTGCTTTCGGGCGACATCGCGGGGGTCGGCAAACTTCTGAACGCCTCGCATGAAAGCTCGCGCAGGCTCTTCGAAAACTCCTGCGAAGAGCTCGACTTCCTCGTCGATACGGTCTCGACAATGAAGGGCGTTTTCGGCGCGCGCCTGAGCGGCGGCGGATTCGGCGGCGCGGTAATGGCGCTGACGGACGAAACGTTCTCGCAAGCCGACGCCGAAAAGGTCGCGGAACTCTACGAGGCGAAATTCGGCAAAAAACCCACGGTATTTACTTGCGCGTCGGGCGACGGCGCGAAAACCGTATAACTTGGACAAAAGCGCGTCGGGTGGCGCGCTTTTTTCTTGAAGAAAATGGGCGTCGGGCTAATTTCGCCGACTCCCGAAAACAATTTAACCAATAGAATCGCAATCATGAATGTACTGGTAATCGGAGGCGCGGGCTACATCGGAAGCCACTGCGTAAGACAACTCATAGCCGCGGGGCACAAACCCGTGGTTCTCGACAACCTTGTCTACGGACACAAGGGGGCTTTGCTGCCGTCGGTAAAATTCTACCGCGGAAACCTCGAAGACAAAAAGCTTGTGGGCGAAATTCTCGACAACGAGAAAATCGACATCGTAATGCACTTCGCGGCGTTCATCAACGTCGGCGAATCGGTCATGAACCCCATCAAGTACTACTACAACAACCTTTCGGGCGTAATAACGCTCATCGAAACGATGATAGAGCACGGCGTGAAAAAGTTCGTGTTCTCGTCAACCTGCGCGACTTTCGGCGTGCCGCAGAAGCTTCCGCTCACCGAAGACCACCCGCAGCTGCCGATTAACCCCTACGGTCAGACGAAGCTCGACGTCGAAAACTTCCTCAAAGCATGCGCGCGCGCATACGGGCTGAGCTTTGTGGCGTTGCGCTACTTCAACGCGTCGGGCGCGGCGGAGGACGGCACAATCGGCGAAGACCACACGCCCGAAACGCACATCATTCCGCTTACGATTTTCGCCGCAACGGGCAAACGCCCCTCGATTAACGTCTTCGGGACAGACTACAATACGCCCGACGGCACATGCCTGCGCGACTATGTCCACGTTGACGACCTCTGCCGCGCTCACATCGCCGCGTTCAAAAACCTCGAAAAGGAGGGCAGCTGCTCGTTCTACAACCTCGGCACGGGCACGCCGAACTCGGTTCTGGAAATCATCAAGGGCGTCGAGGAAGTCACGGGGCTGAAAGTTCCCGTGGTCTACGGCGCGCGCCGCGAGGGCGACCCCGACGCGCTCTACGCAAACTCGCAAAAAGCGCAGACGGAACTCGGCTGGAAAATCAAATTCACCGACGTCCGCGCGATTATCGAAACCGCGTGGAGGTGGCACAAAAACAACCCCAACGGATTCCCGAAAGACTAATTTATGGACGCCCAAATTCTCAAAAACAAATTCGAAGCGGCGGGTCAGGGACACGTCTTCAAATACTTCGACAAACTCTCCGAAGGGGAAAAATCGGCGTTGCTCGCGCAGCTCGAACAGGTCGATTTGGCGGAGCTTGACGAACTCAACAAAGAGCTTGTCTTCGCCGAGGCAAAGGGCGCGGCCATCGACTTCTCGAAGCTCGAACCCGCCCCCTACAAGCCGCTCCCCGCAGACAAGGCCTCCGACCCCGAATGGCGCGAGGCAAAACGCGTCGGCGAAGAGGCTATCCGCGCGGGACGCCTTGCGGCGTTCGTCGTGGCGGGCGGACAGGGCACGAGGCTCGGCTTCAACGCCCCCAAAGGCCTCTACAAAGTGACCCCCGTAAAACAGAAGAGCCTCTTTCAGGTCTTTGCCGAAAAAATCCTCTCGGCGTCGAACAAATACGGCGTGCGCATTCCGTGGCTCGTGATGACAAGCCACATCAACGACGCCGCAACCCGCGCGTTCTTCGGGGAAAACAACTTCTTCGGACTCCGCAAAGACGACGTTGTCTTCTTCAAGCAGGGTCTCATGCCAGCGGTAGACCGCGGCGGCAAAATCATCATGGAAAGCAAGTCGAAAATCGCCATGACCCCCGACGGACACGGCGGCTGCCTGCGCGGAATGTGCCGCAGCGGGGCAATCGACGAGCTTAAAAAGCGCGGAATAGACTGCATAAGCTATTTTCAGGTGGACAACCCCCTCGTGAATATCATCGACCCCTATTTTGTGGGATTCCATATCATGAGCGGCTCGGAGATGTCGTCGAAGATGATTCCCAAGGCGTACGAGCTTGAAAAGGTCGGGCACTTCTGCACGCTCGACGGCAAAACGTGCGTCGTGGAATACTCCGACCTCCCCGCGGAATACCAGAAACTGCGCGACGAAAACGGCAAACTGCGCTTTGTGGCGGGCAGCGTGGCAATCCACGTACTCGACCGCGACTTCGTGGAAAAGCTCGGCGGAAACAACTCTTCGGCGAAGCTGCCGTTCCACCGTGCCGACAAGAAAATTCCGTGCATCGACGAAAAGGGCAGGCAAATCAAGCCCGAAAAGCCGAACGGAATCAAATTCGAAATGTTCGTGTTCGACGCGCTCCCGATGGCGAACTCGCCCGTAATCATCGAAGGGTTCAGAGGCGACGAATTCTCGCCCGTCAAGAACGCGGAGGGCCTTGACTCGCCGCTTACATGCAAGAACCACCAGAAACAGCAGGCGGCGCGTTGGCTCGCGAAAGTCGGCGAAAAGCTCGACACTGACGCCGAAAACGTGCCGCTGTTCGACATTGAAATCTCGCCGCTGTTTGCGACGAACGAAGAGGACTTCGCCGAAAACTGGAAAGCCCTCCCCTTCGTGCCGAAAATCGAAGACGGCTTCTACCTCTAAACGAAAATTTGGAAAAACAAAAGGCGGCATTTTTTGCCGCCTTTTTTTGCGCCCGAAAAATCGGTATTTACACAGTCTGCCGCGCCCGCGCCGCAGCGGAGCGACTAAAAGAGCGCGCAACGCGCGAAATGACGCGAAAATTTAAGCGCGGCGGACGGGCGGAATTAAAAGGTTTTGCCGTTTTTCAAAAGCTCCCAAAAAATCTTGGAGCGCGAGGCGAAGACCCTGTCGTTTTCGACGATTTCCGACTCCGCCGCCGCGACGGTTGCGGAGGGGATTGCGCCCGTTTCGGCAAACGCCCTGCCCGCTTCTACAAAAGAATCGAGTATGCGGCGCACGCGCGCCGAACGCGCCCCCAATGCGCCGAAGTAGGGGGTTTCTCCGCGCCTGATGTCGGCGGCGTATTCCATGTTCATGGAGTCCGCGATGGCGGCGTAGGTTTTGGAGAGCGCGTCGAACGACGAAATCCGCCCCGACGCCGCGCCTATTGTTATGAGCTTTTTGCGGGCGGAGGCGGCAATGCAAGCGCAACGCCCCTTTTCGGCATCGTAGGCGTATCCGCGCACGAGCGGGAAGCACCTGTCGAAGAACGCCTTTGTCTGCGCGCTCATGGAATAGAAGTAGACGGGGCTTGCGCACACGAGCGCGTCGGACGCGGCGAGGGTTTCGAGAAGCCCGCGCATGTCGTCGCGCAAAGCGCAGACGCCGCCGCTGCGGACGCAATGGAAACAGCCGAGGCACGGCGAAATTTTAAGCGAGGTCAAATCGGCGTCGAAGACCTCCGCGCCGCCGCCGCGAAGCCCGCGGACGAAGAGGTCGGCAAGCCGCGCGGTCGCGCCGTTTTTGCGCGGGCTTCCCCTTACGACAAGAACCTTCATTTCGCCTCCGCGAGCACGAGCGTGCCCGACGCCGCGACTTTCCGCCCGCTCGAAATTTCGACCGAAAACTGGCGCAAAGCCCCGAACGATTTTGCAAGCTCGGCGCGAATCGCAAGCGTTTCGCCCGCATGCACCACGTTTGTGAATTTCACGTTGTTCGAGGCAAGGTAGAACACCCGCGCAGGCTCGGTCGGCTGAGCCCCGCCCGCGGCGTCGAGGGCCACGATAATCCCGCTCGACTGCGCCATTGCCTCGACCATCAAGACCCCCGGCATAATCGGGTTGTCGGGGAAGTGCCCCTTGAAAAACGGATATTCGGGGTCGAGAAAAAGCCTGCATTCGACGGATTTCCCGCGCTCGTACGACTCCACCGAATCGACGAACAAAAACGGTTCGCGCTGCGGCAGATATTTTTTTACTTCGTCTTTTCCGAGAATCATTGGGGCATTATCGCCCGCCGCTCCCCGCCGCGCAAGACTTTTCGGCGCGGATTTCCGCCACGCGCTTTGCAATCATGCGCTGGGCGGCGGCGCAAAGCGCGTCGGCGTTGCGGTAGTCGGACGGTTTCAGCACGCCGATTCCCTCGACGGTATACGACGCCATGCGCGGCGGCAAAAGCCCCTTCTGGTCTTTCGAAAAAAACGGCGAATCCGCAACGACGCACATCGCAACTACATCGCAGCCGCGCTCGTACGCGAGCTTGAACGCAAGGCTCTTGAACTCGCCAACGCGCCCCGACTTCGAGCGCGAGCCTTCGGGAAAAATCAGGTAGTTTTTGCCCTCCGCAAGCAGCCGCTTCGAGCGTTCGAGCACATAAGAAAGCTCGGCGCGCACGGAGGCGTCGGACACCGAAGCCCAGCCGATTTCGATGAAGTCGAAGCACTTTACAAGATACCAAATTGCGAGGATTTTCCCGTACTTGTTTTTCAGCAAAACCCCCGCGTCGGGAATGAGCGCGAGCGCGTACATGGGGTCGAGCAGCGTGCCGTGGTTGCATACGAACACCGCGCCCTTTCGGCGGAACAGCTCCGCGCCGCGCACGCGCGAAAGCCCCACGAAGCGCAGCGGCGACGCCGCCGTTATGAACATGAAATGCAGAAGCCTGCGCAGGCAAAACGACATAGCCGCCGACCGCCTCTTCGCGGGGCAAAACAGCGCAATCGGAAGCGTTGCGACGACGAAAACCGCGTTGCAGACGGCGTAGAGAAACGCGCCGAAGGAAATCCAAAACTTCCAGACGGCGGTTTTTGCGGTGGCTGTTGCGCGTTCAAACATAGTCTTGACAAGTCAAACCTACGGAAAATATCATTTCAACACAATTCTATGAAAAAACCTATTTACATTGCACTGGCGGCACTCGCGCTCGCGGGAGTCGTATTTACGTCGGGCTGCTCCACGACGACAAGAAGAAACAGCGAACAAATGGCGCAGAGCGGTCAAACTCAGCTGGCGTTCCAAAATCTCGGCGCGTCGAAAGCCTCGGTGCGCGACGCCCTGCTGACGTCGCTCACACTCCGCAAATGGAGCGTGCTCTCCGACGGCGACCCGATTGTCGCGCAAATCTCGCACGGCGGGCAGCTCGCGAAAATTTCGGCGGCGGTCTCCGACGGCGGAATCGTGTTCGAAACAAAAGGCTCGAACATTAACGGCAGCCCGTATGTCCCGATTCGCTATGTGGACATGCTCATGAAGACCGTCCGCAAAAACCTGAAATAGGACGGAAATTCACCTTTCGGAATCCGCGGGCTTGCGCCTGCGGATTTTTTTGTAGTACACGTTCGCCGAAATATGGAACACCGCGAGCACCGCGACAAGCGCGACAAACGCCGCGTATTTTTTCGCGCCCTCCTCCGACATCGACGATGCAAAAAAATTCATAGCCCCCGCAATCGCCCCCTGCCCGATTAGGTTGACCGACATGTACAGCGCAAAGCCCGTGCGCATTCCCCCCAAGACGACATTCTGAACCCAATACGGTATTCCGGGGACTACCCTCACGGCGAAATTTACGTTGAACATTCCCGCGCCGCAAGGGTCGGAGGCAAAGGGAATTTTCCGCAAAAGCCCGCGCAAGAGGGAGTCGGGGAAAAAGAAGCGTCCGAGCGCGTAGCCTATTGCCGAGCTTACCGCGAGCACCGCTGCGCACACGCCCCAGCCGAACCAGAAGCCGAACGCCGCCCCAGCGAGCAGATAGCAGAGCGAAAGCGGAAAGCCGAATGCGCAGCCTACCGACATCAGGCAGAAAAACAGAAACGCGCTGTCGGAATGCGCGCGCGCGACGTCGCCGACAAGCGAGAACAGTTCGCCCCAGCCGATGAAAATTTCGACCGACGCGACAATCGCTGCCGCCGCGCAAATTTTGAAAATGCCCGCCTTCATTCGAAACGCCGCGCGCACGCGCGACAAAACAAAAGACAAAGCACGCAAGCCGCGAACGCAACAAGATTTTTGTTTCTTTTGAAAAAAATCGTGCGATAATCCGCGCCATGAACGAAAAGACGAATGTCGTAAGAGTTTTGGAACGCGCGAAAATAGATTTCGCGTTCCACACATATTCCACTACGGGCGCGATTAGCGGAGTCGAAGTGGCAAAGGCTATCGGCAAAGACTGCTCGCGCGTGTTCAAGACGCTCGCGACGGTCGGGAAGTCGAAGCGCAATTTCGTGTTCGTCATTCCCGTGGCGAAAGAGCTTGACCTCAAAAAGGCGGCGGCGGCGGTCGGCGAAAAATCGGTTGAGATGCTCAAACAGAAGGACCTTCTGCCCACAACGGGCTACGTCCACGGGGGCTGCTCGCCAATCGGCATGAAAAAGCAGTTCGAGACGGTCTTCGACAGTAGCGCGGAGGCGTGCGAAACGATAGTGTTCAGCGCGGGGAAAATCGGCTACCAAGTCGAGCTGCCGCTGGCGTCGCTTTCAAAGGTGCTAAAATACAAAACGGCGGACATCACGACGGACTGAAAAATTCCCGCGCCCCGCAAAAAAACGCCGTTCGGAGTGTTCCGCGCGGCGTTTTGCGTTTTCGGAAAAAGGGAGGGAATTTAAGCTTCCGGAGAGTCGGGCAGAACCTCGAATTCGGCGTCGGCAACGGTTTCGCAACCCGCGGCGAGGGCGTCGAGCTTCGCCGTCTGCAAGTCTGTAATTTTCGAAACAAGCTTTACTGACAGAACGCAGTAGGCAATACCGAAAGCAAACCCTGCGAACGACGGAACGAAGTTCATAAACAGGAACATCGCCCACCACCATTTTACGAGCTTCATGGCGTCGTCGGGCGCGTTGTAGGGCTTGGAATTTGTGGCGAAGAGAATCTGCTTCATTGCGATGTAGGGCATGAAATAGTTTAAAATCGGGATAAGATTCCACGCGACAGTCCACGCAGGCGTCATCATGAACGTCTTTTTGCCCGTTTTTGCGTTCTCCATAAAGCCGTCTTTGTTGAATAGAAACTTGTTCTTTGCGGCGGCGTGCAGCCACATCAGGTAGAACACAGCGCAGCAAAGCAAAACCGCGGCGAACGCGAGCATGCCCACGCCCGCAACGATAGCCCAAAGCGCGGGCGGTTCGGGCATGAATCTGATAACAAGAACGCAGGGAATGGCGAGAGCGTAGAGCGCGGCGCTTGCCCACAGCAGTTTTATTGTCCAGCCCGCCCTGAACGAAAGTTTCAATTTGGAGTCGGAGATTTCTTTTTTGTCCATGTCAAAATTATGACAGACGCGGCGGCGAATTGTCAATTTTATCCCCAAAAAAAAATTTGACGCGGGCGGGAATGCGCGGTAGTTTTTTTGCGTATAAGGCTAATATATCATGGGTAAATTCATAAGGACATTCTCCGCGCTCTGCGCGGCGGTTTTAACTGCGCTTTCGGCGGTCGCGGCGCAACAGCGCACGCCGAACCCCGTAAAATACGTTTTCCTTTTCATCGGCGACGGAATGTCGATTCCCCAGCGCATGATGACGGAGGAATTTCTCAGGCTAAACAACAGGGAGGGGCTGCTCATCAACGCGCTCCCCAACAACGCAATCACGTACACGCGCTCGGCAAACTCCTTCATTACGGACTCCGCCGCAAGCGGCACGGCGATTGCGTGCGGAACGAAAACAGACAACGGGAAAATCGGCGTAAACCCGAAGGGCGAAAAGCTTGAATCGGTGGCGTACGCGGCAAAAAAGGCGGGAAAGAAAGTCGGGATAATCACGAGCGTTACAATCAACCACGCGACCCCCGCGGCGTTCTACGCCCACAACGACAGCCGCGGCAACTACTACGAAATCGCCCTCGACATGCTATCCTCGGGCTTCGACTTTTTCGGCGGCGGCGGCGTCAGCAAAAACGACGACAAAAAATCCAAATCCTACAAGGGCGACATCTACACGCTCGCACAAAACGACGGCTGGCGCGTGTTCCGCAACGGAACTCTCGAACAGCTCGCGACGCTCAAAAACGGCGACGAAAAGCTCATGTTCTTCGCGGCGGACAAAGCCATGCCCTATGCAATCGACGACGATTCGGGCGTTAGAATCGCCGAAATCACAAAAAAGGCGATTGAGGTTCTCGACAACCCCAAGGGATTTTTCATGATGGTCGAGGGCGGCAAGATTGACTGGATGTGCCACGCAAACGACGCCGCCACGGTTCTGCGCGAAGTCGTCGATTTCGACAAGGCGGTGCGCGTAGCGTACGAATTCGCGAAAAAGCACCCCTCCGAAACCCTTATTGTTGTTACGGGCGACCACGAAACAGGCGGGCTTACCCTCGGCTTTGCGGGCACGGGCTACAACTCTTACATAAACCTGCTCGACAACCAGAAGTGCTCGCGCGAGCGGTTTGCGGAAATGCTTTCCGACGCGCGAAAGCAAAACGAAAAGCTCTCGCTCGACGATATAAAGCCGCTCATCACAAAATGGCTCGGGCTGAAATTCGAGGGCGACCCGAAAGCGGACAGGCTTGTTGTAAACGCCGCGGAGCTTGAATCTCTGCAAAGGTCTTTCGCCGACACGCTCGCGAAAAGCCCCAAAGCAGCCGACAAGTTCGGACGCGCCGCGACGATGGTTCTCGACAACAAGTCGGCGGTTGCGTGGACTTCGGGCGCGCACACGGCTCTGCCCGTAAGCACGACATCGTTCGGCTCGCAGTCGGAAATCTTCAACGGAACTATCGACAACACAGACATCTCGAAGCTGCTGAAAGAAGCGGTCAAATAAATGGCGTCCGCAAAAAAAGACGTTCTGATGTCGATAATTTTCGCCGTGCTCTGCGCGGCGATTTTTATGTTGCCGTCGGTCGAGCGCGAAAGCGAGGGCACGAAGGAAAGAGCCGTCGTGCTTTCGGTGGACAACGCGAACATAATGTCGGTCGGGCTTCTCAAACAGGGCGAGCAGAAGCTTGAAGTGGAGGTGCAAAGCGGCAAATTCAAGGGCGAAAAATTCGCGGCGATGAACGTACTTCGCGCGCAGATGGACCTCGACAAAATCTTCGAAGTCGGCGACGAAGCCCTTGTGGGAATTCCCCACGGAGCGACGCCGCAGGGCACTACAATCAACGCGCAGGACCACTACCGCACGGGCTGGACTTTTGCGCTGCTGGGAATCTTCGCGGTGCTGCTGTTCGCGTATGCCGGCGCAATCGGCGTGAAGGCGGTGCTCTCTTTCGTGTTTTCGTGCGCGGTCATCTGGAAGATTGTAGTTCCCCTTTGTCTGCGCGGGATAAGCCCCATTGCGGTGTGTCTCGGCGCGGTCTGCGTGCTGTCGGCGGCGATAATTTTCCTTGTGGGCGGGCTTACGCGCAAGGGCTTTTCGGCGTTCGCGGGAACGGTGTCGGGAGTGCTGGCAAGCTGCATCACGGGCTGGATTTTCGCGGGGCTTTTCAAAATCAACGGCGCGGTTATGCCGTACTCGCAGGCGCTGCTCTATTCGGGCTACGAATTTCTTAGCCTGCCCGACATCTACATAGGGGCGATTTTCCTCTCGTCGTCGGGCGCGGTGATGGATTTGAGCATGGACGTTGCGGCGGGCATGGACGAGCTTCTGCGCCGCAATCCGAATCTTTCGCGGAAAAAGCTGATGGAATCTGGCTTCCGAATCGGGCGGGTAGTTGTGGGCACGATGACGACGACGTTGCTGCTCGCCTATTCGGGCGGATACCTTACGCTGATGATGACGTTTTCGGCGCAGGGTGTTTCGCCGACGGACTTCATAAACAATCCGTATGTCGCAAGCGAGTGCGTGAAGACGCTCGTAGGCTCGTTCGGGCTTGTGCTCGTTGCGCCGTTTACGGCAATCGCGGGCGCGTTCATTCTCAAAGCCGACGCCCGCAAAGCCCGCGCGTAGCCCGCGCGGTTTCCGTTTTCGCCGCCGCGCCTAATTGCTTTACTTGCGGGCAAAATTCTGAAATGCTTTACGCAAAAATATCATGCACACTTTCGACAGAGAATTGATGAACACCCAGTTCCTAATCAGCATTGCGGGCGACGACTTCGAATACGCCCGCAGCGCGGCTCTCGACTGCTTCGCAGAAACCGAGGCGCTGGAACAGATTCTTAGCATGTACCAATTCGGCAGCGACGTTTCGTGCATAAATTCGTCGAACGTCGGCGACACCACGCCGATTACGGAGGAAACCGCCCGCTGCCTGAACCTCGCGTTCGCGGCGTCGGCAATGAGCCGCGGGGCAATCGACGTCTGCATGGGCGAGTTTTTCCTCAAAGCAAAGCGCGGCCAAACCCTGCCCGCGCCCGAAACTCCGCGCCGCGGAAAATTCGAATTCGACGCCGCGCACTTTCTCGTCAAAAAAACTTCGGAGGGAAAAATCGACCTCGGCGCGGTCGGCAAGGGCTTCGCCGTTGACGAGGCCGTCGAAAAGCTCGTGAATGTCTGGGAGATAAAAAGCGCGTTCCTGTCTTTCGGCGGGAGCAGCATCTACGCGTTCGGCAAAAACGGCGACGGCAAAGCGTGGGAAATAAACCTTTCGGACTCTGTGAAAATTCCCGTGGAAAATTTCGCGGTGGGAGCGTCGGGAACTTCGGTGCTCGGCGCGCACATAGTCGACGCCCGCACGGGCAAAGTGCCCGAAAACCAGCCGTTCAGAACGTGGGCGTTCTGCGCGAACGCGGCGATAGCAGACGCTATGTCTACGGCGTTCATGCTGCTCGACAAGTCCGAAATCGCCGAAATCTGCGTCGCCGAAAACATTTCGGCCGCGATACAGCAGACGCCGGAATCGGAAATAGAATTTATAGACTGACGCTCAGTCAAAGTCGCCGAAAAGCGCAAGCCAAACGCTTCCCGCGGAAACCGCCGCCACCCTGTGGCGGACATGCCGCCGTATGACGAGCCACTCGCCCGCCGAAAGTTCGACGCGCCGCCCGTCCGCAAATTCGAGCGTCGCCGCGCCCGAAAGCAGCATGACAAACTCGTCTTCCGATTGGTCGTACCACTCTCCGTTTGTGTACGCCTCGGAGCGTATGCGCTCAACCCTAAACCCTCCGCGCCCGCGCAAAATGGTTTCGACGGTTTCGGGAATTTCGGTTTTTGCAAATTTGAAAATATCGCGCTTCATATGAAAAACGGTTGCGCCGCGCCTCCCGCGCCGACGCCCGAGGTCCACAAAAAAGCCCCGCATTGTTGAATGCGGAGCATTTTGAAATATCCTTGCGGATTGGGCTTATTTCGCCTTGAACGCCGCGCCGGGCTTGAATCTTACGACCTTGCTCGCCTTGACCTTGATCTTTTCGCGGGTTCTCGGATTGAAGCAGGTGCGAGCCTTGCGTTCAACAACGGAGAACGTGCCGAAGCCGATGAGCTGGAGCTTCTTGTTCTTCTTAACGCCCGCCTTGATGGCTTCGATAGTTGCGTTGAGAGCTTTTTCAGCGCAGGCTTTCGTGGCGTCTTTGCCGAGAATTTTCTGAATTTCTTCGATGAGTTGCTGTTTGTTCATATCTTTTTTTGTTTGTGGTTTGAGATAAAAGTCTACCGAATAAACGTAGAAATATTGCCCAATATCAAGAGACCCGCGCTCTCAAAGCTCCGTAAAAAAGCTTTCGCCTTTTTAAGCGGACTCTCGTCAAACTTGAACCCCTTAACGCCACCCAATGTAGGTATTCATTTTTACAAGTCAACATAAATTTCCGAAAAATGCGGCAAAAAGACGTCCGCAAACCCGCTCGGTGCAAAGGACGGCGGATATTTTGGAACGGGGCGGCGGAAAAACTTACGAAATCCGCCGCGCCCCTACCACATGAATTCCCTCGCAGGTTTTTTGCCCACAAGCTCCATTTCGCCGCGTCCGCATGATGTCCGCGCCGAATATGCGGCGAGGGCAAGCGCCCAAAACCTGTCGGCATGCCCGTCCGCGCTGCGCTCGGCGCGGAAGACGACGCCCCCGCCCGACGCCTCCTTTTTCACCGCGTGGAGGTCGGCGGCGATTTCGAGGTCGTCGGGAATGCGGATTGTGCCGTTTTCGAAATGCGTGCGCAATGGGTAGGCAAGCTCCTCCTTGATTCCCCGCGTGAACGACACCCCCTCTATGCGCCCGCTCCCGTAGCGTTCGGCGGCGCGTTCGGCGAACTGGCGTCCGAGTCCGCTTCGGTCGATTGCCGCGCGGCGCAGGCGCGGAAGTTTAAGGTAGCCGTGCAAAACCGCCTCCTGCTCGGAAAACGGAGTGTCGCGGAATACCCTGACGTCGCGGGTGAAGAGCATTTCGCCGCATTTTTCGAGAAGCCAGAACACGGTTAGGTCGCGCGTGCGCCCGACGTCCACGCCAAGAAACAGCAGGCTGTCGGGCGAGAGCGTAGCGCGCCAGTTTGTGTCGGCGGAATAGGTGCAGCGGCGGATATTGCCGTAGTCGAGAAACGCGCCCTTTTCGTCGGCGGGGCAGCACATGTACTCCTGCATGAAGCTTTCGGTATCGGCGCAGGAGTTTTTTATGTAGTCGAAGTATGCGGCTTCGTCCATTTGCATTACCTCGCTGTCGGGCGGCAGCGACGCCTTGATTTTCCGCAGCAGCCCCTGTTCAAGCGCGTCTTGGAGCGTTATGCGGTGGAGCGAAATTTTCTTCGGGTTGCCGCCGTACCGCGCTTCGTCCACAAGGCGGCGGAAGAAGTTTTCGCCCCCGCGGTGCGTCGAGATTATTTGCAGGCTGCCGCCCCACGTTATGCCGGGGTAGGCGACGGCGTAGAGGCGTTCGGGGTCGGGGTGGAGGGCGAATTCGTCGAGCACGCGCGCGCCGCGCTTGCCCGCCTGCGCGTCGGGATTCGACGACAGCGACCATATCCGCGTGCCGTTCGAAAACCCCAGCGAGCGCGAATCGGAACCGTCCACGAGCGAGCCGCCCGACGTTTCGGAAACGGCGACGTCGAGTATTGCGGCGAATTTTTTGCAGTCGTCGATGAAGAGTTTTGCCTGCAATTCGTCGCGCGAGCTTACCCAGGAATCGTACTTTGCCGTCGGCAGACAGTGGCGGCGCACGAGTTCGTAGGCGGTCGTCCAGCTCATGCCGATTTGCCGCGACTTCTCCATGAGTTTTATCCGCGAGCGGTCGCGAATCCACGCGGTCTGGTACGGAAGAAAAAACGGCTCCATGCTACATCATTTTCAGTTGCGACTCGATTTTCGAAAGCGTTTCCTCCGAAAGATCCGCCGACGGCTGCGGCGCGTTCTCCGCCCTCCCCGCGACTTTCGCCGATGCGAGTTTCTGGATTATCCCCGCGACTGTGTTGAAGTCGGACACGCACAGTTCGGACGAGTTGCAAAGGGTGTCGAAGACTATCTCCCAAAGCAGCGCGATTGACGCGTCGCGGGCGTCGAGCGGTTCGTTCGGCGCGACGGCGTCCGCCTCCGCCTTGGCGCGGCGGATTCTTTCCAAATGTGCGGAGAAATCCGAAGCGGCGGCTTTCGGCAATGTTTTTTTTGTTGCGCGTTTTGTTGTTGCCGTCTTCTTTACGGCTTTCTTGGTTGCGGTTTTTTCGGGCTTTTCCTCCATGCTAAAAATCCCCCGATTCAAGGTAGTCGCGCCCGTCGGGCGAGAGCTTCGCGCGAATGTGCGACGCCGAAATTTTCGAGCGCGAAATCTCCACGAGATTTTTCCCGCGCAGATATTCGAGTACCGCCGCGATGTCGCCTTCCTCGAATTCGAAGCCCGCGAGTTTTGCGCCCGCCGAAAGGGTCGGCAACGGCAGGCTTGCGGGAGACGCGGCTTCGAGCTGCATCAGCAATGAGCGTCTGAACAGAAGTTCGTCGCGCATCTCAGATTTCCCCCTTCATTTTCAAGACGATTCTGTCGGTCTTTGCCGAAAGTTCGGCTATGCGTTGTCCCGCTATTTGTGCCTGCGCGATGAGTGCGCTTATGTTTTGGGCGTTCTTGCCGACCAAGTCGCGCGTCTCCGAAAGGCTGCGGGCGTGCTGTTTTTGCACGGCGCGGGTCTCCTCCCGAATTTCGGCACGCAGGGCGCGGAGGTCGCGCACAGCTTCGGAGATAGACTGCATTGTCTCCTCTTTGAGTTTATCCATTTGCGCGTGCGTTACGTATGTGAGTTTGGGGTCGGGTCGCTCCGAGTGTTGTTCCCTGATTTTTAAAATCATATAGTATGAGCCAAGCAGCGATGTCAGGGTTATCATCGCGGTGCCGAGCATTGTTGCGTTTTCGGTATCCATAACCCCACATTCTATCCCCCCACACACAAATCTGCAAAACAACTTTTGAAATTTTGGCAATAACAAGGGGCGCAAGCCGCGCCGGTCGGGTCTTGGGGGCTTGCGCCCCCAGGGGTGGATTTCGCTTTGCGAAATTCTCCACCCACTCCCCCCGCAAGGCTAAGCCTTGACGGCAACAGAGGGGGCTTGCCGCCCCCAAAAGGCGG
>OGFM01000153.1_pt1 | contig 60496 bp, 70 predicted proteins | sample 1570871 | NCBI WGS metagenome assembly OGFM01 (sample SAMEA2581957, study PRJEB24529) | metagenome | biome: Human gut stool | place: China | collected 2011
GCGCCGCGCGCGCGGGCTATTTTAGCGGAACGTAGTCGCGGGCGGAAACCGACGCGCCGTCGGTAAGCCCCGACTTTTTCAGAGGGGAATCCTTCGCCCAGGAGTTTGTCCAGTTCGAGAACGTGAAGCGTTTTGTCTCCGAAACGCTTTTGCCCTCCAACGCCCATTTCTGCCAGCCCTCGTCGGGCTCGCGCTGGTCGCCTATAATGCGGTTTACCCAGAGGTTTGCGACTTTCACGGAAAGCGAATTTGCGCCGCTTTTTGCGAAGTCGGTAATGTCGCACTCAAACGGGGGCGTCCAGAGGGTCGTGGCTTTTTTACCGTTCAGCCAGACCTCCGCGACGTTGTAGACGCCGCCGAAAGACAGGATTATCCTGCGGTTTTTCTTGAAAAATTCCGCGGGAATTTCGACGCTCTTTGAATAGAGCATCTCGCCCGAAAAATATTTTATGCCGTCGTTTTCCGACTCCGAGAGCGACTGCAATTTTCCGAGCGCAATCGAATCGGGCGCGCCCCTGTTTTTCTGGAATTCGACCTTCCAGCTTGCGGAGATGTCGCGCGGCGCGGGAATGTCGGAAACCGACACCGAGAACTTCGAGCCGTCCGAAAGCGAGCCCTCCGCCTTTGCGTTTTCGCGGAATTCGACGGAAAGCACGCCGTTTCTGTAAAGCGGGCGCACGGGGCTTTGCGGGGCGACGGAAATGAGGGCGGCAGATTTTTCGGGGTATTCGCGCTCGAAAATTTCGCCGTCTTTCGAATACCTCACGCGGAGCTTTTTGGGCTTCATCGGAGCGGGGTCTTTGCCGAACGTTTCGTTCGAAACCGTAATTCCGCTCCCGATTTCCGCAGCGACTTTTCCGAGCACGTCGACGACCGAATTTCCGCTGCCGTATTTTGCCTCCAAAATTTTCACGGAAGCGGGCTTTTTAGCCGTGCCCGAAACCGTAAATTCCGAAACCGCCGCCGCCTTTCCGTCGGCGAAGACCACGAATTTCGGCTCGTTTGCGGCGAAGTCGAGCGGCATTTCCACATATTCGCCCCTGCGCGACCACCGCGCGGCGTTTTCGACCGACCCGTTTTCGGCGTTCCAAATTTGCGGAACTTTTCCGTCTTCCACCCTGAACGAAACCGTTTGCGAAACGGCGTCGGGAGCTGTGTTGTAGAGGTAGAAGATTTCGACGCCGCCGTCCACGCGCTTCAAGAAGTCGATGTTTCTGCCCTTGAAGTCGGGCTTCATGCCGACTGTCGAAACCGCCTTGAAAATGTCGCCCGTAGCGATGAGCCTGCCCCTGCCGATGCGGCGGAGCGGTTCGCCGTTGCCCCAAATTTCGGCGACGAGCGCGTCGAAGTCGGCTTGGCTGTCGGAGAGTGTGGGCGTTTCCCGCGGCTTGGCGGCGGCGACGGTCGCGCCGTCGGCTACGAGCCTGCGCAGGGCGCGGAGCTTTTTTACCGACATGTATTTGGAGTCGGGAATTGCGAGCATTCCGAACGACGCCCCGTTTTTGGCCGCCTTCACCCTGCCGTTTTCGACGAACAGAATTTCGCCCAAGTCGAACGGCGAGCATATCGCCGCGGAGTATCCCGCCGAAAAGAGTTTGCCCGATACCGAGTCGCCGTAGAACATGCTGTTCGGCGAGTTGAGCGGCGGCATTACGAGCACGTCGCCAGCGAGGACTCCGCGCTGCAAAAGCACCTGCGAACGCCCGATGTATTTAACCCATTCGCCGCCCATTTTCCACCATGTGTTCAGGCGGTTGAGGTGCGAGCCGTGCCTGCCAAGCCCAAGCCCCGGCCCCGCGTTGAACGGCTGGTGCACGTACGAGTGCATTATGAATTCGGACACGCCGCGCGACCACGCGCGGTCGCCGAAGAATTTGAGGTCGCGGGGGTCGTTCTGCCAGCGTCCCTCGTTGAACATCGTGGTGAAAGACTCCGCGCCCGCGCGGCTCTTCCCGTAGACGTTCGCCATTGAAAGCACCGCGCGGGACGGCGCTCTTGGCGACACCCAAAATTCCGTCGCGGGGAATTCTATGTGGCGTATGCCCCTAAGGTAGTCGAAAGGCCCGCCGTAGGATTCCGCTATCGAAATAAGCCCGTTTTTGCGGCAGAGTTCGCCGAAGTAATCGAAGTAGTTTTCGGCGAAAAGCTCGGCTACGGTAGTCTGCACGTCGAACGAAAATTTTGCGCATTCCTCCGGCGTGCCCACGGGACAGCCGACCATGACGGGCAGCCACGGAACAATGTCGTAGCCGCGCCGCGCCCTGAATTCTTCGGCGAAGTTTTCCGTCCAATTCTGCCCGCTGACTTCGTAGCTGTCGATTGTGGCGTTTTTGAGCATGCCGCCACAGTCTTCAATCATCTTCGCCATGTAGTGCGGCCAGTGGGCGTCAAGCCCGCGCTTAGAGAGCTTGTCGCACTCCAAGCCGAAGCATGTTGTGGGCTGGTTTTTCGCGCCTGTCGAGGTATAGCCTATGCGCAGAATTTTCCAATCTCCCGCGGGAAGCCCGGCGGAGAGCACGCCGTTTTTGAATTTGTCGGTAAGGACGAGCACTTTCGACTTGTCCGCGCCCGCCGCCTCGTTTCCGTTCGGCACCCAGTACGTGAAGGCCTTGCCCATCGAAACTTTGCGCGGGGCTTCGAAAATCATGGGGTCGGCGAGAAATTCAATGCTTTTTAAGTGCATGTCGCGCGGCGAAAACCAGTCTGGGAAGCCGACGTTGCGAAACGACACTTTGCAGAATTTGAAATCGCCCGCGTCTTTGAGCGAAAAATAGTGAGGTGCGCTCGAATCGGCAAACGACGCTATTTTCTCCGAAACGATTTTCCTGTAAATCTTGCCGTCCGCCGAAACCGAAATGTCAACCCCCACATATACGTGCAGGTCTTTGAAAACAAGCTTTGCCGTCTGCGCTTCGACCGATTCCGGGAATTCGAGAACGTAGTCCGCCGAGCTGCCGCGCTCTTTCATCGGCAGGGCTATTACCCTGCCCGACAAGACTTTGCGCATGTCGGCGTCGGCGGAAGTAGGAGTCGGGAGTTTGCCGCCGCTCGGAATTGCGATTACTGCGATGTCGCGGTAGAAGCCGAATTTGCTTTCGGGTTGCGGAAGTTTTAGGGGAGATTCAAGCGGGGCTGTCGCGAAAGTTTCGGAGGCAACGACCATTTTCATGGAGTCTTCGGGCTTAATCCACGGGCCGCCCGAACTCGACCACCCGGGGCAGTTGTGCGTGCCGAGGGCTATTCCGCAACGTTTAGCCTCTTTGCCGAGGTGGCGCATAAGCTCGCGCCACCCTTCGCTGTCGAATTTAAGCCCGAAGCCGGGGATTTTCCCGTAGCTGCCGATTGCAAAAACGTGGGCGGTGGTGAAGCCGATGTCGCGCATCGCCTCGATGTCGGCGGTGATGCCCTCCTTCGTTGCGGCGTTTGTCGTGAAGTGGTACCACGTTTCGGCGCGGGAGGGCGCGGGCGGATTTTCGAAATCGCGTTTGAGCGCGTCGATTTCACCCCCTACGGCAAACGCGGAAACGAGCATTGCAGCGGAAATTGCGCAGACCCGCATGCTCTTGGAAATTAAACTTAACATAACCATCATAGATATTGATTTGTATTGAATTTTCTTCAAATTAGTCAACAAAAAAAGGCGCGGCGCGCCCTCAATACGCAATCAAAACATGCGCGTTTGCGCCATCTTGCGGCGCGGCTATTTGATGACTATCGAAATCGGGGCGTGATCCGAGCCCAAAACGTCGGAGAGAATTTCGGCGTCTTCGACTTCGGGCAAAAGCGGCGTCGAAACGAGAAAATAGTCGAGCCGCCAGCCGACGTTTCTGCGCCTAGCCCCGCCGCGGTAGCTCCACCAAGAGTACTGGACTTTTTCGGGATTGCGCTCGCGCCAGACGTCGCGGAGGTCTGCGGTTTTCAAAATCATGCCGAAGTCGTCGCGTTCCGTTTGCGAAAAGCCCGCGTTGCCCTCGTTTTCCCTGGGGCGGGCGATGTCGATTTCGCAATGCGCCACGTTGAAGTCGCCGCAGACAATGTTCCGCCGCGACTCCGCCATTTTTGCGGCAAACGCCGTGTTCCACGCGTGCTTGTAGTCTATGCGTTTGAGGGCGTCCTGCGAGTTCGGCGCGTAGATTGAGGTTAGGACGAATTTGCCGAAGTCGGCGGAAAGAAATCTGCCCTCGTCGGGGCTACCGCACAGAGCCTCGCGCGAGACGGACAGCGGCTCCACGTTCGAGAAAATCGCAACGCCCGAATAGCCCGCGCGTTCGGCGCAGTGGAAGTAGCGGTACTTAAAGGGCAAATCGAGCTTTTCGGCGGCGGCGGGGTCGATTTTCGTCTCCTGCACGCACACGATGTCGGGGTTTTCGGCGGCGGCAAATTCGCGAAAATTTTTCGAAAGCGCGCTTCTTATCCCGTTGACATTCCACGATATTATTTTCATATTCAATAATTTTTGCTACGACAAAATATCCGCGACAGTCTCCACAAACCTGACGTGGGTCGAGACGTCCTTCAAGCCGCCGAGGAGGTCGTTGAAAAGTTTTTTCTTTTGGAGTTGGAGCTTGCGCACCCTGTCCTCCACGGTGTTCTGCGCAATCATGCGGTAGACGAAAACGTCGCCCTTGCGCCCTATTCTGTGCACGCGGTCAACCGCCTGCTCTTCGACTGCGGGATTCCACCACGGGTCGGCTAGGAAAACGTAGTCGGCGGAAGTGAGCGTTATGCCCGTGCCGCCCGCGCGGAGGCTCACAAGCATTATCGCGCCGCCGCTTCCGTTTTGGAAGGCTTCGACGGGTTTGGAGCGGTCGCGCGTCGCGCCTGTGAGGGTGTAGACGGGAGCGTCGGGAAGGCGCGAGGAAATGTTTTCCGCGATGAGGTCGAGAAAGCGCGTGAACTGGCTGAAAATCAGAATTTTTTTGCCGCCCATGAACAGCTCCTCCACCTTGTCTGAAAGCACCGAGATTTTGCCGCCCGCCTCCGCCGCGCCGTCTTTGCCAACCCACGGCAGAAGCGCGGCGTCGCACGCCGCCTGACGCAGGCGGGTGAGGAGCGAGAGCACCGTGAAACGCGCCTTCGCGTCTTCCGCGACCGCCCCGCCGAGCGTCGAACGCGCCTCGCCGAGCAGTTTATGGTATTCCGATTTCTGCTGTTCCGACATCGGGCAAACCAAATCGACGTAGATTTTTTCGGGAAGCTCCGTCGCCACTTCCGACTTCAACCTGCGCAAAACAAACGGCGCAATCTGCCTGCGCATCTGGCGCACGAAAGCCTCGTCCGACTGCACCGTGTTTTCGAAAACCGCCCGCTGCCCCATAAGGCCGGGCATGAGCCAGCGGAACGTCGTCCACATGTCGAGCAGCCTGTTTTCGACGGGCGTGCCCGTGAGGGCTATTTTCCGTTTTGCTTTGAGAGCCATGCACGCGGCTGTCGTCTTTGCGTCGGGGTTTTTGATAAACTGGGCTTCGTCGAGCACGCCGATTTCGAAGTCGATTTTTTCAACCGCCGCCCTGTTGCGGCGAAGTTGCGTGTAGCTCGAAATCCACAGCTGGGCGTCGGCGAAGTCGGACGACGCCGAAAGAACGCCGCATTTGAGGTTCGGGAAGAACTTGCCCGCCTCCGAAATCCAGACGGGAATTACGCTTGCAGGGCACACTACGAAAAACTTTTTCGACGCGTCGCCGAGAGCCGCCATGTTTATGAGGGTCAGGGTTTGGAGGGTTTTGCCCAAGCCCATCTCGTCGGCGATAAGCGCGTTGCAGTCGTGGTCGAAGAGGCGTTTTGCCCAGAGCACGCCGCGTCTCTGATAGTTGCGGAGGAAGTCGGGCAGCTGTTTGGAGTCGGCGGAAGTCCGCGCCGAGAGCGAGTCGAGCCACTTTTTGAGTTCGGGCGAAAGCGAAATTCCGCCGCCGAATTCCGCGATTGAAAGCAGCATGTAGCGCGGGATTTTCCCCGCCTCAAAGCCGAATTCCCTTGCGCGCTCCACATTGCGGACAAACGCGGTGTCGTCGTTAGAAATGCGCAAAATGCCGTATTCGGGCACGATTCGCAGGCTCGACGTTCCGCCGCCGACGATTTTCGCGATTTCGTCAGTGCCTATAATGTCGTCGCCTACCGTGGACGACCACTCGATGTCGAAGTCGAGCGAGTTTCCGCCGACGCTTTTTGCCGTAGGTTTCAGCTCCACACTGCGCTCGCCCAGCGACAGCAAATCGACGTTCGCGTCTTTGTGTATTATAAAATACCTCTCCCATGTCGAAAGCGCGGCTTGCAAGAACGACGGAATTTTCGAGATTTCCGCAAGCAGGTACGTTTCCGACGAATACTTGAAACCGCACTTGCGCGACATTGTGGCAAGCCGCACCAAGTTTTCCTTCTGCGGGTCGCCAAGCTCCGCCACGGGCAGGCATTTTTCGCCGAAAGCCCTGCGGGTCTTGCCGTCGGCGAACTCCCACGCGACGGAAAACGCAAGCCCCTTGCGGCGCGACGAAAACGTAAGCGCAAGCTTGGGGAACTCTTCGCCCGCGCTTTCGGAAGCTTCGGGCTTTGCGTCGGCTTCGGGTTCGGCGGAGTCGGCGTTTTCGGCGGACTCCGCGGCGAGGGCCTTTGCGGCTGATTCGTCGTAGTCCAAAAATTCGTCGCTCGAAAACACGTCTCCGACAAGCTCCTCTATTTCGTAGAAGCCCGCCACGGTGAGCGCGGCGTTTTGCAGGTTGCCCGAAAATCCGCGCCTCACGTATCCGACGCCGTCGAAATCGAGCACGCAGTACGGCTCGCTGCCGTCGGAAAGCTTCGCGCAGACAATGGCCTCGTTGGCGTTCAGTTCGAGCGTGCGAACCGCGCCCGACTTGTACAGCTCGCGCCCGTAGGCAAGCTCTTCGACCCGAAAGAACTTTTCCCAGTCGCAATCGACGCGTCGAAGCCACTGCCCCAACTCGCTATTGCGGTAGATTCTGTTTGCGGGTCTTTCGAACATTGCCTTAGAACGCGGCGGAACGCGAGCCGACCGCCCATTTGTAGACCTGTGCGTATTTATCGGCGGATTTCGACCACGAGAAATCCCTGCCCATTGCGTTGCGGCGCATTGCGGCGATGTCTTCGGGACGGTCGAACCAAGTGGAGCACGCCCAGCCGATTGTGTTGTAGAGCGCGTCGGCGGTGGCGTCCGAGAACACGAAGCCGCTGCCCCTGCCCTCGCCCTCGCGGTACTGTTCGACTGTGTCGAAAAGCCCGCCCGTTGCGCGGACAATCGGGAGAGTTCCGTAAATCATGGAGTAAAGCTGGTTGAGACCGCACGGCTCGAAGCGGCTGGGCATGAGGAAGAAGTCGGAGCCCGCCTCTATCATGTGAGAAAGCGCGTTGTCGTAGCCGATGTACACGCCGATTTTCCCCGCGTTCGACGCCGCAAGCGAATTGAACGCGTTTTCGAGCCAGCCCTCGCCGCTTCCCAAGAGCGCAATCTGCACGTCCATGTTGTTCACAAGCGGGTGCGCAATGCGGGCAAGCAAGTCAAGCCCCTTCTGATCGAAGAGCCGCGAAACCACGCCGAAGACGGGCGTCTTTTCCGACACCGCCAAGCCCATGCGCTTTTGCAATGCAGCCTTGCACGCCGCCTTGCCCGACATGTCGTCCGCGGTGTAGTTTGCGGCGATGTACTTGTCGGTCTTCGGATTCCATTCGGAGGTGTCCACGCCGTTTACTATTCCGATAAGGTCGCCCGCGCGGAAGCGCAGAAGCCCGTCGAGGCCGCAGCCGTATTCGGGGGTGCGGATTTCCGAGGCGTAAGTGGGGCTTACCGTCGTGATTTTCGAGCAGTTGTAGAGGCCAGCCTTCATCATGTTCAGGCTTCCGTAAGACTCGCACGAATCGGCGCGGAACTCCGACATCGGAATGCCCGCGTATTCGAGAACGCCCCTGTCGAAAACGCCCTGATGTTGCAGGTTGTGGATTGTGAAGACCGTCGCGGTGCGTCCGAGCGCGGAGGCGCGGAGGGTCGTGTTTAAATATACTGGGATAAGCCCCGTCGTCCAGTCGTGGCAGTGGATGACGTCGGGAATCCAGCCCGTGGAAAGGCAGTAGTCGATAGCCGCGCGGGAGAGGAATGCAAAGCGTCCGCCGTTGTCGTCGTACGAAACCGCGCCGTAGTTGTAGATTCCGGGGCGGTCGTAGTACCTGTTGAATTCGAGAAAATGGACGCCCGCCTTTCCGAGCGGCGCGCGCCAGACCGACGCGAACTCCTCAATCCCCAAGCCCATGTGGACCGAGAGGTTGTCCATCTCCTTTTTGAACGAAGAGCCGCGCTTTATCGACGAATACAGCGGAGTAAAGATTTTTACCTCGCACCCGTCCGCCGCAAACTCCTTCGAAAGCGACGAAACCATATCGGCAAGCCCCCCGACTTTCGAAAAGGGAGCGCATTCGGGCGATACCATAAGAATTTTCATTTTCATAGTTTTTCAGTATTCAACTCTTCACTTTCGCATAAAATGCGGGTACATTGCAACCGTTTTTCTTGCGTGTCGAAAAAAAACGCCCATGCTTAAAACAATGCGCAAAATTTTTACAATCACGGGCAACCTGCTCGCCGAAACGTCCGCGGTTTTCGACACCCCGCAAAGGGGCGGCACGGCGCGGGCGAAAGGCTCGCCGATGTTCCGCGTGGGCGGCAAGGGCGTGAACGTCGCAAGGGCGGCGAAGTCGCTCGGCATGGACGCCACGGCGGTTGTATTCCCCGCGGGCTTCACGGGCAAAAGGTGCATGGAAACGCTCGAAAACGAGGGGATTGACACTATTGCGGCTTGGCTCGAAGGCGAAACGCGCGAAGGGCTTGTCTGCACCGATTCCGCCGACGGCTCGAACACCACATACCTCGGAGCCGACGTTCCCGTTCCGGAGAAAGCCTTAATAAAAGCCGCTAACAAAATCATACGCAAGGCAAGAAAAGGCGACGTTCTGGCGTTCTGCGGCAGCTTCCCAGCGTGGAAAATAGGCTACACGCAACTTATCAATTATCCACGTTTTGTAAAAAAAATGCCGCTTTGCATAGACACCTACGGGCTTCCGCTCTCCAACTTTGCGCGGCGGGAGGAAATAGACCTCGTAAAAATCAACCGCGCCGAGCTGTTCGGGCTCATGAAAAGAACCGACGACGGCACGGCGGAAAAATTTCTTAAAATCTTCAAAGCCGCGCGGGAAAAATTTTTCGACTTCACAGAAATGCTCATCGTAAGCGACGGCGCAAACACGATTCTCGCCGACTTCGGAAACGGGATAATCGAAGTTGAGCCGCCGAAAATCGAAAGAGAAGTCCGCGCCACGGGTTGCGGCGACGCAATGTTCGCGCGGCTGATTTTCGAGCTTTACGAAAATTCCGCGCCCCCCGAAACCGCGCTCCGCCGCGCCGCCGCGTACGCGTCCCTCTGCGCCGAATGCGACGGAGTCGGCACGCTCCCGCCAGAAAAGGCGGAAAAGGCAAAACAAATTTCGCAAATACAATGAACTCGTCAGAATTAGACTACACGCTCCCGCCCGAACGAATCGCCCGCTTTCCGTCGGAAAAGCGCGACGGCTCGCGACTGCTCGTCTACGACAGGGCGTCGGACACAATCGAGCACGCGCATTTCGCCGACCTCCCGAAATTCCTCAAAACAAACTTCAATTTTTTCAGGAACAACGCAGCCGTCCTCAAAGGGCGCATTTTCGCGAAAAAGGACACGGGCGGAAACGTCGAATGCCTGCTGCTCACCCCGTGCGGCTCGCCGAACCGCTGGACATGCATGCTTAAACCCGCAAAACGCCTGAAAATCGGCGCGACTTTCGGTGTCGAAAACGCGTTCACCGCAACCGTCGCCGAAAAATTCGACGACGGCAGAGCCGTTGTAGACTTCGAAACCGCAAACGGCGAAAGCGTCGTTTCCGTCAGCGAAAGAATAGGTGTTGTGCCGCTTCCGCCATACATCGCCCGCGACCAGCACGCGCCCGACTACGACCGCGACTTCGACAACCGCCGCTACGAAACCGTCTACGCCGACCCCTCCAAGCGCGTCGCCGCCGCCGCCCCCACCGCTGGGCTGCACTTCACCCCGGAGCTTATTAAAACGCTCGAATCGCGCGGGAACAGATTTTTCGACCTCACCCTGCACGTCGGAATCGGCACATTCCAGCCGCTGAAAAGCGACATTGTGGAGGAGCACAAAATGCACGCCGAAATATACGAAATTCCCGCCGCAACCCTCCGCGCCATGGCGGACAAATCCGCGCCGAGGCTCGCCGTCGGCACGACATCGCTGAGGGCAATGGAGGACTTCGTGCGCAAGCACCCCGACGGCTTCGACGCCGAAAAGCCCGTGCTCGACAGCGCGAGCCTTTTCGTCTACCCGCCCCAGCGCATTCGCGCCGCCGACGCAATGATTACCAACTTCCACCTGCCCCGCTCCACGCTCATGTGCCTTGTGGCGGTCTTCCTCAAACCCGACTCGCGCGACGGAGTGGAAAAGCTCAAAGAAATCTACCGCGCGGCAATCGAACGCGAGTACAATTTCTACTCGTACGGCGACGCCATGCTGATTTTGTAATCCCCACACTCCCCGCACGCCATGAACGACGGAAAAACGACAGGCAAATTCACAAAAATTTCGGGAATCGCCGCGGCGGTTTCCGCGCTCGCGGCAGTCGGCACACTCTCGCACATGGCGGAAATCGGCAAGCCAATCGCTCTGCACATTTCGGGGAGCGGAGCTGCGGGATTCCACCCTTCGGGGAGCGGCGTTGCCGACAGTTTCGTTTCGGCTGAATGGCTTGCCGCGGCGATAGTCGTAGTGGAAGTCGTGTTTGCGCTGCTCGCGCTGGCGTTGGGAGCTTTCCACAAAAAGCTGAAAGTCGGCGCGTGGATTCCGCCGACTGCGATTTTCAATATATGCACGGCTTACGTGTGCTCGCTTTCGGCAATTCTGTGCTGGACTACGCAAAATCTTTCCGACGGCAAGCTGTCGGGAAGCGCATGGGTGATTTCTATGATTGCATTGTCCCTGAACACGCTTCTGCTGGTCGCAGTGGTTCTGTATATTCCGTGCGACATTTTCGCGTCGATTCTCGAATCCGCCGAAAGCAGCCATACAAAATCGGAGGAGGAATAATCCCGCTGCGCCCGAAGTCGGCGCGTAAATTCGGCGCAAAAAAACGGACGGCGTTCGAGTTCCGCCGTCCGCTAAAACCGTTTTATTTAATTTCGGCTGCCGACAATAAAATTCCCGCGCCGCGCTATTTTTCCGCCTGCGGTTTCAGGGTTGCGACACGCGCGGCAAGCTCCTCCGAAATCTTCTTCGCGCCGTCTTTCGGGAGAATCAAATACTTGTGCAGACCGCCTTTTGAGGGAGTGAAAACGGAAATGTTCTTTTCGTCCACAACGACATTTCCCGCCTCGGAAATTTCGAAAAGTTCGGGCGAGAACACATACAGGACGCTCGTGAGGTCGAACGCGCAGGTGTCGTAAAGTTCGCCCGTCTTGCGCGACACCGCGTACTTTTTATACGCCACCGCAAGCGGATTTTCCGCCGACAATTTTTCAAGCACGGCCTCTTTGGGGAATCTGACAATTTCGCCGATTTCGAAGCCGCTGAAAACAATCGGAACGGGCGATTTTCCGAAGAACGCCCGCGCCGCAGGAGGGTCGAACCTGATGTTGTATTCGGGCATCATGTTGCGGAGCCTGGGAATGTCCGGATATGTGGCAAACTGTCCCGCCATGACCGAAAAATACTTCACCTTTTTTGCGACAAGCGCAATTCCGTCGAGCTTCGAATACTCGTCCGCCTGCGACGACAGCAAATTCACTACGTTCGTCGAAAATCCTACCGAAATGTAGACAACGCTCCCGTCCTCGCTTTCGCTCAAAACCTTGCGGGCGAGCTTCACGGCGTCTACGGGCCTGTTCTGCGCGTCGAACGAGCGCGGATACGCAAAGCTTCCGTCGGGCTTTTTCATGTCGGAAACGATTACCGCGTACCTGCCGTCCTTGCTCGAAATTCCGTCGGCAGAGACGCCGACGGGGAATTTTCCGAAGCCGTAGTAGTTGTTCATGACGCTCGTGAACGCTATCGACGCGGGGTGGCGGTTGTTCAGCAGAACCGCGAGCACCTGCGCGCGCCCCGACGCTTCGTAGTCGTAGAGCATTGCAAGGGCGAGAGCGTCGTCCACGTCGTTGCCGATGTCGGTGTCGAATATCACCTTTTGTGGAGCCGCCGACGCCAGACACGCGACGAAAAACGCCGCCGCAAGAAACAGTTTTTTCATATCCAATCCTCTTTTGTTGTTATAGTTTGCCTAACGAAAAAAAAAGCTCCCAGCTGAATTTTCAAAAGTCAATAGCAAAACGATGCGTTTGGGGATTATTTCACGACGCCGATTCGGCGCGGACAATTCCGTAGCGAATATTGCAGAAAGTGTGCGTAAGGCGGGTTTTCCCGAGAGAGCGCATAAGCTCTATTATGCACGCGAACGCCGCGGGAATTATGTCCGCCCTGCCCGCGCTTATGCCGAATTTTTCGACCCTCCCGCCGACCGAAAGCGGCAGAACCGCCGCGTAGCATTTTTCGATGTCATCAAGCGAAATTTCGTTTTCCGCCCCCGAAAGACCGAGCTTTGCCTTCATGAAACGCGCCGCAACGACCGCGCCTCCCGCACCGACAAGCAGCTCGGTTTTCGGAAAGTCGGCAAGCGACGCCGCAAACTCCGCGCGGGCGCGTTCGAAATATCCGTCGGGCGAAGCGCATTCGCGCATGAGCCGCACAGCCCCGACATTCAGGCTTCGGGCGCGTTCGACGACGCCGTTTTGCCCCGCGACGATTTCCATGCTTCCGCCGCCCAAATCGAAGTACGCGCATTTTTTGGAGGCGTCTATCAGCGGGTCTCCCATCGCGCCGGAAAACGACAGCCGCGCCTCCTCGCCGCCCGAAAGCACGCGGATTTCAACGCCCGTGTTTTCGGCTACGGCGGCGGTAATTTCGCCCCTGCGGGGGCTGTCGCGCAGGGCGGAGGTCGCGACGGCGACTGTTTTGAAAGAGGGCGCAAACGCCGCGGCTTCGCGAACGAAAAGCGAGACGGAGTCCGAAACGACGTCTGCGGCGTTCGGCACAAGAGCGCCGCTTCCCATAATCCGCCTGTCGAGGGTGCGCTCGTAGAGCCGCGCAACCGCGCAGTTTTCGACGCGCCCGAGCAGGCACTTTATCGTGTTCGAGCCGATGTCTATTGCAAGTACCGCGCCGCTCATAGCGTGAATCCGTCGGGGGCTACAATCACGACAAATTCGCCCTTTGTGGATGATTTTTTAAGCTCCGCAGCAACGTCGGCGAGCCTGCCGACAAAGAAGCGTTCGAACATTTTGGAAATCTCCTTGGCGACGCACACGATGCGGTCGCCGCCGAAGACTTCGAGGGCGTCGTCAACGAATTTTTCAATCCTGTACGGCGACTCGTAGAATATCAGCGTGTGCCCGAAGTCGGCGTATTTTTCGAAAAAGTTTTTCCGCGCCGCCGTCTTTGCGGGGAGGAAGCCGACGAACAAAAACGAATCGCTCGGCAGCCCCGACGCGCTCAACGCCGAGGCGAACGCGCACGCGCCGGGAACCGGCACTACCTTCACGCCGCACGCGCGGCATGCGCGGACTATTCTGAAACCGGGGTCGCTTATGCACGGCGTCCCCGCGTCGCTTACAAGAGCCACGTTTTTGCCCGCTTTGAGCCTTTCGAGAAGCAGCGGCGCAACGCCGCGCTCGCGCGAATCCTCGTTTACGAACATCTCCTTTTCGATTCCGAATTTCCTGAGCATCGCGCCCGTAATGCGGGTGTCCTCGCACGCGACCAAATCGCACGAGCGCAGCGTTTCGAGAGCGCGTTCGGAAATGTCCGACAGATTGCCTATCGGCGTCGCAACAACGTAAAGAGTGCCCTCTTCCATGCCTTAAAACTCCGCAAAGGGTTGGTATTTTTTCGGCGCGCTGCCGAGCACGCCCGCGACGTCGCAACAAAAGTCGGTCTCGAAAGAGTCCAAGATGTCGGCAAGCGGAGCAAGCACGAAGTCGCGCTCGCTCCATCGCGGGTGCGGAATTTGGAGCGCGGCGTCGGAATACGCGCGTCCCTCGTAGAAAATTATGTCGATGTCGATTTCGCGCGGGCCGTTGGGAAACGTCTTTGTCCGCCCCAGCCGCGCCTCCGCCGACTTGCAGAATTCGAGAAGATCCAGCGGCTCGAACTGCGTCTCGCAGAGAACCGCAGCGTTGAGGAAGTCGCGCTGGTCGGCAAAGCCCACTGGCGCGGTCTCGTAGATTTTGGAGCGCGAGAGTATCCGCGCAAAATTCTCTATTTCCGCGAGCGCGCGCACGAGGTTTTCGCGGCGGTTTCCGACGTTCGAACCCAACGCCAGCACTATGCGTTTTGCGTTTTTCATTTTATGTAGTCGCCCCTCTTTCTGCGGATTTTCACCGAAATTCCCCCGAAGTCGTAGCCGATGTCCACGCCCAATTTCGCGACCTCGACCTCCGCTTCGAGAAGGTTTGCAAAGCGCGTAAACAGCCGCTCGGCAATCATGTCGGCAAGCTTTTCCACAAGCCGCACGCTCTCGCCCGCAAGCACGCCCTCGGCGATTGCGATCGCCGCGGGATAGTCTACGGTGTCGTCAAGCCCGTCGCTTTTCGCGGCGGTATCGAGCGGCAGAAAGAGCCGCAGCGACACTTCGAAATCCCTGAATTCGTCGCGTTCGGCGGCAAAGCAGCCGTGTTTGCCTTTGAGTCTGATTCTGTCTATTTTAATTTCGTCCATTTTGAAATCTCCATTGCGGTTTTGAGGGCGGCGGCGTTTTTTGCCACGTCGTGCACCCTGTAAATATCGGCGGAATTGGACGCGGCGGAAATCGCGGTGATTGCGGCGGTGGCGTCGTCCCGCGCGTCCATGCCCGCGCCTACAAGCCCCGCCAGCGACGACTTCCGCGAAACGCCCAGAAGTATTTTGTACCCGAACATTCGCAATTCGCCGAGCCGCGCGGCTATCTCGAAATTCTGCTCCGCCGTTTTGCCGAAGCCGAAGCCTGGGTCGATTATGATTTTTTCCGCGCCCTCGCGCTCGACCGCCGCGACCATGTCGGCTACTCCGCGCACGAACGCGCCGAAGAAATCGCCCGAAAATTCCGCGCCGCGCGAGTTGTGGGTTGCGACAATCGGACAGTCGAACTCCGCGGCAAGCGCCGCCATCGGGCAGCGTCCGTCGACTACCCGCACAAGGACGTCGTTTATGATGTCCGCGCCGTTTTCGAGAGCCGCCCGCGCGACTTCTGGCTTGTAGGTGTCAACCGAAATCGCGACGTCGGGAAGCGCGTTCCGCACCGCCGCGAGCTTGGGGAGCAGCAGCCGCAGTTCCTCGTCGGCGGGAAGCGGCTTGCAGTCGGGGCGCGTAGACTCCGCGCCGATGTCCACAATCGCCGCGCCCTCCGAAACCATGCGCAACGCCTGCCCGACGGCGGCGGAGTCGTCCAAATATTTCCCGCCGTCTGAAAACGAGTCGCGCGAAACGTTGAGGACGCCCATTAGCATGGGGAACGCCGAGGCGTCATCTGGAAATCTGCTTTTCGAGATACTTTGCATATTCTGAAAATTCGGGATATTTCTTCGCAAGCGCGGCGGCGAGCGAATGCGCCGCCACAAAGTCTCCGCGTGCGACAGCCGACCTCAGCATGCCGTAGCGGGCGGCGGATTCGAAGCGCGGATCGAGCGACGCTCGGGCGTAGTGAGCGTCCGCCGCGCCCCAGTCGCCAAGCTCGGCGCACGCGCCGCCCAATGCGCACAGTACGCGGGCGTCGTCGGGAAATTTTTTAACGCAGGCTTCGAGGTGTTTTCGGGCGGCGGCAAAGTCGCCCGCGCCGAATTTGGCAAGCCCCGAAATCTTTTCGCGAAGGTCTCCGCCGAGCGATTCAGCAAGCCCCGCCGCGCCCGAAAAATCGCCCGACGCAAGCATTGCCTCCGCCGCGTTGCCCGCGGAGGCGGAATCGCCGAGCCGCGCGTACGCCTCGGCGGCGTCGCGGTAAAGGCGCATTTTGAAAAGCAGGTTCGCGAAAAACAGGGCGTCCGACCTCTCCGCCGCGCCCGACTTTTCGAGAAATCCGAAAGCCGCCGCCGCACCGCAAAAGTCGCCCCGCCGCGCCCTCGCGCTTCCCGCAAGCCGCACGGCGCGGGCGGAAAATTCGGCGTCGCGCATAAGTTTTTTTGCGGCGGTCTCGCACTCTTCGAAACGCCCAAGCTCGTAGAGGTACGCCGCTTTTGCAAAGAGCGCGGCGCGGTTCGAATCGTCGTAGAGAAGCGCCTGATTGCAGAAATTCAGCGCGGAGGAAAAGTCCCGCGCGTCGGCGGCGCGTTTTGCGAACCACAACAGAATTGCGGTGTCGGAACCGCCCGACAGCGCAAGAGAGTCCCGCATTTCGGCGAGGGCGTCGGAATCGCGCCCAAGCTGCGAAAGCGCAAAGCCGAGGTTTTTCCGCGCCGCAAAAAACGACGGCGAAAGCTCCGCCGCCCTGCGGTAGGACGCAACGGCAGATTCCGCGTCGCCGCCGCGCATTTGCGCGTTGCCCAAGTTGAAGAACACGACAGCCCCAGCCCAATTTTTTCGGGAGGCGTCGAGCAGGATTTCGAGAGCCGCCGAATTGTCGGAAGCCTCCGCCGCCGCGCGAACCGCCTCCGCCTCCCTGCGCGAAACCGCCGGCGACGCCCCGAACGGCGCGACGCCCGCCGCCGCCGCGCAAATCGCGGAGGCAAAAAACAGAAGATATGCGCCAAAAATTTTCATTTCACTATTTTAAAGGGTATCGGCAGAACGAAGCGCGCGCGCACGCGTTCCCCGTTTTTCATGGGCGATTCGTAGCGCAATTTCGAAGCCGCGTCAACCGCGCTTTTTTCGAACCGCGCGTCGGTCGAGCTTGCCACGGACTCAACTTCAACGCTGCCGTCGGAATCGACCACGACGTTCAGCAAAACCTCTCCCTCGATTCCGCGGTCGAGCAGCTTGCGGGGGTAGTCTATGCGGACGGAATTAAGACGCCTCGGAATTTTGTCGAGCGCGTCAAGCTCGAAGGCGTCGAATTTCGTTTCGGAATCTGAAAGCCCTCCGACGAAAGAGTCGAACGCGAGGTTTCCGCCCGCGCCGAAATCGGGAACGGCGACGCCCACCGACGAAAAGTCGAGCGCGGGCACGGTAAATTCCGCAGCCTTCTTTGCGCCAGAAAAATTCGGCACGACCGCCGACGCCCCTCGTCCCGAAGCCCCCGCGTTTTTCGCGCCGCCGTCCGACTGTTGCTGCGCGGCGGAATACACGCGCACAAGCTTGGGCGGCCGCCCCGCGGCGTCCCGACGCGAAACCGCTACCGAAAGCGGAAGCACCGCAAACGCCGCCAATGTCGCCGCCGCCGCGCAAATCGCGGAGGCAAAGCCGTAGTTTTTGGACTGGAACGCCGTCTTCATTTTTTCTCCGCCGAAACGTAGATTTCCTCCGCCCCGCACAATTTTGCGGTGTCCATGATTTCCACGAGAGTCGAAACGGGCGCGGACGAATCGCCGCGCAACACCACCGTTTTGTCGAAGCGCATGTGCGCGCGAAGACGCGCTTCAAGCTCCGTCCGCGACACCTTCACGCCGCCGACCGAAACCGACGAATCGGCCGCAATCGAGATTGTCAGCGGCTTCGATTCGGGGCGGACGGCAGTCGCCGCCTTCGGCACGTCGATTTTCACCGCGCCGCCGTCCGAAAACGTTGTGGTCACCACAAAGAAAATCAGCAGTATGAAAATGACGTCGATTAGCGGAGAAATGTTTATCGACTCCTCGCCCTCTCCGTCCGAAAAATTTGGTCTGCGCAGGCTCACAATGCCTCCCTCCCGAATGACGACTCCCGCGCGGCAAGAGTCGTCAGAAGCTTCCGCATTTGCGCATGCGCGAACACCGCCGCAATCCACGCGGGAATCGCAACGACAAGCCCCGCCTGAGTGGTTATGAGCGCAACCGAAATTCCCTCGGCGACGCCCGCGGAGGAATCGGAGGCGGAGGAGACAATGGTTTCGGTCATTCCCGCGACAGTCCCCAAAAGACCGACAAGCGGCGCGGCGACCGCCAGCGATTTCAGCATTTTCACCCTGCGCTCCTCGTCCGAAAGCAGTTCCGACCGCAGCCGCGCGAACGCCGATTTTACGTCGGGCGCGGAATTTTCCGATTCGAATTTTACGAACTCCCGCGCGAACGATTTTTCGTCGGCGCAAAGCGCGTTAAGCCAGCCCAGCCGCAGGGACGTTTTGAACGCGCAAAAATACGCGTACAAGGCAATCGCCGCCAGCGGATACATCAAAATTCCGCCCGCCGCGAACACCCCGCAAAACAACTCCGCAAAAGATTCCGTCATTTTTTTACCACCGCCAGAAACGACGACGCAAGTTTTTCCATGTCGGCAAGAACCGCGCGCGCGCGGCGCGTCAGGAACGCGTGGGCGACGAACGCGGGTATTGCCACAATCAGCCCGTACTCGGTGGTTATCAGAGCCTCGCCGATTCCCGCGCCGAGAAGCCGCGCGTTGCCAAGCCCCTGCGCCGAGAGGTCGGCGAAAGTTTTGATTATGCCTGTTACCGTCCCCAAAAGTCCGAAAAGCGGCGCGACGGTCGCCGAAACCGACAGCACCGACAATCCCCAGTGCAGACGCCCGCCGACCGAAAGCATGTGCTCGTAGGCGATTTCCTCCAACTGCGAAACCGGCGAATTGCGCGATTCAAGCATCGCAGAAAGCATGTCCGCATAGGGATAGCCCATGCGCCGCGCGGCGGTTTCGGCGGCTTCCGCGCCTCTTTCTTCCAACGCCGAAAGCACGGCGGATACCGCGTTTTTCGGGGCGCGGCGCAGACGGGCAAAACTTGCGGTTTTCCACAAAAACACCGCAAGCGAAATGAGTCCGAAAAAGAGAATGGGGTACATCAAAACGCCGCCGACGGCGACGTCCTCGGCAAACGTGCGCGACTTCGATTCGGCGTCGAACAACGCGCCGCCCGAAACGTCGGCGGGCAGAGTGCCGGCGCGCCCCCCGGCGAAGTCCGCAATTTCCTTCGCGCGGGACTCTCCGTACAACGCGCCCGACTCCGCCAAAAAGCCAGCGGTCGAGCTTCCCACAAAGTACGAAAACCCGCCCACCCTGAAAGTTTTGCCGACAAGCTTCTCGCCCGTCTTTGCCCGAACCGCCGTAAAATCGGTCTGCGCGAGCGGGTTGAAGAGCGACTGCATGCGCTCCGAAACCGCCCGCTCCACAGATTTCAACGACGGCGAAACCGCGCCGAAGCGTCGGTTTGCGGTCTCGAAAACGGACGCCCAGACGGAGTCGTAGAATTTGGATTTTTCCGAAAGCGTCGCAAGCGCGGAAGCCTCCGCCCTCGCCGCCGCAAGCGAAGCGTCGAGCGACGCCGACTCCTCCGCGAGCCTTGAAATCCGCGCCGCAATTTCCGCGCGTTCCGCCGCGATTTTAGCGACGGCCGCCGCGTCCGCCGCCCGCGCCTTTTCAAGCTCTCCCCGCGCCCAGTTTGACTCCGCCGCAAGCCCCGCAAAGGCGGGCGCGAACGCGGCGGCGAATAGCGCAAAGAATTTCAAAAACCTATTTCCCATGTTTTGCGCCCTCCGTTTTCAGCTCGGCAATGCCGCCGCGCGATTCCGTGCCGGAAGCCCTCAAAAAAATCCCCGTGCGGACTTTCCCGTCCGCGCCCTTTTCGACGGTCTTGTCCGCCGCGAAGAGCCTGTCGATTGCGTCCGCCAAGACGCGCAGCTTTTCGACGGCCGTCTTGCCGTCGAGGGTTTCGGGGAACGCGCCGCGCAGAATTTCCGCCGCGCGCGGGTCTGAAAGCAGGACGGCGTATTGGGCGTCGGCAAAAGACGAAAGGCGTTGCAAGTCGCGGGCGTCGGAGTCGTTTTTTGCGGAGGCTTCGGCGAGGCTTTTCCGCGCCGATTCGTTCGCCGCCGCAACCGCCGCGATTTCCGCGCGTTTAGACTTTGCGAGAGCCGCGTAAGACTTTTCAAGCGAAAGCAGCCTCGCCCGCTCTTCGCGCCAGTTTTCGAGGCGTTCGGCGGTCGCCGCGCGTTCGCGCAGAGACTCCGTAAGCGGGGCGTCGGCATCGGCGAATCCCGCTTCGGCGAAAAGCGGAACGGCGCAGAAAATAAGCATGAATGTTGCGGAAAGTTTCATCAGTCGAGCTTGATTCTCACGAGTTTTGTCTCTTTCATGTCCTCCGCCAAAATCACGATTTCCTTTGCGGACGCGTCGAGCTTTGCAAGCTCCGCGACGGCCTCGGCGTAGGAGGACACGGGCTTTGAATTTATTTCGCGCACAATGTCGCCCGCAAACAGGCGGGCGGGCAGCGCGGACGCCGCGGGGCTGTTCGGCTTTACGTATTTTACGACGGGCGGGGCGTCGGTCTTTATTTCGAGGTTTTTGCGGGCTACGGCGTCGTCGAAAAGGTATTCGCGGACGGAAAAACCTATCCTTTTAAAATACTTCGTCTTCGACTCCCTGTGGGTTTTCGGGTTCTCGCCCACGACAACTTCTACTTTGCGCGGGGCGTCGGACGCGCGGATTACCGAAAGCGAAATTTTGTCGCCCTTTTTGTGCTCGGCAAACAGCAGCCTGAAATTGTAGAGCGCGAATTGCTCGAAGCAGACTTCCACCGACTTCCCGTCCACCGCCACCACGATGTCGCCCTTTTTCAGCCCCGCAGTTTCCGCGGGCGAGCCTTTGGCGATGTCGCTGATTAGAAACGCGCTGGCGTTCCCCACTCCCATCATTTTTGCGACGTCGCGCTTCAAAACCTTTGTGTTGACAAGACCGAGCCAGCCGAATTTGCCGCCTTCGGGGCGCGGGGGGCGTCGGGCGAGAATTTTGTCAAGCTCGTCGGGCAGAATGAAAGAGTCGGTCGAAACCGGCGCGGCGAGCGTTATCGGAAGCCCGTTGATTTTTTCGGCGTAGAGCAGGCGAAGCTCGCTTGCGGGAGAGTCTCCCCAGCCGACGAATTTTCCGCTTTCGTCGAATACCGCCGTGCCCACCGCCGCTACGGGAACGGGGGACGCCGCCTTCATTACGGGACGCCGCCCGATGTCGGACACATACGATTTCAGCAGGTACGGCTCGAACAAAAACTCCTCGCGCGAAATTCCCGCGCCCCACACCGTCTGCCCGCGCGAAACGCCCGCCCGCGCAAACGACGTATACGGAACGAGTCCGTCGGGAAGCCCCTTTTTCAGTTTGAGGAAGTGCGTGCCCGAAAGAGAGTCCGCGCCGAGGTATTCTGCGGAGTAGCCGTCGGGGTCGCCGCCGAAGAAGTGGATTTTAAAGTCTTTGAGTTCGTCGTGGCGGAGCGAAAGCGGAATCTCGCTGGCGGGCACTATAACCGTGCCGCCGGAGTCGGCAACCATGCCCATTGTAGCGACCTGCCGTCTGTCCTCTTCAAGCTCTATGCTGTATTTTACCGCGACCGCGCATTTTGCGCGTTCGCGGAACGCCTTTTCGCCGATTTCCGCGCGGACCATGCCCGCCGAAGCGAACGCGCAGACAAGAATTACGAGCAACCTGAACATATCCGCAAAGTCTCGCAAAACGCCCCGCGCTTGGCAACTATTTTATGACCCAATCGTAGGGGTAGTTCGAGAGTTTGCGCGCGCGGGTTTTGCGCACAACCACGGTGTCCTCTATCCTGCACCCCCCTATTCCGCGGTAGTACAGCCCCGGTTCGACGGTAATGACGTTGCCGGAACGCAGTTTGCACTTGCGCGGGCTTATCGAAATTTTTTCGTGAATGTCAAGCCCAACGCCGTGCCCCGTGGAATGGAAAAATCCGCCCCACGCGCCCTTGCGGAACTCGGTATAATAGCCGTTTTCGGCGAAGAAGTCGTCAACATCGGCGTGGATTTCAGAGCCTTCCGCGCCGTCGCGGATTTTCGAAAGCGCAAGCCTCTGGGCGGCGGCGACGGTTTCGACAAGCCGCGCCTGCGCGTCGCTAGGAGTTCCCTTCAAGAACGTTCGGGTCATGTCGCCGAAATAGCCCGACGACCTCAGGCGCGGGAAGATGTCGGCAACAATCAGGGAATTCGGGAGAATCGCGCCGTGCCCGACTTCGTGCGGGTCGCACGCCTGATTTCCGCCCGCGACAATCGTGTACATTGCGTCCGCGCCCTCCGCCAACGCCGCGCTTTCGACCTCGAAGCGCAGAAGCTGGCTCGAAACCGTCCGATTCCGCCAGACGAGCTTTCCGTCGGACACTTCCGACTCGCGCAGAATCTGCGCTATCCGCGCAAAGCCCTTTGCGGCTACGGCGTTCGCCTTTTCGATTTCGGCAAGCTCGCGGGCCGATTTCACGTCGCGTTCGGGGAGAATCGGGAAGTCTGCAACGGCGACGTCGAAGCCCGCCGCCCTGAGCCTTTCGAGCTGCAAGGCGGGGAAATTCTGCGGCACAAGCAGCCCGCGGACGCGGGAGTTTTTGAGGATTTTCGCAAGCACGGCGGTTTCGTCGGCGCGTCCGTTCGGAAAATATTTGCGGGAAAGTGAGCTGAGGTCGAAAATTTCGTCGAGCCGCCCGCCCTTCGACAGCCGCCCCAATTCGAGCGCGCCGATTAACGCGCATTTGCGCCCGCGCAGCGTGAACGCGTAGAAGGGGTCGGGGACGGGAACGCCCGTAAAGTAAAGCATGTCGGCGTCGGTTTGGCACGAGCCCCTCAAAACAATTTCTCTTTTCATTTTTTTATTATTGCGCGGAAGTTTTAATTGTACAGATTAAAAGACATGCCGAATATTGTAAAGTTCGTATGCGCGTATGCGTGCGCGTTTAGGTGTATGGGGGCAGGCTGTATTTGTGCGCATGCCCAGCCGACAAGCCGAAACCCGCCGACGCCGACGCGTTTTTCGACATGTCGGTAGGCGGCGTCGCGTTCAGGGCGCAGCTGGCGGTCTCCGACGCAGAGAAAATGCGCGGGCTGATGTTCAGAGACTCGCTCGGCGAAAACGACGGCATGGTGTTCGTCTACGAAACGCCGTCAAGGGCGTCGTTCTGGATGAAGAACACGAAAATCCCGCTCGACATCGGATTTTTCGACAAAAACGGAGTGCTCACGGAGGTCAAAAAGCTCTACCCGCACAACCTCGATTCGGTGGGGTCGTCGCGGGCCGACATTCTCTACTGCATAGAGATGAATCAGGGCTGGTTCGGCAAAAACGGCGTCGCGGCTACGGACAGGCTCGACATGCGCAAACTCGAAGCGGCGTTGAAGGCGCGGAAATGAAAAAGTATACGCGCAGATTCAAATTCGCGGTGATTGCGGTGTCGGCGGCGGTCGGCGTCTGCGCGTACTTCGCGGCGTACTCGGCTTTCGAATCCGACATGACCGAATGGCAGAGGACGCAGAAAATAGACTTTTCGGCGAACACGGGCTCGACAAAATTCAAGGCGCGAATCGACGCGCTGTCAGTCGGGGGCGCGGCGTTTTGCGCGTGCGCGGCGGCGGCAATGGCAACAAAAAAACTTTTCGGAAAACAATGGAAGAAACGATAGCGGCACTTTCCACTCCCAGCGGGGAGTCGGCAATCGCGCTGGTAAGGCTCAGCGGCGCGGACTGCGCAAGAATTGCGCGGGAGGCTTTCCGCAGGCGGACGGTCGAACCGCGGGTTGCGAATTTCGGCGTCTACAAAAACGTCGCGGGCGAAACGCTCGACGAAGCGGTATTTACGCTTTTCGAAAAACCGGCGTCCTATACGGGCGAGGACATGCTCGAAATCTCGTGCCACGGCAACCCGTTCATCGCGCGGAAAATTCTCGACGACCTCTTTGCCCGCGGCGCAAGACCCGCGCAGGCGGGCGAATTTACGCGGCGGGCGTTCATGAACGACAAGCTCGACCTCTCGCAGGCGGAGGCGGTGGCTCTCGTAATCGGCGCGCGCGGCGAACGCGCGTTGCAGGCGGCGCAAAAACAGCTCTCGGGCGAGCTTGGCAGGCGCATCGCCCGCATTTCCGACGGGCTTCTCGACATGTCCGCGCTGGTCGAAGCGTACATAGACTTTCCCGAAGACGACCTTCCCGAAGAGGACAAACAGAAGCTTGCCGACTCCGCCGACGCGCTCGCCGACGACGTCGAAAAACTCCTTGCAACCGCCAAGTACGCGCCGCTTGTGCACGACGGCATAAACGCCGTGATTGCGGGCGCGCCGAACGCGGGGAAGTCGTCGCTGCTAAACGCGCTCGTGGGCGACGAACGCGCAATCGTAAGCGCCACGGCGGGCACCACGCGCGACTTCATTTCCGAAAAGCTCATCGTCGGCAGATACGCCGTAAACCTCGTCGACACCGCGGGACTGCGCGAGACGGACTGCGAAATAGAGGCGAAAGGCGTGGCGATGGCGGTGGACAGGCTCAAACGCTGCGACATCGGGCTGCTTGTGCTCGACGCCGCCGCGGGAATCCCGGAGCTTCCGCACGGAACGGAGTCGGTTTTCGCGCCCCAAAACACGGTCGTTGTGATAAACAAGTGCGACCTCCCCGAATCGAAGCCCGAACTTTTCGAAAAAAGCTTTGCGGGCTTCAAAACCGTTCGGATTTCCTGCCGACAAAACGAGGGTCTTGAAAGCCTGCGCAACGCGGTGGTTGGGCTGATTGAAGAGCACTGCATAACGGCGTCGGCGGACGACGTCCTCGTGGGCGCGCGGCACGCGGCGGCTCTCGAAAGAACGCTCGACTCCATAAAATCGGCGCGCGCGAAAATCGAAAACAACGAGCCGTCGGAGCTTGTGGCGTCCGACCTGCGCGAGTCGCTCGACGCCCTCGGCGAAATCGTCGGGAAGACAGACAACGAGCAGATTCTCGACAGGATATTTTCAAAATTTTGCATAGGTAAATAACATGTGGTACTACGAAAAAGACGGAACGAAATGCGGCCCCGTTTCGGGCGGCGCGGTTCGCAGGCTTTTCGCCGAACGCGCAATAGACGCAAACACGAAAGTGTGGTCGCCCGAACAGAAAATCTGGCTGCGCTACGCCGACTCGTCGCTGTCGCAAAGCTCGGAAAACAGGGACCGCATTTTCGAGCTGAAAAAATATACCTACCCCCTCAGGGCTTTGCTCGCCTCCCTTGCGGTCTGCGTCGGGCTGAAAACGTTTTTTCTGTGCCAAACGCTCGGAATGCACAAAGTGTACGTCGCGGCGAAAACCCCCGCCGAAAGGCTCGAAACCACAATACAATCCTCGGAAATCGGAAAGCTTGAATCGCTCTCGGCTCTGGCGATTTTCGCGCTTCTTTGCGCGGCGGCATTCGCGGGCTTCAAGTGGCTCGGCTTCGTCTCGAAATACGCACGGAGAATGTCGCCGTCGTACGAATTTTCCGAATCGGCGAACTGGCTGTTTTTCATTCCGCTCGCAAACCTGCTTGCGCCCCAGAAAATTGCGGCATCTCTCGTGAATGCGTCGCAGGACAAACGGCACACGGGCGTTTGGGACTTCTGCGTGCTTACCCTCTGGAAGTTCTTCTGGCCCGCGGCGATAGTGCTTGTCGCCGCCGCAAACTACCTGATTCCGTCGAGATGCGCGCCGTTCGAAATAGAGCCGTACATCTACGCGCGAATCCTCGTGCAGGCGGTCTACATCTCGACGATACTTCTTACGCTCGGCGTGGTATCGACGGTTTTCAGGCTTCAACTGGCGTACTTCAAAAGACGCATGCGTTAGTTTTTGGAGAAGTCCAAATCGACGTACACGGGGCGGTGGTCGCTTGCGTCTCCGCCGCGCTTCCAAACGGCGGCGGCGCCCGAAAGGAACGGGAGCATGGGCTTCGAAAACAGGAAGAAATCGTACCTGTAAAATATGTTTTTCTTCGACCAAAAATAAGTGTACTCGCGCCCGTCTTCGTCCGACTGCGGAACGAGAACCATGCCGCGAATGTTCCGCAAAAGCGCGTCGCTCGGCTCCTGATTGAAGTCTCCCGCAACGATTACGTTTTTGCAGCCGCCCGTTTCGCTTTTGATTCTCGCGGAAATCGCCCTAAGCTCCGCAAAGCGGAACGGCGTGAATTTTTCGTCCGACTTCCTCGCCCCGAGCGGACTTTTCAGGTGGACGGCGAACGCGTACCATTTTACGCCGCGGACATCGAAGCACGCGCCGAGCGTGCCGCGCGGCGAAAAGCGGTTGTCGCCCTTGAACTCGAATTTGATGTCGCAGCAGTCCACGAATTTTTCGGGCTTTATGCGCGACATTATCGCCACGCGCGACGGCGAGTCGTAGCGGGTTGTGGCGGTGTATTCGTAGACAAGCCCCTCGAATTTCGCGAGGTCGTCGCGCAGTTCGCGCAGAAAGGCTGCGTCGCCCATTTCGTCTATCAGCAGAACGTCGGCGTTTATCGCCGCAAGCGACTTGCGCAACGCCGTCTTCTCCGCTTCCGGCTTGGGCGACTGCACGTACTTCCCGCCGATTTTCCGCCCCGCCACAGAATAGTTGCGGACATTCCAAGTGCACACGCGCACCCTGCCCTCCGCAACCGACGAAGTCCGCACGGGAACTTCCGACGGGGGAATCGGTGCGGGCTGGTCGGCGGGCTGTCCGCCGTCGAAGTCGGGCGAAAACAGCGACCACAGCACCCACAGCAAAACGACCGCCGCAAACTGAGCGGCGCGTTTCGGCGACGGTTTGCGGAAGCTACGCCTGCGGCTGGTACGGGGAATTTTCACGGCTGCCCGCGGCTATTTTCTCGACGTATTTTGCGAGTATGTCGAATTCGAGATTGACGAATTTCCCCGCCTTGCAGTCGGCGAGGTTCGTCACTTCGAGCGTGTGCGGAATGAGCCACACCGCGAGCGAGTCGGCATGCGCCTCGGCAATCGTGAGAGAAATGCCGTCTATTGCGATGCTTCCCTTGTACACGACGTACTTTGAAAATTCCGCGGGAACGGCGACGCGCAGATAATAGTTTTTGCCGCGCTGTTCGAAGTCGAGCACGGTACTGCGGACGTCCACGTGCCCGCTTACGAAGTGCCCGCCCAGACGCGCGTCGGCGGCGAGCGGACGCTCCAAATTCACGAGAGCACCGCGCGACAGCCCCTCGAAGCTCGTCAGGCGGATAGTCTCTTCGAGAAGCTCGAACGACACCGTGTTGCCCTCGCGCCCGACAAGCGTCAGGCAGCAGCCGTTGCACGCAAGGGAGTCGCCCTCGGCGAGCGAGTCGGCGATAATGTCGGGAACTTCAAGCTTCAAGAGCCAAGCCGCTTTTTTTTCCTCGAAAGAAACCACTTTCCCCGTGGCCTCGACAATACCCGTAAACATAAAAAATTCCTTCGTGTTAAAGATTATGAACCCAGTCTACGAAACGCCGCCCGATTGTCAAGGCGATTGCCCCGAACGCAAAAGCCCGCCGTGTCGGCGGGCGCGGTTGATTGTTCGGCAAACTCCGCCGCAAAGCCCGCTTTGCGCCCCGACGCCGTCGGACGCGGCGGGCGGAGGAGCGCGGTCAATAGCGGCGTTTTTTGGAATAGAGCCTGTCGTGAATGACCTTTTCGAGACGGAGAAGCTGGTAATCGGAACGGCGTTCGAGAATGGACTCCAAGCTTTCCATGAACGATTCGGGCGTGTAGTTTGCCGATTCGAGCAGATACATTATTATTGCGTCGCGGTGGACGCGCAGATAGGATTTCTTCTCCTCGCCTTTCGGCGCAATGCCGTTGGAGGTATGCCCCATGATTTTGCCCGTATTGAAACTGTCGCGCACGAACTGGTCGGAACGCCCGATAATGCTTCCCGCCTCCTTCGGGCTGAACCATTCCTGCCCATCGGGCACGAGCGAGGCAAAGTGCCCCGTGGGGTCTACGGATTTTTCACATTTCACGGGTCGTTTCCTCCCCTTCGTAGGATTTTATAATTGTAATCATTTTCGTAATTTGCGATTATTTTGGTTGAGGTTTATGGTGTTTAAGTTAAATTTATATTAAAAATAATTATTAAATATTATTCAACAATGTCAACATCTAAAATAGAAAAATTCTACTTTGCATGAAAAAAGAAGTTAAGATTTACGGGAATCCCGTATTTGCGGAAAGATTCAGAACGCTCATGAGCAACCGCAACGTGCGCTTGGAGGACATTGCGGAAGTGGCGGGCTGCGCTGTGAGCACGGCGAGCACATGGCGCAGGGGCAGAATGCCGAGGAACACTGGAACGCTGAAAAAAATTGCCGACTTCCTCTCCGTGGACGCCGCGTTCCTTTCCGGCAATACGCCGCATGTTTCGGGGGAAATGGGCGAACCCGTTTTCTCGAACTGCGCGGAATCTCCGCTTGCGGGGGAAATCAGAAGCCATGTCGAAAGGCTCATCGGGCTTTCCGACGAACCCCTGCTCGAAAAACTCAAACGCGAACTTGAAAAGAACTTTCCCGTCGCCGCCGCCACGGAATTTGCCGACCGCAAATAGACGCGCCCGAAAACGCGCCCGCCGAATATCCGCCGAACGCCGCCGCGCACGACTTCAAAAGTCGCACGCATTATACGCCCCGTGTCAAGCCCAGTAAAATTCCGCGGCGCGGGGGGCGCGGAACGCGGCGAAAAAGCTTGCGCCAGCCGCCCCTCGGACGTATCAAACAATCAAAATCCCCGAATGGAACGCAAATACTTTAAATACGGCGAAACCGAAATCGCCCACCTAAAAAGGCGCGACAAACGCCTTGCGGCGGCAATCGAAAAGCTCGGCATGCCCAAGCGGCGGGTCGAACCCGACCTCTTCCGCGCTCTTGTTTTCAGCATAATCGGGCAGCAAATTTCCACAAAAGCGCACGACTCCATTTGGCGGAAAATGACAGACGCCCTCGGCGAAATCACGCCGCAGTCGGTGCTGGCAACGCAGCCCGAAGATTTGCGCGCGCTCGGAATTTCGTTCAGAAAAATAGAATACATGCGGGGAGCTGCGGAGAAAATAGCATCGGGGGAATTCGACATCGACGCCCTACGCAAAATGACCGACGACGAAGTTTGCGAAAAACTTTCGGAAATCAAAGGGGTCGGCAAATGGACCGCCGAAATGCTCATGCTGCATTCGCTCCGACGCCCCGACGTGCTGAGCTTCGGAGATTTCGGCATTCAGCGCGGACTGCGCATGGTCTACGGGCACGGGAAAATCACGCGCGGGCTTTTCGAAAAATACCGCAAAAAATACTCGCCCTACGGGAGCGTTGCCTGCATCTACCTTTGGGCGGTCGCGTCGGGAGCAATCGACGGACTGAAAGACCCCGCCGAAAAGCAGAAGCCCCAACCGCCGCGCGGTAAAAAACCGTCGGCAAAGAAAAACACCGCCGGCAAATAGGCGGAGATTCCGCAAAACCGCGCAGACTCGGAACGGCGGCGGGCGGACGGGAACAAAATTCAAAAAAAAAGGTTGCCCGAATGCGGGCTTTGCCCTTTTATGCAAATCCATGGCACCGCTCAAACCGGCATACTCCGCGACGGAGGAAATTTGGAATTCGGCAACACACGTCGTGGGAATACTTTTCAGCGTCGCGGCACTCGCGGTGATGGTGACGCTTGCGTCTATCTACGGAAATTCGTGGGCGATAGTTTCTTGCGCGATTTTCGGAGTGTCGATGACGGGCGTCTACACGGCGTCCTCTTTCTACCACGCCGTTCCCTTCGAACGCGCAAAGAGGATTCTCAAAAAATTCGACCACATCGCGATTTACTACCTGATTGCGGGAACGTACACGCCGTTTCTGCTTGTGAGCCTGCGCCTGCCCTCGCCCGCCACGGCGTGGATTGTCTTCGGAATAATCTGGACGCTCGCGATTCTCGGCACTGTGCTGAAACTGGCGACGTCGGGTTCTGGAACAAAATGGTGGTCGATAGGGCTTTACCTGCTGATGGGCTGGCTTGTTGTGCTGATTTCGGGCAAGCTGTTTACGATTGTGCCGACAGTCGGCGTCGTGTTCCTGTGTCTCGGCGGGCTTTTCTACACGGGCGGCGTGTTTTTCTACATGCGCAAAAGCCGCAAATACATGCACGCCGTTTGGCACGTTTTCGTGCTTTTGGGAACAATCATGCACTTTTTCTCGGTACTATTTTCCTGCGTATTCGTAAAATGAACTCGGGAAACGACATTGTAGAACAGCTCGACACGCTTGTGAAGTCGTGGGGCGGAACGCGTCCGTCGTGGGACGAATATTTTATCTGCACGGCGATACTCATATCGTCGCGCTCGGCGTGCAGCCGCCTGAACGTCGGCTGCGTGATAGTAAGCGGCGGGGAGCACCCGAACAGGATTATCGCCGCGGGCTACAACGGCTTTTTGGCGGGCGCGCCGCATTCGTCGTGCGTGCGCGACGGACACGAAATCGCGACCGTCCACGCCGAGCAGAACGCCATTTCCGACGCCGCCCGACGCGGGGTTTCCGTGAACGGCGCAACGGCGTACATCACGCACTTCCCCTGCGTAAACTGCGCAAAAATCCTGATTTCCGCGGGAATAAAATCGGTCAGATACCTGCACGACTACCACAACGACGACATCGTTTACAGGCTTTTCGAGGAGTCGGGAATTTCGGTCGCCAAGCTATGAAAAGCGCGTACGACGACTATTCCTGGAGCTTTCTTGCGGCGTCGCCCTCTTTTGCGGGCGCGTTTTTCGAGGAGTCCGTCGTGCTTCTGTTGGAGGACAACGAAGACGGCTCTTTCGGCGTGATAATGAACAAACCGCTCGACAAGACGCTCGGCGAGCTTAACCCCGACTTCCGCGACTCCGAGCTTGGCGAAATCGACGTTTTCGACGGCGGACCAATCGCAAAGGAGCGCGTGAGCCTCGCCGTCTGCTACGACGACGGCAAAAACGACGGCGCGTTCTCTTTCGGCATTCCGCCCGAAAAGGCCCTCGACATAATAAAGAAAAACCCCAACGCGAAAGTCGCCGCGTTCGCGGGCTATTCGGGCTGGGGTCCGAACCAGCTGAAAGCCGAAATCACCGAGGGCACTTGGATTGTCTCATACGCCGACGTCAACGTGATTTTCGACGTGCCCAACCCAGACCTCTGGAAGACGCTCGTTCTGCGCGAACGCCCCGAATTCGGGGCGTTGGAAGAGCCGAAGAACAATCCGTCGGAAAACTGAGGCGCGTTAAAAATACGCCTTGACGGCGAGCGTCCAGAACATGTGGACGGGCAGACGCTGGGTGTTGAACTCGGCGGAGCGGAGAGTCCAAGTCAAATCCGCCTGAAAGCATTTGTAGCGGGCGGAAACGCCCGTGACGGCCTCGCCCACAAGCCATTTGGGAACGACGCCCGCGCTGTTGCGGTATGTATTGCCGTCGAGGGTGATGTCGTAGCCCACGAAACGCGCCGCGCCTCCGCCGTACATGAAGCAGTGCCAGTCGGGAGAGACGTCGGTGGGACGCCATTCGACGTCGTTGCCGTCGGAGGAGTCTATTCTGTTGGGGAGGAAGGAGTACGGCATGTTGAAGCCGAAGCGCAGAAGCGCGCGCACCCTCGCCTGCGTCATGACGTTCCCCAAATCGAGCGCGAGCGACCCGACCGAATCGACCGAAAATTCGTCGGAAATCCGCGTCCGAAAGAAACGCTCCGAATGCTCGTAGGCGACGATTATCCCCGGTTCGTTTTTAATCTGGTTGTGCCAGCCGCGCGGCCAGTCCGCGCCGATTATGCTGTGGTAGAATTTCTGCGCGTCCTCCGCGAGCGACATCGGCCCCACGACGCCGAGGTTTACCGTAAGCGAATCGAGCCTGTTTTCCGACGCCTCGTGCGCCCCGAAGCCGACGTACAGCCAGCCCGCGTAGGGGCGGTCGGTCGGCGGCGGATTGGGAATGTTGATGTCGCTTGCCACGCACATCTTCTGCCCGACCGAAACCGTCTGGAACGCCTGCCTGCCGTCGGGGACAAAGAGGTCGAGCGCGGCGAATTGCAGGCGGCTCGAAAGGAAATCGCGCCCCGCGCCCGTATACGAAAGCTTCAAGCCGTTCGTGTAGTAGCGGTCGGAAAAATAGATGTCGTTTTCGACGCGGAAGGCTATCGACTCCGCATTTTGCGGGGCGGCGGTTTCGGCTACGGGAATGTCCGAAGCGAAAGCGGCTGCGGTCGAAAGCAGAATAATTGACAAAATCGGGCTTCGTCTCATACTTCGGGGAATATGAGAATAACGTCAGGCTTTGCAAGAGGAATTTCGCTCGACGCCCCCAAAGGCGACACAACAAGACCCGCCACGGACGCGGCGCGTCAGGCGGTTTTTTCGTCCCTCGGCGAAGCCGTGGTCGGGGCGCAGGTTCTCGACATGTTCGCGGGCACAGGCTCGTACGGGCTTGAAGCGGCAAGCAGGGGCGCGGCGAAAGCCGTGTTTCTTGAAACCGACAGACGCGCCCTCGACTGCCTGCGCCGCAACGCCGCAGCCGTAAAAAAGGCGGTCGAAAGCGGCGGCGGAAGCGTCTCTTTCGAAGTTCTGCCGGCCGACTGCGCAAAGTCCGCAAAAATTCTCGGCGGAAGAAAGTTCGACTTCGTTTTCGCCGACCCTCCCTACAAAATGCTCTCCGACCCCAAGCTTCTTCCGCAAATTCTCGACACTTTCGCGCAGATAGCCTCGCCCGAAACCGTCTTCGCCCTCGAAGCCCCCGCCGATTTCGAACCGCCCGCCGAAACTTTCGGCGAAAACGGCGCGTTTACAATTTTGAAAAGGCTCGGAAAAAAATCCAGGGGCAAACCGTCGCAAATTTTGTTCGCAAAGAAATGAACGAACTCGACATCGCAATAGAATCGGCAATCAAAAAGGGCTCGACCGACATTCACATCGGCAGGACCGCGCGGATACGCGTGGACGGCTCGCTCGTTCCGCTCGTCGGGGTCGCCGCGCCCGACCCGCAGACCGCGGCGCAACAAATACTAGCAAAGTTTCCGCGGGAACGCTCAAAATTTTTCGCCGAAAAGCTCGGACGCGGCGAGGACATAGACCTCGCGTTTTCAAGCCCGTCGAACGCGCGAATCCGCGCAAACATCTACATGTGCGAAAGCGGCATGCAAATCGCCCTGCGCGTAATTCCCGCGCGGCGGCTGACCGCAACAGAAATCGGAATCCCCTTTCCCGTCGCCGACATTTGCAGGCGCAGCAGCGGGCTGTTCGTGGCGACCGGCGCGAACGGCTCCGGCAAAACAACGACGCTTGCGGCGGTTGTGGACATCATAAACGAATCGCGCGGACTCCACATTCTGACAATCGAAGACCCGATTGAATACGTCATCAAAAGCGCGAAGTCGATGGTGTCGCAACGCGAAATCGGCAGGGACGCGCCCGACTTCTACTCGGCGCTGCGCTCGGCGGTCAGGGAAAATCCCGACGTCATAGTGCTCGGCGAAATGCGCGACCTCGAAACTACGCGGACGGCAATAGAGCTTGCCGAGACGGGGCACCTTGTGTTCGCAACCCTGCACACGCGCACGGCCGTTTCGACAATCGACAGGCTCGTCGGGCAATTCGGCGCGGGCGAACAGCCGCAAATCAGAATGATGCTTTCAGAAAACCTGCTCGGCGTGCTTTCGCAAACGCTCGTGCGGCAGAAGCGCGGCGGCATGATTGCCGCCTTCGAAATGCTCACCGCAAACGCCGCAGTCCGCAACCTCATACGCGAACAGCACGTGCCGCAAATTCTGAGCGTGCTCCAAACGGGACGCCAAAGCGGAATGTGCACCATGGAAGACTCGCTTCTGAATCTGGTTGAGCGCGGGCTTGTCTCCCCCGCCGACGCGCTCGACAAGGCGTTCCGCCCGCAGGAGCTTCTGAAAGCCATGCGCGACTCTCCCAAAATTCCGCAAAACGAGCTTATCGGGCTGAAATAGACGCCCGCAAATCTGCGCAAACCCGCGCAAAAAAAATGCGCCCCCACGAAAAATGCCGGACGCGCAATATTGCAAGTTTTTAGATTTCGCGGAGCACCGCAAGCCCCGCCGTTTATTCGGAAAAGTCCTTGACGAAAACCTTTGAATGACGCCCCGACGCCTCGTATTTTTCGAGTCGCGATTTAGGCAGCGCGGTCGGCGGAACTTCCGTAAATTTGCACACGTCCGAAAAGAACGGCGCGCTTTTTGTGCTGAGCGCGAAAAGCTTTTTGAAGCCCGCCTTTTTTGCCTCGCGCACGATGAATTCAACCATGTGCGTGCCGACGTCGTGCCCCTGATAGAACGGCTGGACATGCAGGCTTGCAAGCTCCGCCGCGCCCTCGGAAATGTCGAGCAGGCTGACGAACGCGATTACGCTTCCGTCCATCTCGTAGATGAAATAGGTGCCGATTTTCGACTCTATCTCCTCGCGGCTGCGGTAGACCAGATTCTGCTGGCGGGTCGAGCTTTTCGAGAGGTTGAAAATCGTCGAAACGTCGTCGCGGTCCGCCTTGCGGATTTTCTGGTAGACGTCGGAGTAAATCATCGTGCCGCAGCCGACCTTTTCGAAAAGCTCGGTAAGCAGGCACGCGAATTCGCGGCCGTCGAGAATGTGCGCGCGCTGTGTTTTTGCCGATTCGAGCGCGCGGACCGAACAGCTGACTTTGGAGAACACGCGCGGGTCGAGCATGCCCCTGCGGGCTTCGAGCAGTTCGGAAACATCGGCGAGCGGCACTGCGAGAGCCTTTTCCGCGCCGATTTTAAGCCCGCTTGTCTCCGTCAAAAATATGAGTTTTGTCGCGTTCAGCCCCGTTGCGACGTCGGCGGCGAGGAGGTCGGAATTTATCCTGAAAATTCTGCCCTCCCTGTTTACGGCAACCGGCGAAAGCACGGGAATCATGCCCAGCGAAATCAGGCTTTGCAGCGCGTTGAAATCTATCTTTTCTATGCGCCCCGCGTTGAGGTGGTCCACGCCCGAAATTATCCCGACTTCCGTCGCGCGGACTGCGTTTGTCGAAACGCAGCGGATATTTTTTGTGGCGAACGCATCTATTATTGTTTGGAGCGCGGTTGCGGAAACCTCGCGGGCGAGCGACAGCGTGGCGTCATCCACGGGGTTTTCGCCGTAGATGTCGCTAAGCGCAACCCCGCGTTCCGCGCCGATGTCGCGCAGTTGTTTGCCGATTCCGTGCACCACTACGACGTTTATGCCGAGGCTGCGCAAAACGGCGATGTCGGTAATTACGTTTGCGAAGTTGTCGCAGGCAATCACGCTTCCGTCAACCGCAACGACAAAGGTCTGCCCACGATACAGCGGGACATATTCCAAAATGCCGCGCAAATCGGAGGCTTTAATCGTCACTTTGTCGCTTAGCGGGACGGAATTTTCCATGGCGTTATGCCCTGCTGATGTAGGTATTGTCTTCCGTGCGGACTTTGATTACGTCGCCCTGCTTGATGAAGAGCGGGACCTGCAATGTTACGCCGTTTTCGAGCGTTACCGCCTTTGTGGGAGCCGACGACGTGTCGCCGCGCAGACCTTCCGCCGCCTCCGCAACCTTGATTTCGATGCTGTTGGGAAGTTCGAGCGAAACAGGCGCGCCGTCAACAAAGAGAATGAGGTACTGCGAGCCTTCGGTGAGCCATTTTTTGTCTTCGCCGATTGTCGATTCCATGAGGACGGTGTCGTCGAAAGTTTCGGGGTCGATGAAGTGGTATTGGTCGCCGTCGATGTACGAAAATTCGAGCTGCTTGTTGGTAGTGTGGCAGAATTCCACCGAGTCCGTCGAGCGGAATTTGACCGCCGTCGAAGCGTTCGTCGAGAGGTTGCGGAGAACCGTCTGCACAAAGCCCGCCTGTCTGCCCTGCGTGCGGTGAAGCATGCTCATAACGGCGTGCGGAGTGCCGTTGTACATAATTACTCTGCCTTTTCTGATGTCTGTGGGACTTGCCATATTTTTATAGTGTTTATTGTTGAAATTTGCGGAGCTTTTGCCTCCTAAAAATTGAATCGACATTTATTAAAAAAAACGCGCCGCTCGTCAACATTTTTTGCGGATCTCCCCGACCGCAAGTCCGCGCGGAAACGGCGGAGGGAAATCTCCCGCTTCCGTCCGAAATTGCTTGCAATCCCGCAATCCGTCCGTCAGACTCAACACTAACAGGGGCGCATTGGTTTTTGGATGCCGATTTTGAAGAGGTACGCAGCAAAAGTACTGATTCGGAATTTCCCGACAATCCGATTTCGACGCGCCCCGCCGACAAAACAAACGAAAACAACGAAAGACAATGAACGCAATCAAAACGAAATTCGAACTGCTGACGCCTACCCCCAACAAAAAAACGAATTGGGACGTAATGGGAACCTACGACTCCGTCAAGGAAATCAAGGAGGCGTGGAAAAGCCTCACCGAAGCGCAGGAAGCCACCCACGTTGCCGACTTTGTCGCGTTTGTCGAAGGCGGCGAATCTGTAAGGCTGCAAATCAAGCCTACTCTCGTTTTAAATCCCGAAAGATAACGCGGGCTGAATTATCCATTGCAACACTTGCGGTTTGCCAATGCAAACCGCTTTTTTTTCGCCCGAAAAAATCACCTGCGCCGCAAGAGTTTCCGCAGGGCGCGCGCGCCGAACGCCGCGGCGAAAAGAATCGCCGCCGTCTGGCAGAAATAGGCGGCAAACGGCATTTCGTAAAAATCGAAAGACGCCCCCGCGAAAAGTTTTTCGGGCATTCCGCGCGAGACGAAAAAATACGCGCCCGAGCAGAAAACGGCGGCGGCGGCAAGCTTCGGCACAAAGCGCAGAAAGCCAGCGCGAAGCCCGACGTGGACGCCGCACAAAACGAAAGTCCAATACGCAGAACTTGTGTGGACGGCGCGGACGCCAAGCCCGCCGAAGCAGTCGGAAAGCCCGAAAACAAAGCCCGAAAGCGCAACTCCCGACACCGCGCAGGCCGCCGCGCACGCGGCAATAGCCGCCACTACCGCAGTCCTCGCCGACCTGTCGGCATTGTAGCGTCCGCGCCCCAGCGACCGATACCACGCGCGGTTCAAAATGTTGTGCAGCGCGAACGCCGCGACCGTCGCAAGCCCCAGAATTTCATGAAGCTCCGCCCCCGTGATTCTGAACGCCAACGCCGACGGCAACAGAGCAAGCATCGACGCGTCAACCCATGTCCGCAATGTGTTAGAATTTTTCACGTCTAATTTCTCCGCATAAAAATGCCGTTTCGGCGGCGGAATGCAACAACAAGTTGCGCGTTAAATTGCGTTGACCGCCGCCGCCCTCCCCTGCTAAAAATGCGGACGGAAAATCGGCAGGGAAAAGATGAAATATATCAACCATTACCAATCTCCGATAGGCGTGCTGCTCATTGCCGAAGACGGCGAAGGGCTTTGCGGGCTTTGGCTCGACGGCGAAAAATACTACGCGAAGACGCTCGGCGGCGACTTCGCCGAAAAGCGCACGCGCACGCTCGACGAAACGAAAAAATGGCTCGACACCTACTTCGGAGGGCGCAAGCCCGATTTCATGCCGAAGCTTAGCATGCGCGGATCGGCGTTCAGGCTCGAAGTCTGGAAAATTCTGCTCGAAATCCCCTATGGAAAAACCGCCACATACGGGGAAATCGCCCGCAAAATATCGGCGCGACGCGGCGGCAAAATGTCGGCGCAGGCGGTCGGCGGCGCGGTCGGGCACAACGAAATTTCCATAATAGTTCCCTGCCACAGGGTAATCGGAAGCGGCGGAAATCTGACGGGCTACGCGGGCGGGCTTGACGCAAAAACCAAGCTTCTGGCATTGGAGGGAATCGACGTTTCCAAGCTCGCGCTCCCGCGCGGAAGCGCGTCCGCAAAAGCGTAGACGCGCGGCATGCCGCCCCTCCCCCCGCCGACCTCGACGTCGCGCTTGGGCGAAACGCAGAAATGCCGCTTGTACTCGCGGCTGAACTGCGTCGGACTCTCGCAGCCCACTGCATACGCGGCGTTCGCGACAGTCTCGTTCGACGAAATCATCAGCCTCCGCGCCTTGTGCAAACGCAGAGTTTTCTGGTACTGAATCGGACTAACCGACGCCACCTTTCGGAAATGCCTGCAAAAGCTTGTCGGCGCCATCGATTCTGAGCAAATAGAAACCTTTGACGGCAGGCTCAAAATGCCTCTCGGAGGGAAGATGTTTGAGCACGGACTTTTCCAGTTGCGAATTTAATTTATCAACACTCATCGTAAGAAGAATCGCCGAAGATTTTGGCGAAAGGCGGAAAATTTGTCAAGCCGCGCGAACGACATGAGGCGACAATAAAAAAACGAAAAAAAAGCTTGCAAAACATAAAAAAGCGGGTTCAATGCAAACCTTATTAATTAACGGGGGTATAGCTCAGTTGGTTAGAGCACTTGCATGACACGCAAGGGGTCGCAGATTCGAGTTCTGCTACTCCCACCATTTAGAAAAACTTCCAAGTCTTTGGCTTGGAAGTTTTTTTGTGGGAGTCAGAACAGGCTTTTCCGCTCATCGTCAAAGGTAGTGGGATGAGGGTAGAAGAAGTAGAAAAAAAGGGAGGCAAAGAGGACGGAAGTCCTACAATGCCTCTGATGTTGTTTAGTTTTTATAGAGTAATACGAAGTTGGCGAAAAGGTCGAGACTTTTTTGCGAGGTTGGAATACAAACAAGACGGTATACCGTCTTGTCGCGGTTGCGGGCATAAGAAGGTTGTATTTTACGACCATTATTACAGGAAGGCGAAAGTAGCGTCGATAGACGGGCGGATATACGATGTAGTCATAAAGGCGCGTCGATACCGATGTCCGAAATGCGGGAGTATTTATCGAGAGCCGATACGTGGGTTGAAAAGCAACAAGCGAATATCGGAGAGTGCCAAAGACGAAATCATCAGTAAATACCTCGATGGGGCGACAAACAAGAAGATATCGAAAAGGTTGGGGATATCGCAAAGCACAGTGGAGCGGGTAATCCACGAACGCTTTGAATTAAAAGTCAAAGAGCAGCTAAACTATGAATGTCCATCAATCATCGGTATTGACGAACACAAAAGTTGCGAAGCAAGCTTTTGGGAAGCATAAAACACGAAGTGTTTTACCCGAAGGGCGAGAACAGCGCGGATTTTGCGAAGCAAAACCAAGCGAGCGAGTGCGACATACCATACATAAGGGCTACAAGTTTGCAACGACGATAGCGGATTTAACGCATCATAGGGTATACGATGTGATAGAGGGGAAATCTCGCAACTTGGTGGAAAGTAAGTTAATGAGCTACAAAGGTCGGGATAACGTAAAAGTAGTGTGCATGGATTTAAGCAGCAGCTACCGAAGCATAGTAAGGCGGTGTTTTCCGAAAGCAAAAATAGTGGCGGACAGGTTCCACGTCATAAGATTGGTATTGTACCATTTTATGGAGTTTTGACTCGCGTTTGCATGCGCAAACCGTCTCGCCCTTCGGGTCTCTTGCCTGCGGCAAAATCTCATTCGCGCTTCGCTTGAATTGCAAACAAGCCCAAGAAGAAGTAAAATGGAATAGAAAGTTGACATACCCATTGCGAAAACGTGGAGATAGGTTGAACTCCGAAGAGCTTGAGCGGTTGAAAAAGTTTTTTGAGGACAATCCCGCGATAAAGCTGGCTTACGAGTTTAAGGAAAGGTTATGCGAGTTGCTGAACAGGAAACATCAAACGGCAAAGGAATGTATAAGGAATATAAGGGAACTGAAAACAATGATGAAACAGATGAAATACGAAGCGACACAAGAGTTTGAGAGGCTAGCAGAGACGATAAGCGACTGGTTTACGCCGATAATCCGAATGTGGAGATTTACAAAAAACAACGGGATAACGGAAGGCTTCCATAGGAAAATGAAACTGATACAACGAATGGCTTACGGTTATAAAAACTTCCAAAATTACAGATTGAGGGTCTTGGTTCTATGCGGCGTCTTTCATTAAAATCCACTCTCTTTGGTGTTGACCCAAGAAAGCGGCATTTTTTCAAGCGCAAAACCGCAAAATTGAAATCGCCCGACGCAAGTACCGCAAGAAAGCACATCTTGAAAGCGACATAAACAGATAGAGAAAGCGCGGGCCTTGCGCCGAGCCGCGAACTTCTAAAATGCCGACAAAAAAGCCCGCAAGGCTTGGTGGATTGCAGGCTTTAAAGTAATGCTCGAGGGGGGACTCGAACCCCCATGACAGTGAAGTCACATGAACCTGAATCATGCGTGTCTACCAATTTCACCACTCGAGCGAAAGGGTTTTTATTTGGACATCTTAAATTTCAATCGGCCTGTATTCCATTTTCCGCCGACGTTCCCCGGCAGAGATTCGAACTCCGACTAGATGAACCAAAATCACCTGTGCTACCATTACACCACCAGGGAGAAATTTATTCTGTCGCGCCTTTTTGGTGGAGATGATCGGGTTCGAACCGACGACCCCCACAATGCCATTGTGGTGCTCTTCCAACTGAGCTACATCCCCAAAAAAGTATTCAAACAACACTGTCGCAATTTTTCCCCGCGTCAATGATTTTTTTTACTTTTTTCGCGCAACGCCGCTTTTGTGTTTTATACTTGCATTGCGAATTGGCGTATTTCGCGTTGTAGGGCTATTTTGATTATGCGTGGTGTATCCGTTTGGGCGCAAAAAATCGGCGCACAAATGTGCGCCGACAGTCGGATTCCCTTTCAATTCGGGAAGTTTGTGCGGAAGCTATTTCTTAGCCGCGCATTTTTTGCCGCAGCAAGCTTTCTTTGCGGGAGCGGCTTTCTTAGCGCAGGGCTTTGCCGCGCAAGCTTTCTTTGCGCATGCCTTTTTTGCGGGAGCTTTTACGGCTGCCTTTTTCGCCGGAGCTTTCTTGGCGGGTTTTGCCACGGCTTTCGGAGCTGCCTTTTTTGCCGCCGGTTTCTTTGCGGCGGGCTTTTTTGCGACCGCCTTTTTTACGGCTACCTTTTTCGCAGGAGCTTTTACGGCTTTCTTTGCGGGAGCGGCTTTCTTTACCGCGACCTTCTTGACTGCCGCCTTTTTCGCCGGAGCTTTTTTGGCTACCGCCTTAGTTGACACTTTCTTGGCGGGAGCTTTTTTTGCCGCCGGTTTTTTTGCTACTGTTTTTGCCATATCTTCTCTTGTTTTGTTATTGTTGGTAAGCCGCCGTTTCCAGCGGGACTATTGAAATGGCTCTCGATATTTTCCGACATTCCGCGAGAGGAAGTATTGCCGAATGGGAGACAGCGACCCAAAGTATCCGTTTTGGACACTCGGTGCGTTGAAATTGTCATTTCAGACATCATTTTTCCCGTTGGCTATCAAAATATGCAAAACCGACTGCGGCTTTATAAAATTTTCGATTCGCCACCTATCGTTTTGTTATCTTACTTTTGCACTTTTTTTGAAGCTTTGGCAACAAATTTTTTTACGGTTGCGTAAAAAATCATGGGGGTGGCTTAGGTTATAGGTTGGAGGGTGGTTTTAAGTAGTACAACAATTAACTACTTAAAACTATGGAAACATCTAAGCATTTTATCGTATTCTTTTATTCGGGCGCGTGGTTTGCCCCTTTTAATCCGCATTTTGTAGTTAAAGTAGTTGTTGTTTGAGCTGTTGGCGGAGGTTAAAAGCTATGTCAACGGCTCTTTTTGTTGGTAAAGAGCAAGGCGGCGCGGTTGCGCCGTCTTGCTCCCCTTTTTTGGAACAGATACGCGCCCTTGAAGCTCGCGACGCGGAACGCGCCAACCGCCGCTTGGAGCGGCTCGAAAAAGCGGCAAGCGAAGCGTCGCCGCTATCTTGTCAAAGAGATAACATCTCCCGAACTTATACCCCGAAAAACCGCACTTATTACAATCGGTCGGCGGTCGCTCTTGAAACTAATGTCGCCCGCTGGGTGTTATCTCTCGGCAAAAAGTATTCGCCGACGGCGGTAATCAACGCCGCCGACAACATCGGCTACACGCCCGAAATCATCGACGCTATCGAGCGCAAGGCGAAAGAGCATGTAGCTGAGCTTACAATCACAATGCCGCACGTCGCGGGCGAGGATTTGTCGCTTGCGCGTCGTAGGTTTACCGACGCGTGGAATGAATTTAATCGACGCGTGCTGAAAGAAAAGTACGCGGAATATTTCGGCGACTTTGTCCGCGTTTTCGAAGCGCACAAAGACGGCGTTTTGCACGCGCATGTAATCGTAGAATGCAAATACAGTTTGAAACGCGGGTCAATGTCGCACCGCTGGAAACCGAACGGGAATGTAGACGGCGCGACGGTCGCGGACTGGGTTCGCGACATTTGGCGTCAATTTCGGCACGGCGAATTTGCCAAGTACGGCGTAGGCGAGCGGCACACATTACAGCCGATTCGCAAGGGCGTTAAGTGCTTTTCGAAATACGTTGCAAAGTACATCACAAAGGGGCTTGGAGCGCGTCCGCTTTACATGCGCGGCTTGCGCACGGTTGCGTATTCGCGCGGATTTCTCGCAGGGGCGCGGTTGCTGGCGTACGACTACGACAAGCGCGAGCGCATAACTTATTGGAGCAAAACGGCGCAGGCGTGGAAATGGCGTTATCGGCGGTTTACGTCGTTCGACATCGAATGCGCGTCGCGGCGCGTTCGGCGAATGAAGATTGCGGCAATTTGTCGGAAATTCCACATAAGTTTTGCGGAGTTCAAGCGGCGGATTGGCTCTCGGTGGGGCTTCCTGACGCGTAATTTGATTTCGTCATGGGGCGTCGGCGGCGATTTCGGGATTTCGGGAAAAGAGTATAAACGCCTTTCGAAATGGGAACGTTTGGCGTTTGTCCGAAACTGGCTCGGCGACGCTTTTAAGGCGGTCATCAAGTTTAAGTATTTCGACAAACTCGTACAGTACGACGATTTCAAAAAGCTTGAATCAGAAATCAAAACGCAATGCGAGTTTTCGGTTTGCGGATTCCTCGACAGCGGCGTTTTCCGCACGTTTCGGGAGGTTGCCGAAAATCTGAAAACGAAAATATCGCGCGACCTCGAACGCGTGAGAAACGCGTTGCGGACGAATGCGCGGCGTCGGATTCCCACAAGGCAAATCGAGCGCGACGCCGTAAACCGCCGAAAATACCATGCGCGGCTTGCGAAAATCCTTACCGCCGTAAACGCGATTTCGAAAAGCGTTGTCCAGTGGCGCGACTCTCACGGCGTTTGGCAAACGGAAATTCGAAAACCCGAAAACGAATTTGAAAGAGAATATCTGATATGATTACGCAATACGAAATAGACGGAATGCATTACGAACAATACGCCGCTGGCGGCTTTTTTTCGGCGCGCCTTTGGTGTCTGTGGCGAAAGTCAATGCCGCGCTTGGAGCGCATCGGACACGCGAAAGCGGCTGTACGCTTGCGGGCGCAGGGCGCGGACGAAATCCGAAAACGGAATTTAAGGAAAATATACCGAAAGCTTGCGGAAATCGAAGCCGCCGAAATCGAAAAAACGGCAAAACCGCTTAAAATCGTTTTCGCGAGGTAGGACAAAAACTTTAAAATGTCGGCATGGCAGACGAAAACACGATAACCCCTGACGACGTGGAAATTTCCGATTTGGTAAAGGTGGAATTTCCGCGCGTGAACGAAAACGCAGTCCGCGCGGTTGCCGAAACCGAAAAACCGAAAACCGAAAACGGCGAATTGCGCGGATACAATCCCGAAATCCACGAATACCCGCCGCGCAAAAACAAATTCGGCGAATGGGCAAAAAAGCGCGGAAACAAAAAAGGGTTCAGGGTCGGCGGAAACAAAGCCGCCGAAAATCCGCAGCAACCCGAAAAAACCGAAAAGCCGCCGTTGGAAATTCCCGAAACCGAAAACGCGCAATCGGAAAACGCGCCGACGATTTCGGAGATAGAGCTTTCGACCGACGCGGCGGCGGCTCTGTTTTCGAAGTGCTTTTACGTCGGGCTGAATATCTGGTCGGATTACGAGCCGTCGCAAATGGAAGCGGACGCGCACAAGGCGGCGGCGTACAAATACCTTATGAGTCGCGGCGGAATGGAAATGCCGCCGTGGGCGGAGCTGGCGGCGATTTCGGCGCAGTCAATGTATGCGGCGGCGCAGAAAGAAAAGGCTAAATCGAAATTACAGAAAATCCGCGAATGGTTCGCGGGCAAAATTTATGCGTTCAGAAATCGAAAAAACGGAGCGAAAAAGGAAGACGTGGCGGCTTAACAAACGCGGGTTGCGCGGCTGTAAGTTGCCCTATGAGGAAAGCAAGTTCGACATACCGCAGTCTTGCGAGTTGTCGAAATACTGGCGGCGGTGGGCGGACTTAAAGCGCGACATCGACGCGGCGTGCCGCCGCTTTTGGGAGAAAAGAAAAGGATATGCACACGTTAATAAGCGGTCAAAGTTTCTCGGGAAAAAGCTATCTTGCGAAATCGCTGTGTTCGAAGTTCCGCAAAACGCGTAATTGCATCGTACTTGACCCATTTTTAGACGATTGGGACGCGGACTATTTGACGCAGGATGCCGACGATTTTTTGCGCGTAGCAAAACGCAATCGCAACTGTTGCTTGTTCGTCGATGAGAGCGGGTCGAGTATAGGACGCGGCGCGGACGCTGCGCGAATGCACTGGCTCGCGACGCAGGCGCGGCACTGGGGGCATCGGTCGTTTTTTATCCTCCAACGGTTGACGCAGATAGAGCCGCTAATCCGCTCGCAGTGCTCGGAGTTCTACGCTTTTCGCGGCTCGGCGAACGACGCAAAAATTCTTGCCGACGAAACAGGCGACGACGCGTTTTTGCGCCTGCCCGAATTGCCGCGCTATTGCTTCGTCCACAAAAAACCGTTCGAGCCGTCGAAAGTGCAAAAACTAATCGGATAGGTAGGACATTTTCGATATAATATAAGGCGCAGGAACAAACAAACAAAATCAAAAAACATGAAAAAAGCATTAATCATATTTGCGACTTCGGCGGCGGTAGGCTTTGGGGCTAACTGGCTCTACAAGCGTTATGGCGTCAAAATCGCGGACTCTCTCACAACGAAAATGGTAGGTTAGGACGGACTATGAAACTTAAAACTGTAATCATCACCGTAGCGGGCATATTCGCGGGCATCGTGCTTGAAACCGCCTACGAAAACACAAAGGCAACGTATTAATCATGGGACTTCGCATTCAGGAATTTCTCCCTACTCCCAACGGCGGACAGGCTGGCGGGACAGGCTCTCTCAATCTGCCGCTCGGCGCGACATACTATAATTTGTCGCTCGACATCTCGGACGGCTCAACCGCGATGACGCTTGCGGCATTGCAAGCCCGCATTTACAATTTGCGCCTGAAAGTGAACGGCACGGTTGTAAGACAGTACGACGACATCTCGCACCTAGTAAACATCAACAAAATGCACGGCATCGAAACGCGCTTCGGCACTGCCGACGGCGAGAAATCGGCGAGAGTGGTAATGCACTTTGCCGAACCTCAACGCCGTACGCCCGTCGGCGAAGATATTTTCGCATGGCAGATGTACCCCGACGCGGGAATCAAGAGCTTTACGCTCGAATACGACGTAAAAGACACGGCTTCTTCGTCGTTTTCGGTGCAGGTCTCGCGCGAGTACGCCGTTTTTTCGGGCATAACGAAGCTGTCGCCCATCGTGTGGCACAGCTCGCAGACGCTCCCGAACGACAGCGCGGGCAAACCGACGACATCGACGCTTCAAAAAACCTCGTACACGCGCATTCACGCAATCGGCGGGACTGGCGTACTCACTGGCGCAAAGGTGAAAGTAAACGGCTTGCCGATTCGCGAGTTCCGCAAGCTCCAAGAGTACAAAGATTACATGCATGCGAACGGTCTGAATACAATCGACAATATCATGTCAATCGTGTTCGACAATACAAACCGCTACAACGATTTCCTCGACGTCCGTGACGCAAGCTCGTTCGAATTGGAGTTCACCTCTGGCGCGGCTGGCGCAATCCGACTTCTGCTTGAAGAGCTGAAAGGGCTTTAAAAATGGACGACTTTTGGGGCAACGCGTGGGACTGGATAACCTCGACCGTCGAAACTGGCGGCGACGTAGTCGATTCCGCCGCGAACGCCGTCGGCACAGCGTCGGATACCTACGAAAAAGTCGCAACTAAGCTTGACGCGCTGAAATCCGACACGCCCAACAAAAGCGAGTCGGAGAGCTTGGCGGCGTGGTGGTCGAGCCGCACGAAAAGCGGCGTACCGATTGCGGCTCTTGTCGTCGGCGGCGTGGTGCTCGTGGCGGTGGTCGAACTGATTATGCGGAGGAAGTAAAATGAATCCGCTTTTTAGTTCGTATTTCGCTCGCGGCGGCGGAGGAGGAATTTCGCCGTCGTCGTCCGCGTCCTCTACATCGTCGGCGGGCATTTCGACTGATACAAGCAAGGTAATAAATTTCGGCTCGAAAAACGCGGGCTTGGGCTTGGCGGTCGGCGCAAGCGCGGCTGTCGCGGCTCTGGCTCTCGTCATGGCTATTCGGCGAAAATGATAACGGCAACAAGCACAGACGACATCTCGGACGGCATGCGCGAGCTTGTAATGCGCGAAATTCCGCAATGCGACGCTTTTTTCGACATCGACGCCGTTTTGCGCGACTATAAAAAGGTCGTGTTTTCCGCCGACGGCGTAGAATGCGGCGTGCTCGTCTACTTGGTTGTAGGCTCGATTTTCTTCATTTCGATACTTGCCGCCGACGCGAAAACCGCGCCCATGTGCGGCGATGAAATCTATCTTTGGATAGAGCGCGAAGCAAAGAAACTCGGTTGCAAATACGTTCAGTTCGAGTCGTCGCGCCGCGCCATGTTGCGGCACGCCGTCAAATATCATTGGCAAATTGTCAATGTTAAATATCAAAAGGAATTGTTTTAACCTATGGCAAGCGCAATCGGATTAAGCGGCTCTCGCTCGGACTCTCGGACGACCGACAAAAGCATTACCGCGCAGGATTCTGATATTACGCAGGATTCGACCGTTTTGAACGGCGACGGTAATTTGTACGATTTAGACCTCGGCACAAATTCCTTTCGAAACGCGTTCGCGAACGCCAACGTAAACTTCACTCATAACATCACCGACGGCGGCGCGTTCAAGCTCGTCGAAAACCTCGGCAGTCGCGCGATTGACGGCGCGGGCGACATGATAAAATCAATCGCTGGCATGCTCGGCAGCTGGGTGAAGGAACAAAATTCGTTCGCTATTTCCTCTACGACCTCGCTTCTGAACTCGGCGCGCGTTGCGAATCAGGAAAGCGCGTTGACGGCGCAGGAAAACACGCTGAACTTTCTTAAATGCGTGGCAATCGGCGGCGCGGCGGTCGCGGTCGTCTACATCGTGGTCAAAAACAAAAAATAGGATTTATGAAGTTCTCACTGAAAAAATTTAAGCGGAAAATCGCGGCGAACTCGCAAACCGACATCGACGTTTACGGCGACAAGGTGTTTGCGCGTTCCGTGCCCGCTGGGTGCAAAATCAAGTTTGACGACGGCGAAGCGGTGGACTTTTACACAGGCTTGCGCTTCGGCGTCAATTCATGGCTCGTCGATATGCTCGGCGGCGCGTTTCCCGCGCTTGCCGCGAAATTGTCGAGCAACGTGTTTCGGAAAATTTCGGTCGTAAATGAAAACTCGTCCGCCGTCAACGTGGAAGTTATCGCGGGTTTCGGCGACATCGCCGACGATTCAACCGTAATAAGCGGAACGATTGACGTAAATCCATTTTCACAAATCGGAACAATGGCGACGCTGAGTATAGCGGCAAACGCTGAAATCACGCTACCGAATAGGAGTGAAATCGTAGAAATTTTCGTGCAAAACATCGGCGATACCGACGTTGAAATTTATCCAAGCGGTCTCACCTTTCGGATGCTTTTAAAGTCGGGAGATTCAATGACCATTCCGCCCGCTGTCGGCGTGTGGAATTGGAAGATAAAACCGCTAAACGCGGGAGAAACCGCCCGCGTCAGCTATATCAACTTGAAGATTTAACATGCAATATTTTTCAACAGGCGAAAAACCGATACTCGGCGAAATCCGCGCGGGGCTGTTTAAGACCGCGCCCACAGGCTGGCTCATGCTCGACGGCTCGACTTTCGACAAAACCGAATATCCGCGCCTTTTCGAACTGCTCGGCACAAACACGCTTCCCGACATGGGCGCGGCAACGCTCAGCGGCAAGGGCGGCACACTGCCCGCCGACACGGACGCAAACACGGCAACCGCCGCAGCCGATTGCGACACAGGCAACCTCGGCGAAATCGTCGGCGAAAACGCTCAGCTTACGCCGAAACACGAGCACGGCGTAGTATACAACGCAACGGGCGGCAACGTAAATAGCGTTCTCGCCAAAACGTCGAGCGGCACAGAAAGCGGCTTTTGTGTCAGTCTTACGTCGGGCTCTGGCGGCGCACTCTTTACAACCGAAAGAGGCGCATTCTCCGACAAAACCTACACCGACGTCCGTGGTAGGCGTCTACTCGTAAACTTCATAATCCGCGCCGTCTAATGGACTGGATAAACTTCATCGGCGTACTTGTGTTTCCCGTGGTCGGTTGGCTGTGGGGCAAGCTTTCATCATACGAAGCAACCGACGCAAAACTTTCAACCGCTATCGACGGACTCAACAAAACAAACGCCGCAATCTGGCATGAAATCAAAGAACTTCGGCGAGAAGCGCAGGAACGCGACAACCGCATTTACTTTCTCGAACAAAAGCTAACTGGAAAATGAACATCATCGAACATATAAAAACAAGCGCGGCACTGGTCGCATTCGGAATCGCGGCTCTCGGCGTGTCGCTCGCAGGTTGCGCGGCAATGTACGACGAAAACGGCAACCTCACAAAGGAAACCGTAGAAGACTTCAACGCAGGACGCGAGACGGCAAGCACGATTGTTTCGACCGTCGCGCCCGAATTTAACTGGCTTGTCGGCGCAGGTTCGGCAGTCGCGGGCGGCGTGCTTACGCTGGTCGGAAAAACTTTCTATAACCGCAAACGAAAGGCGCAATAATGGATAACGAAGAATACAACGGCGAACAAGGCGCAGACGTCGCCGAAATCATCGCAGACGAAACCGCGCAGGAATCGCAGGACGTTCAGGAAACGCCGACCGTCGAAGAATACGTCGCCGACGCTCCGCAACTCGCCGCGCCCTTGCATTCGCGCACGGCACATTTCGGCTTTCGCAGGGGACGCATCTAATGGCAAGGAAAATTCCACAGAAACGGAGCGGGACGGTAAGGGTTTTCGACACGGCGGAAATGTCGGCAAGCTTTCCGAAAAGCCGAAAACTAATGAAACAATACCGCTTTACGGTGTACGCGGACGGACGCATAACAAAAACGGAAATCCGCAGCACCACAAAACGCAAACGCAAATCAACTAAGAAAAAATAGAAAGGTCGCGTTATGAAAACGATTTATAGCGTTTCGCTGGGGTAATTCCCGCAGTTGTTGCCGCTCCTACTGTGATTGAATGGATTTTAGGTTTAACCGCAATCAGCGGTTGTGCCGCAATCGCAGTAAATCACGCAACAGAAAACTTAAAATACGGCGAAAAAACTATAAATAACGCAAACAAACTTATAAAGAATCTAACAGTTCTTTCCCTTGTTGTTGGCGGTATTTATATTGGGCAAAAGTTTATAAAGTAGCGAATATTCGCTACTTTTTTTGTATGGAATGCTTTATTGCATTGCCTATGAAATAGGCGGCGAACATTAGACAAATTCCGAAAGATTGAGGTAATGAATTACCCGCATACGCAATCGAAATTGCCGCAAATACAAACATTAGGATAATATCAAGATATTTCATTTCTTTCTTAAAACGCGCTTCAACGCCAAAGGCAAGTTTTTATTGTTTTCGATTCTAAATTCAATCTCGGCAATCCATAAGTTAAGATTGTTTCGGAAACCGCCGCGAAACCTTTCCCAGTGGCAAAGCATTTGCGACCATACAGACTCAATCATATTCGTACACGCGCCGCTTTTGCGGTCTTTGAACGTCAGAAAATGATTTACGCGGCAATGCGTATATCCATATTTCGGGACGTCGAGATAGCTCTTAAAGCTGTCAGTGTGCACCGTCGCGCCGCGTCGAACGTTGCGAACAATGAAACTTGTGAGGTTCTCGCGACTCGCGCTTTCAATGCGTTCAATACGGACTCGGCGACCGTGGCGTTCAATGGCACCCGCAAACGCAATCTTGCCCGCAAGACCGCGTCCCTGACGTGCAACCTTGCGCCCGCCTTTACCGCCCGACGTGTAGCATTCGTCAACTTCTACGACGTCGCCCGCGCCGATTTTTTTTTTTTTTGAGATTCCGCGAGCCTTTCGGCGGCGATTTTCTCGCGGAGCTTTCGGAAGAAAAGAATGGCAGTCATGCGATTGACGCCGACATTGCGAGCGGCGGCGCGGGCAGTACTGCCCGTTTGGAATAGTAGGAGCAAGCTTTTTTGCTTGGCAATCGACAACTTGCATCTGTAAACAATGTTCTTCATATAGCGGCGTCTTACAATAAACATTCCAAAACAAGCAAGAAAAAAACTTGACGCCCGCATAAAAAAAACCTTTATACAGTACCATACTGCTTAGAACTTATCCGTAATAAATCTATTCTAAGCCAGTCCCAAAATCATTTCAGAAGACTCTTATACGGAAAGGACTTCAAAACTTCCCCGATTCCCATCTTGTATCCCGCAAAAAATTCCCTTGCGGGCATCATTTTGGCGCAGGGCTTTTGGAGGCTTTTGAAGACGACCGCCCCGTTGCCGCACGCGACGACAAGCCCGTCCGCCGACGCCGAAAGTATCGCGCCTGCGGGGTGTCCGCCGCCGCAGTTTTCGCACGACGCGTCCCGCACTTTGATTGCGTCCTCGCCGTATTGGAGCACGCCGAAGCCGAGTGCGCGGACTCTGTCGCGGACAGATTCCGCCGAGCCCGAAAAATCTATGTACATATCCGACTTGTCGAATTTGCGCGTATAGCTTGCCGCCGATTCGTCCTGTTCGGCGAATTTTGCGGTTTTATTTTTTACGGATTCGAGGTTTCTTGCGAGGATTGCGGGGCACGCCCTGCGGAATTTAAGCCGCAGAGATTCGGCGGTGTCGGTTTCGGCTATTGCGATTTTCTCGATGTCGCAGACTGCGCCCGCGTCCATTTTTTTCACTATGCGCATGAGGCTCACGCCCGTTTCGGAATCGCCCATTGCGATAGCCGTTTCGATTGGCGACGCCCCGCGGTATTTGGGAAGAACGGAACCGTGGAGGTTCAGGCAGGGGTATTGACCGTAGTTTAGAACGTTGTCGCGGAGCATGCAGCCGTACGCCATGACGATTATCATTTCGACGCCGAGTTCGCGCAGCCGCGCCACGGTGTCGTCGCCGACTCCGCCTTCGGGGCGCAGGAGTTCGACTCCGTTTTCGATTGCCCATTTCGAGACTTCGTTGGGGGCGATTTTCCTCCCCCTGCCCTGCGGTCTGTCGGGGTTGCTGACGACGCACGCGAGGGGAAATTCGCGCGAGTTGCGCAGAAATTCGATTGCGTCGAGCGCGATGGGGTCGGAGGCGAAGAAGGCGGTTTTTGTCATTTGCGTTTTTTGCCCTCCATGCGTTCCTGCAAGGTCTGCGGCGTTTTGCCGACAGTTTCGAGCTTGATTGCGACGCCGCCGAGGTTGAGCTTTTCGCGCAGACCGTTAACGATATAGCGGCGGTACGTTTCGGTCAGGACGTCGGCGCGGTTGCAGTACATTCTGACGGTATAGGGGCGCGACGAAATTTTGACGCTGTAATAAACCTTGAAGCGTTTGCCCTCGATGTATTTCGGCGGGTTCTCCTCCAAAATCGACTTTATGCACGAGTTGAGTTTGGAGGTAGGCACGGAAAGGTTCATTTTTTTATACATGTGCCACGCGGCTTCGAGCAGTTTATCGACGCCTTTGTTGTCTTTTGCGGAGACGAAGAACATGGGGGAGTCGCCGATGGCGTAGAGTTTTTTGCGGACGGCTTCGTCGAATTTTTTGCCGAATTCGCGGATATCGGAGTAGCCGCGCAGCGGGGCTTTTGCGAAAGTCTCGGTTGCGTAGTCCCACTTGTTGACGACCACTATCAGCGACGCCCCGCATTCGAGGATTTCGCCCGCAAGACGCTTGTCAAGCTCGGAAACGCCCTCCATTGCGTCGAGCACGAGAAGCACGACGTCGGACGCCTCTATCGCCTTGCGCGTGCGGAGAGACGAAAGGTAGTCGAGCGACGTATTCGTCTTGCGTTTTACGCGAAGCCCGGCGGTGTCGAAGAGGCGGAATTTCATGACTTCGCCGTTTTTCAGCGGCGCGTCGATGTCGCATTTTACGCTGTCGCGCGTGGTGCCCGCGACGTCGCTTACAATCAGCCTGTCCTCGCCCAGCAGCCTGTTCAAAATGGAGCTTTTGCCGACGTTCGGCCTGCCCGCGACGCAGATTTTGACGCGGTCGGCGGAGTCGTCCTGCGGGGGTGTGGAGATGTCGCCGCATTCGCGCTCCAAGATTTGCGCGAGCGCGTCGGTGCCGTAGCCGTGCTCGGCGGAGACTTCGACGGTATCCCTGAATCCGAGCCTGTGAAATTCCGCGGCGCGGTCTTCGTGCACGGGCAAATCGACCTTGTTTACCGCAAGCACCACATGCTTGCCCGACGAGCGCAGAAGCCGCGCGATTTCCTCGTCGAGCGGCGTAAGCCCCGTCTGCGAATCCACTACGAACACGATGATGTCGGCGGCGACTATCGCAAAATTCGCCTGCTGGTTTGTGGCGTCGGCAATAACTTTTTCGGTTACGTCGGAAGTGGCGAACATGCCGCCCGTATCCATGAGGACGGCGCGGTCGGAGAGCGGTTCAACCACGATGTCTCGGGTTACCCCCGGCTGGTCGTGCACGATTGACACGCGCCGTCCCAGAAGCCTGTTGAACAGCCTGCTTTTGCCTACGTTGGGTCTGCCGACCAATGCCACGCTTTTAACTTCACGCTCCATAAAAAACTACCACTTTGAAATTGCCGCTTCTATTCTGTCGGCGGCTTCGACGAGGTTTTCGTAGCTCGTCGAGAAGCTTGCGCGGACGAAGCCCTCGCCCGACTCACCGAACGCCGCCCCGGGGACGACGGCGACTTTCGCCTCAGCCAAAACCTTTTTCGCAAACTCCATCGACGACATGCCGAAGCGTTTGACGCACGGGAACGCGTAGAACGTGCCCTCGGGGCTGTGGCAGTCCATGCCGATTTCGTTGAAACGACCCACGATGAAGTCGCGGCGGCGGCAGTACTGCTCGCGCATGCGCTCCATGGATTCGCGCCCATTCACCAGAGCTTCAACCGCCGCCTCCTGCGAGACAATCGGGGCGCACATGAGCGCGTACTGGTGGGCTTTCATCATGCCGTCGATTATTCCCTTGGGGGCGCACGCGTAGCCGATTCTGAAACCCGTCATCGCAAACGCCTTCGAGAATCCGTGCAGGAAAACGCAGCGGTCTTTCATGCCGTCGAACGACGCTATCGAAACGTGTTTGCCATCGTAGGTAAGCTCGGAGTAGATTTCGTCGGTGATGACGAGCATGTCCTTTTCCTTGACGAAGTCGGCAAGCTCTTTGAGCTGTTCCGCGCTCGCGACTCCGCCCGTGGGGTTTGTCGGGAAGTTGATGATAATCGCCTTGCAGCCGGGTTCCCATGCTTTGCGAACTTCCTCGATATTGAACGAAAAGTTGTCTTCGGCGCGCATTTTCGCCGCGACGGGAATGCCGTGGCAGAGGCGCACGCTCGGCGAGTACGACACAAAGCAGGGTTCGTGGTACATCACTTTGTCGCCGGGGTTGATAATCGCCCTAAGGACGCAGTCCATCACTTCCGACACGCCGACGCCCACCATGATTTCGCACGACGGGTCGTAGGAGACTCCGTAGTTTTTTGCCACGTATTTGGAAATTTCGTTGCGCAGGCGGCGCAGACCCAAGTTGTCGGTATACGAGGTCTTGCCCTTTTCGAGCGCGAAAATCGCCGCCTCGCGGATATGCCACGGCGTCACGAAGTCCGGCTCGCCAATACCCAGCGAAATGGCGTCTTCCATGGTGGCTGCTATTGCGAAAAACTCGCGTATTCCGGAGCGCGGAATGCCGCGCACGTGGTCTGCCACAAAATCTTTTGGTTCTTTCATCTGTATAAAATCCGTAAAATGTGCTTGTAGGTAAAACAAACCGCCGCGTTGACGGCGGCGGAATCGGGGAAACGCGACGAAACTACGGCGAGTAGAAAAGGCGTTCGCCGCCGTTGACGTCCTTTTGAATGAGGAATCCCTGCTGTTTATAGGTTTTGAGGAAGAAGTGCGTTGCGGTAGAGGTCACCCCGCCGATTGTCGCCAGTTTTTCGTAGACGAAGCTCGCAACCCCGCGCAGCGATTTTGCGCGGACGAACAGAAGGAGGTCGTACGCGCCGCTCATGAGGTAGCAGGAATCGACTTGGTCGAACCTGCTGATTCTCTGCGCGAGCCTGTCGAAACCGCCGTCGCGTTCGGGGTTTATGCGCAGTTCGATTGCCGCGTGCACCATGGATTCCTCAACGTCGGGGTTTATCACCGGACGCCAGCCCAGCAATATGCCCGCGTCGGACAGCTTTTTAAATTCGGCGTCCAACTGGTCTTTTGTGAGTCCGAGAATCTCGCCCATTTGTTCGGTTGAGAGAGCCTCGCCGTCGAGCATTAATTTCAACAGTTTTTCCATTGTCTCAATATGAATCGGTTTGTTTTTTTTTTAAACACTTTTTTGCGATTTATTTTTCTCCGCAAAATTTTTTGACGAGCAGCACGGGCGACACCGCGTTTTCGGCGTCCGAAAAGCTTTCGTAGCCGTCCCCGAAGTTAGCGTCGAAAAATCCGCGAACCGCCGCGAACTCCTCCGCCCCGCCCTCGTGCCCGCGGTAGCACAATGCCGACAGAAGCCCGCGCGACTTGTCGAGAAGCCCGACCGCCGAGTCCATCGCCGCGAGCGTTGTTTCGGGGCGCGTAATCGTGGATTTGTCGGAGCGCGGAAGCCAGCCCAGGTTGAAGAACGCGCACGCGAATTTTCCCGCAAGCTCCGGCGGCAGAAGCTCCTCCATTTTTTCGTGCCCCGCAAGGAACAGCTCCGCCGAAAGCGAACGCTCCGCAAGCCTCGCCCGCGTGCGTTCCAATGCCGCCGCCTGCACGTCGAAGCCGAAGACGCGCCCGCCCGACGCCGACGCGAGTTCGGCGAGAAACAGGGTGTCGCCGCCGTTGCCGACCGTCGCGTCTATTGCGCAGATGCGCGGGACTCCCACCAAAAACTGGCGGGCGGTGTCGTGCGAAAGTTTTACGAGGTTTGTCTTCATAAAATAAAAATCGCCGTCGGGAAAACCGCGCGGCGATGGCATTTTAAAATCCTTAGAGGGAACTCATGCCAGACCGCGTTCGCTCGCGCCGTGCGCGAAGTCGAGAATCGCCCTGATTACGCGCGATGTCGCCGCGTTTTCGCGCTGCGCCAACGCCTCCACCGCGTGGGTTCTCGAAAGTCTGTGTTTGTAAATCAGCTTGAACGCGCTGTACGCCACGTCGATTTCCTCAACCGAAAACCCGTTGCGCTGCATGTTGATTTTGTTGATTGCGCATACTTCCGCGGGAGAGCCGTCAGCCATGAAAAACGGCGGCAGGTCTTTCACCAGTTTCGAGCTTGCGCTGAGCATTGCATACGCGCCGATTCGGCAGAACTGGTGCGCGCCGCTTCCCCAGCCTATCACGACGTTGTCCTCCAAAACGACATGTCCGCCGAGCGCGGCGTGCGAGCTCATGACAATTTTGTTGCCCACAACGCAGTCGTGCGCGATGTGGCTGTACGCAAGAATGTTGTTGTCGTTGCCGACTATCGTATTGTTGCCGTCGGCGGTCGCCAGATGCGCGGTTGTATATTCGCGGAAAACGTTTCTGTCGCCGATGACAAGCCCAGGGTTGCCGCCTTTGAATTTGAGGTCGTGCGTTTTTCCGCCGATGTACGCGTACGGAAAAATCTGGTTGTCGCGCCCGAGAACCGTGTTGCCGTCAACCGTCGCGTGGTGCGCGACGACCGTTCCGCCGCCGATTCTCGCCTGAGAGCCGATGTACGCATACGCGCCCACTTCGGCGCCGTCGTCAAGCTCCGCGCCTTTTTCGATAATTGCAGTCGGGTGAATGTTGGTCATTTTCAAAAGCCTCCGATTACGGCGCGTCCGCGGCGTCCATGATTGCGAACATCAAATCCGCCGACGAAACCACCTTCCCCGCGACTTTGCAAGTGCCCTCGGCGCATGCGATTTTCCCGTCGCGGTTTTTCGTAATTTTCACGTCTATTTGGAGCTGGTCGCCCGGTTTTACCGCCCTGCGGAACTTGACTTTGTCCGCGCTCATGAAGAACGCAAGTTTGTCCTCCCCGTCGATTTGCCTGAGCATTAGAATGCCCGCAGCCTGCGCCATTGCTTCAAGCTGCAAGACCCCCGGCATTACGGGATTCCCCGGGAAGTGCCCCTGAAAGAACTGCTCGTTGAGCGTTACGTTTTTGATTGCCGTAAGCTCCGTATTTCCGCGCGTTTCGGTAATGCGGTCGATGAGAACGAACGGATACCTGTGCGGCAGAAGTTCGAGGATTCTGCGGGCGTCGAGAGTAGCCTCGGTAAAGATTTTGTGGTGCTCCGAATCCGCCGCCGAAACCTGCTTTGCGGGCTTTTTCGGGGCGTTTTTGAGAGACTCCATCTGCTTGTAGATTTTCTCCGTAAGCTTTGCGTTGAGCGCGTGCCCCGGGCGGACCGCCACGATGTGAGCCTTCAACTTCACGCCGAGAAGCGCGATGTCGCCTATGATGTCCAAAATCTTGTGGCGCACGAACTCGTCCTGATAGCGGAGCGGCTCTTTCGAGAGAATTTTGTTGCCCTTGATGACGATTGCCGAATCGAGACTTCCGCCCTGAATTTTCCCCATTTTCAGGAGGGGTTCGATGTCCTCGTAAATCGTGAACGTGCGGGCGGGCGCGATTGCCGCCTGATATGTTTCGGGGTCTATGTCGATTGAAAGGTGCTGGGTGTGAATACCCCTGTCGTCGGCTGAGGTGCAGGTGATTTTAAGGCCGTCGTAGGGAAGCGCGATAATCGAACGGTTGCCGTCGGAAACGGAAACCGGCTCGACAAGCGCGAACTCCTCGCGCTCGGCGTCCTGCTCCACGGGTTCCGCCTGCTGGATAAGGTTTACGAAAAGCTTTGCCGAGCCGTCGAGAATCGGGGGTTCGTCGGCGTTCATTTCAACATAGCAGTTGTCAACGTTCATGCCGTTGAGCGCGCTCACGACGTGTTCGATTGTATGCAGTTTTACGTGCCCCTCCGAAACGCCCGTGTTTCTGACCAAGTCCTGCGAGATGTGCGAAATGTGCGGACGCAGCTCCGGTTTCGAATAGATGTCTTTGCGTCTGAAAACTATCCCCGTATTTTCGGGAGCTGGTTTGAGAGTCAATGTCACTTCGGCGGCGCTGTGCAACCCCGTGCCGCTGATTGAAGCTTCTCTAAGAATGGTCCGTTGTTTCATAAATTAATACTCGGAGATATAAATAAAGCGGTTTATAGTCCCAATTTGCCCCGAAATGTCAAGGCAATTTGAACTTTCCGCCACGGCGGACGGCGCGGGCGGCGGCGCAAAAAGGTTGAAAAGACGGAAAAATCGTGCTTGGAAAAACGGGGAAAAAGTGCAATTATCGGGCTTTCATTTTAGGGCAGATGATAGAGTATTTGAAGATTTCAAACCTCGCGCTACTAGAAGAGGCGCGAATCGAATTTGCGGGCGGATTCACCGCGATTACGGGCGAAACGGGCGCGGGCAAAAGCGTCATGCTCGGCGCGTTGTCGCTGCTTGCGGGCAACAGGTGCGGGCGCGAAATCGTAAGGAACGGCTCGGACGCCTGCCGCGTGGAAGCCCTGCTAACATTCCCCGACACATCAGAAATCGACGCGTTCCTCGAAAGCAACGGAATACAGAAATGCGACGACAACTCGCTTGTCATCGCCCGCGTAATCAGCCGCGAAAAGGCGGGGCGGGCGTTCGTCAACGGGACACTCGCGCCGCTGTCGGCGCTGGCGGAGCTAGGTCGCATGTGGATAGACTTCCACGGGCCGCGCGAGCCGCAAAAGCTTTTCTCGGCAAAAAACCAGCTCGAAATGCTCGACAACTACGCCGGCGACAAAGCCGACCGCGACGAATACCTTTTATTATATAGAGAGCGCGCGAAAATTCTCGGCGAAATAGACGCGCTCAAAAATTCGAAAAAGCTTTCGCCCGACGAAATCGAATACCTCAAAAGCCAAATAGAGGCGATTGACGCCGTGAACCCCACCGACGAAGCGGTGGCGGAGCTTGAACGGGCGTCGAAAGTCGCGGAAATGGCGAGCGAAATCGTCGAGAAATCGAACGCCGTCTACGGGCTTTTGGAGGGCGAAAACGGCGCGTCCGAGCAGCTCGCGCAGGCGAACAGGCTTGCGTCAGACCTCGACGGCGCGGGCGACGATGCCGCCGCCCTCTCTCAGAGGCTCGCAAACGCGGCGGTGGAGCTTTCGGACATCGCGGAGGAATACGCGCGGCTTGCGCGTTCGTGCGACATGTCGGAGGAGGAAATCGCCGCAGTGCGCGAAAAAATGTCCGACTGGCTTACGCTCTCGCGCAAATACGGCGCGACGCCCGAAGCCGTGCGCGAAGCGCGGGCTGAAATGGCGCGGAAAATCGAGATGCAGTCCGACGTGGGGGCTTCGATAAAAAAGCTCGAATCGCGCGAAGCCGAAATTCTCGCAAAGCTTGCGCCGCTTGCAAAATCCGTAATGGAGACGCGCAAAAAGGGCGCGGAAAAACTTTCGAAAGAGGCGGCAAAAGTCCTCGGAAGGCTCGGCTTCAAAAAGGCGGAATTCGGAATCGCGGTATCGCCCGCCCCCGAACCGTCGCCGAACTGCGGAAGCTCTTGCGAATTCGAATTCGCGGCGAACGCGGGACAGCCCAAATATCCGCTCGCGAAAATCGCCTCGAGCGGCGAAATCGCCCGCGTAATGCTCGCGCTAAAAACCGTACTCGCGCAGGCGGACGGAACGCCCGTGCTCGTGTTCGACGAAGTAGACGCGAATGTCGGAGGTGAAATCGGCGCGGAAGTCGGGAAGGAGCTTGAAAACCTCTCCGAAAACAGGCAGGTTTTCTGCATTACACACCTGCCGCAGGTTGCGGCGCGGGCGCACAACCACCTGCTTGTGCAAAAAACGCAGACGGCTGACTCCACAAGCGTTTCGATAACACCCATCGGCGGCGACGAAACGCTCAGGGTTTCGGAGCTTGCGAGAATGCTCGGCGACAGAAGCTCGGAATCGGCGTTGGCGCACGCGAGGAAACTTTTAAACATTTAACAAAAAACACTTTTCGATAAACAATGGCGAAAATCAAAAGAGGCGCAAAACTCGGCGACATCGTCGGGCGCAGACACCCCGTCGCGGCGGCGGCGATGATTATCCTCGGCGCGTTAATCGGGCTTTCAATGCTCGACTTCGCGTCGGGGCAGGAGATTTTTTTCAAACCCTATTTCGAGCCGTTCATCGCCTCCACACAAAGCGCTGGCGCAAACATCTGCGGCAAATTCGGCGCGACATTCTGCACGGCGACATTCCTGCTTCTCGGAGGCGCGGCGTACATGATTCCCGTCTACCTGATTTGGCTCGGCGCAATGTGCTTCAAGCGCAGCGCGGCGGCGGTCTCGAAAGGCGTGCTTGCGGCGTCGCTTGCGGGGCTGCTGCTGTTTTCAGTGCTGTGGTCGGTAATTCAGGCGGCGGTTGACGGAGCACAGTCGGCGTCGTTTCCGTCGGGCTGGGGCGGCAAATTCGGCGCGCTCGTGTTCGACAACCTGCTCAGGCAATTTCTCAACATAACGGGAAGCGGAATACTTGTGGGCACGCTCTATCTGGCGTGCGTCGTATTCGTGTTTGTGGAAAGCCCCGCGGAGGCGGCGAAAGAGCTTGTCGGAGCGGCAAAGGCTGCGCCGTCGCACCTCTGGAAGCTCGCAAAATTCGCGTTGGCGGCGGCCGCGTGGCTGCCGAAAAAACTGCTCTCGCGCAGACAGACCGACGACGAGGACGAAGCCCCCCTGCCCCGCCGCAAAAAAATGGCGGCAAAGGCAAAACGCGCCGCAGAAGCCGAGGCGCAGGCGGCGCAAAAGGCGGACGAAATCCGCGCCGCGCAAGCCGAACAACCCGCCGACGGACAACCCGAAGAGCGGGCGGAATCCGACACTCCCGCCGCGCCCGAAGAGAAAAAACCCGCCGAACCCGCACAGCCCGAAGAAAAGCCAGTCCCCAACGCGGGCGTAGAAATAGACGCGCCTATTAGCGACTTCTCCTCCCGCTTCGACGACGACGAAACCGACGGAAAATTCTTCGACGACTTTGAAAGGGAATTCGAGCAGACTTCCGCCGAACCCGCGTCCGCCGAACGGCAGCCGGACGACGCGTCCGAACAGAGATCGGAAGAGCGTCGTGTAGGGAAAGAGTGTAGATCTCGGTGGTCGCCGTA
>OGFM01000161.1_pt1 | contig 58647 bp, 46 predicted proteins | sample 1570871 | NCBI WGS metagenome assembly OGFM01 (sample SAMEA2581957, study PRJEB24529) | metagenome | biome: Human gut stool | place: China | collected 2011
TCCTCTTTAGACTGGCTAAGATTTATGCATACCCCCAATGATTATCGGGTGAGCCGTTTTTTCAGACCATGTCTACAAAAAACCACCGATTTTTAACTTTTTTACCGACTTCCTGCTCATCTTTCAAGTTGACAGAATAACTAATTGTATTTACCAACTTAAAGAAAAAGATTATGAAACAAGGAACAATGAAGATTCTGTTTTTCGTTCTCAAAACGAAATTATTAAAAAATGGTGAAGCACCTATTCTAATGAGGATCACAATTAACGGTCAATACGAAGAAACACGAATCCAAAGAAGCGTTCCTCTCAAACTGTGGAACGCAGCCAAAGGATGTAGTAAAGGAAAAGACCGGGCTTCCAATGAACTCAACAGTTATTTATCTGAACTAGCCACGCAAGCATTGGAAAAGTATAAGGAACTTATACTGGAGCAGGCAATATCCACTCCCTCCTTAATATTAAAACGTGTATTCGGCAAGGATACGGAAATGCGTACCCTGCTTGGAGCAATACGACAAGAAATCAAGGAGATGGAGAAAGTTGTGAATATTGACTATGCACCAGTGACCATCAACCGTTACAAAAATGTACTGAAAAAACTCGAAAATTCCATTCCTACATTTTATGACAAAGAAGATATTACTTTCCATGAACTCACTCCGGAATTCATAAAAGCCTTTGACCTTCATTTAAAAACAGAAGTCGGTTTATGCCGCAACACTATTGTACGATATATGAAATGTTTCAAGAAAATCACAAATATGGCACTGGCAAAAGGTTGGATGAAGAAAGATGCGTTTTATGGATACAAAATGGAACAGGATGAAACAGATCCTGTATTCCTCACATATGACGAATTACAGACCGTTATGAATAAGGAATTCACTATACCCCGACTAGCACTGATACGGGATATTTTCATTTTCGCCTGCTTCACTGGTCTGGCATTTGCCGATGTGTCCACGCTCAAAAAAGAAGATCTGATGCAAGATAATAATGGAGACTGGTGGATCAGAAAAGGAAGAATCAAACTTATGCATCGGCGTAAAGCATCTTCCATCTGTAACATACCTCTACTTCCCGTTCCGCTTGCCATACTAAAGAAGTATGAAAATAATCCTGTCTGCATCAAAAAAGGATGTTGTCTCCCAGTTCCCTGCAACCAAAAAATGAACAGCTATCTCAAAGAAATAGCAGATTTCTGCGGAATTAAGAAAAATATCACCACTCATGTGGCCCGGCATACATTTGGGACTACTATTACGCTCGCTAACAATGTACCCCTACAAGATGTATCGGTTATGCTTGGGCATGCTTCCACACGAATGACACAACATTATGCCCGAGTAATGAATACCAGTCTAAAACAATCAATGAATCATGTAAAAGAACGGTTAACACAATAATTTATCTACAATATATTATAAGGGACTAACGAAATAAGAACAGAAGTCTGATATTCAAAAAAGTTACAAAATATTTACACTCTCATACTTGTACCTAAGGAGATGCAGCAGAAATAGTATCAAGAATATACCAAAAAGGTGGCGGTCTCATTCGGAGATTGCCGTCTTTTTGCTACTTTTACGTTCTATTCAACAAGGTATATGACAACAAAAAGAATAAACAAGAACATTTCTGCAAGGTAGGCTGTGAGTATATGCCCAATGATTACCAGCCAATCATCCTAAAAAGGAAGAATTCAAAAAAGCCAGACCGGAATGAGAAACGGCAGATACCAGTAGGAGAAAACCTTTCTGCCATCAAAAACATTGATACAGGTTTATCAAGAAACATATTTCATAATACAGAGACGATACGGAACTGAAAATATTCTGCGTGACCATACGATTGATACTATCAACAGGTTGCTGGAAGTAGAAAGGCTAAAGAAAGAGAATATGTCGTTAAAGTACATAAATTCATTTTTTTCTAAAAGGGTAAAAATGAAACTTACAGACTGGGGTAATATTTTTTACATTTTATATCCGAGATCACATAAATTCTCTGATCGTTTATAATAAACTTTCAAGAGGTTTATTAAAAACTATTTTTGGGTTCTTTCAGGGGACAGTAGAAAATTAGTGGGGATAAGCATATATCTTGGTAATTCTAGACAGAAAGAATATTCTATCTAGCACTCCATGCAGATTAGCCCTGAAAAGTTTAATCTTAACATTGAAAGATTCCGTAGCTGCGTTTGATGCCCTGTTGTTATAGAAGTTTAGAATATCATCATAATGTTCATAGAAAGCGGTAGCTATGACATTGAACAATTAAATTCTTGAGTTATCCACTTTCTTATACCATCTTGCCATGTTTAATCTTACAGCATCCTTGATCGTGTTTTGGGCAAATCTCATTCTCAACGAATGTGACAGTCCGTAAGCTATTTTAATATCAGGGTATTCATCAAACTAGATTTCAGGCCTCTCCTTTTACTTTTCCGTCCACTTGTCTGCTGACTTAAACAAAAGGTATCTACTTCTAATCACTAACTCCGAGAAGGTGTCTCCATTTAGGAATCGATAAGGTACATATGTTTTTCTTGCACATTTACATTCTTCCATTTTTTCATTGGCTTGTTGAAGCGCATCCCAGTGATGAGTAATACGGATTTCCATTCAAAATGAATATTGTTAGACAACGCCAGATTCATTAATTCATCCAATTGAATATGTATTTCTGTAGATATTTGATTAACACCCACAACCGAAAAGTTGTGTATATTTCGGAGGGTAACACCAGTTGAACTAACACCTCCAATTGATTTGTTTCCATAAAACAAGGATTGTTGTTTCAACCAACATAACCAAATAAATTCCCGCCCAATTTCTACTGTCCCTCTTTCAGAGGTATGAATCGAAATATTACAATCGAGTAGAAGGAAAACAAAAGTAGTTTTCTTCCTACTTTCATTTTCCCCCCTTTCACACCACCGTAATCACAACGTTGGGATTACCAACGTACATACCGTTCGGCATACGACAGTTCCTATTTGGGGTACCGTTCGAGATAATAATCCATTAGGTTAATATATCCTACCCTACACAATTTGTCGTTAGACATTATCAAGGTAAGTATCCAACTGCATGCTATACGCCAATATCCAAGTCGAGTTCCCCATTGGTATACCCTGCTAATCATGGACACCACATCTATTTAGGCTTCCCACTCTGCCTTGGGGTCCTTCCATGATTTCCAGATACACATTCGCATCCGTCGTCTTAACCATTCGTCCGTTTCAATACAAAGACGCTTTATCTGTGCCAAGTGATAGTAACCTAACTATCCTCTTATGTATTCCTTAAGTTTCTGTTTCCTGCATTCATATCCCCCACCCGGTGCTCCAACTTGTCAACTTCTTGAGTTTGAATTTCATCTTTGACATGGATTTGGAGTGTACAGTCAGGAGAAATTCGCCTTTCATTACATAAAAAGAATAGCCAAGGAACTTTACTCCTTACACGTACGACATAACTGTCTTTTCACAATTCACTTTCAAAAAGAGTTGTCCTTCCATGAATTGGGTTATGGGTTCCTTGACGCGTTGTACTGCATGTTTCGACTTATAGAATATCATCGCATCATCAGCATAACGAACAAAAGGGGGGCCACGTCTTTTCAGTTCTTTGTTCAGTTCATTAAGCATAATATAGTTTAACAGCGGACTTAAAGGACCACCCAGTGGAGTACCTTCCGTACTTGACTCGAACAGACATCGGTTCAATACACCGCCGCGAAGATATTTGTGTATCAAACTCACAACCCTCCCATCCTTTATAGTGTAGCTGAGTATTTCTATCAGTTTGCTATGACTTACAGTATCAAAGAAACGCTCAAGGTTGAGGTCAACTATATATCTGTAGCCCTCATCCACTATCTTCTGCGCCCTTCCCAATGCGCCATGACAGCCCCTTTTCGGATGGAAGGAACTGTTCCTGAAGAACTGATATTCATAAATTGGTCACGGCTCTTTCATTTAAGCTTAACATAGTTTGTTAATTACCTGGTTATATTGTACTTACATTAATGGTTCTATACAACATTAATGTCAATGTTATTTCGAATGTAGGAGTGAACAGGTGCTAAATGCCTATTAATTATAAACATTGAAAATTCAAAGTATCTTTAAATGAAAGAACCGTGATAAATTGGTGCCAGAACTTGGTTTATGGCTTGTTGCACCAGCCGTTCTACCACGGTAGGAATACCCAAAAGGCGTTTCTTGCCATTGCCCTTAGGGATTTCAACCCTGCGAACAGGATTGGGACGATATGTCCCGTTCTGCAAGGAACTTATAATCTCATCCTTATTAGCCAAAAACCATGGAAACAGTTGTTCACATGACATCTTGTCGATACCGCCACACCCTTTGTTGCTGACTACTGCTTTATGCGCCTTATTCAGATTAGAAGAACTAAGAATGCACTCCAACAGGTGTTCCTTGTCGAATGGTACTTCCACGATATTGTCCTCAGGCATCTACATGAAAGTCTGTACTCCCTCATACCATTCGGATTCCGACTAGCTCTTTGAGCACAGTCATTGCTAGGGCTGATGTTTTCTACATTCGTCCTTTCATAAGGTAACCTTCAATTACTATCGCTTAATTATTAGGTTCAGTTCTTCATGAAGCTCAATAACTTCACTACTATGACTTCTGCTGACCGCTCATAGTGAGCTTTGCTTCGTACATTTCGTAAAAAAACTAATCCACACGTCCATAATAATAAGGGTATTATCTTTCCATCTTATACCTGCTTCATTTATACCAACCGTTTCGAATAGCTATAGGCCTTTGGCTTGTCGTGCAACCTTGCCCATGGTCAAATGTCCTGTATGAAGTTTCTGTCCATCAGGCCAGATATTTGCCGTCAGCTTCTTTCAAATTCCAACTCACGATGGACACCCTTGCCATTGGCTGTGTGATTTCCGCTATTAGGGCTCACTCGGGACTTGCACCCGTTAGATAATACTCATACCGAGCATACACGAAAATGAGGTTGTACCAACATTTGACAACCTCATTCGTTATCCCCGTAGTGGATTACGTACATCTAACCTATTGAACTTATGCAACAATATTTACTTTTTCTGTTTTTAATTTCTCCAAAAATACGAAATAAAAATGAGAATGTCAATATAGAAGTAATATTTGTTACCCTTTCTTTAAGAACTTGAGATCCGCTCCTTCTTCGTGAAGTCCATCCCCACAATCAAGCACCTGCCGTGCGAGGCATCAATACAGGCTCAGCTTTCATTTTGGCCTGCAATGCTTTTAAAAGCAGAGTTGACTTAATTTCTTTGTATGCAGGATCTGCCCAATGATTCACCATTTCATTCGGGTCCTTTTTAAGGTCGAAGAGTTCACCTTCATCAGAATTCATATCGTAGGCTAATTTATAATTCTTATCGATATAAGTACAAACATAAAATTTTGTCATTTGAAAACGATTTTCCACTAGTACGTGGTTACGAATTTCATCTTTCTTTCCCAATAAAACATCTGTTTGGTCAACACCTGTCATACAACCTGGAATTTGAGTCCCAACCATATTTAAAATAGTAGGAGCAATATCAACCAAAGAAATCAACGCATCACTTCTCTTTCCCTCTGGAATCTTTCCTTTGAACGAAGCAATAAAAGGAATTTTCACATCGTCTTCATAATCAAATACACCTTTACCGGTTAAACCATGATGCCCATTGAAACCTCCATGATCGGTTGTAAAAATGATAAAAGTATTGTCAAGCTGCCCATTCTTTTCAAGATGATCCAGTATTTTACCGATATAATGATCCATCATTGAAATCATACCATAGTAGATAGCCTGATTTCTTTTTATACTTTTCTCAGACCATTTATGGTGTGAAATACCATGTACAGGATAAGAAGGGTCCCCCTCCTTCCAAATGGATTTGTCCGGATTCTCTTGACGAGTAACTCGATAGTGCAAAGGCATATCAGAGATATCGTCTTTCAGTGTTTCTGGTAAATCCATATCATCAGGATTGTACATTGAAGCCCATGGTTCAGGAACTAAATAGGGGTTGTGAGGATCGAAAAAACTTGCCCAAAGCATAAAGGGCTTATTCCCCTTCTTATATTGATCAAGCAATGCATTACAACGTTCTGCAATCCAAGCATCTGTATGATATTCTTGAGGCATTTTCCATGAACCTGATTGCCCTTTAGGAACATTACCGGTAGGAGTACGATACCAGTCTTTCCACTTATCTCCAACATGTTCCTGCAACCATACTCCATAATGTTGGCCCACGTGAGCTTCATCAGCATGATTACGAGCTAATTCAACATGATTGAAGCCATAAAAGGGACCATGATAATTTTTCCAAAAATCAAAATTTTGTAAAATAGGATATGCCTCACATGATGGAAATTCGGCAGTTCCGTGTAAAGGTTGAAAATGCGCCTTACCGACTAATGCAGTTTCATAACCACATTCGTTCAAGATATCACCAATACATAATTCCGTCTCAGGCATTTTTGTGCCAAGGGCATAGGCCCCATGTTGACTAGGGTAGCGGCCGGTAATCATAGAGGCGCGTGATGGAGTACTTACTGTATTGCATGAATAAGCCTTGTCGAATATAATACCATGCTGAGCAAGCCGGTCCAAATTGGGCGTTTTACACTTAGGATCATTATATCCCATCGCCATCCAGTGATGTTGGTCACTGGTAATGAATAAAATGTTAGGTGCTTTCTCCGAAACAGTTCTTTTAGGTTTTTCACCATAATATTTCCGATAAAGAGCATTAAGCTCGGGTGATTGAGCTATAGCCAACTGTGGAAGCAGTATAACCGAGTTTACTAATAATATTTTTTTATTCATATACTAATTAATTATTGATATTTCAAAGTAATGCAAAAAAAACTACCGAAAAACTTCAACCATATGAAATATAGGATTACCTTTTAAAGCTGTAATGGTTATATCCGGAATTAATGCTGCTATCTGTTTCTTGTTCTTTCCTGCAATCATTCCTTGTTCAACTAATTTGTTTGCTTCCAATCCATTAAGCGGCTCAGTTCCTTCTACTTTCCAAACCATCTCTTTCCATTGCCCCGTATTCGTATTTTTCACTGTATATTTCTTATTGCCATGAGAAATTGTCCATTGGTTGTCCCCTTCATCCAAATAGATGACCCGAAGAGATAACTGACAGCCTTTAGTAGCTTTAACAAAAGTAGGATGCATAACTACTGACATGCTTCCCCCTTCCGGTAATTTCCTAGCCCAAGCGCCATAACGACTTGCATCCGTACCAACATTGTGAACACCGACAGAATTGCCCGGTTGAACCAAAGTTAATAACGTATAGTCTTCTGTTAGATATTGTAGCGGTTTCTTCCAGCACAAACTACTATCACATTGACGAAATGCAGCCCAAACACCGGATGTAGTTTCTGCATAACGATGCTGCCCTACATACTTGGCTCCAAAATCGAATGCATTTCGAAACTCATTTTTCATTGAATCGGGTACTTTTTTCCCAAACTTCATTCCTTTAACAGGGATATCAAGATCACTGCTATATGTTGCCAAATAAGAAACACCGCAATTTATATCCATCAATATCCGCCAATAGTTCCATTGTTCAGGAGAACAGAATCTAGGATCTTTCACTCCACCATGTTCGCCCCAGGCACTTGCCCAAGGCTCTGCATAAGCATACGTCCGACCAGCCCTGCAATAATCCATAAAAACCATATATTGCCTTTCATTGCCTCGAGATTCCGCCTCACTTGATGTATGAAACCAAGCTAACCGCCCTTCACGAAAATCATTTTCATATTCCCTGCGCAAATCCTCGACAATACCATTACGTACAAAAACTGTAACAATGGGCGAAAGTTCTTTAACAAATTGATCCAACACATCTTTTATATATTGAGATACATCTTTCTGATTCCAAGGTTTTGCTTGCGTATCCCCCTCAGGAATAACCCATTTACTGAAATCATCTCCTTTATCTTTTACATATTTTGACGGAGAATGATGTTCTGTACCGTATGGATTTAAGTTCATACGGATTCCAATGATATTTTTTAGATAAGGACTCTGCTTTAGATGTTCTGCCCATGCCTTGATAAAATCAAGATAGGCTTGCTTAAAACGAGGATGCCAAAACATTAACGTATAAGCATCTTTAACTTGCTGACTGAGTTTACCCGGATAATAAGGTATTTCATCAAACATCCATTTAGGCTTATTATTACCATTTATTTGAAGAGTCGCATTGATATTCAATTCACCATATCGTTTCATCCATGCATCAAGTAATGACCAATCATATACTCCGGGGCCTTTCTCTATGTCGGCCCATTGCAGTACAATCTGACCACCTTTAATATAAGGAAGATTCAATAAATGACTATTTTTATTAATCCATATAGCATACATTCCTTCAGGATTGTTCAATTCGGAACGGGGCTTTACGTTAGGCAAAATAGTAGAATTATCAACTTTTTGGCTATAAACTACCGTAAATGCAGCAAGTGTAAAAATAAAAAATAAAATTCTCTGAATCATAAAGTATCTTTTTTATTATAATTCAAGACTATACCAAACAAAAGCCTGTTTTAACAGTTCAATTAAAACATCTCCAAAGTAACAATACTTAAAGGTGGCATCTTGACAGTGATTGTATTATCAATACCTTTCTTGAAATTATTGAATTGTGATGTCACAATTTTATCGAGTTTCTCAAAAGAGTTATAGTCAGAATATAGCTTAGAAGTCAAAACTTCCCCTTTTAATCGCTTGGCATCAAAGCCATTCAATATAACATCGGTAGAAACTTCGTTATTCGGATTCAAATTAACGATTGTAACATGAATTTTACCCTCTTTATTTTGCGAAGCCGATACATTTATTGACGGTATTCCCTCAGTACCATATACATAATTACGCGAAATTGCACTTGTTTTCAGTAAATTAGCCTCCTGATGGACCTTATACATCTTAAAAACATGATAAGTAGGAGTTAACAACATCTTTTCTTTATCTGTCAGTATCAAGGACTGCAAAACATTGACGGTTTGAGCTAAATTTGCCATACGCACTCTATCAGAATGATTATTGAAAATATTCAACGTAGAAGCGGCTATAAGAGCATCACGCATGCTGTTTTGCTGGTATAAAAAACGAGGATTAGTATCTGGTTCAGGATCTGTCCATATCCCCCATTCATCCACTACCAAAGCTATTTTCTTTTTCGGGTCATACATATCCATGATAGCGGAATGTTTGGTCAGCAACTCATCCATAAATAAGGCATTTTTCACACCGCCAAAATATTCTTTTTCATCAAATTGAGTAGCAGCCCCTTTTTTACTCCAATTTCCAGTTGCTACGGTATAGTAGTGAAGAGAGATACCCCACAACATTTTAGCGGGAATTTTCTTTAAGCATGTTTCCATCCAATTATAATCAGCACTATTAGGACCACAAGCTATTTTTTTAATCTTATGCCCTGAATAATCATACACAAATCCTTGAAAACATCTGTATTCATCCGAATAATGTTCCGGAGTCATATTGCCTCCACATCCCCAACTTTCATTTCCAATACCCCAAAAACTTACTCCATAAGGTTCTTCATGCCCGTTCTCTTTACGCAAATTAGCCCAATATGAATCACCTGAATAGTTTAAATATTCAACCCATTCGCGTAAATCTTTAGGCGAGGCAGTAGCCATATTGGCAGAAAGATAAGGTTCACATCCTAAAAGGTCGCAAAGCCTCATAAACTCGTCAGTACCAAAACTGTTATCTTCCGTAACTCCACCCCATTTACTATTTACTATCTTAGGTCGTTTTGCAGGGTCTCCAATGCCATCCTTCCATTGATATTCATCTGCAAAGCAGCCACCGGGCCAACGGAGATTAGGTATATTAATATCCCGTAAGGCATTTACAATATCCATGCGGATCCGGCCTTCCTTTGCGACGTTAAGGTTAGAGTCAACCCAAAATCCATCGTATATACAACGTCCCAAATGCTCAGCAAAATGGCCATAAATATTTTTACTGATAATTTGCTGTGGCATATCAGCTTGGATGGTAACCACAGCCTTATCCTCTTGTGCCCACAACGAAGCTGAAAGAAATAATGTTAAAGCTAAAAAAATTATTTTCATGATATTATGGTTAATGCTTGTTACTTTTCCAAAGAAAGTATGTCATGTCAGTCTAATCCCATTTAAGAGAGCTAAAATCATTTTTACGAATCAATCCGTCATTAGAAATTGTATAATCTTTGGGGAACTCATTACTCCATTTTAAGCCACTGACACGTTCTTTTAAAATAGCTCTATGTTCGGCAACTATATCCTTCAGTTCTTTTTTATATGCTATATTTACAAACTCATTAGGATCTTGTTCGTGATCATACAGTTCTTCAAAACCAGCTTCCGGATAATATATATACCTATATTTATCTGTCCTGACAGCATATCCACGACCATTGGCCGGAGCTTGAAATTTGTAAGCTGTAATTGCTGCAGGATGTTTTACCTTTTGACCTTTTAAAAGTGGAACTAAACTATGGCCGTCACAATTATCGGGCGCTGATTTACCCACCAATTCGGCTAAAGTAGGGAAAATATCAATCAAACTGACAGCTGTCTCGCTTACAGTACCGGCTTTAGTCATGCCGGGAACACAAAACATCAATGGAACTCTGGTAGATTCTTCCCACAATGTAAATTTTTCCCAGTTTTCCTTTTCACCAATATGCATACCATGATCTGACCACAACACTATAATGGTATTTTCGTTATAAGGAGAAGCCTCTATCACATCCAATAGTCGGCCAATCTGAGCATCAGTGAAAGATATACATGCCATATATGCCCGGATTATCTCTTTCCAACTCTTATTTTGCATTACGAATTTATGCCAACTTCTTCTGCCATGATCAAAAGTATCAGCCAAATCATCAGTCGTAATTTCTAAATCGGGAATTGAATCCAACGGATACATATCAAAATATTTCCGAGGTACTTCCCATGGAATATGAGGCTTAATAAAGCCTGCTGCCATAAAAAGCGGTTTGTCCCTTTTTCTGCTTAACTCATATTTAACCCAATCCACCAGCTGATAATCAGGCATCTTCGTATCTTTACAATCAATAGCTCCCCATGTAAAATATTTAATCGGTCTTTTCCCTTTTAATCCTTCCGGATTTCTCACTTTTTCCGGAGCCGGTATCTGGTAGGTAGCAGGTACATACGCACTGGGCCACCAATAATCCCAACTTTCAGGTTCACCCTGATTAACTGTAAGCCAAGGTGGGGCTAATGTATGATATATTTTTCCACCTGCCAAAGTTTCATAACCATTGGCCCTAAAGAATTGCTCGATAGTGACAACATCTTTCATTACCGGCTCTTTACGCCATTCCGGACCATCATAAAGTATATTATGCATGATATTTGATCTTGCAGGATGAACACCTGTCATAACCGAAAGCCGGGATGGAGCACTTGCCGGAGCTGCACAATGCGCATTGGTAAAAGTCACTCCCTTCGAAGCCAAGCGATCTAAATTAGGAGTTTTGATACCTTTAAGTCCACCCAAAGGAGCAACCCAATCATTCATATCATCTACCGCTATAAAAATGACATTAGGCTTTACTTCCTCGGCACTTATCATACTTAACGAGCTTAGGCACAGTGTTCCACTAAGCAATAAATTCACATTTTTCATTATGTGATCGATTTTTAATAAAACGACAATTAAAGTTTATCATTAGTGAAGATTTACCTAACAACCTTGATGCCTTCTGCACTACAAACGATTTGTGCCATCTGCAAAAAAGTATATCTCTGATGCTTCTCAAGCAATTTTGCTTCTTTTCCTTCTCTAAATGGTTCTACATGATAAAAGATAAATGCTTCATCTTCACCATTCACACAAACACTGGGATGCCTGCCTTGGCTCCAGTCCAAAGTTCGCTCTGAAGTTCCTGCTTTCATTATTTGCCCATGATATTTCCAGGTAATGCCATCTTCGGAACTATAGGTAGCCAACCCCACATGCGGATCGGTAAGCATATAGAAACGGTTCTTATACATGAAAACATATACAGCCTCCTGATAGGGCAAGGAATGTAAATTAAAATTATTAACATCACCTTGAACTTCACCTTTCATTTTCCAAGAATATAAATCGCTACTCTCCGCATACCGAATCATTTTTTTCTTGTTTCGCATATACTCGGTACCTCCCACATAATACATTCGATACATGCCGGAAGGTAATCTGATAATCGAAGCATCCAAACATCTGTCTTCATTGACCACAACATCAACACGCTTCCAACCGGTGACAATATCAGAAAGAGGAGCAACATAATGGACAATACAACCTCCGGTGCCCCAAGGGGGCGTAGCATCTTCTTTGTAAGTAACAAACATGTGAATCAAACCATCCTTTACAATACACCCCGGTGCCCAAAAAGTATGTTCCGAATCAGGTTTACCTCCCTCTCCGTCAAAAGTACAATATCCTTGAAACTTCCAATGCTTCATGTCCTTAGAAGTACAAACCCCTATCGGAGTACCACAAGCGGAAGCTTGTCCTAATGCAGGACGACGTCCAGTATAGAAAATCATCCATTCCTTTAATTCCGGATTCCAAATAATCTCCGGGTCACAAGATCCACAATAATGCGAATCCGCATAAAGTGGAGCCGGTATATCCACTATATTCTTGGCAAAGCATGACATGCCAAAAGCAAGAACAAAACAAATAAGTATTTTGCGCATAAGTATTCGAATAAATTATAAGTTTTTCCGAGTCAGTTCTACCATGTGAAATTTAGTATCTTCCCGACTTTCATTACTCAATATCAAATCAGCACCTTTAGGACCATTTGCAATAAAAGCAGCATCGTTTATCGTAGCCTCAGCTTCTTTCCATTGTCCTGAGTTTTGATTATTAACCTCCATTGCCTTTCGTACTTTGCCACTCTTATCCACATAGTTCAAAGACCATTTGCCATGCCCCTCATCAAAGTACACCACACGAACTTTTACCGCTTTATCCTTATTCTTAACAAAGAAATTTTTATTCAATACAAAATACATCTTATTCTTTCCGTTTTTCACATCAAATCCTCGAGCGAACCGTCCATAAGGCTGATCCTTCGGCCCCACGTTCCACCATCCCTGGCTTGTTGCGTTGGCATCTATTTGATTAAGAAAAAGCTCATAGTTGCCGGGTGCCAAATCAAAACCGACATCATTCATGGCTTTCGACTGGCGGTTACTCATCACTCCACCTATAGCATGATCAATATCACCGTTACGAGCACCGAATTTTTCATACTCCTTAGCTATAGCTGCAAATCGTTCTTTATTTGTATCAATAGCCTTGCCGTATTTACTTTCCGGAAAACGTTCAGTATCGGCTGCATCCAATACATCTTTCATAGCCGAAAATGCTCCGATTGCCTCAGATGGATCTTTTTGTCCGGCATACTTATTATAGAACTCGAAACTGACTCTGTATTTGGAATCTGCAACCAATTTGCCGCTTAAAAGCAACATATCCAGTCCATAATACAAATCATAGGTACAGAGCCAATACATATTCTGAATATAGTTCTCTTTGAACCAACCATTCTCAGTCTCATCCATTTCAGAACGGAAACGACGGAATTCACCGTTGGAACAACGGTTCCAAATATCATCCTTTTTGTTCTTTATATACGTTTTTTCGCCATTATATTGATAGATATGCCCCGGATGTCCAGATTTTTTCCAAGCATCGGGTACCAGCGTATCAAGAATAGCTTCATACTGCTGTTGATTGCCCGAATTAATCAATAAGCGAACAGGAGGATTCATTGTAGTATATTTGTCACGGAATACTCGCCAAGCATCTTTCTTCAAGTTAACCCATCCTTTACCAGTTCCCCCCTCATTACTGATTCGGTACTTTTCTTCGTATGGCACTCCTTTATAAGGACCTTCGTCACCGGTAGTTCCTTCTGCTGTTTGCACAAAAAGAATCTTCTCACGAGTTTTTTGAGGCAAATTAGCTACCCAATCAGCAGTGGTACGGATTTCGTTAAACCAAAACTCACGATAATTGGGATCAAGATAATAGGGGTAATAAGGGAAACGGGCTTTATGTGACCCGCCACGCACATTTTTCTTATCGGGAGTTGTCACTTTGGGCACTCCATTTTCATAAATCCAATCAGGACTATCGGGACCAACATAAACAATCATGCCCACATATTTACCTGCATTTGTAGCTTGCTTGATTCTTGGTTCTATCACGCTCCAATTCCATTGACCTTTTTGAGGTTCAAGGTCACGCCAATGACATGCCACCATTCTTCCTCTAACCAAATCAATATTGTCAGAAGTAATATTACTACCCGTCCATATACCAAACGGATAAGATTTATCACTTTTACTTTGCCCGAAAGCCGAAAGGGCAAATATGGCTACAAACAATAAAAGCAAATTCTTTTTAATCATAATACTACTATTGTTTATCAAAGATTTTTATATTCTCTCTCCAAGATTTTCTTGAGTCTCTGCACTTCTTTGGGATGTTGACCGGCAACATTATTCTTTTCACTCAAATCATTTTTCAGATTGTACAATTGATCTGAAGGGAAGTTACCGGTTTCAACACTCGTATTGGGGTTGAAAGCTCGCTTGTTATTAGGAGTGATATACTTCCATTCACCATCAGATATAGATAATGCTCCAGCAGACTCTACTACATAATCACGTCCTTTTTTTGACTTACCCAACCAGGATTTCAGATAACCTTCGCTGTCTTTCTTCTGTTCAGTATTCAATGTGGTACCCAACATCTCAGCCATTGTACCAAGAAAATCAATCTGAGAAATCAATGCAGATGAAACCCCTTTTTTCACTTTACCCGGCCAACTTACAATAAAGGGAACTCGTGTTCCTGCTTCAAAATTACTGTATTTGCTTCCGCGATAAGGTCCCCAAGGACGGTGGTCGCCCAACAATTCTACTGCACGGTCCTTATAACCATCGTCCACTACAGGACCATTGTCACTGGTCAACACCACCAATGTTTTCTCAGTCAAACCCAGTTCGTCAAGAGCATCCAACAGCTGACCAACCGACCAATCGAATTGAAGAATAGCATCACCACGATACCCCATACCACTCTTTCCGCGGAAACGTTCGTGAGGGAAGCGAGGCACATGGATATCGTTGGTAGCACAATATAAGAAAAATGGTTCATCCTTGTGCAACTTAATAAACTCAACAGCATGAGAGACAATGCTATCAGCGATAAATTCATCTTTCCACAGAGCCTTTCCGCCGCCTTTCATATATCCAATACGGCTAATACCATTTACGATGGCCTGGTCGTGTCCATGACTCGGCTTCAAATTATACAATAATTCCGGATTATCCTTCCCTGTCGGAATGGCTGGGAAAGGTTTGTTATAGTCTACTTCAATGGGAGCAGAGGCATCGTAATTGGCCACTTTCCCGTTTTCAATATAAACACACGGTACTCTATCGGCTGTAGCTGCCATAATGTAAGAATGGCCGAAACCGATATCCGCCAAGTTCGGAGTGATCTTTTCATTCCAATTTTGTTCTCCGGTTTTATCACCAATACCCAAATGCCATTTACCTATGGCACAAGTTGCATAACCGTTAGCTTCAAACAAATCAGCTACGGTATATTGTTCCGGACGTATAATCATACCGGCATCACCCGGTGCTATACCTGTATCTTTTCTTCTCCAAGAATAATGTCCCGTTAAAAAAGAATATCTTGACGGAGTGCTGGTAGCAGCTACTGAATGTGCATCTGTAAAACGTACACCGCTATTGGCCAATCTTTCCACATTGGGTGTACGAACCGTATTACTGCCATTACAACTCAAGTCGCCATAGCCCAAATCATCGGCCATGATAACAATTACATTAGTTTTTTCAGCTTGCTGTGCCAACGCCAATGAAGGCAACACACCCACAGAAGCTGGTAAAAATAATTTCCAATCTAATTTCATAACGTATTTTTTAAGCTTCTTTTAAATCTTTCTTGCTCTTTCCTTTTACATCCCTCAGTGTCTTTTCAACAGCTTTTCTTACTCCTTCTTTATTAGCATTCTTAATGTTGAAATACTTAATAAGATGTTCCATAACCGCATCCGTACTCTTCCGATAAAGATCGGGATTCCAAACTTTATAGAAAGCATGCCCTGTATTAGGATGAATCATCACAGAAGCCGTTCCACCATATTCTTTAATGGCTTTGGCAAAATTCAAACTCTGTGTATACTCAATAGTCTTATCCGCATCACCATGAATAAATAAACTGGCAGGCGGATTCTTCTTCAAGAAAAATATAGCCGAGGCTCTGCGTTGCTCTTCAGGTGTGTATAACTTATACTTAATAGCACGTTCCTTTTCAAATTTTGCCCGTTTATTAACATTCGCATTGGCAAACTTACGGTCTGAGACAGCCGTAAAATCGTAAATGCCATTGATGCCGACATAAACGCTGCATTCGGGAATCAATTGTGCCGCAAGCGCTGAAATAGGTGTACCGGCAGAACCACCGGCAAATCCTACCTTTTTGAAATCACATTTAAATTGTTTAGCACGTTTTTTAAGCCATTTATAAGAATCCATTACATCATCCATAGCTTTATCAAAATCTCCATTTTGGTCCATACACCGATAGCCCATTCCTACCATTACAATCCCCAAATTATCGCACATTTCTGCAGCGGCAGGTGCAAATGAAGCATTAGGTACTTGAGTTTTGGTTCCGCCAAGCCAACCACCGCCATGTACATTGAAATATACCGGGAATGGACCTTCACCATCGGGCACCATTATAGAAATAGGAATAACGAAACCATCTGCTATCTTAACTGTGTCTTTTATGATAGTGGCCGCATTAACATTTAACCAGCCCATCGAAATCAGGAATGCAGTACCAAGCATTTTGCCTATTCGTCTCATATCTTCAGCCTATTGAATTATTTAACTGTATATTTAATAAATATCACTCCATTGGCAGGAACTAATATCTCTTGATTGAAAGATAATTCAGAATTACCCCAGATATCTTTCAAAGAATATTTTTCATTAGCCAATCCCAGCTCTGAAGCAGACAGTACATACTGCTGAGATTTTTCAGCATTACGATTAAAAATGCCAATCCAACCATCATTACCATTCTTTTTCGGAGTGTTCCAGATTTCAATCTTATCTTGATCGTATTTCAAGCATCCCATTACGGCATTTTGATTGCAAGCAATCATTTCAGCATTAGTCAAAAGACTCAATGAAAAATCATCGACAGTAAGCAGATTTCCACCCATCATTAAGGGAGAAGCCGCCAAAGCACGCATAGTGATAAAAGTACGCATCTCATCCTGAGTAAATTGTGACTGACGATGGAATCCCTTACCCGAAAGCAATTCAATATTCTTCAGTTTGCCCTCTTTCTTCATCCGCTTAATTTCAGCATGCGATTCATTACCTGTAAATCCCTCGGGCACAGGATTCATTACTTGAAGTTCACCAAATGGAATCATATCCATATCGATAAAGAAATTAGCGTCTTCTTTCCCTTGCCATTTTCTCCACGCCTTGAAGCATTGATCCAATCCAATTTGCTCATCCCAAATATCAGGAGTCACACGCAACATATTACCCAATTTAAAGAAATCGAGTTGAGTATCATCTACAAATCCACCCGGACTAAGACTTAATAAAATATTACGGCCACTGTTTTTAATCGCTTTTGCCACAGCCTCTACTTCCGCCGGGAAAGGTACAATATCATCCGCTTTGATGAAATCCACTCCCCAATCTGCCAGTTGTCCTATCCAACTATCATAAAATGCCTGAGCACCGGGATGGGTCATATCTACACCATAATTTTGCGAGCACCATTTACAAATACTAGTAGTATCAGCTATGTCTTGCGCACGATAATTTGTACCCTTAATCGGAGTATTTCTTTCTACAGACATACGGGGAATTCCGCGCATAATGTGAATACCAAATTTCAGTTCCAATTCATGACAACGGTCTATTATAGGTTGTAACCCATTAGGAAAATAAGTCTTGGAAGGTTGTAGTAAACCATATTCGTTGATATTCAGTTTCTTTGCATGCTTTTCTTTAGGATAAGAAGTGCCGGGAACCAAATCATATTCGCCAAACCAACCAGCATCAATCACAAAATATTCATAACCGTGAGGTGCCAACTTTTCGGCAAAAGCCTCCAAGTTTTTCATGGCAGCATCTTCATACAAATATGTTCCGTAGCTGTCAAAACTATTCCATCCCATGGGAGGAGTAGGCACTGTAAATACCTCTTCGGCAGGCACCGACTTGCAACCACCTAATACAAAGGTACAAAGCAAAGCAGTAAATATTATTTTTTTCATTATTCCGTTCTTTATATTTATAAGTTATTTTACTTCAGTAAATTCAAGCACACAGCTTTCGTGAGGCTTGTTCATAGTTAAAGGTATGCCCACATTCATCAGGTATTCACCTGTAAGTACAATGCCTTCTTGTTTAAAAGCTGATTTAACCATTTTATTTAATTCAACCACCTTATACTTCGCATCGGGATTCAAGCCTTTCAGTTTCACTATACAACGCTCATTTCTTTCATGATATCCCAAATTATAGACAAAGAATATAGCTTGATCTTTCTTTTCAGAAACATACATCAACGAAGTACGATTCACATTATCATAAGGGGAAATCAAACGATACAAATCGCCATGCTGAATAACCGGTCGGATACGTTTATAAGTTTCTATTGCTTTCTTAGAATATTCCAATTCTTTGTCAGTCATGTCTTTGGGTTGTAGTTCCATGCCAAAACGACCAGACATAGCCACATCAAAACGATATTTTAAAGGTAGAGACATACCAGTTTGATGATTGGGAGCAGTAGACACATGCGAAGCAATTGCCATAGAAGGGAAGAACATGCTGGATCCGTGTTGAATGTAGATTCTGTCTACAGCATTGGTATTATCGCTGGCCCAAAATTCATCATGATATTTCAATGATCCAAAATCCATACGTCCACCACCCGAAGAACAAGCTTGTAACATCAGATCGGGATATTTTTCTCTAATCTTATTATAAACTGAATATAAGCCCTTAACATAGTCATACCAAAAGCGGCTTTGTTTGTCGGCAGGCAAATAAGAAGATCCTACATTATTAACATAACGATTGGCATCCCATTTAATATAAGTCAGATTGGGTGACATAGCTACCATATCATCAATTGTCTTCACAATGAAATTTTGTACTTCAGGATTGGTTAGGTCAAGAAGCCATTGATTACGTTCAGTATAAGGTGTATATCTATCTGTCTTCACCACCCAATCAGGATGATTTTCAGCCAGTTCACTTTTGGGATTCACCATCTCCGGTTCTACCCAAAGTCCAAATTGTAAACCTTTCTTTTTTGCATATTCAGCTAAATAACCTATACCACGAGGAAGTTTCTTCTTATTTACCTGCCAATCACCTAAACCAGAGTCAGTCGCATTACGAGGATATTTATTTCCAAACCATCCGTCATCCAATACAAAAAGTTCAATACCCAGCGAAGCAGCATCATCTATCATAGCACATATCTTCTCCTCATTAAATTTCACACCTGTACCTTCCCAACTATTCAGAATCACAGGGCGTTGGCTATTACCATGGGCCAAAGTGTATTTTCTACTCCAATGATGAAAGTTTTGTGACATACGGTTCTTACCCTCACTGCTATAAGTCAAAACCATTTTCGGAGTTGTCACCTCATCTCCTTTATCAAGAGCTAATGCAGCGGCAAAAGGATTCATACCAGATACGATATGTAACATCCGGTCTTCACTTACTTGGAACGAAAGTTTGTAGTTTCCCGACCACGCCAAAGCACCACCATACACTTCACCTTCATATTCCTGTGATTTACCGTCAAGTGAAAGAACGAATGTAGGACTTTCGCATTGCGAAGTTCTGACACCCTTTAATGATTCAATTGATTTCACACCATTGGTAAGTTCTTCTTCTTTCAAATTCATTTCCTTACTCCAAGAACCATAGAAGTGAGTCAGGTAATAAGAGTTGGCTTGAAGAGGCAGATAAGATGAAGCCAACTGCTCTACATTTATCTTTCCTTTCTCTTGATTGCGGACAGATACATATTGGGTAATGACATCTTCTTTGTAATAAGCCGTATAATGTACATCGACAAATAAATCGTATACCTTATCTTTCAGTTCTACCACGGTTTCAGTAATATTCGAATCTACCTTATTGGTTCTGACACCTTTCAGTTTCAACTCACAGCAAATCACTCCATCATTATGAGTAAGTTTCAGAGCAGGTATAATGTAGCTGCGTCCGCCATAAGTAGGATAAAGAGAAGGAAAATTTTGATGGGGCGACAAAGTGAACAAGTCTTTTGAAAAGCCATTTAAGTGATTCATCTTTTTTCCGTAATGGCGAAAGATAAGTTCGTCATTTTCATCTACCGAAAAGACTAAACTTGAGTGCTCAGTATCAACCGACACATTTTGCTTAATGTTTTGTGAATAAGCTGTGCCGAAAGCAAAAATAAGAGCTATTAACGGAACTAAAATATTTTTTCTCATCTGTTTCTATTTTTTGTTTTTGTCTTCCCATTTGAATATTTTACTAGGTGTGTGAATAGAGATTGCCAGTTCTCTCAATTCTTTCACCTTTTCAGGATAACGGTCTGCCAGATCCATTTTTTCCTGTGTATCCATATCCAAACAGTAAAGTTCTTCCTTTATTTTGTCGGGGTGATTCATATTGAATCTAATCAGTTTCCAGCCATCTTTAATAATAGACTGTTTACCACCCTGTTCATAAGTTTCGTGATAAATATAATCATGCTTTTTTTGTTCACCTTTACCCGTTAGTGTAGGTAAGAACGAAATACCATCACAGCCGTTGGCTGCTTTGATATTCAACACTTCGGCAATAGTAGGCATAAAATCCCAAAAAGCCGAAACGTGACCGGAAGTCGTACTTTTAGCTATATGATTATCCCAGCGCACAATGAAAGGAGTACGTATGCCGCCTTCGTACAGGTCACGTTTAGTCCCTCTGAATTCTGCATTACTATTAAAATATTCAGGGTCGTGGCCACCTTCGTGATGTACTCCGTTGTCTGATGAAAACATGATAATAGTGTTTTGTAATACTCCTTCTTTTTGAAGCCTTTTTACAATCTCTCCCACTGCATAATCCAGACGGCTCACCATGGCAGCATAAGCAGCTCTTGGTTTTGCTTGATCGCCATAAGTGGTTTTACCCTGTTTGAAAGGCACTTCTTCAAACTTGCCATCATAATCACCGAAATCGTTGCCAGGTACAGTAAGTTCGGCATGTGGAAGAGTAGGTGCGAAATAAAGGAAGAAAGGCCCGTCTGAGTTTTTATCGATAAAGTTCAACGCCTTTTCCAAAATCATATCGTGCGAATAAACCTTGTTATGCAGTTCGATTTTACGATCGTTTTCCCACAAAAAATCGGGATAGTATTTATGGGCGTTACGCTGACTCAGATATCCAAAAAAATAATCAAAGCCATGTTTCCAAGGTGAACCTATGTCCTCAGGACCACCCATTCCCCACTTGCCTACGCAAGCAGTGGCATACTCTTTTTTCTTTAGCATATCGGCCACCGTAGTTTCACTTTTTTCAAGTGGAAATTCATAACCGATACCAGGTTTATTACCGCGTATATAAGAATGGCCAGTGTGTTTACCTGTCAGCAAAACACAACGCGACGGAGCACTGACAGTAGAACCCGAATAATGATTGGTAAAAAGCATACCATCAGTGGCAAGTTGGTCAATATTAGGGGTTTTTATATTTTTCTGTCCATAACAACCTAAATCACCTATGCCTAAGTCATCTGCCAATATATATACAATATTAGGACGTGTCTCTGCTTGAGTTACATTATTCTCCGCTAAAACATTTGTAGAGGAGAGTAATAAGGAAGGAATTAGTAATACACTATTTTTCATATTCTTTTTAATTAAAACCGACGTTTATCTAATACTCCAATTCTGTTTTTTCATTTTATAAAACCAGCATGGAGTATTAGATAGTATTTCAAAATATCAATTAATATCCGGGATTATTATAGCCTAAATTCGGGTTTTTAACAAACTCCTGAGCAGGTATTTTAAACAATACATGGTGAGGTTTGATATTCTTAAGTCCTTTTTCATTTTCTTTTACTATCTCACCTTTATTATTTACAGTTTCTAATGATTGTAATGCTTTGTACAGATAATCATACCCCCAATGATTCAGATACCAACGACGAAGTCCTTCTGCACCCAATTCCCATTTATTTTCGTTTATAATGGCTTCTTTAATAGCTTCCTTATCAGCGAGCTTATATTCATAACTTTCATCATTTGTATATTTATAATTATGGCTATCGTTACCAAAAGCACGTTCCCTGATTTCATTCAAGGCAGCTACAGCTTCTTCCGGCAAATCTAACTCGTTGGCGGCTTCGGCCAAAATCAGATAAAGTTCGGCCAAACGAATATGATGAATATCACGACCACCATTCTTGTTGGGCTCATCAAAAGCCATCCATTTCAGAATATAGTGTTTGGATTTGCCTATACCTTTCAAGGATACTGTTTTCCCATTACTCATTACCAAGCTGTTCCAAGAAACCATCCCCACACGGGTGTCACCTGTTTCAAAGCTATTGACATAACTAGTGTAAGAAACAAAATTACCGAATCCTTGAAATAAATTATCACTGCTTGACACAGTTTTGCCATCGGGACGCAAAGCGGTCTGACCTTTCTTAAATAAAGGGTCAAATACGACACGCTCCTTGTTGAGTTGCGGACTTACACTTGTATGAATGGTACTACCTTGACAATCTTTCTGTCTAGGTGTAACAAAAATCAACTCATTGTTAAATTCATTATGCCAATCGAAAACATCCGCATAATTGGGCAATAATTCGTGAGATGAATGTTCTATCACATCACTGGCTTGCGCATAAGCAGTCTGATAATCGCTTTGCAACAAACTCACACGCGCCCATAAAGCCTTGGCTGCCCAAGAGGTAATACGACCTAATTGTTCGGGAGCATAGTTGTCCGGCAAATCAGGAATAGCCTTATTCAAATCATCGTAAATCTGTTCTATGATTTTAGCTTTAGGCGAACGCGGCAAACTGGGCATCACATCAATATCAAACTCGTCTGTCCACAATGGCACGTCACCCCACAGTAAAACTAAATTATGATAAAAATAGGCACGCAACACTTTGGCTTCTGCTATGACTTGATCTTTATACGTTCCTTCTACCGAAGATTTCAGTGCTCTGTTTATCACCATATTGGCAGTTCCAATCGCTGTGTAATGAATTCGCCAAGCCTCCGAAAATTCTATCGTAGGAGTTTCCATATTATAATATTGAAATACGGGTACGAATTCTCCAGCACGCGAATAGGTTACGTCTGTCCCCAAGTCACCTAAAATAATATTATTATACTCACCGATATAGGTATCATTCATGTAAAAATACACGCCATAAAGGGCAGAAGTAAGTTCGTCTTCAGTACTAAAGAAATTATCCGGAGCTGTAAAATCCATCGGATTCACTTCCAAAATATCGCAACTGCTATATGAGCAGAGCAAATTAAATAATAATATATATTGAACTATTTTCTTCATATCTATGATTTTTATACGTATTAAAATTTAGCTTTCACTCCTAACAAATAGGTTCTGCTTTGAGGATATACATTTCTGTCAAAGCCACGACGGGTAGCACTGGACTCTACATCTACGTCGGGTGAATAACCAAAATAGGGAGTCCATGTAAATACATTAGAAACAGTAGCATACACCTGCAAAGATTTTAGAATCTTCTTATTCTTCAAAGGTATGTTATATTGCGCATTCACGTTCTTCAAGCGCAAGTAAGATCCGTCATGCACAAACAAAGAGCAGCCGCCGGCTTCATTTTTTTCTTGAATACACATTGAATAATAGTTCTTATGAATACTACCGGCTCTAGGTAAGTAGGCATCCTGATTGTCTTCAGTCCAGCGGTTTCTATGCCTGCCATAAAGATTTGAGCCATGCCCGCAATCCATAGCGCGACCATTTAAATCATAAATATCATTGCCATAGCTGTAATCAAAAAAGAGACTCAATGTTAAATTTTTCCAAGTAAAATCACTACCAATACCACCATAGAATTTAGGTTCGGCATTACCGATAACCTGCCGATCGAGCTCATCGATAATATTATTGTTATCTACATCATCGAACCGTGCATCACCGGGCATATATTTCCCGCTAAGCTCCTCGGGAATATCTTCTTCTTTCCAAGGTCCTAAATATTTAAGTCCATAGAATAGTCCGAGGGGTTCACCAACAGTGATACGCGAACCTATACCATTGTCCAAAAAGTCTTTTTCTCCCAAATCCAGCACTTTGTTGCGGTTAAATGAAACAGAGAAATTGGTACTCCACTTAAAGTCCCGGGTCATGATATTCACCGTATTAAGGGTCAATTCCAAGCCTTGATTTCTAACAGAACCAATATTCCGGAGTATCGACTTGAAACCTGTCTGGTAAGGCAATTCTTGAGTCAGCAGCAAATCGCTGGTACGCTTATTATAATAGTCGGCTTCCAACATTATGCGATTGTCCAGAAAACCGACTTCCAATCCGAAGTCAATTTGCGAAGTCTTTTCCCAACCCAAGTTTTTATCGGCTGCAAGAACCGGTACATATCCTATGATCTTGTTATCGCCAATTACAGTTGTTTTACTAGCCAGCTTATCCCAAACTGCATAAGCACCAATCGATTGGCTACCGGACGTACCGTAGCTCACACGTAATTTCAAATTTGAGAACAGGTTCAGTCTCTTAATAAAATCTTCTTCCGAAGCGCGCCAGGCAAGCGCCGCCGAGGGGAAGAATGCCCACTGATTTCCTTTAGACAAGCGTGAAGAGCCGTCTTCACGACCGGTAATGGTGAGCAAGTATGTGCTCTTATACGAATAGTTCAGTCGGAACAAATAAGAGATCATGCCCCACTCCGATTCACCGGTATCAATATTACGCTTATTGGGGTCACTGGCTTCGAGTGAATGATATAGATTAGAGTCGTTTGTAAATCCGTTAGCACCTGCAGACAGATCTTCATTCAAATACTTTTGCCAAGTAAAACCACCCAATATTCCGATGGAATGCTTACCGAAATTCATCAGATAATTTATAGTGTTTTCATTTTGGTAAGTAATGGGAAAGCTAGTATTGACACTGGCTACACCCAGTTTACCCTGCTTGATATTCTGTGGAAGTTCAGCAGATTGGTATAAGTTACGCTTGCTGTAACTCAGGTTGAATCCCCATGATGATCTGATAAGCAAATTCTTAATGGGTATCAACTCTGCAAACACATTACCCAACACTCTGAGTTGGCGGGTATTATCAGTTACACACTCACGCAGAGCGATAGGACTATTAAAATAGTTAGAATTCAACGGATTATACTTTGACCAAGTTCCATCTTCATCATAGGCGGGTAAAGTAGAGGGCAACTGCACCATGTTTTTCATTATGGAGTTGTCTTTATAAGTGTACGAACTGGTCATGGTGGCACCTAACTTCATATAGTTACCTATTTTCTGGTCTACATTGAAGCGAATCTGAAAACGCTCAAAACCGGAATTATACATTACCCCCTCTTGGTTGAAATAGTTCAAAGACAAGAAATAGTTATTATTTTTCGTTGCATTTGAAACATTCAGGTTATGGTCGGTTATCGGAGCAGTCTTTCGGTAGATATAATCTTGCCAATTCGTATTACCAATCACATCAGTATCTTCATAGGGTGGCACCGCATCTGCTCTGAAAGCAGCAGACTCATTCTGCCATTCAGCCATTTCCGGACCAGACATTACATCCAATAATTTTTCAGGAGTCTGAATACCATAATACCCATTATACGACACTGTGGGACCGTTGTTGGAAGCTCCGCGTTTGGTAGTAACCAGTACCACACCATTGGCACCGCGCGAACCATAAATTGCAATAGACGAAGCATCCTTCAACACTTCAATAGAAGCAACGTCCGAAGGATTGATACCATCTAAGTTGCCGGCACCAATAATTCCGTCGATTACATACAACGGTTCGTTACTTGCAGAAATAGAGTTACCACCGCGAATCGTTACGTTTGAACTACCGCCGGGTTCACCGTTAGATGCTCTAACGTGTACCCCGGTCACACGTCCCTGCAGCACTTGGTCAATGCTGGTAACAGGCATTTTATCAATTTCATCAGCTTTTACTCTACCTACTGAGCCTGTCAAGTCACTTTTCTTTACCAATCCATAACCTACTACCACTACTTCATCCAGAGCATTAGCCTCTTCTTTTAATATCACTGTAAGCTTTTCGCCAGTTACTTTCACATGTTGTGTCTCAAATCCTATAAAAGATACTTTTAGTACGCTACCGACAGGAGCGTCAATAGAAAAATTACCGCCAATATCGGTAATGGTACCAGTGGTTTGCCCTTTAACGGTGATGTTCGCACCGATGATTGGTTCGCCTTCTGCATCTCTTACGACACCTACCACTTTTTTTTGTTGCTCAGCCTCAGTACTTTGTGTGGGTAATTGGAAAGCGCAAGCAAACAGCACAGATAATAACATTTTAAAGAGCCAACCTCTACATTCAGGTAGAATAAGACGGGAAGGAAGAGATTTTTTTTTCATAATTACTTAAGAGCTAATATTAATAAATAAGGTAACAGTTCTTTGTAGTAGTCCAGCAAATCTATTTTTCACTGAAGTAGCATACAAATTATGCGCAAATATAGAATATTAAGTATTCGAGTTGGGGGTGGAATTATCACAAAAAAGGGGGGGGGAAGTAACAAATAGCCTATTTTCGCAGTTTTATAACTAAAAAACGCTATTTTTGTAATTGACTTAATCACAAAAGGGCTAATTTTATACACTACTCATGAGACACATCATCCTCATTATTCTACTCCTTGCGTTCACTTTCTCCAGTATTCGCGCATCAGAAAAAATTAATTATTCCATTAATTCCTTCAGCATCGAAAACGGACTGACCCAAAATGATGTTACCGCCATAACGCAGGATCACACCGGATTTGTATGGATGTCAACCAATAACGGACTTAATCGCTTTGACGGCTACAGAATAACTACATTCAAACATTCACTTGATTCATTACGAAGCAGCATTTCAAGTAATTTAATCACATCCATAGTCACCGATTCAGCCAATTGCCTTTGGATAGCCAATAAAAAAAAGGGGATAGATTGCTACAATCTGCAAACAAACAGTATTGAGCACTTTGCCTCTTACTACCACCAAGGAGAAAGTATACCTCTGCGCAATGTCAGCAAGATTTACTATTCGTCACAAAACCGAATTTATGTGTGTGCTCAAAACCTTTTGATTGTCTATAATCCACACACAAAACACTTTATTACACATGAGTTATGCTCATACTTCTCCGAGATAAAAGCTCAAGTACTGGATGTATGTTCCGATGCGTCAGAACAATCAATCTTTATTTCCACTTCGAAAGGAGTGTTTCAGTGCGAAGTGGCAAGACACAACTTGATAAGACACTCCATAACCCCATCGAATGTGGTGTATTTTCACTCTCAATCGGATATCTTATTATATACCACCCCAAAAGGATTGGTTAAAAAACATCTGAAAAGCAGTAAAGAGCAAATGTTACTATGCAATGAAAAGCCTTTGAAAGAAGTAACGACTCTGTTAATTGACAGTAGGAATTACTTATGGATAGGAACGAAAAATGGATTGTACATAGAAAAAAACGGGGAAGTTGTAGATAGTTTTGATACCGATCCAGATTACCATGTTCTTTCACTTTACGAAGACCGTTCAAAAACGATTTGGGTGGGAAAGAGAACCTACGGAGCGGCTTGCATATCACTAAAGCCCAGTAAATTTCGTCTTTACAATCAGCTTGATGGTCGGAAGTTCACTCCTGCCGCATTCGCTATCTACCCGGAAAACAAGGACAGTATTTGGATTGCCACAAAACAGGGGAAACTTCACCTAATTGATAGAGAGAAAAATAAGTTGTTAAGCACCGTCCAATTCCCTACCGGTAATATCAATGCCATCAGTCCACATTTCGATGAAAACCTGCTTTGGCTGGCAGGTACACAGGGACTGTATCTATTCAACAAACGCACACACCTTATTTCCTATATTAGCGAATCAATTAAAAATGGATTTATCACATCTCTCTACCTAGAACCTGACTCTACGCTTTGGTGTGCCTCAGGCAATGGGTTATTTGTATATAAGTACAACAAAATGAAAAAAGTCTATCCATTAAAAAACGATGCTAATGAAACATCCAATATATGTCGTACCATTTTCGTAGAAAAAGATACTATCTGGGCTGGATTCGCTTCAAAAGGATTAGTGAAAATTATCCGCCGAAAAGATGGATATCAATGTTTTCCAAATGAATATAAAGGAATAAAAGAAAAAGACATTTCTTTTGTACAAAAAGATTCGCAAGGTAATCTATTGGTAGGCACTTGGGGAAGTGGTGTAAATATCCAGAGCAACGATCATTGGGAATATCTGACAGAAGAAAACGGATTGGCAGACAATATCGTATTTTCGATCTATGAAGACAGTAAAAACTATCTTTGGATAAGCACCTACAATGGACTTTCACTCTTTAACCCATCTACCCGATTTTTGACTAAATATGAGATGTATGACGGACTTCCCAGCAATGAGTTTGCTGTAGGAGCACATTTTCTATCTAATCAGAACGAACTTTTCTTAGGTACTGTAAATGGTATAATTTCATTTTTTCCTTCTGAATTAGAAAACTTTACTCCGGAAGCCAATATCATACTAACAGATATGTACTTATTTGACAAGAAAGTAGAAGTTAACACACCGGACGATAATGGAAAAGTTATTCTAAAACACCCCTTATATAAAACAAAAAACATCACTCTTTCACATCAAATGAGTTCTTTCTCATTTGACCTGACAAATTTCAATTATTCATCAAAAGTAAGACCATCTGTACGCTACAAATTAAATGGATGGGACAAACAATGGAACGCATTACCCTCTAATCTGACTATCAAATACACTAATGTACCGCCCGGCAACTACCAACTTAGTATATATAATCTACAAAAAGACGGAAATTGGACAGAAAATACCTTATTAAACATCTATATTAATCCGCCATTTTATGCCACACCATGGGCTTTCGCGTTTTACTATACAATGTTTGTATTAATTTTTATCGGGCTTGTTGTACGTTTCAGGCAACGAAATAACCTAAAACGTCTATTGTTTGAAGAAAAAACACAGAAGAAATATCAAGAACAACTCTTCCTTACTCGCATGAAGTTTTATACCAACGTATCACACGAACTTCGTACCCCTTTGACACTGATACTGGGTATGCTGGAACGAATTAGGACCGAAATTGACGAACAGTCTCCCATCGCTAAACAACTAAACATTGCAAAACTCAATGCCGAGAAACTACATCTGCTAATTAACGACATATTGGACTTACGTAAGATAGAAAATAGAAGTATGAAGGTCAAGAAAGAGAATAGAAATATAATCTCCTTTATGCAAACATTAGTTTCCTACTTTAAAGAAATGGCAGATACTAAGCACATTGAAATAGAATTCAATCACAAATCAGATATATTGATTTGCTCTTTTGATGTAGATAAAACTGAAAAAATAATCTACAATTTGTTGTCAAATGCTATCAAATATACTACAAACCATATTATTGTGACCTTAGATACCAAAAATAAAGGTAAAGAATCAATGGTAGAAATTGCAGTAAAAGATAATGGAAAAGGCATTACAGCAGAAGAACAAAAGAAAATATTTTCACGCTATTATCAAGCTGAAAGTTCTACTAACGTCGACAGTACAGGTATCGGATTAAATCTAGCTTTAGAAATGGCGCACCTTCAAAATGGAGACATTACTGTGTACAGCATACCTGAAGAAGGTTCAACCTTTACCTTGACCCTACCCATCGAAGTAGAAAATGTATCAACAAATATTGAAGCTCTCGGAAATACCAATAAGCCATTAGTATTATTAGTAGATGACAGTGAGGACATGCTCTATTACATGTCAGAAATTTTAAAAAACGAATATATTATATATACTGCAATCAATGGTCAGCAAGCTATCGACATAGCCAATAAAATTGTACCCGACATTATAATTTGTGACATCATGATGCCCGATATTTCGGGTATTGAAGTATGTCAAAAACTGAAGAGTGCTCCTATGACCTGCCACATTGCCATCATTTTGATTTCTGCACGGGGAGCGGAACAAGTGAGAATTGACGGACTCACTTTAGGAGCCGACATTTATATATCGAAACCATTTCCAGAAGACTATTTCAAGGCTCAAATAAAAAGTTTATTAGTCAATCGCACACTCCTAAAAAAACAAATCCGGCATGAATTGATGCAGAGTGAACAAAAAGAACCTCTATATCAGGATGAAATTTTAAAGAAAATAGTCTATTTCATAGAGCAGAATTTGACCTATGAAAATTACGACTTAGAGCTATTAAGTAAAGATATGTGCATGAGCCGAATGAGCCTCTATCGCAAGATGAAAACCTGTACAGACCAATCTCCCGGTGAGTTTATTCGAGATTATAGGCTAAAAAAAGCGGCCGAACTATTAACACATAGCGAAGAAAATATTTCCGATATATGTTTTCATACGGGATTCAACGATTTAAAATCGTTCAGGATAGCTTTTAAAAAGAAATATGGTATGACACCAAGTGACTTTAAAAAGAGCAGAAAAAACGGCATTTCACTTCTTGATTAACGGATATCGAAATGTCAGTTTCTTATTATTTTTTATTTCTGCAGTTAATTATTTAATCCACATTGTATAATTAATGAGTACAAGGGAAACATACTATCATCCGCAATGATTGAGTGTGGAGAAAATATATTTGCATCAAGTGAACGGATTTACGAATTGACCCGACTACTTTTATCAAGAGTATCAAGAAACCTGCTACAAACTCAAGAAATGGCTAAAGTGCAAGGAGATACACCAGGAGAAAAAGAGGCATGAATAACTAATTAGGAGTACTCAGTAGATGTCTTAAAAATAAGATAGTATATGAAGATGATGACCTATAATTATCCCATATGCCATTTTATTGTGATTTTTCTGTATTTTGTCTTATAATCCGGTAAGCCATGATGTTCTGGAAGAAATCCTGAGATCTCTTCTGATTCATCCTTTCTATAGAGTTATCAAAACTTTTGAAAAACCTGCTAAAAATGCAGCAACCCCCATTGCCGTAGGAAGAAAAATTATTCATTCTGTCAAAATGACGATACGGCAGAAAGCACGGCTATTATTTATAGTTTTATGGGATGCTGCAAAGCTGCCGAGGTAGACTTCAGAACGTGGATGATTTACTTCTTGAACCATATCCATAATTATGACGAAGACTACACCAAGGATATAGCAAAATCGCTTCCTGATAGCTTGAAAGCAACAGGACTACTTTGAAATCCATCGAAAAACACGAAATCATCAACATCCACCAGATAATGGAAAATCGCCACATAAAACTAGGGATTCTCAGAATTTTATTATTACTAACAATACGGAGTTAACCGATCGCTTACAATAATATCATTTGTATAGGAACTCATATTTCAACTTCTTACCTGCAAAAATAGTCCGTGTCCTGCGGATTGCCCAAGGCAGCCCTGCGGGCTGGTTGGCAAGCAAAAAATCATCCTCGCTACGCTCCGGTATTTTTTCCTGCCAAGCCTTGCACAATCCCGGACACGAACAACCCGGCAAGTAAGAAATCGAAATACTGGCTCCACGGAGCCGGTTATGTCTAATTTTAAATGATTAAAGTATGGCTGAAATGACCGAAATGCAGGTTCACGAAGAACGAGTAATGAACCTCGTAGAAAGTAGCAGTGGTAACCCGACAATCACTCCACTTACAAAAACGAATGCGCACCGTGCAAAATCCATCCGGCGAATCGGAACGGACAAAAATGCGGTCGCCTTCCATTTCCGCAAGAAAAGCACAGGTATGTATATGTATATCCATACCTACACGGAAAACGATGAAGAGAAGGAAGTACGTGCTTCTGACTTCAAAAACTGGGAAGTAACAGAATTCAAGTATCCCGGCTATCTGGAAAAACTGGAAGAAATCGCCGTCAATGCCTACCGATGGAACTCCCATGATCCGGAAACAAGGGCTGAAACGGACATCATGGGATATGAAAAGCAGCTTCATGAAGACCTAAAAAAAATACCAGAAGCAAAAAAACAGGATTATATCAATACTTACAAAAGTAAAATATCCGTTTTATTCCACAGCCTCTCACGCTGCGCAAACCCGATGGTAACAGGACGGGGCGGATTCAATTTCCAAAGGAATGAAAAGGCACAAAATGCCTATCAGAACAGATACGACGAATTCCTGAAATGGCGTGAGAAATTTCTGAAAGCCATGCAACTGCTCACAGAAAAAGACAGGCCCGAAGAAGAAAAACGGGAGGAAACATGGCGCAGGCTGAAACGTGACATAGCAAGCAGCGCAAACACGATCCATGAGATTGATACGGGAAAAGCCAGAGGATACAACCGGGCACTCTTCGTCAGCAGCATCTTCAACAAGGTCAGCACATTTGCCGGCCATGGCGACGTGGAAATCGTACAGAAGGCAATCGACTTCATCTCCGAATATAATGCCGGCATAAAGAAGCCTGTCATCACACCACGCCACCGGTTCTTCCAGCTGGCTGAAACAGCCAGTCGCATGCGGGACAAGTTAAAGAAAACCAAAGAACAGGAAAACAGGGAAGTAACGTTTGAAGGTGGAATCCTCGTTTGGAACTATCAGGAAAGTCGCCTGCAGGTCTTCTTCAACAAAATACCGGAAGAGAGCAAACGCAGGGAACTCAAATCATCCGGTTTCCACTGGTCGCCCAAGAACAAGGCATGGCAGCGGCAACTCAATCCGAATGCAGTGTCTGCAGCGAAGAGAATCTTAAACCTCCAAAATATCTGACCATGAAAAAAGAACATCTGAAATTTGTCATTGACTCCCGTTGTTTCCGAGGAAGCTGCGTCACATCCATGTCGGACGGCATACACTGTGACTACTACGGCAGCACACTGGAGGAACTCAAGAAACAGGAAAACAATCCTTTTCTAGTTGCGGTAACAAGAAATGCCATACACAAGAGGTCGCGTATTCATGACAAGTCATTGTGCCGACCCTTCCGTGAAATTACAGAGGAGAACTATTATAACTGTATGAACGAACTGCCTCCCGTCCGTCTGAAGCGCCATTCATTCTTTTTCGGCGGGCCCTACCATGGCAGCCTGTACATGTTCTATTTCACCATCGGAAAACGTTTTTTCCGGGGACTGCGTCCGGTCATAACACCGCAGGTCGAACTGGAGCGGCAAATAAACGAGCATTATCGCAACATCACATTCAAGGGAAAAGTCAGCAAAGGAAAAGCGGAGAAAATTACAAGCAAGGACAAGCAGGAGATCATCACCATTCCCTATTCATTCACCGACAAGGAAAACAGGAAACGTTTCATTTGCAACATGGTGACCGGAGGGAATGATGGTGGGGACACCTGCAAGGCCAGAAAAGACATGGCGAACATACTGCTCAGCCTGAGGAAACATCATTTTCTGTATTTCTCCGGATATGGCAGGCATGACGACATGGAAACATTTCTGGATGAAGTGGAGGAAAAGAGATACACCATAATAGCAAGCGGATGCCTCTTCCAGTTTCCTCCCTGCCGTGATTCCGTCTCATTCACCGGAACTGTCAAGGAAACCGGAGAAAACTTCTTCTACAGGATTTATGACCGGGAGCTATTCCTGCACATTATGCACAGGCTCAGAGCCGTCAAAAGAGAGAAAACACCGGCTGAAGCAAAAGCAATCCTCCTTAAATGCAAACGCTATGAATAATACGGAGTCATGGAAAAAATATGTTCCCGAAACGGTCAGCCTGTATCATGTGGACTACCGGGAGAATCTGGACGAACGCGAAGACCTGCAGGAACAGTGCATCCGGAACAATAACATGGAGAGGCTATATGAAACAGTCATGGAATGTTATGCTGAACAGGAAGCGGAAAGTCTGCTCAAAATACTCGAGGAAATTAAAGAGAAGATGGCAGAAGAGAAAAGGCAGGAAGAATTCGAGGAACACCGTGAAGAGATTACGGACCTCATCTTGAACAGGAGTGATACCGACCCGGCGGAAGAACTCATAAAAAATTCCGCCGCCGTCAACATGTACTACTCTCCCGGTGCGAAAATAGAGGAACGTATCGGAAAAGAATCCAGAGCCATGTCCTGTTACAAGGTCAGGCGCGCCCTGAAACTGAAGAAAGGACAGTTTGACACACTAATTGAAGAACTGGTGGATAATGCCACATACGGTGGTGAACTACGTATTTATTTCAATGCCAGGTTCAATGAACTTGTCACAAACGACAACGGAAAAGATTTCAGAACCATCCGTTTCCACGGGGATGTCATCGTAGCCGTCGCCAACAGTTTCAACGGTTCCGGCTACCACATCAGCCTGCCCCTGGACATTACGTTTCCATTCGTCAGGGACAGACTGTTCGTAGACTCACAGGTACGTTATTCCTATGCAACCGAAGTATGCGGAATGTGCAGGGACTGGTGCGACTCCACCAGCTGGGAAACTGAATACAAAACCATCAGGAATACAGGCAGGAACAGACAGAAAGAAAAAACATTATCAACCAATTAAAACGGAATATCATGAAAATCATGTGCAAACAGGAGTATTACGACCAGGTAGTACAGTATGCGGAATCAATCAAGGACACTTCGCTGCAGAACTGCATGGAACGTCTTGAAGCATGGGAAAAGAATCCGAACCGCCCGTGTGAAATAGAGCTCTACCACGACTGGGCGCCCTATTCGTTCGGGTTCACCCAAAGGTACCCGGACGGCAGCAGAGGGATTGTCGGAGGGCTGCTCTATCACGGCTCACCGGATGAATCGTTTGCCGTACAGCTGACTCCCTTCAAAGGATGGCAGATACACACTTAAAGTTTTCGGAACATGGAAGAATGGATGCAGTATGCCAGAGACATGGCGAAAGCGGAAAAAGAGCTGGAGATCGAGCTGTGGGTGATCATCTCCTTTTACAGGACTACGGAGCAGGGTGGCAAAGTCCTGCTCTTCCGATATGACCTGCCACGAAAAGTGGCGGACAAATATGACTGGGTCGTCCGGTGGAGAAGGGCAAGACTGACCTGCCAATATCCCAAAGGGAATGTTACACACACTTACTGCCTGTATGACAGGCACAGCGGCGAAGACTATTCATTCGGCTCCTGCCTCTCCTCGCTGGCGGCAGCCAAGGCACAGGTCACCAGGATGGAACGGAGGATAAGGGAATACACCACATGGCAAAAGCAGAACAACCTCTTTTTTGACGAACAGACGGACAAAATGCTCCAAAAGGCTGTCGCCAAGCTCAAAATAAAAAAAGAAAATGTACAGGAGGCAGAAAGAAGGCTGCAAAGGAAAGCCGAAAAACACCAACGGGAAATGCGGAAATAGCAAAACAAATTCCGCATTCCCATTTCTTGCCGCAAAGATAGCCGTTTGCCGGACTGAATGCGCAAGGCAGCCCTGCGGGCTGGTTGACAGGAAAAAAATCATCCTCGCTACGCTCCGGTATTTTTTTCCGTCAAGCCTTGCCGCAATCCCCGGCAAACGGACAACGCATCCAACAAGAAATAAAAATGCCCGTCTCACGACAGGCTCATGTATAACTAAAAAATGATCGGCTATGATTACGGATGAAAGAACCCGAAACAGACTGTATGCGGATACGGAAACGACACTTTTCACACTGGAAGACAAACCAGGGGCAATATTACGGATAATGGAAATCATAAGGGACACCCCCGAATATGTGCAACTTTCGCCCCTTCTTCCGGCATACGCGGAAGAAGACCGGCAGGCAGAATGGTGGAAGGGCAAGGAACCGGACTTCCTTCTGGCGGAACTGCTGCATGTACTTCAACTATATGCACCGGAAGGATTCATACTGGGACCGATAACCGGGAGAACGCATGCTTTCGGATATACAAACCCGGAATATGAAAAAAATCTGATCTACAGGATAGAGATCGAGCTTGACTGGGGATATGTGTACGGGAAAAAGAACGAATACAGAAAGAAAAGGAAACTTTATGCGGAAATTGCGGAAATATTCACCACGGACGGATATACGACAGAGATGGAGAAAAGAGGAAAAGGATGCCGGATAACCAAAGGGAATACAAGGCTTCATTCACATTACGAATGGATAACCGGACAGTGTGAGGCCACACACCTGACCGGAACGCTTATCCGGTTACTCAGGGAAAGCAGGAGATTCCATCTGATTAGGTGCACCCTGCTTGATTTCATATTCAGTTTCACGCAGGAAGAGGAGCTGGAATTCTACCGGCAGCAAAACGAAACAAGCATATACTACCGGATATTCGACCTTTTCAGAAGGAAACCGTGGACTGTTACCGAAAATCTCATGACGGTGGCTTCAGAAATCAACATACCGACTCAAAAATATCCGGAAGGGCCCGACCGGGACTCCCCCGCTTACAAATATGTCCGGGAAGCCTATCAAAAACTCATAGACAAGGGATATCTGGAAGAATACACCCGAACCTGGATAAGGGAGGAACTCCTTTGTGCAAAAGCAACCCCGGAAGGAATATCAAAAAACATATTCTATGGAACTCAGCTATAACTGTCTATTACTCATCTTCCTGTGGCAGTACAACCACCACGGGGAGGAAGGGCTGAACCTGCGCCTTTTCGAGGAGACCTTCGGAAAGACACAGGGCAGTCATTATTACGACAAATGGATGAACTGTTTCAACCGGGACCTCCGGGACATGATCATCTATTTCAGAGGGGAGGGTGAAAACGGACAGAAGTTCTGTGACATGGTGGCCCGACAAATTGAAGTATACCGTAAAAATCGAAAACACTATGGAATTTACTGATCTTTATACAGTGGAAAGCCTGCAATGCTTCAACGGTTTCCATTACCGCGGGTATCGGGTAAACCAAAGTGACACGGACAAGGTAAACCGTCTCATTGCAATAATCCGGCAAGAACGGAAAAAGAATATCGGACCGGCAGCAGGTGACATTATCGAGTATACCTGCCGGAACGGTGACTGGTTTCAATCGGCACACATCGAAGAGATATGCGACGGACATTTCAAGATCTGCCTTTCCGGAAGCATCCCGTTCTGTTATGAAAGCGGGGACGGTGTCGGCTATAACGTCCATGAAGGGATATGGACTTATCCGAAGAAAGCCGCCTTAAGACCGGCAGGTATCAGAGAAAAGCTGTTCAGGACATGGGGACATGCCGGAAAATGCGCCAACGGGGAGGTATACTTCACAGCCTTCGTCCGTGCGTGGCAATATACGGAACCGGAACCCCTGTATGGCAGATATACTACCAGAAACTGGAGCAAATACCACATCAACAGGCAGCCCGACCCGGAACATGACGGCGAGTTCTTCTACATGACCGAAGGATTCACCCTATACTCACGCGAGGAACTGGACAGGCTGACCGGAATCCTTCACGGGGAACTCTTCGACGGGATATACAGCAACTCACTCGTTCTATGGGGATACCACATGAAATGGGAAATACTCACGGAACAGGAATGGAACAATACAAAAGCCGAAATACACATATCCTTTCTCGGAGAATCTCCCGTGAAAATAATAACCAGCGATAATACCCGTACAATAACCGTCTATAAAAAGAAATAACAATGGCAAAATACGAAACCCCTCCCCCGGTCCGTCCGCTTGAGAAGCTGATAACGGATTTCTCCTACACAAACGGACTCAATCCCGTCAATGTATTCAACGATTTCCTGACCTACATCATCCACGGGTTTTCTCCCGGTGCTCCCCCACTGCAGAGCTGGAAGTACAAACGGCAGCAGAACATGAAATTTATGCAAATGCTCACTGGGTGGGTACAGCTCATGGCAAGCCGGATAAAGGATGATACAAGCTGGTATGACCCTTTCGGGGATTTATATATGGCACTGGTTTCCAAAAGTGCCCAGCAGTCACAGGGGCAATTCTTCACTCCGGTAAATATCTGCGACCTCATGGTGCTGTGCACCCAAACGGAAGAAAAAAAGACCGGCCAGAGGATGGGTGACCCGACCTGCGAAAGCGGAAGGCTGCTGCTGGCCTATCATGCACGGAATCCGGGAAACTACCTCATAGGAGAGGATATCAACCGGACCTGCTGCCTGATGACCGTATGCAACATGCTCATACACGGATGCGTAGGGGAAGTCATTTGCCATGACAGCCTGAATCCCGGAAACTTCGTGAACGGTTGGAAAGTCAATCCTATGCTTGCATGGACAGGCATACCTACGATAAAGAGAATGAACATGAAGGAATACCGGGCAGGCAGGAATCTTTCAGCATCCCCTTATATCTTACGAAAAACGATGCCAGCGGGTAGCAGGAAGCATAAAACGGACTCCCCACCGCCTTTACAGGCCATTTTCAAGATGTAATAACGACATAAAATATGATACCAAACCTGATCCTCAGCACGAAAAATGATTACATACAATATCTTATAAGCATACCACCGGTATGCCAAATTTATTTATTAACCCATTAAATACAACAATTATGGAAGTTACAGTAATGCCGGCCGCTGCACCGGTACAGAAGCAGCAGGGATTGAACCAGGTAGTCATAAACAAGGTTCAAAAAATGATCGAAGGAAAGCAGCAGGGTGTCATGGCTACAATCACCCGCCTGCTCGAAGAGGGAAAAATCGCGCAGGACTTCATCGCACCCATAGGAGTGAACCTGCGTAATGAGGACCGCCATCCGGTCATCACATTCCAGGCAGAGGAACAGGTACAGATGAACATGCCGGAAGGGAATTTCAACCTGCACGGAAATGCCATCAGCCAGATTTCCGAGAAAATGGGCATTCCGGCAAAATATCTCAGGGAGCTTTCCGCAGGAGACGCCTGGCAGAAACAGCTGTGCGCAACCATTCTCAACGAACATTCGGGATGGACGGGGCGCACACGCGTGCTCATCCGTGCGGTAGGAACTGAAATCAGGGGTGTACTCTCAGACTCGTACCGGCGGCTCAACTCCGTGGACATATTAACCGCATTCATCAGGGAAGCGGCAAACAACGGAGCCGTCGTGTCCGACGCCTATATGAATGACACCAAAGTATGGTGCGAGACGATTCTTCCTACACCGGTTGAAATACCCACCCGTAAAAACGGGACGGTAATCATATTCGCGGGAGCAAGATTCAGCACATCCGATTTCGGAAACGGTTCGGTGGACATGCGCTCGTTCCTGCTCAACGGAGTTTGCCTGAACGGCATGGTACGTGAATCGGTCATGCGGCAGATTCATCTGGGAGGACGCCTGCCGGATACGCTTGCGCTCTCGCAAAGAACTTATGAACTGGATACGAAAACTACCGTATCGGCTGTCAAAGATTTGACTAAAGGACTTTACAGCAAGGATACGATCATGCAAAAAGCCATCGAAATTCAGGGAGCGTCGGAAATAGACGTGGACTTTGACAAGGAACTTAAATCTCTGGTACAGCGTGGCGCGTTGCTGAAAAACGAAGGACGGGAAGTCGAAAAGCTCCTGATGAACAACAACCCCGACGACGGCATAACAGGAGGGGCAACACTCTGGAAACTGGCACAAGGCATCACCGCCTTTGCACGGGAACAGGAGCCGGAACGCAGCAGGGAGCTGCATGAGATATCCGGGCAACTAATGAACCGAGTGAAAAACAACTGAAATGGAATCATAGAATGAAAAATCAACAGAACTTGCCGGACAACGGAAGGTCTGGCAAGTAACTGTAAAACAGAATCATTCACAATGGACAAATTTCCAGACTACTCAAAATAGTTGATAGGAAGGCAAGTCTTTCCAATAGAACTTATCGATTAGATATTAGAGCTTTTAGCCTGATCCTCTTTAACAACTCTTACCTATAATCGCTACCACCAAGTTTCTTTAAACGCTCGTCATCAAGTGTAAAACTTCTTATCATAACTCTTTTAAACGAAGAGTTGCTTACAAGCGAAAACATGCCACAACAATTGAGTGAATACAAGAGCTATTATCACATCCAAATTGTGAAAGGTAGTCAAATACGATTTGCTGTCTGCAGCAGTTATTCGAAATTTCCGAACAACTGAATCTTTTTGCAATTCAGCATCCTCAAAAATATGTTTAATATGCTCGCTCACATTTGATTTACTTCCCTGATGGAGTTCGCACATCTGTACTTGAGTGAACCATAGTGTCTCATCTCCAAGCTTAATCTATCTTTATCTGCCTATCACTGATCGTATATATAATTACCTTATTCTCTCCCATATTACTTATGTTTTAATTATAATTTCGCTTATGATTTACACGAAGTTTGTCTTCATGTTCGCTATACGAGGAGATATATCCAATGTCTTGAAGCTTCTGTAAAAGTATTTTATTCATATAGATATTTTCAATGGAAGCCTTTTTAGATTTATCTGTAATCTTTCTATATGGCTCGCTTAATGATGCCAACAAGTCTGTAATGATGCCAAAGTCTTCTTTATACATTTCAATCAAATCTATCAGGAAAATTAATTGTTCTTGCAGAGTTGTTGAGTAAGCCAAAACGTTCTTCTTTGTGTCATAATCAAATTCTTCGATATTGTTTTTCACAACAGGAAGAGTAATATTCGCTAATTCACTATCCCACACAATATGAGGGAGAAAATATAGAACAACCTTTAGTGCTTTTTCACCAGTTACTTTGGAATTTCGTATAAGATGTTTGTATATTCCTATATTAGTAGGTAACTCCTCTATTTCTTCAATACATTCATCCAAATATTTATCAACATAACAAGCAAACACATCACAATGATTATCCCTAATTGCGTGCGTATAATATGTACTATATGGGAGCATATCTGCACAAAGCAACAATGTAAGATGAAGAACGTCTACGTTGTCAATATTTTTATCTTCAAATATAACACCATTAAATATTTCAACAAGTTTTTCATATACTGGAATCTCAAAGTTAGATGTTAACAATACACTATTTGCTAATATATTTTTCTGGATTTCATTCAGTTCTGAAATATCTGTTAATTCATTAATATGTTTAGTAATGAATGTACGTAGTTTAGAGGTCATAACATTATTCTGACTTTCATAAAACACGTATATCTCCGACCATCGTAGTGTAACAATATCGATTTCAATAGCAAACTCCCAAAGAGTGTTGTTTATATTAGTAAGAGACACTTTATTCTGCTGATTTGAAAGATATCTTCGTTTCGTATCTTCTGTTACATTTCCAGAATTAATAATTTCAATAATAACTTCAGCACTTTCTTGTTTTGCAGCAGTTGTAATAAAAACATCATTCAACGCATCATCAAGACATTCGCTGATATAATTCAATATTGGCTTGGCAGGTTCGCAATTCTTCAATATCGTGACATTCAAAGGATAATTATCCAACGATTCCATTCTTTCATTTCGATAATAAACAAATGCGCATGCAACATTTGTCGGAGTCAGCATATATGCTTTGTTTATCACAATGTATTCAAGCAAACATCCTGATTCTGTATTGATATTTGTGAAAATCAATTCTCCATTCGACACAATCTGTGTGATTGTATCAAATCCTATTAACTCTACTCTATGAGATAAGAATTCGTAATTTTTCTCTAACCAGATGCGGCTTTCTTTTGTAGAATGATTCAATTCGATGAATCGTAGCCAAGCCTCATACAATTCCTTAGAATCAACCCTGACAAAGACCTTCCACAATCCATCAACTATATTGGCTAAATGCTTAAATAGCGAACAGGCATTTTCAACAGAATTATAAAAATCAATCAGAAAGTCCCACTTCCTATTATTCTTGATTGCCTGTGTAATTGCATGAAGCTTTGCATTATTTGCTTCTTCTTCAAGATGCTGGCAAATGTAATCTACCACCTGAATATTCAGTATGCTTACTTCACTGTAACATTTGTCAGGAATGTTTTTAACACACTGTTCCACTTTATCAATCGGATAGTTATAAGGCAAGCTATGCTTAAGTTTTAATTCGAGGATAAAGTCATGGTCATGCTTATTAATGGACTTGCCGAAAAAGAAGGATATATAATCAAAGTAGTCCTCATTGATAAAACCTTCTTTCATGAAAGATTCAAGCATTTTAGGGATATTGAGCCCATTAAAAACAGCATGTTTCTGCATATCAATATCTCGCAATAGTTCCTGTATTGGAGTCGCATAGTGATTGTTACGAGATAATTCCAAAATCTTGATTTGTTCACGATATTTATTTTCACCCTCTCGCAAGGAGTCTAACCGTTCACGATATGTAAAGTTTGAATTAACAATTTGCTCTATTTGGCTGAATTGAATATTGTGACTACCTTCATGATAATTATAATAGTAACGGCTATTGAAAATTCGATAATTAACTGTGGATTGTGCTATAAATGAGTTGAATATAGTTTCATCTTCCGCTATATCTTCAAGAGTCATATGATTATTTTCAACAAGGAATGACAATACTTCATTGATCCCCTGCTTTGATAATTGTTTACGATACCCTTCTATATAAACCAATCTCAACTCCTTTTCTTGCAGAGTATGAGTTGCTTGCGCACATTGAAGTTTTTTAGTGATTTCTTTAATGCGTTCGTCAATTTGTCTATTGCGTTCTACTAATAATGCACTTTTCTTATGCAGGCATTCATACATAATGCCCATCCCTTTATGCAAATCTGCAAAATCTTTTGGAAAATAGTTTTTATACACAATCATAGCGAGAAGCTTATTTTGATCAAGTTTCTCATCAAGTTTCTCCCTATATTGAGCATACTCATTAACAATATTCTTGAGAAGCCGCATATCGTCAATAAAAAAGGCTAAGCTACCTACCACCTCCACACTAAAATCCGAAAATCCTTTATTCTCTAATTCTTCTTTCAGTTTGTCTGCGGAATTTGAAGAATTGATTATAGGAATGACAGTTGTAATATAATCAAAGAATTTGGTACGTTCTTCGTCAAAAAACATATCATCTCTAACAGCATAAATGAATACAATCTTACGACCCACAGATTTTGATTGGTTCAAGAGTTGATTTACTTCTCTTAATTTAAGAAAAATCTCTGTGTTATTAAAACGATCCAAATCTTCTATAATCACGACATTATAATCTGTAACCTGGAAGAAATAAATAATCTCATCCATATGCTTGTTGAAAACGGATGTCTCTTCTTGTAGTCCTATTTCCCCGTTTTTCAAGTTTAATTTATTAAGTTTGCTATTACCCAATGACTTGATAATCTTTTGAACAAACTTTATTGTCGCTAAAGATATATACAAAAGGGCAATAACATCAGACCATCTATTTAAGGTCGGATTACTAAAGAATCGGCAAATCCAATCTACTTTTAAAAACGATGGTTCAAAAACAACTACCAAAGCTATTACATAAAGGATTATTGCGATTGATAATATATATTGTTTTCTCACCGACTTGTGATAAACTCTTTTTAGTCTGGAATTATATAGAGTCTCCTGCTTTTCCTTATAAATTAGTTGTTGAAGAATACTGTATTCAATACGATTGTTCATCGTATCGATGTCAACCTTATTATTTGTGTCATCTAAGGGAGAATTAAGTGTGGCAAGAGATATTGAAAGATACTTATATATAGGGTAATCTTTCTTCAAAGAGCGAAGAATAGAACTCTTACCAGATCCATAAGGACCAGTAAGAGCAATATTTAATACATCTTCCTCTTGTAGTTTTTGCGCAAGATTAAAAACGCTCTTATACTGCTTCTTATCGTTTTCATTATCACAATTAAGTATAATAGGAGCTAATGATACTTGTTTATCATCTCCCATAGAATCATTTACACAAGTTCTCTTCCAAAATTTCCAATTCATTCACTTATAGCATTTATTGGTCATACATATTTTTCCTGTCAGGAACTGCTCCACCATGCCTTACTTAATTTACCCATATTTGGTTCATTTTGCTTCCAAGCCGGCAATATTTCTATCTCTAATCGATATTATGTACCCACCAGGTAGTGAACTTCAGCACTGACAAATTCTCTCTTTAATTGGCAGTTATGACTAATCGCTCTTCAATCTTCTCTTTTACCCAAATGTATTTGGATAACACAAACATTCTTATTTGTCCATCAGCCGTGTTGGGGGACACTGCGGAATCCTTTCGTCCAGTAAGTAAATAAAGATAGATGAATATGCTTTAGGGCTTATATCCAATTTCGAGACCTATACCATTCACATTCATTTACTGCTTTATTAATTCACGCCTATCAACACCTAACAACTCAACAAATTTAGTTAATGTCGGCAAATTGAGATGAGACGTGTTTATATACCACCTGAAAACCGTAGATGTTTTTTGCCAATCGCTTCGACGAACTATTTACAGGTTTTCTTTTTTTCTACCAATACTACCTTGATTCTGTTTACATCCTTCATACAAACTGAATTTCATTGCGTTAAACACAAAGATATATGTTTAGAATGAATTTAAAGAATAACATCCCGATTATTTATAGGAGAGTCCCTATTTATGCGAAAATCATAAATAGGGACATTTCTCAATTTTTCCTATAGTACTTCCAACTGTATGTTGACAGTTTCAAAAAAGCTCCAATTACACTTCTGCGCTGATATATCATCCCAAATCAAACTCCTCTTTCATAAAAAACTGTGTCAGTAAAGAATAAAATATTAACTTTGCTAACACAGTTTAATTTACTTCCGCAAAATTGTGACGCTCAAGATATTCTGATTTAAATGCCATTTAAAGAATGCTATGATCCTAATATAAGCATCTATTCCATTGATATCCACTTACTTTCCTCACATTTCCAACTTTCTATCCTTGTTACCACCTCCGGCTTCAGGTAAGCCTTTATGTGCGGTTCGTTCACATACAACAGAAACAACAACACACTCTTTGCTGTCTGCAATTTCTCCTCTTTTGTGAAGAAAGGTGTAAAGTTACTCAATGTGTATGCCCGCTCCTCCTCATGACTCTCTCCGTTCAATGTCAGGCGGCACATAAAATTCTCGTAATATACTCGTTTATCCTCCGGTATATTACTGATTACTCCTTCCGTACGCATCATGGTTTCAAAAGGCTTATTGTAGCAGAAACTTGAGAATGCCTCCAACATTCGTCGCATAATATTCCCAATACCCATTTCCGAAGTTTCATCTAAATCCTCAGCGCGATCACAGGTTGCATACTCATACACATGCGTTAGCAACTTCTGGTATTCGTTTCTTACCAACTGTTCCTTTATTTTCTTGTTCTCCAACTCCAGAAATTTTTTCTCCCCGCGTCCCCCTTGCAAGTCACTCCTTATCTTTACCAAATCAAACACTGACTGTAAATCGTGAGACATCACTAGTAACCGACTATTTGTATTACCCCTCTTTATGTTACTAAACTGGTACCGCAGCAATGACATCACGCCCAGCCTATTCCCGCAGTCAAAGCTTGAAATAGGGTCGTCTATCACAATCAAATATTCCGAGGTATACTTGTCCTCATCCCTTTTCCCGCTAAACAGCATCGCAAAGAAGTAACACAACCCTAGTACATTTCGCTCACCCACACTAATCTTCTTTGGCTTTACCTCTTTGCCGTTCACCGTTAGTTTATAGCAGCCCGCACCAGGACTCAGCTTCACCTTGCGGTTACTATAAAACACGTACTGCAGTTCTTTATTGATATACTCCAACGCAATGTCCGTGCGCTCTTTTTGCATTTTCAGTTCTTTGATAGCAGCTACTAACTCATTCTTTTGCTCTTTCAATACTTGAAGCTTCCTTTTGTCCTTATCCTCGTTAGCCAATGCCATTTTGTAGCCCATTAGTGCAGACGCCAATTGTTTTCGGGCCAGCAGATTATTCTTGTGGCGTATCCTTTCAAACAACTTATTTCGCCTGCTGACCGTTTCATTAAAAGTCTCCACACATTTCTGTACACGTTTTAGCGCCATCCTCCATGCTGTGCGAGCGTTAGTATACTCCTTGTCTATCTTATCAGCAAACGGTGTTTGCAACGGTTTATAAATGTTACGTTTTCGCAATTCTATCTTTTCTCGTACGGCAGCCAGCACTTTGTTCAATCCCTCTTTGACAATGACGGCGGCTTGCAGTTCCGTTCTATTTAGATTACCTGGAAATTCAGGTATCTCTGTTTCGATTGCCGCAAACTGTTCATGTACCACATTTAACCTTGCATTAAATTCATCCGCTTCTTTATTTAGAAGATGCGTTAATACCTCAGCTATGGAAACTCTGTCTTTTTCTGTGATTTCTCTTAAGCACAGTGGGCAGAACGTCCAACCCTCTTCTAGCATATGCCGAGTATGGTACTGTTCAAAGTGCTGCGGTTCCTGACTTGTTATTGTCAATAATTCCAACAGCCGTTGTTCCCTCTCTGTTAGTTGCGGTGAGTCCAACGGGCTTTCTAATAGTACAGTCAAGGCTTCCAAATTGTTTGGCAGCATCAATTCGCCCACAGCCCACACTATAACTTGCGAGTTCTCCGATTCCAAGTATAGCCTCATATCAGCCACCACCTGCTCTCGCAGTCGTTCGTAGGTCTCCGCTGGCTCTTCCATTTCCATCAACATGTTCACCAGATCATCCGTGATACGACTTTTCAGTGTATTTCCTTTCAAGTCGCGGTCTATGTCCGCCCATCCACCGTCCTCACGCAGCCCCTCTCTTATCTGATTCCAATAATACAGCGGCGATATATTCTCTCTGATATTGCCGTATTTCTTTACCAGTTCCTCTTGCTGGTTGAATTCTTCTACTTTCCTGCTCAGTTCTTCGTTCTTCGCGTTTATCTTTTCATCCAATCCTACCTGTTCACCCAGCATCACTATCGCGTTCAATCCATCATTCTCTACCCTTACATTATTCCGTAGAAAATCTTCGTCAAACACGAATACACCCGATTTATGCTCATCTGTTATAGGAGCCTCACTGTTTACTGTATAGGATGTTTCCTCACCTAGCACCACATTCTCCTCACGCTCAATCCGTTCTTCTTCACTCTCTGACAACTGTTTCATACAGCGTGCTATTGTGCTCTTGCCGCTACCGTTGCGTCCATAAACAATACTCAATGCCGCATCTCCTTTGAAAAGTTCCAGTTCCGTCTCCTCATCGAAGTAGCCACCTTTTATCTTTATCTTCTTAAAGTTTTCAAACATAGAGTGTTCCTTTCATTTATTTTGCAAAATTACAATTATCAATTTAAGTTCAACATAAAAGTATAATTATTTTCACTTTTTCAAAAGCAATTGAGATAGTTGCCAACCTGATAAACAGTAATATTAAAGTAAAGCAAAAGAAAAAAAGACTCTGCCTAAAAATTCTCTTTTAGTCAGCATATCTTAATCAAACCCCAAAACGCTTATTACAGTTTGAGATACAATTTTCTGAAAAGGGCCGACTCTACTTCCATGTGAAAAGCCAAACCTGTCATTCACGATAGCATTAAGTATATTGTATATTCTTCCATCATCTCCTGCTCCTTCCATTCGGCAAAGAAAACGAACTCTTTATAACCTGTTGACGAAATTAAATTAGCACATAATTTCGGATAATAAGGCAACTGTCTCCTATGCCCCCTTTTACACTCCTTGATGAAGGCAACCACCTTGCCAATCATGAAAGGCGGATTAGATACAATAATATCCCAACAATCCGGTTCGTAAGCAAAAAAAATCCTGTCCGGTACTTATATGCGAGTATTTTACCTGAAATCCGGCTTCCTGCAGATGAAGCACGAACTCGCTGTGGCACGTGTCAAAAGGGCACCATATGATCTTCCCCTCAGGCAGATACTTGATGATGGGAGCCACTCCGTATCCCGGAGTGTATTTCTCGTCACTGCAGTTCAAGAACATCCTGCTCAATTTACTGGGCACGGACTCCTCCTTCCGTTTTCTCCGCCCCGTCATTCCTGTTATTGAAACTGAAACTCAGCTGCCGGACATCCTGCCAGTTATTTTCAAAGTACAAATCAATCGTTTGTGCCTCATTCGTACTTTTTGAAGTGTAATACAACCGGAACTTCTTCTCACTCAATAAATAGCGGTCATTGGGTTTCAGAACCGTACCGTCTTCCAGTTTCAACAATCCGTTCCCGTCAGGCTGGAAATAGCGGAGAGTATAAAGCGTTCCGGAAAAATTGCCCTCCTCGGTAATTTCCAGACGGATTTCCACCGTCTGGCCGCTGACTATCTTGTCCGCTACAGGCATCGCCTCTACCGTGAACGGATATTCCTGCTGAATATCCAGGTCATCACTACAAGAGGTAAAACAAAACAATGAGGCTGCCATGCAACACAATATCATTATCTGATCAAGTATCTTTTTCATTTTTCGTATGGATTTAATCATTATAAAATGTATTTGATGCCCAAGCTATATTGGGTATGGAAGTGCTTTGCGGCACTCCCCCAAAGAACACGTTCACGAAGACGCAGTAACAGGACGACCTTGTCTGAAAGATAAGTTTCCGCTTCCAGTGTCACTGCACCGCCATAAATGAACGATTCATGTTTTTTCAGGACGGCACCGTCAAAGAGCAGCCCCTTTCCACCGTTTACAGTTTCATACCCCATCAATCCCGAAGCACCAATATTCAGAAATACATTTTTCCCCGGGTCGGAAAAGAAATTGTAGTAGTAGCCGCCTTCCGCAGTATAGTGCTCCAAAGGGATACGTGTATTACGGTAAGGATAACACCGCCGCATGATTTCAATGCCCGATACCCATTTATTTCCTCCCTTGGCATAGGTAGAAACGGCAAGTCCGAAAGCGAATCCCGTATCATTACGGTCCTTCCCGCAATAAAAACCGTCAACCATATCCGCCATTAGCTGCACACCTTTCATACCCGGCAGGCAGCGTTGGGCCTGCGCCTGCCCCAGAAACAGGGCAAGCATAGCCGCAAGCAGCAACACAAATTTTCCAGTCATTCTCATCGTACCTTCAATTCGTTGACGGGTTCAGCACGCACAAGGTCCTCATTATCCACCTCAAACATCTGGTGGCGTCCTCCCTGTTTCTCATACATCTCCACCACCAGTTTCTTGTCCTCCGGTATCGTAAATTTGGGTAACGCGAACACCGTACGTTCCGAGACCTTTCCATCCACACGGGTCACATAGTTGCAGGCACGCAAAGGATAGATCACCTGTTCCTGCATGGCGGTACGTTTCACGATCTTTTTGTCGACAATCTTGAAGGTCACGAAATCAACATCAAACGGGACATTCGTCTCATTCCTTAGCTGTGTATGAAAGTACAGCAGGTCATTATGGGTATAAAGCCCCCTAAGTAGGAACTGGACCCCGAAACGTTTACAGCCGATATGTCTGACCCGTCTTTTGTCCTGCCTGTGCACGGACTTCATAATCAGGCGTACCAGACGCGGGGACTCATTGCCCAGTTCCTGCAAATAGATTTCCATAGCATTGTTCGGACGGTTCACCATTTCACCGTCATGGATGAAATCGCACATCTCCACGTTCAGCAGGAGCGGTTCATCCGCATACCTGACATTGAACGTGTAAAAATTTCCATCTTCAGTGATCACGCTCATGTTCGTCTCATCCCGGAAATGCTTTTTAGCAGCTTTCACACGGATCACGTTCTCCGCCGCATCCGCCTTTCCGGCTATCAGATTGGTGGACCCCAGGTCCACATACTTGATCGGGGAAGGAAATATGACATGTACCGTTTTATCATAAGTGATTTCCAGCCCGTGCGGGGCTATCATCCTGCTAAAGCCGATCTTACGGCTCAGTCCCTCAAAATAATCCCCGCTACTCAACTGCGCACTGGCAGCCGTCACACCCGTCATCAGGGCAAAAAACATCATCAGAATCTTTTTCATATCCGATTGCATCTTGATTGGTTGGTTAATGATTGATTTTCTTTTACTGCTTTTGTGTCTCACTGTTCGGGAGAATGAAGCAACAGCCTGTGTCCTGCTTTCAGAGTGACCTTCACCGTCCGCATCTTTTTAGCGACATATCCCGACACGCCCTGTATCACTCCTTTTCCCAGGTCCGAAGCGATCTGCGCCCCGGCATCCGTAGAGATATTGATACTGCCGTTCATGGAGGTTCCCATATTTGCCGCTATCTCACGTGCCGCATCATACTCCATCGAGTTGGGGACCGGTATTCCCCGCTGGCCGTCCGCATCGTAAACCTCCAGTTCTACAGGAATAACCGTACCTTTATATTCAACCGCCTGAACAAGGATATCAAGCCGTTCACCTTCCATACGGACTCCGCCGGTCAGGATCGTCCCCTTGGGAATAAACCGGTCATCGACCACCATCGGTTCCAGCAGGCGGATACGCAGCGCCTGACCGTCCGAAACGATCTGTGTACCGTGTACGCAGGCAGGAATGGTATTCCTGTCGGAAGTCAGCACTTTCCCCACAGGAGTATTGAACCCTACATTCCTTTCCCCCGCAAATCCGTTTCCGGATTCCCCGTTGCTCGCGGGTTGTGACAGGGAAGACACCACCTGATGCCGAACCTGTTTTACCGGTTTGACAGCCGTCCGCTGTCTTTTATCCATTGCCGGAGAAGTCGTCGTCGCCTGTTTCCCGTTGTACCGGGCAGCCAGTTCATAGGATTTCTCCATCAGTGCCATTTTCTCTTCCATCGTAGTCTCCTGCGACGGCTTTTTCATCTGCCGTTCATGCTCCAGCTCTTCGATACGTCGGAGCAGTTCATTCCTTTCGGAGTTCTCCGCACGGGTATAAAAATTATCCAGCGTACGGTTCATGTTAAGGTAGGCACCGGCAGAAGAACGGACAGTATTATGGGAACCTGTAGAGGGGTTATCCGCCTCTTCCACCGGTAATTCCGCCATGCCTTCAGGCAGGTGCACCGTATCCTTACCGGAACTGCCGAACAGCGAGGCCATCTCCTGAAATGCATTTTTACGGTACTTATCCTTTTTCTCCAACTCTTCACGCTCATAAGCGTCCACCTTGTTGCCGTCCATCCTTTGCTGTCCGGGGGAGGGAATATCCGTATTGAATCCCTTCTCTTTCTCCTCCGCCGCCCTCTCCTTCTCAGACGGCGAATAAATCAGCCATAACGAACCTGCAAAGAGCAGGCACATGGCGGGATAGACAATATATCTGGTACGCCTGTGTTTTTCCTCCGGACTCAAAGGTCTGTCAGCAGACAAGCCTAACAGTGTCCTGATTTTCTGAATGTCCATAATCATAATAGTCTTTAAAGTGAATGGTCGTATCTTTCTCCGGCTTTATATCCAAAGGACGGATATGCTCAATTTTCAGTCCCCCGCCCGGTTCTCCGAAACCCAAAAGGGAAGAGAGGATCATATACAGGCAGCCTGCCATAAACAGGGCAAATGCAACGGCGATGACAGCCAACCGCTGCCCTGTCGTCAGTCTGCGGCAGTATCGGTGTATCAGGATATCCGCCTGTTTCCACGGGTATTTTCTTCTTCTCATCGGTCGGCACTCCTTAAATCCCTGTTTTCCATAATGGTAAAATGCTCGATAATGAACCCGTTCGGATTGTCATCCGACCTGACAGCATTCTGAAGCCGGCACTCCGTCACCAGGCTGCGCTCCGTCACGTTGCTCTCACGGATGATCATCTGCCGGGCATACGTCCTCGCCTTATAGGGATAACTGTTGAAGTCGCAGGCCACGCTGTCCACCTGGACAACCTGGTTGATGTTACCCGAAATCAGACGGTTGTAATACCCTTTCTCGGCAAGGTCCACATAATAATGGTAGGCACTCTTGTCAGCCAGCAGCAGAGCCCGGTGGATATTGTGCTCGATGGCATCCTTCTGCGGCGAAAGGCTGAAGAAGAGTTCATGGAAGCGCCTCACGTGCTCCCTGGCTTCCGCCGGACGGTTCTGCGAAAGGTCCTGCGAGAGCGCAAGCATCAGCGACTTGCCGCCGTCCAGCACATAGATCTTTTCACGCTGCTTCTCGGCAAAGCTGTAGGAGCTCCACAACGAATAGCCGGTAATGAGCGTGCAGCAGCATACAAAGGCTGCCAGCATCAGGCGGATACGCCTGAAGCTGCTTTCAATATTAGTCAATGACTTGAATTCCATCTGTGAATCGTTTTTGATTGTTTATTTTCCACGTATACGCCCTCCGATATTACCCAATGCCGCACCGCCGGCACCGGCAGTGAAACCACCGGCTTTAGTCGCCGTACGGTTCAGATTGCGGGAATAGTTGCCGCCACCTCCCGCCTGGACAATCCAGCCGGAAACGGTCGGAACGGTAAAATAACCGACAATCCCGATCAACATGAAAATGATGTACACACAGTTCGAATTGTCCAGTGAATAATCGGGATTTCCCTGCAGTTCGGCAATATCGTTCTGAAGCATAAGCACCTGTATCTTGGCAAGCATGCAACTGAACAAGTCGCTGACAGGAAGCCACAAGTAGACCGATATATATCTTGTGAACCACTGCCCGAGCGTGGACTGCAAGCCGTCCCACACCGAGATGGCGAAGGCTATCGGACCCAGCACGGAAAGTACCACCAGGAAAAAGGTCCGTACCGTATCTATCAGCAACGAAGCGGCTGCAAAGAGCAATTCCAGCAGGCTGCGGAAAGCGTCACGGATACTCTTCTCCAGATTATACATGCCCACTTCCATATACATTCCCAGACGGGTGGCGGCGTCTCCCGGAGACCAGCCGAGCTCGTCCAGCTGGCGGTCAAACTCCTCGTCGCTGACCAGATAGGCGGTTTCGGGATTGCGCATCATGGCCTCCCTCTCCAACCGGTCTTTCTGCGCCCTGTACTGCTGCATGTCCAGTGTCTGCCCTTCCAGCATCCTGTGGGTCCCCTGCACAATGGGACTTAAAATACTGTTCATCGTTCCCAGCACCAGCGTCGGAAACAGCAGGATACAGATACCCAGCGCAAAAGGGCGAAGCAACGGATAGACGTCCACCGGCTCGGCACGGGCCATCGACTGCCAGACGCGAAGGGCGACATAAAACAGGGCACCCAGCCCCGCAACGCCCTTCGCCACACCCAGCATGTCCTCGCAAAGAGGCATCATCTCATTGTACAGACTCTCCAGTATCGTATGGAGGCTGGCAAAATCTATCGACAACAGTACCATAGCTACCAGTATCTGGAGGTTTCATCACCATAGAGCCTCATTACGCGGTCCATGTCGTTCCTCTTCCTGGCACGCAGGTAGCTCACGGCGATATTCCTGTTCGTATAATAACTGACAAGGTTCCGGTAACGGCGCATGTCACGGTAACACTCATCCACCACGTCCATGCGGTCCTTGTCCGTCATGGAGAGGGTGCTGACATCTATTACCTGCTTCAGATCCTGCAATACGCCGTTGCTCTCCTCCAGAAGTTTCGTATAACCGGAAGCGATGGCGTCCAGTTCCCTTGCCGAGAAATTCTCATCCTTCATCATCCTGCCGAAGCCGGTGACATAGATATCCGACACGTCACCCACCATCAGGATGATTTCACGCACCTTGCGGGCGTCTCTCACCAGGTTGTTCACGGATTTAAGGGCGTCATAGTATTTTTTTGACTGCTCATAGATCTTGACCGTTTCGGAAAAGCTCTGCGCGGTGTTCGTGGCCGTCTTGGAGGTATGCGCAATATTGTCCGACATGTTGATGATACCCTGGGCCAGGTTTCCGGGATCGGTAACCACCCACTGAGCACTTGACTGTACGGTTGCCAGCAGAAACACCGTACAAACAAGGCTTGCCTTTTTCCATATGCCTCCCGTTCTCATCGTCTGTTTTCATTACGTACATAATCACCGTGAGGGGAAAAAGTCAGCACGTCGGTCGCTTCATTATAGGATACGTCAATGCGGTATCCGGTGTTGATGAAAAGGTTGCCGTTCTCCTCGACCAACAGGTAGGTCCGCGGTTTCAGGACACGTGTCTTTCCGCTGCGGGAAAAGACCGTCACCTTATAGGCTCCGCCTTCCTTGTAGACCAGCACGTCAGGCTTACCCTCCACGCTGCTCCACGAACCGCAGAGTCTGTCACAGTCCGTTCCGTTTGCTTCCATACAACTTTGCAATACCATGGCGGCCATGCCGACCAGGCATACCGCCAGCCTCACCAATTGTCTGTTTCTCATAACTTCGTTCATTTAGGGGTTGATACTTGTTTTTGTTCCTCTCTTTTCCTCTCAGCCAGCCGCCGGACGGCGAGCTCCAGATTGCCGCCCAGTTCCCGCGTCAGTTCATGGAGTTCCAGCTTCTCGGATTCCTCGGTCGTGTACACCGTATACTCCTCCGCGCTGACCTCCGTCGCATAAACGGCTGAGTGTGTTCCGCCCAGCCCGATCCAGACTTCACGGTAGAAAGGTCCGGGACGGTTCGCACGGTTGATGGAAAGGATCTGACCCCTCTCCTTCTCCGTCAGTCCCAGAAGTTTCTGGATATGTTCGAACTTGTTCATATATTTACGCTGGTCAAGCAGTATCTTGCAGTCCGAGTTGTTGATGATCGCCTCCTTGACAATATCCGAAGAGATGATGTCGTCCACCTCCTGCGTCACTACCACGGCCTCACCGAAATACTTTCTGACGGTTTTGAACAAGTACTGGATATAGGTAGCCATATTGGGGGACATCAATGCCTTCCAGGCTTCTTCCAGCAATATCATCTTGCGGATTCCCCTGAGCTTTCTCATCTTGGAAATAAAGGTTTCCATGATAATAAGCGTAACCACCGGAAGCAGGACCTTGTTGGAGGAGATGTTGTCCAGTTCAAAGACTATGAACCGTTTGTTCGTCAGGTCCAGCTCCCTGTCCGAGTTCAGCAGGAAGTCATAGTCCCCGCCCCTGTAAAACGGTTCCAGTACATTCAGAAAGCCGTCAATATCGAAGTCCTTTTCACGCACCTTCTTTTGCTCGATCATACGGCGGTAGTCATCACGGACAAACTCATAGAAGCCGTTAAAATCCGGCCTGGACGCCCTGTCATCCGTAATCCGGCGGATATAGGCATTCACCGCACCCGACAGGGCCACCTCCTCCGAACGTTTCGGGGCTTCGTCCTCCCGTTTCCACAAAGTCAGGATCAGCGTCTTGATACTCTCACGTTTTTCAACGTCAAACTGTCCGGAGTCCGTATAAAAAGGATTAAAAGCTATCGGATTATCCTCCTCATACGTTATATAGATGCCGTCCTCACCGTGCGTACGGTCATGGATCATACGGCACAGTCCCTGGTAGCTGTTGCCCGTATCCACCAGCAGGATATGTGTGCCCTGTTCATAATATTGTCTGACCAGGTGGTTGGTAAAAAAGGATTTGCCGCTACCGCTGGGACCGAGAACGAACTTGTTGCGGTTGGCTATAATTAATGTGTATAATTTTCTATCTATTTAATACTGAATATCATGTATTTATAGCGTAGAATATATCAATATTAACATTTTACAAACATGCAATTTGCATACAAATAGAGTGGTTATAAGAAAACAGAAAAGGATATTTGTTGTTAATGGGTAAATGTGGTAGGAGATGTTTTTATATCTGTTTTCCCTCGTTTTTCAGTGAAAAATAGACATGATACAGGCGAAAAGAAGAATACTGTTTTTCTTTTCGCCTGTATATATATTTTGCTGTCTATAAAAGTAGGTTTAGTTCGTTTTGGATATATAGACAAAGGGATAAACTAAACTTGCAATGTATAGGAAAGCCTTTTCTTGAATATTAAAAGTTAATTTGTTCAAACTTAATAAGAAAAAAATAGCTTAACAAGCTGTTCTATTATTAACTTTCCCTATATTTGAGTGTTGTTTATATGACTGGTTATGAAATATTTTCTACCCATATTATTTATATTTTCTTTCAATCTTGTCAGCCCACTTTTAGCACAAGACAAGAATTGTGCAGATATGTCTGCTTTATTAGAGAACAAAATATGGAAAGTGCAACTTCCTAAAGACAAACAATATGCAATGGAAATGGAATTTCGTAGTGCCAGATGGAGAACTACGTTTCTATATGATGAAAAACAAACCAAAACATTTTATTCCTATTCTTTGCATGGAGATACTATCAAAGTTTTTGAATCGGGGAAAAATTGTATCATTCAAGAACTTACAGATAGTACTCTGACATTCCTTTATCTACCGGAAAGTTTGACAATCGGAGTTGCGCCTGTTAGATGTACAACAGATAACAGTATTCAAGGGCTACGAGAGAACGAAAAACGATTGGATAGTATTTGGCGCAAAGAAGATATTTGGAACAAGGGTACTGCTCCTATCAATAAAACTCAGGCTATCAAAGAATATCCCCGATGGGCTGTATGGGATTATGACTTGGAAAAGTATTTCGTTTCTCAAATGAAATACCCCAAAGAGTTACTGAAAAAGAATGTGGCAGGTCATTCTGTTGTGATGTTTTCCATCGACACACTGGGTTTACCTCGTGAAATCAATATTCTGACTACTATCCATAAAGAGTTTGACAAAGAAATAATTAGATTAACAAAAGAACTTCCACACTGTCTGCCTTGCAGGGATAAGAACGGTAAACGAATAGAATGCTTCCATACAGTATATGTACCATTCTTACCACAACATTATAGAGATAGAGTAAAATCGGACAGCATTGCAGAGGAAGAATTGAAACAAAGTTTTGTGGAATGGGAAACTGTGTCTTATTTTGAAAAAGCAAATCCGTATGCAGTTACCAACTACATCAATGAACGCCTAACATACGACCCCAAGCTATTGAACGGCAAAAAAGAAGCCAAAGGGATTTATACGATACGAATTGATTCTTACGGAGAAATAATAAAGGTAGAAACCTTACGAAGTTGTGGCATACCTGAATGGGATAAGCAAGTATTGCAAATCATAAAAGGTATGCCACGGTGGACTCCTACCATCAATTATTACGGGAAAGGTGAATATCACAACTCCGTTTGGACTGTACCTGTTTTATTTAAAAATGATAATCGGTAAATCCTTGAATGAACATCGTGATTATAATTGAATTATCAAAACAGAAATTAAATTTAAACTAAAAAATGGGAACATTAGGCTGTATAAATGATATGCTACAACGGGACAAAGAGAACCGTGAGCTTCGCAAATTGAATAAAGAAAGGATGAAAGAACATCATAAATACCTCGTAAACAAGGGAAAAAATATTAATTTATCCAACATTTCCATTGAAACGATAGAGGAAATCCGTAAAAATACCATAGCAAAAGAACAGTCAGACCAAATTTATCTATTCAAGGCATATATAATTTTTGCAATATGCCTTTTAGGATTATTTTTATTGGGCATACTTTGTTATAAATTATTCTTCTGAATACCTAACGACATGCTGTCCGAAGAAAAATAAATGAATTTGAAAAGCCGGGCGATAAACATGATTCATCACTCCGGCTTTACTCCACTTATGGCTTACCTAGTTTATCGGCTTCCTTTCTCAACAGCTCGGCTTGTTCATTGAGTAGCCTTGCACGCTCCAACGCTTCCGCCTGCTTCCTGCTGCGATACTCAAAATCTATCACAGAATCGGTTAGACTTTGGATAAAACCGTTATCCCTCTGCCAATTGAATTTGGTTTCCAGTATATCAAAGACTTCCCCGTCTGCCTGTCCTTGCATCAGCAAATAGCGGTATTTCATATCGTTGTCCTGCAACTGCTGCATACGTTCAGCCAAACGGACATTCAAGAATATGGAAACGGAACAGACGACCAGCACTGCCGAAAAAACAAACAATCCCGGACGAATCCAAGAAGCGACCTTGTTGTAAATCCGTTGATAGAACGGTAAGGGCGTAGCTTCCTCTTTATCCGTCTTGCAAGAGCCCAAAGTATCAATCATTACCTTGAAACAACGGTAGGTTTCCAATGTTATTTTCTTGGTGTCCTCTATGTTCTTCTGCTGACCTTGCATCCTGCTCCTTATGTCGTCAAGTTGGCTTTGAATAACCCGCAACTTTTCTTCGGGAACAGCCGAATTACTGTGCAGTTCCGACAACGCTTGTTCGATTGCTCCCAGCCGTTCGAGAGTTTCCTCCCGACTGGCTGGCGTTGCCTGTGCTTCCTGCTTCTCTTTCAGTTCCGTAACCATAGAGAGAAGCCCCTCTAAAATCAAATTATCTTCCATGTCTTTACAGTTTAAGTTGTTTTTTCTTTTTCTTCTTCTTTCTCAAA